>Ga0164241_10000041_pt1 | contig 326897 bp, 286 predicted proteins | sample OricomyardsoilBY_FD_108780 | JGI IMG/M metagenome (GOLD analysis project Ga0164241, IMG submission 108780) | Backyard soil microbial communities from Emeryville, California, USA - Original compost - Back yard soil (BY) | ecosystem: Environmental > Terrestrial > Soil > Unclassified | place...
AGCAAGGCATCGGGTCGAGCGGGCAAGGCATCGGGTCGAGCGGGCAAGGCATCGGGTTGAGCAAGCAAGGCATCGGGTCGAGCGGGCAAGGCATTGGGTCGAGCGAGCAAGGCATCGGGTCGGGCAAGCAAGGCATCGGGTCCGGCGAGCAAGGCATCGGGTTGGGCGAGCAAGGCATCGGGTCGAGCAAGCAAGGCATCGGGTCGAGCGGGCAAGGCATCGGGTCGAGCGGGCAAGGCATCGGGTTGAGCAAGCAAGGCATCGGGTCGAGCGGGCAAGGCATTGGGTCGAGCAAGTATGGCATCGGGTTGCGCGGGCAAACGATAGAGTTGCGGGAGCAAACGATAGGATGCTGCGGGCAAACGGTCGACTTGAGCCGTCGCCCTATGTGATGTCGCGAGCAAACGGTCGACTGTCGTGGCTGTCGCATGGAATGGCACGAGCAAGCGGTAGCGTATCGCGAATAAGCCATCGTGTGCCGCAGGCAAATGATAGGGTACTTTGATCAAACGAGAGGGTCAGGCCGACAAGCATTCGATCGTCCCTCAACTCGCGCGGGCGTCCACGCTCGTGCGTTTGCAGCGTTCGTAGTAACACGAATAGTGGGGCACGAGCGTGGACGCTCACGCCAGAGTTGGGCCGTTCAGTTCTTCCCCTCCACCACCTTCACCTCTTCCTCCGTCAATCCATACAGCCGGTACACCAGCGCATCGATCTCTTTATCCGTCCTATCGATCTCCGCTTGCAGCGCGTGGGCCTTGGCCTGCTGCTCGCTGAAGTAGCCCAGCCACTCCGCTTCCTCGGAAAGTGAAAGAGTCACTTTGGCTTTCTGCAGCTCTTTCAAAAACTCCTTGAACTCCAGCGTGGGCCAGTGCTCCAGCTTCCGCGAGAGGTCCGGGAGACTGTACTTGGAGCGGAGGAGAGAAACCAAGCGCTCTTCAACGGAATAGAGATCCGAAGTCATGCGAAGCATCCTATCCGCCATTCCGATCAACTCGGCTTGATCCGAGATCATCTTGATCGGGATCTTGGAGAGGTACTCCTTTGAAATGTTTACAGTTAGCGTTGACTCATTCGTGAACTGACTGTTATAGTACCAGTTGATCAAGCTCGAATTGAGAAGAGCCAACACGTACTTGACACTGAACTGAGAGTCGCGGTTCAAGATGATGTTGTTGATTGACTCCTTGTTGTAGTACTGCTTGTTATCGTATGCAGCTTTGATTGGTCTACTACCACCAGTGATTCTTTGTATCAAGAGCTTCTCCGGCGCTTCAAAGACCTTAGGTGTTCTCGCACGATGCAGCAATGAAGCCGTATAGTTCAGCCATTGATGCACTGGCCTAATGAGATACGGGCCGATATCCCGGCCCTCAAGGAAGGGTTTGTATCCATCAACAGGTGTCTCCGAAACAACCTCATCCTTGTTCTTGGTTATTACAACCCCGAAGATCAGTTCCTCGCATTCCTCCCCAAGTTGCACTGAAGAGGCAGACATCTTATGAAGGATTGCCAACTCTTCCCCCGAAACATTGGAAGTGATCACATAGTCATTCACAAGTATGTCCTTGCGGGCAAGTAAATGTGATTGGCCACTGAAGTCTTGGATCACTTTGATCACGTCGCTTGGCTTCGGTGTGCGCTTGCGAGCTACCAAGATGATGGCCGTTGTGACCGCATCTTGAAAAATGCCAGCACCCAAGTCCGCCAATTCGATGAACTCGAAGTTGTCAATGAAGAACTTTCGGGATTCATGATAGGAAGTGACCCGTAGAAAGGTGTTCGGTATGATGAAGGCAAACGCAGCGCCTTCCGCCATGGCCCTGTATGAGGCTTCAATGAACAAGGTGAAGAGATTGACCTTTCCGCCGCCAGTCTCATACGTCTCCTTGTAGTGTTGCTTCTCTGCGTTGCTGATCCCTTCATTACCGCCAAACACATACGGCGGGTTCCCGATCACCACATCAAAGCCGCCTTTCGCGAAGACATCGGGGAACTCTTTCTTCCAATCAAAAGCCTTGGCACCGGCCACGGCGGGATCGTCGATGAGACTGTTGCCGCACTTGATCTTGCTGCTGAGGTCGTTCAGCTTGCGGCCCTTGGTGGCGGTGCGGAGCCAGAGGCTGAGGCGCGCGATCTCCACGCTCTCCTCGTTGATGTCCACGCCGTAGATGTTGCGCTCCAGGATGTGGTCGCCGATGTCCTTGAAGGTGATGCTGTGGCCGAGAAGGCTGGCCTGCAGCTCGTCCACGTAGCGGTGCTCGGCGATGAGGAAGTCCAGCGCTTGGTTGAGGAAGGCGCCGCTGCCGCAGGCGGGATCGCAGATGCTGAGGCCGAGCAGCCAATCGCGGTACACGTCCAGCTTGGTGTCCAGCGCTTCGATGGTCTTCCGCTGCCGGCCCTTCCGGCCCTTGGCGTAGTCCTCGTCCACGATGGCGAGCTCGTCCTTCTTCTCCGTGCAGAGGCGGCCCACGGTGTGCTCCACGATGTACTGCGTGATGTACTTCGGGGTGTAGAAGACGCCGTCCTTCTTGCGCTTGGTCTTCTTGCCGTCCACGGCGCGGCCCTCCAGCTGCGCGGTGATGTTCTCGATCTCGTTGAGGCTGTGCTCGAAGATGTGGCCGAGGATGTTCACGTCCACCTCGCTGGCGAAATCGTACTTGCTCAGGCGCAGCACATGCGGGTGCAGCACGTCGTCGCTGATGCGCACGTTGTCCAGCAGTTCATCGGGCTTGAAGAGGCCGCCGTTGTAGGCGAAGATGTCGTGGTGCGCGCCCTTGTGGCCGGTGTTGAGGTAGCCGAAGTATTTAAGGAAACGGTCGTAGAGCGGCACGTAGGCATCCAGCTCGCGCAGCTGTTCCCACTGCGTGGTGATGGCGCGGATGCTGTTGGGCGGCAATAAACCCTTGTCCTCGCTGAAGAGCACGAAGAGGAAGCGGTCCAGCAGCTTTTGGCTCTTCTTGTAGAGCAGCAGCTTGTCGTGCTCGGGGTGCTGGGTGCAGAGGTCCTGCCACAGCGCGTTCTTGAAGGTACTGTAATCGGCGTAGAGGCGCTTCGTCACCTTCTCCTCCTCCTGTAGACTTTCGGCCTTCACCTTCTTGGGGATGCCGCCGAGCAGGTTGTCGCGTTGCAGGCAGAGCCAGAGCAGGCGGAAGTCGGCAGCGTTGAGGGTGAAGAGGTCGAACTCGATATGGTCCACCGCGTTGTCGATGAAGAAGCGCAGCTTTTGGAAGTTGCTGGTGACCACGTAGACGCAGTGGCTGTGGTTGGCCTTGTAGTTGAAGGCCTGCGCGTTGATGGTGGTGAGGTCGGTGGTGTCGGTGCCCTTCAGCTCGATCACCGCCAGCGCTGTGCCGTCAACGAGTATGGCGCCGTCGGCCTTCTTGGCGCCTTTCTCGTTCTTGAATTCGGTGGTGAGGTCGAAGCCCTTCTGCGGATTCAGCGTGTAGCCGAGCACCTGCACGAAGAGGTCGCGGAGGAAGCCTTCCTGGTACTGCTCCTCCTTGCTGTCGCGGATGTTGGCCTGTATGGCGGGATCGTGGAAGTGCGCGGTGAAAAGCGCGTATGCCGCTGCGATACGGTCGCTGTCCTGCTCCTTGAGGTATTTGTTGAGGACGGCGGATTGGAACAAGGCCATGGTGGTGGACGATCGGACGGGCAAGGTAGCCGAATGCCGTGGTGGCCCGAAGCCACAGAGAGCTTGAATACGCCAGAAAGCCGAACAAGCTGAGCGGCCACAGGCCAGAAGGACCACTGAGCCGCACACGCCTGCAGACCAAGGGCCTGAACCGCCCAAGGACCGACCGGCCTCCCAGCCAAAGCCGCCGGAACAGCCGCTTGTTCCAGCCAAAGACCGCAATAAGTCACTGACTTGATCGGCTGATCCACTCACCGGATCGATCCGTTCACTGAATTATCGGATCCATTCACTGAATTATTGGATCCGTTCACTGGATCATCGGATCCGTTCACTGAATTATTGGATCCGTTCGCTGGATCAGCGGATCCATTCACTGAATTATCGGATCCATTCACTGAATTATCGGATCCGTTCGCTGAATTATCGGATCCGTTCACTGGATCATCGGATCCGTTCACTGGATCATCGGAGCAATTCACTGACGGGATCGATCCATTCACTCATGTATCGGGGCAGATCACTGACTTGATCGGCCACACGGATCGGTGTGGATGTCTCGTCGCTTCCTGCCGGGATCTATGCAGTGGAAGTGCGCACGCAGGAAGGAGTGCAGGTGCGGCGGCTGGTGAAGCAGTGATCCCGCTCAATCCTTCACCAACACCAACTTCAGCTTGTTCCAGTCGGCGGCGGCGTCCACGGTCTTGCGGTACGCTTCGTATTGCGACACGGGCAGTTGGCAGCGGCGATAGTTCTCGTCGATGTTCACCTTCAACGTGTCACCGTCCATGTGCCACGTGCTGATGAAGCGCAGCAGGCGTTCGCCGTCCACGTCGAGGTGCTGGTCCATCGCGAGGTCGGCGCCGTTGGCCAGTGACCAGCCCTTGGGGATCACCACTTGCAATTCGCGGTGGAAGCGGCGCTCGTAGTCCTCGCTCACGGGCAGCTTCCTTTCGTTGTCCGTGTACATCTCGGTCTGCGGGCCGAGCAGTTCGCCGATGTTGAAGAGGCGCTTGTCTCCCGCCGTGCCGGAAAGTTTCGAGGTGACGACCGTGGCGTGGAAGTTCATCGGCTTCAGTCCTTGCAGCGCGCCGTCGCCGTTCTCCACATACACGCTGTCCGACGTGCTGTTGTCGGTGAGATAGCCGAGCAGGGCCTCATGCAGCTTGGTCCGCTGGTCGGCGTTGAGGAAGGTATAGTAGGACTGCAGGCCGCTGGTGAAGTATCCGCTGAGGCGGTTCTCCGCGATGATGGTGGCCGATGTGGCATCGTCATTCAGCACCACCTGCGCATAGCTGTCATCGGCATTGAGCGAATCCGGTACGGCGGGGATGAACCGCACCTTGCCCACGCCCGTCACCGTTCCGCCGAGGTCATAGTTGCTGATGAAGAGGCCGTAGCAATCGGTGTTCTCGCCGGGGATCCAGCCGAGGCGGAGTCCGAAATCGGTGGGGGCGAGGTATTTCTTCAACGTGGGGAAGTAGAGATGCACGTCCTGCAGGTAGAAGAAGTTGACGAAGTCGGGATCGAACGGTGACGTGGTGCGGTCGCTGGTGACGACCACTTGGTGCTCCACGCCCATCCGCGTGAGCAGGGTGCAGAAGAGCATGTCCATGCCGATCTTGTCGCAGGTGCGGGTCTTGGCGATCTGCTCGAGGTCGCGCGCGCCGGCACCGGCGGGCCGCAGGGTGAAGTTGTCCTTGATGTAATTCTCCAGTGCGCGCACCTTGGCCTCCTCGTCGCGGGCGCTGCCCACCTTGGCATCTTTCAGCAGTCCTTTCATCGCCTTTTCGACCTTCGATGGAAGTTCGGGATAGAGCACCTCGTGGTAGATCTTGGTGGCCGCCACGTCGCCGCTGTAGTCCTTGATGTTCATGTCCGGGATGCGGTCCAGGGCATAGACCACCTGCATGCGGTTGGCATCGGGTGCGGAGGAGGGCTCGTCCTTCAGGGCCTGCACATGCTGAAGGGTCCAATAGAGATGCTGCACCGTTGCGTCACTGCTATCGGTGCGCGCATCGGGCGCGCCGTTGTAGCTTTTGGTGGCCATCACCAAGCGCGCGGGTCCCACCAGGTCGAAGCGTTCCTGCATGATGGACGTGCCGAACTGCAGCATCACGCGGTTGCCGCGGAGCTCGGCGTCCTGCTTCAGCACGCACACGTAGTCGATCATGCTGCCCGGGACCAGTCCTTCGTATGCGAAGGAGAGGGAACTCTCCTGGTTGTCGTCGTCCTTGGCCTTCTTGAAGGCGTCCGGCGCGAGCTCCACCACCTTGCCGTCCGGTGAGATGCTGCGGGCCTTCACGCTCACCACATCATTGAGGTCGTCCACACCGATCTGCACGGTATTGTTCTGGTCGATGCCCGCGTTGTCCTTCAGGTAGGTGGTCACCTGCATCAGCAAGTACTGCTGCATGTCGTTCCCATCGCTGATCTGGTCGATGATGATGTTCCGGCGCAGCACCACGGCGTGTTCGGTCGTGGTCTTGATGGAATCCGGCACCGTCGGGAAATCGCCCCGGTCGTAGTTGGTGATCACGGCATGCTGCGCGGATGCGATGGAAGAGAGGAACAGGAAGGGGACAAGGAAAGGGATCTTCATGGCGTGGTGGTCAGGACCACGGACCGGTTGAGTTCATGCTGTCGTGCATCCACCACGCTGTTCCAGTCCGCCACGCGGGCCGCGGGCAAAAGGATGTAGCCGGTGGTATAAACGGTGGAGCAGGTCACTTGGCCGTCCGGGGTGGATGAATAGTTGCAACTGTAACCGAAAAGCGGGTCGGTCTTTTCAGTGGCGGCCGGCAGATGGGAGACGGTGACACCGGGCGCGGGATCGAGTATCGTGACGTAATGCTCCACAGTGGCGTACATGCGTTCCACCGGTTCCTTGCGGTCGGCCTGGTAATGCTCGTCCCGCCAAGGGAATTCAAGGTCCAGCGGCAGGAAGCGCTCACCGCCGGTGGTGGTGACCACGCCGGGAATGCGGAACTGATAACGCAGCACGAGTTCGGCATTGCGGTCCTCGCGCCCGGTGACGGTGATGCTGTCCGGCTGATAGCGGTTGTTGAACTTCATGTGGTCGGAGCGCAGTTGGTCGTCCCATTTGTCCTTGGGCAGCCAATTGAGCATGGTGGCCATGCTGGCGCGCTGCATGCCGTGCAGGCGCATGGTGCCGGTGCCGACGAGATCGCTGCCTTCCACATGCACATGCACGGTGTCAAAGAGCGCGTTGTCCGCAGCGGGGATCACTGGTGCGCGGAGCAGTTCGTAGTGGTCGCTGTCCACGGACATCAGTACTTCCTTGCCTTGGATGTAGAAGCTCGGCATGCCGTAGGGGCATTGGTCCGATGTGGCATCGAGGAAGATGTGGCCGGTGTCGTTGCGGAGCACCACGATCATGTGGTCGTCGCTTGCGGTGCTCGGCAGTTCGTCATACGAGTATGGCAGTTCGCGCGATCCGGTCCAGGCCACATGTGCGTCCAATCCCTCATTCACCAGTAGCGCGCGCAGCAGGTTGGCCATGCCCTTGCAATCGCCGTAGCGGTTGCTGCAGACCTTGGCCGCAGGGAACGGAACAAAGCCGTTCATGCCATCCTCCACCGCCACATACTTGATGTTGGTCTGGACCCAAGCATAAAGTTTTTCGGCCTTCTCGGCGTCGGTGGTGGCGCCTTTCACGGCCTCCTTCGCTATGACGGAAAGTTCCGGATCATCGGTGCCGTTGACGGAAGCGATGTTGCTGTAGTACCATTTGTAAAGTCGCTGCAGATCGCTTTGGCCGGCCATGGCGTTCTTGGTGCTCATGTCGCGCACGATGAGTTGCAGGTGCGGCGCGTAGTAGCGGAAGTCGGGCGCGTCAGGGGAGCTCTGCAGGGCGGGCACATTGTTCATGGTGTAGGTGTCCGTCACCTTCCCGTGCTTGTCCGTGCTGGTGGTGACCAAGGCGCCTTCGGGAATGTGGAAGGGGCGCACGTCCACCGCCACGTCGTTGTCATGTACAACTGTGAGTGTGCTCTGCTCCACGGGCACGCCGGTGGCGAAGAAGTGGCCGCTGATGAAACGCGCATCCGGATAGGAGACATCATAGTCGAGATGCGTGATGGCGCCGGGCAGCACGCCGGGATAGAGGAAGTCCACGCTGCGCGAATCGTCATGGAAGATCTGCTGGTCCTGCTCGTCCTTGTGCGTGAAGCGGGACACTTCCAGCTTCTTGTACTTGTCCTTGTCCTTCACCGGCGTGAGGGTGTAGGCAGCGATGCTCTTCAAGGGCATCATGCCACTGTAGTAGACCGCATCATCCTGCGATTGCCCGGCAAGGGTCTTCAATGTGATGCGCTCCTCCTCCACGCTGCGGTCCGCAACGAGCCCGGTAGGCTCGCGCCGGATGGTGATGGTGGTGTTCTTCTCCAGGTAAACGCTGGATTCATCATGGTGCGCGCTGCGGTAGCGGGTGAGCATTTCATCCGGTGTCTGCGCCAGTGCCAGCCCGGCGATGATCGACGTGATGAACAACGCGCCCGGGCGCAGGGAGAAGGTGTTTCGCAGGTTCATCAATGCATGGATATCTCCGCGCCGTCGGCGTAGGTGAGTGTGACCAGGCGCTTGCCGCTGGCGTCCCAGATGGTGTAGTCGCCCTCGGGGTCGCCGTAGTTGTAGTTCGCCTGTTCAAGGAGTTTGCCGTTCTCCGCATAGATCGCGAACTCGCCGTTGCGGATGCCGTCCGTGTAAGTGGTCACCCGGTACAACTGGCCGCTGGGGTAGTATTCTTTATGCGCGCCGACATAGAGACCGGCCGCATAGGTCGCTTCCTCTTCCACTTTGCCATTGCTGTGGTACTCGGTGCAGGGTCCTTCCAGCTGTCCATTCCTGTAGGTGGATCGGCGTGCCGGTCTGCCGTTGGCATAATCCACGTTCAGCTCGGCCTTGCCGGGATCCAGCGGTATGGTATCGCCGTAGCTGCCATCGGCCTTGGGCTGGGCGTAGCCGATGAGGCGGTCCTCGTCATAGAAGCGCACGAGTTGCAGGGTGCCGTCCCAGGAATAGTTCTTGGCGATGCCCTGCTCCAAGCCATGCACTTCTTGGCTCTCGTGCTGCAGCTTGCCGTTCGGTCCATACAAACGATAAGGGCCATGGGCCTCGCCATCCACATAGGTCTCTTCGATCCAGATCGACCCATCGGGGTACCATGTGCGGTCCACATCCGTCTCGTCGCCGAGTATCCAATGCTCCTCAAAGTGCTTGTGGCCATTCACGTAGTACCACGTCCAAGTACCGTCGCGTTTGCCATTCACATAGTTGCCTTCGGACTGTAGCTTTCCATCGGGATAGAAAGACCGGAACTTGCCATGGTAGGTCCCGTTCATCACATGGATCTCATTGCGTGGCGTGCCGTCCGGAAAGAGGTCATGGATCACATAGGGCCCTGGCGGTATCACATAGTGCTGGAAGACCGAGCCATCCGGGGCAAAGCGGAATTTCTCGCGCACAGTGCCGTCCACCACCCGCTCCGAGCGCGTGGGCAGCCCGTTGTTGTCAAAGTAGTTCTGCCATCCGTCCTGCGCGCCGTCCACATAGTATTCGTCCTCCACCAGGGTGCTGTCGGGCAGGTAGCGCCTATAGGTGCCGTTCAGTTTGCCCTTCACCATGTGTCCGATGTAATGGGGACTTCCGTCAAGGTAGAGCTTGCGGTAGGTGCCCGTGCGGTCGCCCTCGGAATAATCGTTGTCCAACTTGAAATTCCCGTTCTCGAAGTACTCGCGCTGCACGCCTTGCTTCACGCCTTTGTCGAAGTTCTGCTCGGCGCTCACGGTGCCGTCCGGGAAGTAGTCCTTCCATGGTCCGTCCTTGGCGCCTTCGTCCAGGTAGCTGCCCTCGGAGTTGAGCCTTCCAACGGGGGAATAGGACCGCAATGCGAACTTGCCCTTCTTGCGCTCACCTTCGCTGAGGGTCTTGCCCTGTGTATCGAGGAAGCGGTAGCGGATCATCAGGTCGTGCGTGTATTCAAGCTCCATGTAGAGCCTTCCGTGATCGAACTGCTGATAGACCCCGGTGGACCGGCCCTTGTCGTCGTATTGGGCCACGCTGCTCAGCTTGCCGTTCTCCTCCCAGGTGGAATCCGTGCCGTTGACGAGGTCTCCCTTCTTGGCGCCTTTGTCCTTCAGCTGGCCATTGGACCACCAGTAGGTGAAGGGACCGTCGGCCTTCCCGAGTGCATAGTTCCATTCGGATTCCTTGTTGCCGTTGTGGAACCAGGTGGTGTGTGTACCGCTGCGGTCGCCGGCCTTGTAGCTGCCTTCGTATTGCTTCACGCCGTCCGGGTAGTAGCTGGTGAACAGGCCCTCGGTCTTGTTGTCCAGCACGGTGAAACTGTCCTCTATGGTGCCGCACGCGAAACGGCTCGTCGCGGGTCCCTCGAACTTCCCGTCCACGACGATCTTCTCGGCCTTCAAGGTGCCGTCCGGGCTGTGGTGGTGGTAGGGCCCGCTGGACCTGCCATCGACGAATGCGGTGCTGTCGTCCAATGAACCGGTGATGTGGTAGACGAGATAGGTGCCGTCCTCAACGCCTTCCGCATAGCCGAGATCCCGTTTCAGGGCGCCGTTGTCGTAGTACTCCTTCCACCGCCCGGTGCGCTTGCCGTCCGTGCCCACGAGGCCTTTGGAAAAGATCGCGCCGTTATCGTGGAAATGCTGCCATGGGCCGGTGTAGATGCCGGTGGTCCGGTCGCCGTCGCCCACGCCTTCGATGTTGCCATCATTGCCATACCAATGCTTCACGCTGGGGCCGCCCATGCTGTCCGGATAGTTGCGGTACATCTCCAAGATGATCGGCCATGCCTTGTTGCGGAAGTCGGTGACCACGGAGGATCTCTTCTTCACCAGGGCCGCGATCTTTTCGTTGCTGGCATTGGAGAGGGCGTTGTACACGAAGCCCTCGAAGAGTCCGTCCGACATGAGGCGCTTGAAGAAGGGCACATAGAAGGTGGACCAGAAACCGTCACCGGTGGAATTCTTGGTGAGGTAGGTGAAGAGCAGATGCGACTCGCGGCACATGGGGTACGGCAGGTCGGGCTTCATCTTGTAGCCCTTCACCATGGCGACGCGGTTCTTCAGCAACAGGTCGATGTCGGAAAAGTCATCGGCCTTGCCAAGGTCCAGTCCCACGGGTGTATTGTCCAAGGTGCCGCCGAGCAATTGGTCCAGGACGTTCAGGTGGCGCTCGTCACTGACAGAACCGATGTGGACGCAAAGGGCCATGCTGTAGCAGAGTGCGGCCTGCGCGGTATTCCCCTCCTGCATGACCAGGTCGCCCAGCGCGGCATGGGCGGCAGCGGTGACGGGGAACCGCTTCACGTTGTCCTCGAACATCTTCAGTGCGCGGGCATGGTCGCCACTGTCGTTCACTACTCTGGCCTTCATGTCGGGGAAGATGAAGTTGGCCGGGTATCGTTTGATGCAGGTGTCGGCATAGGTCAGGGCCTCGTCGTAGCGCTTGAGTCCCGAGAGTGCCACGATGTGCTCCAGTTGGAAGTAGTATTCGTATTTGCCCTGCTCACGGATCCCGCGTTCCGTCGTGGCCAATGCGTTGGCGAAACTGTCACGGTCCAACTGTACGGCGAGGGTGCGCAACAATATGCGTTCGTACATGCTGTCGGCGGGCGGGACGGTTCCGAGCAACTGCAGCATTTCCACCGCATTGCTGTCGGACCGCATGTCGCCGGTGCGTTGCAGTATGGTGTTGCCATAGTCGAGTGCGCGCGCGGGTTCCTGCGCGGAGAGCGATCCGGAAAGGCTGGGCAGGAGGCCAAGGAGGACAAGCGTGGACCAAGTGCGCAATATCATGGATGGTGGGATCAAGGCTGGATCACTGACGATGATCAAGGGCAGTCGGCATGATGGACCTGCTTAACGTCGGGGCCATATTGTTTGGTGCGGCCCGATGCGCGGGGCGGTCCAAGGTGGTGGAAACGGCGTGGTTCAGCCCGCAAAATAGGGCTGCGGTCATATACGGGAACTGCCAATTGAGGTTATCGCGGGAGCGCCACCGCGCGCTTGCTTCACTTGCCGCTTATCCTCAATTGCTCCAGGCTGTCCCGGAATGCGGGCGTCACGACGTCCTCGCTTCGTGTCGGCGTGCAGCGGTCGGTCACCATGAGGCTTCCGGCGAGGTGCGCGAAGATCACGTAGTGCATGCCTGGATTGAAGCGGTAGGCGCATTGGTCGCGGATATAGAAGGTGGCTACATAGGCCGTGCTTCTGCCGTTCCCCTTCCACATCCGGTCCACGCTGAATGTGGTCTTGACGTAGTTGATGCTGTTCTTCTTGTATTCGCCATCCTCCGTGATGTTCATCACCGTGTCGCTGGTGAGGGGCGTGCCGGCGAACACGAGATCGGCATGGCGGTAGGCCTCGTCCAGGGGAACGGTCGGACAATCACAATTGGCCAGCGGCTCAAAGGATTGGGCGGACAGCAGGACGGGCAACAGGGAAAGCAGTGCGGTGGTCAGGAGCGTGTGGGTTCTCATCGGGGTCAGTGTCAGTGCCGGGAGTGATCCAAGATCGTGCCTATTGGTGAGGCCCATGGCCCATCGTTCTACAGGGCCCGCGCAGCTAGGGATCCCGCGCGACAGCAGGCCGGGCCGACGCTGTTGCGCTGAGCACGAAATGCCCCGGTGGACCACCGCTGGACCATGTGTCGCGAATGGCCCAAGGGATGGATTCAACTGCCGGTCCGGGCCACGTCTTCCAACTGGCCCATGAGCCATTCACGGGCCTCCTTCTCGTTGTCCGTGACGAGGATGCGCGCCAGTTGCGGGTAATAGGAGAAGTAGAGCTTCAGCACCATCTCCATCATGTTGGCCGCCGTCACCAGCGCGATGGCCTTGAGACTTCCTTCGTTGCGGTCGCTCACCAGATGGTCCTTCTGCATGGCGGCCAATTCGAAATCGACGTCCTCGGGGATGATGCTCAACATGCCATATGGCGTATTCCCCATCAGCTCCTGCCGGGCTCTGCGCACTTCCTCGAGTCCCTTGGAGTTGAGCATGCATCCGGGCGTGTACTGCACTTCGATAAGGTCCGGCCGTGTGCGGAGCAGATGTGCGATGGGGACTTGCCGTTCACGTGGATCAATGGTCATAGCATGGAATATGGCGGGCCAATGATACGGACCTGTGAAACACCAAGTGTCCCGAATGAATGCTCATGCCGTTGGTGGCTCGTCATCCTTGGGGCGCAGTTCCCATGTGGTGCCGCCGTTGGCGGTGCTGCGGTGGTCCACTTCGAATCCGATGATATCCCCACGCGCGCGGATGCTGGCGAGTTCATCCGGGGCCATGGGTTCCGACAGTCGGGTGCCGTTGCCGTTGTCGGCGATGCTGAGGGAGAAGCCGGGCCCGGCCAAGGTGATGGAGAGTGTGTCCGCGCGGCCGTGCTTGAGCGCATGGGTGACCACTTCCTGGAAGATCCGGTAGAGGATGGTGGTGCTGTCGGTGGGCAACTGGAAGATGGAACCTGCGGTACGCACTTGGGGGCGTATGCCTCCTACGCGACCGAGCCGTTCCACATCATCATTGATCGCATCGGCCAGCGAGCGCGTGCCCCAGAGCTCGGTGTCCAGGCTCTGGCCCAGCCGCTCCACTTCATCCATGCCCTGTTTCAATGCCTTGTCCACTCCTTCGATGCGCGCATCCGTCGGGCGCTCCACGCGCATTTCCTCCAGGCCCAGCTGGGCCACCGAGAGCAATTGCCGCACATGGTCGTGCAGTTCGCGGCCGATGTCGCGCATGCTGTGCCGCACGGCCTCGCGCTCGGCATCGGCCACCATTTGCCGATGCTTCAGCCGCAGTTCGGCCATGCTTGCGGTATGCCGTTGCCTGCGGTTGTTGTTCAGCACCAGCAGAAAGGCCGCCAAGCCGAGCAGGCCCAGCAAAAGCGCGGTGGAGGCCAGAATGGCGAAGGTGATGCTGCTCAAGCTTGCCATGCGGTGGTGTTTCTCCGGGATGCCAGTGCTGCCATGCTACAAGCCACTGCGGTCAGCACGTAGCGCACCAAGGCAAGGAACGGAATAATGCTGTACAGACGTTGCGCCAGTGCATGGTCATTCATGTAGAGGTAGCGTTCGGCACCCACGATCGGAGGGACGCCGCCGAAGTAGGCCAGCATGCCCAGGAAGAGCCAGAATTCGGGTACGCGCTGCAAGGGAATCCGACTGGACAAGGCCAGTTTCCACAGGACCGCCAAGCAGACCCCGGTAAGGGGAATGTACATCGCCACAATGCCCTCGGTCAGGAGAAAGGTCAGTCCCGAGTTGGACCAGAGACAGATCCCCATGGCCAATGTGCCTGCTGCGCCCACCAGTGCCAGCATCGTGGACCAACGTGGATACATGGCATTCACCATGGCCAGTACCATCACGAATTCAAGCAGGTCGAAGGTGTTGTAGATCGTGACATTCGGAATATGCCTCATGGCCAGCCAAAGGGCGACGCATTCAATGCCCAAGGCGATCGCCGTCAATGCGCCCAGCCAACGGAAGAGGGCGTTTGGCCGCATGATCCGTGTCCATTGCCAGAAGGCCCCAAGGATCATCAGGATCAGTAGGACGGGCAGGGTCCAGTGGAAGTTCATGGGTGCGATGCGTGAACGCTTTGGGTCATGGCGATCATTGCTTAACACCCCGGCTTTCGCTCCAGGCCATGTGCCTGAAATTCGATCTGAATGCAATTCGGCGGGCAGGAGGTGCCCATGTCCGCCGCCTTTGCCTTGAATTCATGGCCGGGCCCGTAGGTGCTGTCATTGAGCGCAATGCCGGCCGGCACCACACAGATCCCTTGGTGCTGGCCGCGGTCGATCACATTATTCTTGGTCGCGGTGCGCGAACCGGCGATGCATGTAGGGAGCAGTTCCAGCGTATCGGTATCCGCCAAGCGGTTCTGCGCGATCAGGCGGTCCAGTTCGCCGTCGAAGCGGAAGGTCGTGCTGGTCACATCACGTCCTTGGCGGAAAGGTGCGTAGGCACTATCCGTGGTCAGTTGCAGCACTACCTGCGTCGCATAGTTGCGTCCCTCCACAGTGTCCCAGCTGGCCAGCGTGGTGTGTTGTTCCACCAATCGGCCACCCATCAAGCGGTACCAGGTGCCGGATGGTTCGATGGTCCAGCTGTCCGGTGCGCTGTCCGGCTTGAGGCAGACCGGTTCCACAGCGACATCGAAGGCATGACGGCCGTTCAGTCCGTAGTGGAATACCACGCCGCGGATACTGCCGCTCGAGCTGTCGCAGGCAACGGTGGAAGGGATGATGTGCGCGAGATCGCCCACGGCGAAATGCAACGGCTCCACGGGAATGGGAGAGGGTGAGGCGACGGGGCCAAGCATGATCGCGGAAGCGAAGGTCGAGGTGAGGCAGCGGAATTCGGCATCCGGTACGTAGGGCATCGCATAGGGCATGGAGGTCGGAGCTGCGGCCGATGCCGAGGTGGATGTGCCGCCCTGCGCCGTCGACGGCGATCGCCCGCAGCCGGCAAGCAACAAACCCGTCGCGCTGATGAAGATGCATGGACCGGGGATGGAAGAGAATGGGATCATGATCCGTAACACGCGTTGGTACCGGCGAAAGTAGCTGCGGATCTTTCCTGTACGGCATCCCACGGTCGCGCGCGCGGCTTCTGACCGGGATGAGCCATTCCGCCTGAACTTCGCGGCCCCATGGCCTCTCCGGCATTCCGTTCCTTGATCCGGCTGTTGCTCCGGGTGCTCGCGGCATTGGTCATTCTGGCGGGCATCGGCGCTGGCGGTTTTGTTTGGTGGCTGCGGAATTCCGGCGCACCGTGGCTGGAGCGCACCGTGCGCCAGCGGATCACCGCCGTGGTGGAGAAGGCCAGTGTGCCGGGCTATCACTTCTCCATGAACGGCCTTCGTACCGATGCGCGCAGCGGCGATCTGGTCGTCACCGGAGTGGAACTCGCTTTCGACAGCTGTCTGCTGGACAGCTTGCGCAGCGGGGACTATCGCTACCTCTTCGCGGCGAAGGCCGCGCGCATCGAACTGCGCGGGCTGTCGCTCTGGCGGCTGTTCGTCCAGGGCGAATTCCGCGTGGACGCTTTCGTGCTGGATGGCCCGGAGCTTTCCTATTACGTGAATGGCAAGCGCGCGGACCTTGCCGATCCCTTCAAGCGGATACGGGGCCGCAGCACCGGTGCGATCGATCTGGTGACGGCGGACACACTTGTCGTGCGCGGCGCGAACGCCACCGTGCACGACCTCAGTGAACATCTGCCAGTGCTCTGCGTGAGCGGTCTGGAGTTGGTGGGAAGCGGGGTCAGCGTTACGCGCGGTGCATTGCGGTCCGGCGTGCGACTGGACGTGGCGGATGCGCACATGCAACTGGACAGTATCGGCACCCAACTGCCCGATGGGGGCCGCCTGCACATCGGTGCGATCCGGCTTTCACGCAAGGAGCATATCGGACACTTCTCGGCGATCACGTTGACACCACCGCCGGAGGATACCACCGATCTCGCACGGCCCCGGAAGACTGTTGTCGCCGTCCTTGTCGACAGTGTCGATGTCACCGGACTGGACCTTGATCGGGTCATCACTAACGAGGCCTTGCATCTTGATCGCATGTCGGTGCACGGCATGCACGTCGCCGTCCACTTGGACAAGGCGCTCCCCTTTGACAGCACCGCGAACCATCTTCTTCCTCCGGCAGCGTTGGCCGCATTGCCCTTCTCCATCCACCTGGATACCTTGGAACTCACGGACGGCGAAGTGGTCTATCGCGAGCGGAATGCCATCACCCGGCAATGGGGCACCGTGCCTTTCACCGCATTGCGTGCGCGTTTCCTGCAGATCGACAATGATCCCGGAGACCACTCGGATGGATCGGCATTCAACGGGGAATTCAGTGGGACCCTTTTCTACCAGGGCCACCTCTCCGGCACCTATCGCGTGGTACCGAATGGGTCCGGCCGGTTCTCCATCGGCGTCTCCTTGATGGATATGCCGCTGACAGCGCTGAACATGGCGTCCAGGCCCTTGATGCGGATGGAGGTGGACGGCGGCACACTGCATCGGATGACGCTTTGGATGGATGGGAACGAGCAGCGCGCGAAAGGGACACTCGGGATGGACTACACCGTATTCCTCCTGCGGGTGGAGCCGGGCACTCCGCCCGATGTGCGCCACAGCCTTTTTGGCGGTGTGCTTTCCACGGTGCTGGAGGAGAACTACGGCGGAGGATTGACCGCGGTGAGCGAGCGGAATGTCTCCATAGAGCATGATGCCGGGCGTTCGCTCTTCAACTACGTCTGGCGCATCACGCGCGAAGGCATCGTGCGCAATCTGCGGCCCGCCGTAAGCGAACGCATGCGCACCGTACTGCGCACGGACGCGGAAAAGAGACGGGAGGAGCGCGCGGTGCGGAAGGAGAGGAAAGCCGGTGCGGCCCGGTGATCGCTCGCTGAACTTAGCTCGCTGCCGCGTCCACTGCGGCTTGCACCGTCTTCGCCGCGTTGCCGATGAAGATCGCATCGCCGATCACGATCACCGGCCGTTTCAGGAACGTGTACTCCGAAAGGATCAGCTCGCGATAGTCTGTTTCGTTGAGTTGCTTTTTGCCCAGGCCCATGCTGCGGAACTTGATCGCACGGCGGCTGAACAACGCTTCATAACTGCCGGCCAGCTTCTTCATCGCATCCAGTTGCGAAGCGGTGATCGGTTCCGTTTTGATGTCCTGCAATTCGAAGCGCTTCAGGTCCGGCATCTCCTTCAGGATGCGTTGGCAGCTGGAGCAGGTGGAGAGGTGGTAGATCTTCATTTGTCCTATACCGCGAAGGTCACAAAGTGCACAAAGGAAATGCTCACTTAGCGTTGGATGTACAAGCGGAGGCACTCTTCGTTCCCGGCTATTTTTGGTACATGGAACTGATGAACCTCTTGATCATAACGGTATTGGCCATTGGCATCATTGCGCTTGTCCGATACTTGCTCATGAAGAAGAAGCGTTTCGCGGAATTCATGGAGCGTCCCTTTTCCGAGGAATGGCGCAGCTTCCTGCGTGATCATGTGGCCTTCTACGGTCACTTGGGATCAGCGGACCGCACGGTGTTCGAGCAACGCGTGCAACTCTTTCTCGCGGAAAAGCGCGTGCAAGGGATCGATACCGACATCGACGATCCGGTCCGTTTGATGGTGGCCAGCAGCGCCATCATTCCGGTCTTCGCCTTTCCGGGCTACACCTATCCGCACGTCAACGAAGTGCTGATCTATCCGAACAGCTTCGACAGTTCGTTCCAGACGCAGCGCTATGACGGTCACCGGCAATACATCTCGGGGATGGTGGGCAACCGCTTCATGAATGGCACCGTGGTATTGTCCAAGGCCGACCTGGTGCGCGACTTCGACGGGACGCCGCACCGCACCAATGTGGGTGTGCATGAGTTCGTGCACCTGCTGGACAAGGAGGATGGCGCGGTGGACGGCATTCCTGAAATGCTGATGAAGCACGCCTACGTGGGACCTTGGCTGCACGAGATCAAGCAGGAGGCGATGCGGATCGAGAAAGGAAAGTCCGATATCAATCCTTACGCGCTGAAGAACAATGCCGAATTCCTCGCGGTGGTGAGCGAGTACTTCTTCGAAGATCCGCAGAAGATGCGGAAGAAGCATCCGGAGTTGTATGCGCAGCTCTCCGTGATCTTCAATACTGCCAAGGCTCCTAGGTGAACGTGGCTTATGAATTTCTTGGCGCTCTTAGCGTCTTGCCGGTGATCTTTCTCAGAACTCCGCACTCTTCGGCGCGCGGGGTAGGGGATCACATCGCCAAGGTCAACTCACTACTCGGGATGGCGATCTTGCTTGAGATGCCATCCTCGATCTCCAACGCAGTTCGCACGCTCGACGCGATCGCCTTGGCGAAGGAAACAGGCACGGCATTGCCGATCTGCAATTGAAACTCACGCTTGTTCGACCCCATGAACTCCCAATCATCCGGGAAGGTTTGCAAGCGTGCATATTCGCGGGCCGTGAATGTTCGCATGCGTCTAGCGGTGATCCGCCAGAGCGTGGCATTCGACGTCGGGTTGCGGATGAACTTCTCCGTACTTCGGTCCTTTACTACTCGCTCCGCACTCACTTCGCCCTGGGCAAAACCCCATACCGTGGCCGTGTCCATGGCCGGGAACGGTTCTTCGTAGGAGCGCAGCGGATTTCCGTCAGAGGCCGTGCGACTGATACGGATGGGGATGATCGGATCGTTGGCAGCCACCCGTCCGCCAAGGGAAGTGTGGACGTGACTTTCAAAATCCCATGCTGGAGCGTGATTAGGCAAAGGCCCGTTCAGGCCCGACACGAGGTCTTGCAGAAAGGGTCCGCTGGCGGTCGTTACGCCCGGTCGCGGGAATTCGAAATGAGCATTGTGCTTTCCGCGGAAGGCCACAAAGACGAACCGCCTTCTGGTCTGTGGAACTCCATATCCACTGACCTTGAAGTACGCCCATTGCGTGTGGTAGCCGATCGCCTTGAGTTCCGCCTTGATCTGTTCGGCGAAGGGCTGGCCGGTCTCCGGGTGGACCATGGTGCGCAGGTTCAGCACATTCTCCATCACGATCGCGCGGGGCTTCATCAGCTTGGCGATGCGGAGCACTTCACGGTATAAAGTGTTACGCTCGTCGTTGGGATCCCGCTTCCCGCCCAGTGAAAATCCTTGACACGGAAAACCGGCGAGCAATACGTCAAGACCTTTCCGGAATGATGGTGTATAGGTCCTCACATCCGCATGGACCACATGCCAATCGGGACGATTGTGCTTCAGCGTAGCCGTCGCGTACTGAAGGATCTCATTCGCTTCCGTATGGATGAATCCCGCTGACTCGAATCCGAGGTCCAGCCCACCGGCACCGGCAAAAAGGCCGAGTGATGTGTAGGGTGAACGCTCGTCGTAGCTCAAGTGCAGCGCCATGTTCAACGGGCTTTGGCGTTCAATGAAACGGGAATATCACTTTGGCCTTGGACCTTGAATGCCGCGAAGGCATGCGCGTGTCCGGCGTTCGGGTTCCGGTCTTTTTCCGATCGCAGTTCATTCTTCCGCAGGTCGAAGGAGTATCCGGTCACTGCATCCTCCGCTTCCAGCCGTTGCAGTTGGCCGACTTCCTGAAGCACGGTCGGAAGATCGCGCTGCCCCTTTTCAAGGATGAGTGTTGCCTGCCCTTCCGTTCCGGACGCCAAGGCGTATGGTGTTGCGCAGACATACATGCGGCGGTCGCGGATCAGGATGTCCCCGTACGAACCGGCGCCGCGAAAACTCTGGTTCGTATTGGTGTTCTCGGTTTCTGTATTGAGGAACGAAGCGGAACACAACACAATGTCGTGGACCGGGAACTCATTGTCCTTCACCAGCGGATAGCGGCCGAAGATGTAGAACACCTGCCGACCTTCATGTTCCGCGAGTGGTAATTGGCTGTTGCAGTCGAAGTCGGCCATTCGGCCGGGATGTGCGAGACCCTTCACTTCATAGCCACTCGGGTGTTCGTCCAGAACGAAGTCCGGATAGCCGTGCCTGCCTTGCTCAGTGAAGGCGAGACCGGCAGCCTGTATCCGGCGCTTCACCCAATTCTGGAAATGGTACTCCTTGTCCTGTTGGCTTGCACGTACGATGGGCACGTCATTGTGGAAGCCATGCGCCAGCGAGAGGAAGATCTTCACCTCGGGCGCGTAGCTCTGGTATTCGGTTTCAGGTATGCCGAAAAACATGTCACAATAGCTTTTGCCAAGATGGTGATCCGTTCGACATGTTCAAACCGTGTGCGTTGAAGATGTCAACAGCCCCAATGATGGAAGATCCATTTCGTCGTCTTCCTCCTCAGAACTCCGCACTCTTCGGTGCCCGCGGATACGGGATCACATCGCGGATATTCCCCATGCCGGTGACGAAGAGCACGAAGCGCTCCAGCCCCAGTCCGAAGCCTGCGTGTGGCACGGTGCCGAAGCGGCGCGTGTCGAGGTACCACCAGAGTTCCTCCTTGGGCACGCCCATCTCATCCATGCGCGCCTCCAACACATCGAGCCGTTCTTCGCGTTGACTGCCGCCGATGATCTCACCGATGCCGGGGAAGAGCACGTCCATCGCCGCGACGGTCTTGCCTTTTTCGCTGAAGCCGAAATCACCCTCGCCATTGGTGCGCATGTAGAAGGCCTTGATCTTCGCGGGATAGCCCGTGACGATCACCGGTTTCTTGAAGTGCTTCTCCACGAGGTAGCGCTCGTGCTCGCTCTGCAGGTCCACGCCCCATTCCACGGGGAACTGGAACTTCTTCTTCTGGTAAGGCTTGCTGCGCAACAGGATGGTGATGGCCTCGTCGTAGGTGATGCGCTCGAACGGATTTTCGAGAACGAACTTCAATCGGTCCACCAGACCCATCTCGCTGCGCTGGTCCTGCGGCTTGCTCTTCTCTTCCTCGGCGAGCCGTGCATCCAGGAACTGCAGATCGTCCATGCTGTTGCGCAGCACACGGGTGATGAGGTGTTTGCACAGGCCTTCCGCTAGGTCCATGTCGCCGTGAAGGTCCATGAAGGCGGCCTCCGGTTCGATCATCCAGAACTCGGCAAGGTGGCGCGTGGTGTTGCTGTTCTCCGCGCGGAACGTGGGCCCGAAGGTGTAGACCTTGCCGAGTGCAAGCGCGGCTGTCTCTGCTTGTAACTGTCCGCTCACGGTGAGACGACTTTCAGCACCGAAGAAGTCCTCCTTGAAGTCGACCTCGCCGGCATCGTTGAGCGGTGGCTGCTTCGCATCGAGCGTGCTCACCCGGAACATTTCGCCCGCGCCTTCCGCATCGCTTGCCGTGATGATGGGCGCGTGGAAGTAGTTGTAGCCGTGCATGTCGAAGTACTCGTGGATGCCAAAGCTCACCTGATGGCGGATGCGGAAGACCGCGCTGTAGGTATTGGTGCGGAAGCGCAGGTGGGCGTTCTCGCGCAGGAATTCCAACGAGTGCTTCTTCGGTTGGATGGGATACTTCGCAGCATCGCTATCACCGAGCACTTCCACTTCGATCACCTTCATTTCAACCCGCTGGCCGCTGCCTTGCGAGGGGACCAGTTCACCGGTGCATTGCACTGCAGCGCCCGTTGTGAAGCGCGCACACGTTGCCGCGTCCACCTTTTCCTGATCGATCACACACTGCAGATTGCGGATGGTACTGCCGTCGTTCAGCGCGATGAAGCGGTCGTTGCGGAAGGTGCGCACCCAGCCGGCCACGGTGATGGTGGTGCCGGTGAGAGACTCTTCGTCGAGGGCGAACTTGATGGAATGCATGGAGATCAGACAATGAGAAGATCAGACGACCTGACAATGAAATACCGGGCTGTCGAGCGTCGGCGCAAAGGAACGATGGCGCGGCGAATGGTCAGTTCACTGCTTGGTCCGTTGTGAGATCTCGGTCCGCTCGTCCTGGTAATCGGCCTTCACCTGGTCCACACGGCCATCGGGATCCCGAAGGAATTCGATCTTGAAATACGTATTCCATTTGCCCTTCATCACCATGGATGACATCGCCTCCAGTTCGAACTTCGGTCGTCCGGCGCGTTGATAGAACAACTTCCCGTCCTCCACAGTGAAGGTGCGTGCTCCATATACGCCTGCATATTCGGCCAATGTCGCCGCATCCAACGTCATCGGATCGGTAATGGCGTGAAGCATGTCGCGGTCCCATTGCAGCTTGAAGCGCTGATGCTTGTCCGTCGTGTGTGCAAGTAGGCTGTCGAAGACCATCATCTCCGCCTCTTCCAGTGCATTGTCCGCAGCGATTGCCACATCCGGTCGCACGCCTGACCCTTCCCAGTTCGTGCCAGTAGTGGGATTGATGCTCGTGCAATAGGGGATGGACAGCACGAATCCATGCCCAACTTCCTTCCCATAGGTGCCGTGTGCACCGCCACCACTCCGCTCCCCCACGATCCGCGCCCTGCCCAAACTTTGGAGGTCGTAAGCGAATTCCTCCCCGGCTGAAAAGGTCTTGTCCCCAATGAGGATATAAAGGGGCATGGAGATCAATGGGGACAACGTGCTATCCGGAACGGTCCAAAAGGCAGTGGTGGAATCCGTGGTGCGGTCCACCACATCGTTGATATGGGTGGAATGGGCGAGGAATGGACCGCAGATCATGCGCACTGTTTCCTGAGATCCTCCACCACACCCCCGCAGGTCGATGATCAGCGCATTGGTGTGCACTATGAATTGCAATGCGGCCCATACCGTGGCCTTCCCGTGGACCTGATCCGCCCAAAAATTGCGGATGTTCAGATAGCCGATGTTTCCGTCCAGCACCTCCACTTTCCGCAGACCGAAGTTGGCGTCCGTGATACGCTTGAACGGGTCTGGCGGTGGACTGCTGTCCACCGTTGCGGCAGGGGGCGATGGCGCGTATTGCACAAGCAGATGCGGGTCCCGATGGATCGCGTAGAGGTCGGTGGTGAGCGCGTCGGAGAAGTCGGCTGGGGAAGTGATGGGGTCATACGCGCCGCTCTTCAGTCGCTTCCTGATGTGTGCGGCCATGAGCGCGGCTGTGTCTGGAAAGACATAGTTGGCGATCAACTCGTTCGCGATACTGTCGACCACTTCCGCCCGCGCAACAGCGGTGAGCGGGAACGTTGGCTGCGCTCGCAGTGTCGCCAGGAATAGCAGGAAGTAGAGAGTCAAGAATTTGGACATGCAAGGTTCACGTTAACGGAACGATGTCCTGATGGATTCTGCGTTGCACTGTCCATGATCATTTCGCTTCCAGATGCAAGGCAGTCGGCCTTCAGCAAAGGAACGATGGCGCGGCGAATGCTGAACACACATCCACGTCCGGCCACCCGTGGGAATTCTACCTTCACAGTGAACAACGTCTTTCCTGAAGGCGTTTTCCGCCCGCAAACCCACACCCAAAAACCACGTCCCGATGAAAACCCTCTCCCTTTCCCTCCTTTCTTTCGTGCTCCTCGCACTGGTGCCGTTGACCTCCAGTGCCCAAAGCAAGTTCAACCCCGTGCAGGCCTTCAGCACGCTGAAGGCGAGCAGCCAGAAGTTCATGGATGAAGTGAAACCGTGGAATGACAAATTGAAGGCGAACGAGGCCATGGTCCCAGCCAAGGTGAAGCCGAGCTATGACTCGTTCAACAAGGCGTTGGACGCATACAACAGCAAGCTCGGCACTGCGGCCAAGAACCCATCGAAGTTCACGGCGGCCCAGGATAAAAGCATGACCAGCGATCTCGGCAAGCTGCAAAGCCAGTTCAAGGACCTGCAAGGGATGACCGGCTCTTCGATGCCGGACATGCCGATGAAAGGCGAGTAACGCCGGGGTAGGGAATAAGGAAGCTGTACGGGCCTCACGGCTGATACAGCTTCCCCTTCCACCAGATGTCTGTGTCGTTGTTGGTCATGCTCACCACCAGCATGCCGCGCTTGAGGGCGAAGACCCGCACGGGCTGGCGTTGCATCACCTCCGTGTTGACATCATTGTGCCAGAGGTTGAGTGCGGCGGCATTGTCGAGGTAGGCGAAGCTGCCCCAGCTGGCCGCCCAGTTGCTGGGCCAGTAGGAGAGGACCGCATCAGTGTGTCCGTCATGGAAGATGCGGCAGTAGTCCTTGTCGTGGATCACCACGAGGCTGTCCTTCACGAAGAACTCGTCCGGCGTGAATTCCGAAGCTGTATGGAGCTGTCCGCCCTGATAGACCTTGAGCGCGCCCGAGCGGTCGATATAGGCGAAGAGGCCGCGGCCCATGTAGATCGAATCGGGCATCACCGGTTCGAGGTCCTTCACCTCTCCTTTGTCGAAGACCTTCAGGCCGCGGTCGCTGGGGTCTTGATACGCCACCATGTCCAGCCCGGCGGTAAAGCGCATGTCGCTGACCAGTGAGGCAGGGATGTAGGTTTCCCCGTGCCAGAAGATCTTGAACTCACTCGTGAGCTTGCTGATCCACGCGATGGTATTGTCACTTGCACTGATGCGCGCGATGGGATTCTCCACCAAGGCATCCTCCACCTGCGTGGTGACGCCGTTGTAGTAGATCTGCATGATGTGCTGCATGTCGTCATACCAGCCTACGATGCTGTCCTGGATCACCGCCTGGCCGGTGTTCCTGCAAAGCACGCGGAGCGAATCGCCATTGTAGATCTTCAGCGCGCCCACGGAGAGGTAGCCGAAGAAATTGTCGGTGACCACCGGTGGCCCGGCGAGACTTTGGTCGATCGTGCGAACGTTACCGTCGCGGTAGACCTTGACGTCCCCATTGGAGGACACGTATGCGAGGTAATTGCCGCCCGCTGAAAAGCCCATGGGCACCAGCGGTTCCAGCATCTGTGTGCGGCCTTGGTCGAATACGAAGAAGCGGTCGCGATAATCCAGGAAGCCGCAGATGTCCTGTGCGTGGACGAAGAGAGGCAGAAGCAATAGAAGACCGGGGAGCAGGATGCGGCGCATGGGGACAAAGTAAGGTGGTGGTGGGAATGGATCGGAGAGCGTGAAGCTACTTTCGTCCTTCCCTTTCAGGAACAAGACAACGAACATGCCAGACACTTTTCGACCGTGGTCACTTGCCCTGCCACTCGTGCTTTTGATCGCGGCTTGCGGGGGAAGCACCACGCAGAAGTCGATCCCGACGGCAACGGAACCGGCGACGGCTGTGGTGGACACGGCCAAGAAGGTCTATCCGGATGCGCGACCCGCAGGAGCTGCACCCGAGGGCATGGTATGGATCCCCGGTGGCGAATTCACCATGGGCACCGACGATCCGAATGCCTATCCGGAGGAACGCCCGGCTCATCCCGTGAGAGTGCATGGATACTGGATGGACATGACCGAATTGACGAACCGCAACTTCCAGGTCTTTGTGCAGGCGACCGGCTATATCACCGACGCGGAGCGTGCGCCCACGGCGAAGGAGATCCTGGACAACATGCCGCCCGGTACGCCGCCGCCGGATCCCGCAGATCTTGTTGCGGGATCGCTGGTGTTCGCACCGCCCGGCCATCCGGTGGATCTGCATGATTGGTCGCAGTGGTGGCGCTGGGTACCCGGGGCGGACTGGCGCCATCCCGATGGTCCGGACAGCAATATCCTCGACCGCATGGACCATCCCGTGGTCCAGGTAAGTTGGAACGATGCGCAGGCCTATTGCACATGGGCGCACAAGCGACTGCCCACCGAGGCGGAATGGGAGCGGGCCGCGCGCGGCGGGCTGGAAGGCAAGAAGTATGATTGGGGCAACGAGGAGCCCACCGACAAGGACGTGCGATGCAACAGTTGGCAAGGCAAGTTTCCCATGGAGAACCGCGCGGCGGACGGCTACGTGGGCAGCGCGCCGGTCGGCAGTTTCGCGCCCAATGGATATGGTCTTTACGACATGGCCGGCAACGTGTGGGAGTGGTGCCAGGACTGGATCGATGTGACCGCCTATGGTCTCTGCGGCAAGGATGATGTGCAGCACGATCCTCAAGGACCATCCAAGAGCTACGATCCCCAGCATCCATATGAGAAACGGCGCGCGCAACGCGGCGGCTCCTTCCTCTGCGCGGACAATTACTGCGGCCGCTACCGGCCCAGTGCGCGGCAGGGCAGCACGGAGGATACCGGCATGAACCATGTGGGCTTCCGCTGCGTGATGGACGCCGCACCGGTCCGTTGATCGCTGCGGCAGATCGATCGGACAACTACTTTTCGGGAAGTTCCGATCACCCCAAACCACTGCACATGAGCTTCAGACCTTTTCGCAACTGGTGGATGCTCGCCTTCAAGGGCGTGCTCCTGATCCTCTTCGGCCTGTTCATCCTCTTCGAGCCCGGAGTGGCCTTGGCCGGACTGGTGCTCTACCTCGGGATCGCTGCATTAGCGAGCGGTGTGTTGGAGATCGTGCTCGCCATTTCCAATTCGGGCGATCGCGGCTCCTATGTGTTTGATGGCATACTGGACATCCTCATCGGCTTGCTGCTGCTGATGCGTCCGGAAGTGCTGGGCTTGATCCCCATCCTGCTCGGCGCATGGATGGCCATTTCAGGTCTCGCCATGCTGATGCGTTCGTTGCGGCAGCGCAAGGCGGGTGAGAGCTCTTGGGTCAGTTGGCTTGTGCTGAGCATCGTGCTCATCATCCTCGGCGCACAGTTGATCCACGATCCCACGGGCTCCATGATCTCGGTGACGTGGATCCTGGGGATCGTGCTGCTGCTCTTCGGCGTGCTGCTGGTTTTCTTCGCGCTCAAGGTGCGCAAGGTCGGCGCGCGCATTGCGGGCGCGGCGCAGCAGATGCGGGATCGGAACGCGTAGTTCTTCAAGGTCTGGTAAAACGAAAGCGGCCCGGTGATCACCGGGCCGCTTCCGTTCGACAATGTGCTTCGATCAGAAGAACATGCCGATGCTGATCTCTATGTAATCCGTCAGCAGCTTGCTCTTTTGGTCCGGGTCCGAGATGAACTTCGCGTCCTTGTCCAGTGTGTTGGTGAGGCCCTTGTTGTAGTTGACCCCGGCGAAGATGGAAGGTCCGTCGCCCAGATGGAATTCGCCACCGACGCCCAAGAGCATGCCGATGTTCAGCAGCGACACGTCGTCCATGATGTCAATGTCATTGTCCGAGACCGTGGAACTTGCCCCTCCGACCGTGGTGGTGGTGCTGTAGTCCGTGCGGGCCTTGATATTGAAGCCCATGTTGGCACCGAGCAGGCCGTAGAAATCCGTCGCTTTGCCGGTCTTGGTGCCGAGCCTCAGCAGGAGCGGAAGTTGCAGGTACTTCAGCGCAAGGTCCTGCGAACTGCTCACCGTGGTACCGTCGGCGTCATAATCCGCCTTGAACTTGCCACCAACGGCGGACATGCCCAGACCGGTACGGAAGGCGTAGGCCTTGCGGGGGCCGAACGGGAATTCCGCCACGAGGCCGAAGGTGTATCCGACCTTGGTGCCGTCACCGTCCAACGTCTTGGAATCCGTGGTCAACCAGGCGAAATTGGGCGAGAAGGTGAGACCCAAGCGCACGCCTCCTTCACTTGCCGGTGCTGGTGCAGGTGCCGGGGTTGCCGCCGGAGTTGCCACAGTTGTCGTAGTCGGTGCCGTGGTCGGCGGTGGTGGAGGAGCTGGTGTTTGCGCGAGCAGGGGCGCTGAAAGGCAGGAGAGGAGTGCGATGGAGAGGAATGTCTTCTTCATGATGATCGCTGGTTTCAAGCGATAAACTTAGTGCATGATCACCTCGCCCTCTGCAATTGCGGATCATCCTTGATCATTTATTGAACGGGTGTGATGGGTATTCCCGCAGGAACATGCGGTCGCTATCTTTCGCTCCCGCTGCGCTTCCGCGCTGTGGGTCCATCACCACATCAGCCTCCTTCGATCATGAAGATCCCTGCACGGTCCACTTTCCTTTTGGGTGCCGCCCTGCTCACCCTCGCCTCCTGCGCCCCCAGCACACAGATCGTGCAAAGTTGGAAGGCCCCGGGTGTCACGGTGGAGGCCGGCAACTACAACAAAGTGCTGCTGGTGGCCCTGATCAAGGACGAGACCTCGCGGCGCATCGCCGAGGACCGCATGTCCGCCTTCATGAACGGCCACGGCATTACCAGCTATAGCTACCTCGGTGAGGACCAGAACGCGATCAATGATGCGGGCATGAGCGCCAAGATGCAGAAGGATGGCATCGATGGGGTGATGATCATGCGCCTGGTGGACAAACAGACCACGCAGACCTATGTGCCCGGCACCTCCACCTACTACGGCGGCGCTTGGGGCTACTATGGGTATGCCTATCCCATGTACAGTAGCCCCGGCTATGTGCAGACGGACCACATCTACTACGTGGAGACCAGCCTCTACAGCCCGAAGCATGAAGGACCGGTGTGGACCTGCACCACCAGTTTCCTCAACCCCACGAACATCGGTCCTGCCGTGGATGATATGATGCACGCCATCTATAAGAAGATGCGGGAGGACGGCTTCGTGGTGGAAGCGCCGAAGAAGTAGAGCGTTCGTTACGCTTCGCGTCGGCCATCTGGATAACAAGATCGCTTCAGCCCCAAACGCGGGCTTCGCGATGACGCTCTTCACTTACGTCATCGCGAGGCCCTGCGAAGCGATCTTGTTCTGGCGCCTGCGGCACCGGCCTTTACCTTAAGCATCCTGTCATTTCTCTCCTAGGCATGGCGACACTTCGGGGTGCGTGAAGGGTCGGGAGCGACCTCCGACGATCGAAACCTCCCTCATGCCACACGGTGTTGCCGTGTGAAGCACCCGGTTCACTTCGCGAACTTCACCTCCGCCCGCCGGTCCTTCGCACTTGGCGTCGCACCGGCTTCCGCCAGTTTACGGTCCGTGCTGATGCGCGCGCCTTCGATGCCCTGCTTCACCAGTTCGTTCCGCACACTTGCAGCGCGCTTGTCGGCCACCGCCTCATTGACGCTCACCGATCCACTGGCATCCGCGAAGCCCGTCACGCTTACGCGCGTCTCCGGATGCTTCTTCAGCCACGCGGCGATCTCCTCCACCTTCACCCTGCCTTGCGGGCCAAGTGTGGTGCTGCCCGTGGCGAAGTAGACCGGTTCCATCAAACGCTGCATCTCCTTTTCATCCGCAGCGTTCACCGGCGCCACAGCAGGTTGCTTCGGTTGCATGTGCGCGGTGTCGTTCACCGTCACATGCACCGTGTCATGCACCGTCACTATCGCCGTGTCGCCTGTGGTGCTCACGGCCGCGTACGGTCCCACGCGCACGGCAGTGCCCGGTGCCGCTATCATTCGCACGGTATCCGTTCCGATCACCGCCATGCTGTCGTTGATGGCCGTGATGCTGGCCGGTGGTGCCGGTTTCTCCTTGTCACCCGACTTGGCCACGGCTGCCACGCCGGTCGCGGCACCCGCGGCGAGGATGGCATTCTGGGTGCGCATCTTCTTGTTGATCTTCTCCATCTGCTTGGCCATGTCCGCCGTGGCATCGGCCTGCTTGCCTGCGGTCTTCTGCGCGGCGCGGTCGGCACGTGCTTTGGCCTTGTCCGGCTCATCGCCGTGCTCCATGTTGGCGATGAACGCGCTGTCCTTCGCCTGCTGCATGTTCGCACGCGCCAGCTCATCCATCAGGTAGGCGTTGTCATTCTTCAGGCGCTGGGCAGCTTGGTCGGTGGCTGGCGATTCGATCCGATAGGTCACCGTGTCGCGCATCATGGAGGAGTCCGCGCCGTAGTAGTTGTTCACGATGGTGGTGCCGTGCGATGCGTCGGCCGCCATCTTCAACGCATACACTTCCCGCTCCAGCGAATCGAGGCGCGCGCTGTTCTTGCCGATGCCGCCTTCTGCCGTGTGCCATGCATCGAACTTGCGTTTCAGTGCGGTGGGCTTGCCTTGGCCGATGGGGATCCGCATGCCGAAATGGTAATCCGCCTGCACGTTCTTCTCGTTGGCGATCTGATCACCGAAGTTCGAGGAGCCGAAGTAGAAGGGACCGACACGGACGGTGAGGCCCACGCGCATCACTTGGTCGTTGCGGCTGACGGGCACATACAGGCCGAAAGCGCGTGATTCGAAGCGCGGAGTGATGGCCGTCCACTCCTGCGGATGGATGGTGGTGGTGGCCGCCTTGAATAGGCTCGTGGCATCACGATAGGTACCCGCGTTGATGTAGAAGCCACCGAAGAGATGCAGGTCGATGTTGGCGGAGAACGCCGTGGGCAGTCGATAGCTGAAGGTGGATGGGGCATCGGGGATGTAGTCGACCTTCTTGGAATAGGCCTCATCGAATTCGTCGAAGTCCGATGCGTTCACCTGTGTGATGTCCCATCCGGTGATGTTCGCGCTGTGGTCGCGCGTGAGCTCGCGCCGATCAAAGGTGAACTTGCCTCCATCCAGCAAGGCCACCCCGATGCGCAGGGCATACTTGTTCAGGTCTGGGCGTTCCTTCTCCTTATTGTCGAGGTCTACGAAACGGGAATTCTCAACCTTGCCACGCAGTTCGTAGGTGAAGCCGATATCCCAGCCGACGGCATAATCCTCCACGCCGTTCAGCAGGTTCCGGCGTTGATACGTGTCCACGTCCGCGCGGTCGGTGCGTCCATAGTCGATCAACGGACTTTGGATGTCCACCACGCCGGTATCCTGGAAGGTGACCTGCAGGTCATCGCTGGCGATGAAGGCCGCCGCATTGCCTGCGAGCAGTTTCACTGTTGCCGCGCCTTTCAGAAAGTGATGGTCGGAATGCACGAGCACGCGCCCGTAGGTGAAGCCGATCTCCATCCAATTGATGTAGTTGAAGCGCAGGCCGCTGTTGTCCTGCGGGCTGCCCATCAGTGACGGGTTCAGCATGTTGTCGTACAGCATCTGCGCCGTGGCGGGGTCCAGGTTGTCCACGCTCATGCGCGTGCGGTTGCGGATGTTCAGTGCGATGGCTGCTTTCGGGCCCAAGTTCGTCATGAAGGAGAAGGGCAGTTGGATGTCCGAGATGGTGGCCGCATGCACCTTTCCGTTCATTTCCTCCAACGGGCTGAGCAGGTCCTGCTTCACCAGGTCGAACGAGCCGTCGTAGGGATCCTTGCGGAAGAGATTCTCCACCATGGTCCTGTTCTTCACCAACAGGAAATTATTGGTGAAGAAGGACTCGTAGCCGAACACCGCCATGTCAAATTTGTAGCGGCTGTCCACGATGCTGGATGGATTCAGCCACGCGCCGCTGATACCGGCGTAGTTGCCGTTGGCCATACCGATATTCTCCTGTGCGGCGAGCGGCATTGCGATAAGGCCGAGCACGAAGGGAAGGATGTAGCGCTGACCCATGCTGGTGGTGTGGCTTCTGTGGATGCAAGTGGCGTTGGGACCGGACACAGGACGCACTAAAGATGCACATTTCCCGCTCTCGCAAGCACGCCCGTGCTTCCGTAGGCAAGATCGCTTCGCCCCAAATACGGGCCCGCGATGACGCTTTTAATTACGTCATCGCGACGCGGCTTTGCGAGGAAGAGATCTTGCATTTGCGCTTGCGGCACCGGTCACGGAATTCGTACTTGTCGGGTGATCCCGGACTGAAAATGGATCCGCCCATGCTCCTACCTTTCGGGCCATGCATAAGAGCCGGTTGCTTCTTCTCCCGATTGCGTTCATCTGCTCTACGGCAGCCCGGTCGCAAGTGATCATCGGCCTGCTCTTCGGTGACGACCTGAACACGCCGAAGCTGGAGTTCGGCCTTACCGCTGGTCTCAACTACGCCACCATGGACGAGACCCCGGATGCGCACTACCGCACGGGCCTGTACATGGGCCTCTACTTCAACTATACCCTTGGCAATGAACGCTGGGTGCTGCATCCCGAGGCCATTGCCAAGTCGGGGGTCGGTACGAAAGGACTTGCACCTTATGCGATCGGGGATCCCGACCTGGACACGGTGCTGGCCGGTGCCAAAGTGCAGCGCGACCTGAATTACCTCGGCCTCGCGCTGCTGACGCGCTACCGTGTGTGGGATAAATTCTATCTGGAAGCCGGACCGCAGATCACCATGCGCAGTGGGGGCAAGGACAAGTTCATCGCGGAAGATGGCGACGATGAACTGATGTACACCCATGCGATCAAGGACAAGGTGACGCTCTTCGACAGCGGTGTGACGGTGGGCCTTGCCTACAAGCTACGCTCCGGCAAGAGCATGGCCTTCGACCTGCGCTACTACCATGGGCTGGTGGATGTGTTCTCCGATGCTTCCGGCAAGCAGACCAACTCCTATTTCCAGGCGCTGGTCTCCTTCCCGGTGGGAGCGGGGAAGGCGGAAGCGAAACGTGCGGCGAAAGAGAAGGCGGCACAGTAGGCCCGTTTCTTTTTGCTTTCGTCATCGCGCTACTCATTCCAGCGTCATCGATTCGGCCCAAATGCGGCCTCACGATGACGTTCCTTGGGTTCAAGACCTTGCGAAGCGATCTTGTTGCGGCGTCTGCGGCACACGATTATGATCACCTTTGATGCCATTGAGACAGCCTGCGCATGCCACTCCATTTTCCCTTCCGCTTGCGTTCCCTGGGCGTTGCGCTGCTCCTGTTCGTCCTCTGTGCTCCGCGAGCGAATGCGCAGACCGACACTGTGGCAACGCCCATTCCCGCGGATGTGATGGGCTATGTGCCGCGGCCGAACCTGATCAAGATCGGTCTCACTTCCTCGATCGCCAAAGTGGCCTCTGTGATGTATGAGCGCGTGTTGAACCCCGATCTCAGCGTGGCCCTTACGGTGAGCTATATGACACCGGTCTATCCGCCGGCCATTCTGGACCTGCACCCCACGAATCTCACCCTCTCCAGCGACCGGAAGCTGAGTGGCTGGTTCGTCACCCCCGAGGTGAAGTGGTTTTTGGAGACGAGCGACGACCGCCCCGCGCCGCGCGGGCTCTACCTCGGTGGTTATCTCCGCTTCAGCAACCTGCGTTACACGGCCGACCTTGCAGGCAAGTCCGCGAATGAGAACGTCGATGGGATGGTCAACACCCACCTACAGATCGATCTCTTCGAAAGCGGGATCGGTCCCGAGGTGGGCTACCAGTTCCTGGCGCTGCATGACCGTCTCGTGTTCGATGCGCTGTTCTTCGCGCCGCGTTTCTCCTTCTACAAGTTGCGCGTGAAGGCCGACCTGAACGGTGATGGCGAGTTGGGCGAGGACCTCGGCAATGCGATCGAGGATGCCTTGGGCCGCGATATTGTCAATGACAACATCGATCTCTCCAAGACCGGCAGCACCACCATCGACCGCAACAGTTTCGGTTACCGCTACGGCATCAAGATCGGCTACGCTTTCTGATGCTGCAACGTCAGAAGGCCTCGTAGAAGGTGACGTAGAACGCGCTGCTCTTCGTGCCCACGCCATAGTCCACACGGATGTTCGAGCGTTTTTCCGTTTCGAAGCGGATGCCCACGCCTGCATTGGGAAGCACGGCTGGAATGTCTCCGATGTCCTGCGCCACCGCGCCCATGCCGAGCCAAGAGGCGAAGCCCCAACGGCTCTCCAGCGATCCTTTCTTGTTCGGGGTCTTCCGGTTGAACATGTGCCGGTATTCGCCCATGGCGTAGGTCATCAGTTCGTCGCGGTACTGGCCCCACACGTAGCCGCGCAGGTCCCACGGCGTGCCGATCTGCGACATCTCCGTCCACGGCACATCGCCGAAGTTGGTGCGCGCGCGCACCTCCCACGCCACCGTGTGCCGATGCGCCACCGGTTTGTATTGCCGATAGTCCATATCCACTGTCCAGAATTCGTTAGGGCTTCCCCAAGCGCTTCCATAATTGATCACGCTCAGGTCCAGAAAGAGGCCGGTGTATGCGTTCACCGGCACGTCGCGGCTGTCGTACTGCATCACCGCGCCGAGGCCGCGCGTGTTCACTTGGGTGCCATCATGTACGACGTTCGGATCGGTCTCCATCAACGGGTTCAGGTCCGTGGCATCCGTACTGGTCGCATCGAAGATGCCGCCGAGGAAATACTTCGGCTTGAACTGGTAGACCACCTTTGCATAGATGCGCCGCCAGTCCCGGTGATAGGCGGTAGTGCTGTCGCTCTTCGGCGTGTCGTGCGCGGACTCGTATCCCACGCCGTAATAGTTGTCCGGCATGTCCTTGCGCCAAAGTTCCCCGGTGATGCGGATCTTGTCCTCCTTCAGATAGAGGTTGGCCTTGACGGAGATCTGGAGCGAACCGTTCGTGCTCTTGCCCACGGAGAAGGGAATGGAGGAGCGCAGCAATTCCTTGTCCTTCCGGTCGAAGGTGAAGGTGATGAGGCCACCTGCTGTGAGCAGGAACTGCATCTCCGGCGTGTAGCTCGGCGCGATGAAGGGCACGAACTTCATGGGGCCTGCCTCGAAGCTCAGTGCGCGCAATGAATCGCTGTTGTGCAGCAATTGGTCCACCGCGGTATGCGGAATGGAATCCTGATGTTGCGCTCGAAGTGGCGTCACCGCAGTTGCGATGAGCAGCAGGAAGAACGAGCGGATCAAGGAAGGAGGCACGCGCATTGACGGGAAGCACAAGGCGCTGCGAACTTAGCGTCCGGCGCAATGGTGGCAGGCGCTGCATATACATTGCGCGCGATGGGACGTAGCGCCTTGCTCCTGTTACTGGGGATACTGGGTTCACCCATGGCGGCAAAGGCGCAGTTCTGGGACGTTGTGTACCGGATCCTCAACGGCGATACCGCAGCGGGGTTGGACCACGATACGACCTACATCCAGAGCTACCGCGATGACCTTGCGCTGAGCGCCGTCACAAGCTATCAAGGGAGCTCGATCTCCGTGAAGCGCAAGGATGGGAATAGGCTCACATACAGCACGAATACAAACCTGCAATACGGCATTGGCCTGGACTATAAATGGCTTGGTATCGAGGCCAGCTTCTCCATACCGGTACTGAGCACCTTGGATCCGGAGCGTGGCACAACGAAGATCAATGGCTTCGGTTTCGGGTACACGGGGCGCAGCTGGTGGTTCCGGAATTACTTCCGCAACAGCAAGGGGTATAGCCCGAACGATCCCACACGCGTGGATCCCGACTGGAGCGATGGCGATCCGTATCCGTATCGGGACGACATCCGGAACTTCACCTATATGGCCTCGCTGGACCATGGCTTCAACGCGGAGCGCTTCTCCTACAACGCGGCGATCTGGCAGATGGAACGGCAGAAGCGCAGCGCTGGATCGTGGATCGCAGGCGCCACCTTCTGGTATTCGGAAACGAGCTGGGATACACCCTTGATACCGTCATTCGACGCGGCGGAATACGCAGCGCCTACCGGGGACGTCAACGCCGCCCGCACGTGGGTGTTCAGTCTCACTGGGGGCTATAGCTATACCGTGGTCATCGGGAAGCACGGCTTCATCAATGCGTTGGCGGTGCCGGGCCTCGGCTTCCGGCAGGTGCGGATGGACCTGAAGCAGGGCGGCGACACGGGTACGGGCTGGGAGGTTGCGGGAACTGCGGAGTTCCGCCTCGGCATGGGCTACATCGGTGATCGTTGGTACGCGGCGATCACGGGGAACAGCTTCAGGAGTATCGGCCCCATTCCTCCCGATGTGTTCCTCGCGCAGGACCTCTTCAACATGCGCGGCGCGATCGGATGGCGCTTCAAGAACGTAGGACCGTTCATTCCGAAGATCGGCCTTTGACCGGTGGATCGCTTCTACTCTCCCGTCACTGTCGTCGTATAGGACTGGAAAAGGAAGAGAACATTGGTCTCCTTCATCTTTACCGTCGCGACCTTCGTGATGCCAGCGGAAGCAGCAGCCTTCTCAATGGAGCAATCGCCACCAAAGGACAAACCGAGTATCACGTTAGCGGTTGCGGTTCCTGTTTTCGGGCCGGTAATAGGGCCTGCACTGCTCACCGGCATGGTCATCGAGCATGAACTCAAGAGTGCCACCAATGCGGCAAGGGGTAGGAACTTCTTCATTGAAGGTGGTTTATTTTCAGCCCTATGGTGAGCTTCGGACAATATTCCGGACAACTCATCCATGGTCATATCAGCCGTGCTGATGATTCAGCGATCTTCACTGATAACTTAGCACCGCCTCCGATCCTTCCATTGAACATGCCGATAAGTCCTTGGGCCAAAAAGTTGCGCCAGTTGCGCGCGGTACACAACTACACACAGGAACATCTTGCGGAAGAACTTGGTATCCGACAGAACACGTACAGTTTGTTGGAAACGGGCACTACGGAGCCCACGGAGGAACGGCTAGCCCAGATCGCCGAAGTCTATGACATGTCCTTGGAGGAGATGAGGGCATGGGAACCTGGCGCAGTGAACCAGAACCACAACAATGTGGCGAATGCCTATACCACGATCGAACATCAGCATATCATCAGTCGTGAGTTCATCGAGGACCTGATGACGCGGATGGACAAACGGTCAGAAGAAACCAATCGTGTGAATGCCGAATTGCTTCGCCTGAACCAACGCTTATTGGATCTGGTGGAGCAATTGAAAGGATAGCCCGCCCAATATGCCCTCGGTCATGATTCCCTGAACATGCGCGGCGCGATCGGATGGCGCTTCAAGAACGCGGGACCGTTCATTCCACGCATCGGCCTTTGACGGTTGATCACCGCCGGCCTCCTCCGCCTCGCATGCCACCACCGCCACCGCGTGGCTGAGCACTGGGCGAGGAGCGCTGGTAGTTCTGATAGTTGTTCGTGCGCTGCTGGCCGCGGTTGCGGTTCTGCATGTCGCGGTCCAATTGCTGGCGCGTATCGGGCGTCATCGTGGGCCCCTTTTGCTTGGCGTTACCAGCACCACCGGCAGGCTGTTGCGAAGGCTTGTTGGCGCCCTCCCACTTGCCATTGGAGCCCATCTTGTCATACTTGTTGCCACCGTTGTCCCGGTACACATTGCCTTGGCGGTCGGTGAGGACGTTGTTCTTGCCACCACCCTTTGCGGGCTGTTGGGAAGGCCGTGTCGCACCGCCGCCTTGTCCCGGGCGGTCCGCTGGTTGTTGAGACGGGCGGCTCGGTTTCACGCCGGCATTGTCGCCCCGGTCGTAGATGCCGTCCCCGCGTCCACCTTCTCCCCGGCCGCCGCCACCCACATTGATGTTGTTGCTGTTGTCGATGTTGATGTTGTTGTGCCCGCCATGATAGCCGCCGCCATGGCCATAGTACCCGCCGTGATAGTGGTGACCGTAGTAGGGCGGGCGGTACATCGGCGGTCCCCAATACCCGCCGCCGCCGATGCCGATGGTGAGCCATCCATTGGAGACGGTGAGCCCCATGCCCCAGCCTGTCCATGGATTGTAGTGCATGCTGAAGCCCCAGGTGACGGGATGCGGATAGTAGGCGGTGCCATACCATGGCGCGTAGTAGTAACCCGTGCCGTAGACCACCGTGGGACCGTAGACATAGGAGCCGACATAGCCCGGGGTGTAGCCGACGTAGACCACTTCCGGCGTGGTGTCATAGACGTAGACATACTTCACGTTGTAGCTGGGGCTGCTTGGCGGGATGTCCTGCACTTCCTTGGGCACTTCCACACAGACCTTCCATGGGCCGGTGGCCTTGTCGCTCTCGCACCATACCGCGCTCGAACAGGCATAGTAGCGGCCTTTGATCTGAAGCACAGTGGTGCTCGCGTTCTCGGCCTCTTTGATCGTGGTGCCTTCGATGGGCTTGAACTTCGGTTCGCCGTCGAAGGTGATCGTGGTGGTCGCGGTGCGGTCCACCTTCGCCGTCTGCGGGATCTGCGCGTCGAGTACCGCCTCCTTCGCCGCTTGTGTGCCCGGTACACTGGCGAGCACATTGTCCTTTTCGCTGCCCTCGGGGATCTTCGCGAAGTCCGTCGGCAACTGCTCGCCCGGCACGAAGGTCCATCCGCCCTGGTCCAGCTTGGGCGCCTTGAACCAGCGGCCGCTCACCAGGATGTAGTACTGCTGGTCGGCGATCTCCATGAAGATGTCGTTGATGGAATTCGTCACGTAGAGCAGTTCGGTTCTCTGTATCGGCTTCAGGTCCGCCGGGCCGTTGGTCTGTATCAGTTCGGTGGGCGTGGTGCGCACCACGATGGCCGGAATGATGGACTTCCCGCTGCTGTCCATCGCTGCCGCCGAAGTGTCCTTGGGCGCCAGTTCCTTCAATTGCTTGGGCACCTTGTCGGTATATTCCCAAGGGCCTGCCATGGCATCCGCAGTATACCAGAGCTGCGCGGCGCCGAGGTAGAACTTGTCCTTGCCCGTGGCACGGGCGATGAAGTAGGGCGTGTTCACCACACGCTCGTAGGCCTCCTTCTCCGTGGCCTTGAACTTCGGATCACCATCAATGTATACCAGCACGCTGGGCACGTTGGCGTAGATGATCTCCGGCGGCTTCATGCTGTAGGCCGGCTTCTCCGCTTCGCTGCTCGGCCCTTCGAGGGAAGCGACCACGCGATCGATGGAGATCGGCTGGGTGTGCTTCGGGATCTCCTCGCTCAAATAATCCTTCCATGTATTGATGACCGCAGTGTCCGACTGCGCGGGAAAGCGGATGTCGGTCACCTTCAACTGCGTCAACGTACCCATGCGGGTCTCGCGGTCCACTTCCAAAAAGCCCGTGGCCCAGAGCGCGCCGAAGAGCGGGTCCTTCCCCTTGGTGGCCGCGCTGAACGCGGCGCGCATGGTGAAGTGGCCGTCGGTATAACTCTCCGGCTGCGGTTGGTAGATGGTGATGGTGCCCTTGGGGGTGTTGAGGACCATCGGCCATTGGTCTTGCGCAGCGGACAACAGCGGGAGCAGAAGCAGGGCAAGGATGTGGATCGGGTTGCGCATGTCGGAGATAGCTGTGTACAAAGTAAAGCGGATCGGCGCGTCCGCTTTTCGGAACAGCCGCACCTGTGCTAAGAGCGTGAGCCACGAGGATAGTGCGTCAAGATGGATGTTGGGATCGTCAACACACGGCCTTCGGGTAAGTTCGCTAAATGGACACACTATCTTCGATGTCGCTGTATGCACACACTCTTCCCTAAATCGGTATGTTGCAATGAATAGTACGATCACGATCCGCAACATGGTATGCGATCGTTGCAAGATGGCAGTGCAACGCCTCCTGAATGAGCGGGGTCTTCCTTGGGTACGTATCGATCTTGGCGAAGTAGAGCTCATGAAGGCCTTGGAGGAAGCGGCACTGGATGCACTACGTGGGGACCTGCGATCACTAGGCTTCGATCTGGTGCTTAAACGAGATGCCCGATTGATCACCAAGTTGAAGTCTACCATTATTGAACAGGTTCACCATAGTGCAGGCAAGCGGGTGGAGCTACCCAAGCTGGTGCAGAATGCCGTTCATTCCGAGTTCTCGTCCATGAGCAAGTTGTTCAGCGAGGTCGAAGGGGTCACTTTGGAACACTATTTCCTGCTACAGCGCCTTGAGCGTGTAAAGGAATTGATCCGGTATGGCGAAATGACACTCAGCGAGATCGCCTTCGCCGCAGGATTCAGCAGTGCTGCACATATGAGTGCGCAGTTCAAGCAGTTCACCGGAATGACGCCCACCGCATTCAAGAGGATGCATGGTCTACGCTCGTCGCTGGACCGTGTGGGCAAGGAGTGATGTAAGCTTTTCCCGTGTTGATGTAAGGGGAATATCCGCCCATCGTCGGTGCTTTGCGCTGTCAAAAACAACGACCATGGAAACCACGAATATTTCTCTTTCACTGCTCGGCGTGAACAGTCCACATTGTGCACTGCGCGTCCAGAACGCGATCCGCACCGTGACCAATTTGGGTGATGCCCATGTGGACCTGGAACGGCATCGCGCACAACTGAACACGAACACTTCCGCTCCGGATATTCGCGAAGCCGTCGCCGCGATCCGGGATGCGGGATACAATGTGGCCACCGACCTGCACACCTTCAGTATGACCGGGCTCCACTGCGCGGGTTGTGCCAACACCGCCAGCACTGTCCTCAACTCCCTTGCAGGGGTGGTAAGTGCGCGTGTGGATCATGTGGCGAACGCCGCTGAGATCGAAGTGGTGCGCGATATGCTGACCTACGAGGATATGCTGGCCGCATTGAAACCCGCAGGCTACGGGATCATTCGCGAAGTAGCCTGACAACGGAAAAGATGGCAGCAGAAGCGACGATCCTCCAACTCCCCGTGGAGAACATGGACAGCGAGCATTGCGCGCTGATCGTGGACAAGGCCTTGGGCACAGTGCCTGAAGTGTCTGAACACCATGTGGAGTTGAACAACCACCGCGCAGTGATCACCAGCAACAAGCCGGTGGAAGCCGTGCGGCATACCGTGCAAACGATCCGCGACAATGGCTACGAGGTACCTACGGTGAAGCGCACCATGCCGGTGGTGAACATGAGCTGCGCAAGCTGCGTGGCCAGTGTGGAGAGCATGTTGCTCGCGCAGCCCGGCGTGTTGAAGGCGGCGGTAAATCTGGCGACGAACAGCGTCCAGGTGGAATACGTGCCGGGCGTGGTCGACGAAGGCCGGATGCGCACCGCGATCCAGGAGATCGGTTACGACCTGGTGATCGAAGAAAACCCCAACGCGACCAAAGACCTCGAAACGCTTCAAAAAGAGCGTATGACCACGCTAAAGCGAAAGCTCTTCGCGAGCGTTGCGCTTAGCATCCCGCTGGTGGTCATCGGCATGTTCATGATTCACGCGCCTTGGGCCAATTGGGTGATGTGGTCGCTGGCCACACCCGTGGTACTGGTCTTCGGGCGACAGTTCTTCATCAACGCATGGAAGCAGGCGAAGCACCACAGCGCCAATATGGATACGCTCGTGGCGCTCAGTACGGGCGTTGCTTATTCCTTCAGTGTCTTTAACACGACCTACCCGGCCTTCTGGACCGATCGTGGCCTGGAGCCTCACGTGTACTTCGAAGCGGCAGCAGTGGTGATCACCTTCATCCTGCTGGGCAAGTACTTGGAGGAGCGCGCGAAGGCAGGCACTTCAACCGCGATCAAGAAATTAATGGGCTTGCGCCCGAGCACGGTGATGCGTGAGGACGCGAATGGCCACGCGCAGGAAGTGCCCATCGCGCAGGTCGCCATAGGCGATGTGTTGCTGATACGGCCCGGGGAAAGCATCGCGGTGGATGGATCCGTGATCGACGGTGACAGCTTCGTGGATGAAAGCATGATCAATGGTGAACCAATACCCGTGGCGAAGAAGGCCAAGGCGATGCTGCTGGCGGGAACGATCAACCAGAAAGGCAGCTTGCGCATGAAGGCCGAAAAGGTCGGTGCGGACACATTGCTCGCGCAGATCGTGAAGGCCGTTCAGGATGCGCAGGGCAGCAAGGCGCCCGTTCAAAAGCTGGTGGACAAGATCGCAGGGGTCTTTGTGCCGGTAGTGATCTCGATCGCGGTGCTCAGCGCCATCGCCTGGTGGGTGCTGGGCGGTGAACAAGCGTTCACGCAAGGGCTGCTCGCCATGGTGACTGTCCTGGTGATCGCCTGCCCATGCGCACTCGGCCTTGCCACGCCCACCGCGATCATGGCGGGCATGGGCAAGGGTGCCGAGAACGGTATCCTGATCAAAGACGCCGAAAGCCTGGAACGCGCACGCAATATCACGGCCATTGTGCTGGATAAGACGGGTACGATCACCGAAGGGAAGCCGGAGGTAGTGGAAACCATAGGGCTGGACAGCCCCGAAGCCGCTGCCGCATTGCTCGCGATCGAATCACGCTCGGAGCATCCGCTTGCCGAAGCCGTTACGCGATACCTGCACCAGCAAGGCACGCATCAAGCCGCAGCGATCACTTCGTTTGAGAGCATTACCGGCAAGGGGGTGAAAGCAAGTGCGAACGGCCACACGTATTTTGTTGGAAGCAAGCGCCTGATCGAAGAGCAAGGTCTCACCATCGGTGCAGCGTTGGCCGCGAAGGAAGGAGCATGGCAGGAGGATGCGCGCACGGTGGTATGGCTCGCCAATGAGCGGAGTGCGATCGCCGTCCTCGCCATCGCCGACCCGATCAATCCCTCGGCAAAAGGAGCCATCGCGCGGCTACAAGCTGAAGGAGTTAGAGTATACATGCAAACGGGAGACACGGAGCGCACGGCAAAGGCTGTGGCGCACGCCGTCGGCATCAGCGACTATCGCGGTGGGACCTTGCCTGCGGACAAGCGCGCGTTCATTACCGAACTGCAAAAGCAAGGTCATGTGGTAGCGATGGTCGGCGATGGCATCAACGACAGCGAGGCACTGGCCAAGGCCGATGTGAGCATCGCCATGGGGAAGGGCAGCGACATCGCCATGGACGTCGCACGGATGACGCTCATCAGCACCGACCTCAATACCATTCCGCGCGCTATCACGCTTTCACGCAAGACGGTCTCCTTCATACGCCAGAACCTCTTCTGGGCGTTCATCTACAACATCATCGGCATACCCATCGCGGCGGGCCTGCTCTACCCCATCAATGGATTCCTGCTCAACCCCATGATCGCGGGTGCCGCCATGGCCTTCAGCAGTGTAAGTGTGGTAAGCAACAGCCTACGCTTGAAGTGGGTGCAACTGGACAAGTAAGAACTGAAACGAACGATCCACATGAAACCCTTGAACCTCTTAGTGGCTTTGCCGCTCCTTGCGCTGACGATCAACTGCAACGGACAGCCGAAGAACGCACGCACGGTAACCGTCAAGATCGACGGTGATTGCGGCATGTGCGAGAAGACCATCGAAAGCGCCGGCCTTGTGAAAGGCGAAAGCGAAGTGGACTGGGACGTGGACAGCCACATGGCGCGCGTGACCTACGACAGCGTGCGCACCGACCTGGATGCCATTCTGCGACGGGTGGCCCTTGCCGGGTATGACAACGAGCGCTACCTCGCGCCAAAGGAGGCCTACAACAAGCTGCCCGGCTGCTGCCAGTACGAACGCAGCATGGTACACGGGCAGCACAAAGGAGCGGCTGCAGTGGACAGCCAGATCGCCGCAAATACCGAACACAGCGCCATGGCCATGGAGCAAGATAGTGCACAGGTCCAGCTCAAGCCCGTCTTCGAAACCTACTTCAAGTTGAAGGACGCCTTGGTCGGCTCGGATGCGACGGTAGGAACACAGGCTGCCCAAGAATTGGTCAAGGCATTGGCCGCAGTGAAGATGGAAGCGCTGGACCACGAAGTGCACAGCGTATGGATGAAGGTGATGGCTCCGCTCGGGGATCAAGCGGAGGCCATCGCGGCCGCCAAGGACCTGCAGACGCAGCGCAAGGCCTTTATGCACCTCACCGGACCCATGGCGCAGCTTGCGAAAGCCGCCCCGTTTCCAACTCCGATCTACCTGGACCACTGCCCCATGTATGAGGGTGGCGCGGATTGGCTGAGTACCGACAAGGCCATCCGGAACCCCTACTACGGAAGCATGATGGCGACCTGCGGTAGCGTGCAAGAGACCATCGCGAAATGAAATGCCGGATCTCCATCGCACTGGTTGCCTTGGGGTTAGGGGCGTGTGCGCTCGCACAATACCCTGAGGGCCTGCGTCCCCTCGGTGCGTCCACGCCCGATGGTCCCTTTGTGCCGAAGACTACGCGCTATGACCTCGTCGTCACGGATACCGTGGTGAACTTCACCGGCAGGGATCGCGCAGCGTTCGCCGTGAACGGCAGTTTCCCCATGCCCACCTTGGAATTCGTGGAAGGGGATACCGCGCTGATCGTCGTGCACAATGCGATGGCCAAGCACACGACCTCGCTGCACTGGCACGGCCTGATCCTGCCCAACGCATACGACGGTGTGCCCTTCCTCACCACGCCGCCCATCAAGCCAGGCGAGACCCAGGTGTACAAGTTCCCGTTGTTGCAGCATGGAACCTATTGGTACCACTCGCATACCGGGATGCAGGAGCAGAACGGCATGTATGGCGCACTGATCATCCACGAACGCTTCGCGCCGCCGATGCCTGAATATACACTCGTGCTGAGCGACTGGACCGACATGAAGCCCGGCGAAGTGCATCGCCGCCTGCATACCGCCAACGATTGGTTCGCGATCCAGAAGAACAAATTGCGACCGGGTACCACACAGAGTTACTGGGATGCGATCAAGGAAGGACAGGTGCGCACCAAGCTGGGTAACGAGTGGAAGCGCATGAACGCGATGGATGTGAGCGATGTGTACTACGATCGCTTCCTCGCGAATGGCCGGCCTGTGTTGGAAGCTCCGCAGTTCAAGGCCGGTGACAAGGTGCGCATGCGGATCATCAACGGCAGCGCGTCCACCTACTTCTGGTTGAAGTACGCGGGGGGCAAAATGACGGTGGTGGCCAGCGATGGTGCCGATGTGGAACCGGTGGAAGTGGACCGGCTCATCATGGGTGTCGCCGAGACCTACGATGTGATCGTCACCATCCCGGCGGACAGCACCGCCTTTGAGTTCCTGGCGACCTCCGAGGACCGCACAGGTTCGACATCGGTATGGTTGGGCAGCGGGATCAAGCAGCTCGCCGAGCCGTTGGAGGCACTCAAGTATTTCGCCGGCATGAAGATGATGAACGGCATGATGAAGATGAATGGGGACCTCGATGACATGGGGATGAACATGAGCCTCCAGCAAATGGACATGAACGTGGTGATGTATCCGGAGATCACAGGAGAGCAAGTGAAGAAGAGCGCGACGGTGGGTGTGGAGCGGATGGTGAAGGATGAGCATGCGGGGATGGACCACGGCATGTACGACAGCAATGCACTGTCCGACATCGTGACACTGAACTATGCCATGCTACGCTCGCCCACCAGCACGGCACTGCCGACGGGCCCGGTGAAAGAACTGCGCTTCGATCTTACGGGCAACATGAACCGCTACCTCTGGGCCATTAATAACAAGACCATTTCGGAGACCGATAAGATCTTGATCCGCAAGGGCGAGAAGGTCCGCATCATTATCCACAACAACTCCATGATGCGCCACCCCATGCACCTGCATGGACACTTCTTCCGGGTGTTGAACGGCCAAGGCGACCATGCACCGTTGAAGAATGTGCTCGACATCATGCCGATGGAGACCGATACGATCGAGTTCCTCGGTACCGAGGAGGGCGACTGGTTCTTCCATTGCCACATCCTCTATCACATGATGAGCGGCATGGGCCGCGTATTCAGCTACACCGATGCGCCAGTGGACTCTACGTTGCCCTTGCCGAAACAATCGTGGCGCACCTTCCTCAAGGACGATAAGTACTGGCATTTCATGTTCCAGAACGACGTGGCCACAAACGGCGATGACGGCGAGATGATGCTGCAGAACAAGCGATGGAACCTGCAGGCCGAGTGGCGCTTGGGCTATATGGAAGAACACGGCCAAGAGGTGGAAGCGCACTTCGGCCGCTACCTCGGTAAGATGCAGTGGCTCTTCCCCTACGTCGGCTACGATTGGCGCACCCGCAAAGAAGAGCACGGCATGGCCGACGACAACCTCTTCCGCCAGACCAACACCAAGGACGACCGCAGCGCGCTCTGCTTCGGCGTGCAATACACCCTGCCCATGCTGCTTGTCGCCGATATGCGCTTCGACACCGATGCTCGATTCCGACTGCAGCTGATGCGGGAGGACATTCCGCTCACACCGCGCCTTCGCTTGGACATGATGGGCAACAGCGACCTGGAATACATGGGGCGGCTGCGCTACATCGTGAAGAACTGGGTGGCGGTTTCAACGCATTACGACAGCGACATGGGTTGGGGCGCCGGACTGACATTGAGTTATTGATCATTGCGAACAATCATTGCGGTGGGATCAAAGGCCTCGCGCGGATCACCGCGCTGTGGGCATTGCGCGCGTATCCCTCATGCGAAGCACACTCAAGGCAGCCGCGAGTATTTTTCTCGTCTTGATATAATATCGTATTATTACGATATATTTGCTCCGCAATGGGACTCGCCAAACTCGAAGAATTCACCGTCCGCGATAACCGGGTCGCCCGCTACGCCAAAGCGCTCGGACATCCTGCGCGCATCGCCATCCTCAAGTTCCTCATCAACAAACGCAGCTGTGTCTGTGGCGACATCGTGGAGGAGCTTCCCCTCTCACAGAGCACGGTCAGCCAGCATTTGAAGGAATTGAAGGAAGCTGGCCTCATCCAGGGCGACATCGACGGCGCCCGCGTCTGTTATTGCATCGATCCCAAGGAATGGGCGCAGGCGAAGAAGTGCCTCGGCGAACTGCTGGAAGCCTATCGGCCTGCTGACGAAGACTGCTGCCCACCGCCCAAGGCCATCGCAAAAAAACGATAACAGGTTCACGCCATGGACACATCAACGAACATCAAGGACACCGTGCGCGAGAAGTACGCCGAGATCGCACGGCAGGAGAAAGGCAGCAACATGGCCTCCTGCTGCGGCAGCGGTGGTTGCAGCACCGAGGTGTATAACATCATGACGGACGACTACACGCAGCTGGAAGGCTACGCGCCCGATGCCGATCTGGGATTGGGTTGCGGCCTACCCACGGAGTTCGCCGCGATCAAGCCGGGCGATACGGTCCTTGATCTGGGCTCCGGTGCAGGCAATGATTGCTTCGTGGCCCGCAACGAGACCGGTCCCGATGGCCGCGTCATCGGCGTCGACTTCACTCCGGAGATGATCGCCAAGGCCCGGGAGAACGCACAGAAGCTGGGATTCTCCAACGTCGAGTTCCGTCAGGGCGACATCGAACAACTGCCCCTTACGTCAGGCATGGTCGATGTGGTGGTGAGCAACTGCGTGCTCAACCTGGTACCCGACAAGCGCAAGGCGTTCACCGAAACGTTCCGCGTATTGAAAGAAGGTGGGCACTTCAGTATCAGCGATGTGGTGCTGCACGGTGAACTTCCCGGCAAGTTGCACGAGGCGGCAGAGATGTATGTCGGCTGCGTGAGCGGCGCCATGCAGGAAGCCGACTACCTCGGTGTAATCCACGACCTGGGCTTTGGACAAGTGACCGTGCAGAAACGCAAGCCCATCCACATCCCGGACGATATCCTTTCGCGCTACATCAGCGCCGAGGAGATCGCTGCCTTCCGTGCGAGCGGCGCAGGCATCTTCAGCATGACCGTCGCTGCGACGAAGCCCGGCAAGGCTGCCGGTGCATGCTGCGCGCCCAATGAGGAAGGCACGGAGAAAGTGAAGCTGGCCACTGGTGAGGCCTGCGGTTGCGGGATCGACAGCACCTGCTGCTGAGCCATGCACGGCTTACTGCGCAAGCATCGCAGACCGATCGTGATCACCACCTCGTTGATCGTACTGCAAGTGCTGTTCGGCTTCGATCCCAAGTTCTGCGCCATCAACATCATCTGGCTCTTTGTATGAGCGATCGGCCAACTCGGATCCTTGTGCTCTGCACCGGTAACAGTTGCCGCAGCCAGATGGCCGAAGGATACCTGCGCCGCTTTGCCGGTGGCTGTGCCGAGGTGCATAGCGCGGGCATACAAGCCCACGGCCTGAACCCGCGTGCCGTTGCTGTGATGCAGGAGGATGGCGTGGACATCTCCGCGCATACGTCAAAGACCATCGATGCCTTCGAGGGATCGACATTCGACATGATCCTCACTGTGTGCGACAGTGCCCGGGAGAACTGTCCGTGGTTCCCCGCCAGGGCGGAACGCATGCATCATGACTTTCCGGATCCGGCCAAGGCGCAGGGCAGTGAGGAAGAGATCGTGCAAGAGTTCCGAAGGGCACGCGACCTTATCAAGGCATACTGTCGAGACCTCATCGGGCAGTTGGCGTAAAGGACTTTCCGCTCCAGCAGATTCCGCCTCGGGACCCTGCGTCATGGACCATCCAGCGCGGGGTCCTCTTCGAGAGACCCTGCGGAAGGATCAATGACAGATCCTTTTCAAGGCGGCGGCGCCAAGGAACCCGCTTGCTCATGAGCGATACAAAGAAGAAGTGGAGGTCATTCGCTGAAAGGAGGGCCACATCCATTCTGACGGCCTTCCATGCCCGACAGGGCGAAATGGCAGCGATCCCGTCACAGACCTATGTAAGTTTCTGCAAGGAGGCAATAACTTTCTGCAAAAGGGGAATAAGTCTTGCCAAAAGTGATTCTCCCTTAGCCAAGACTTAAACCTCCTTAGCCTAATCTAGAACCAGATCAGCGCAAGGGTGAACCACTTTTGCTTAAGGTAGAATCATCCTTGCCAATTCTTACATAACCTTAAGGGAAAGTAGAATCACCTTAAGCGAGAGGAGAATCACTTTTCGTTAGGGTACAATCATCCTTGGCGAAGTGTAAACCAGTTTTGTGTAAACTGGTTTAAGTCTTGTCTAAGGTAGAATCACCTTAGACAAAAGGAGAACCAACTTTGGCGAGACTTGAATCATCCTGGCGCAAACTGGAACCACCTTAGCGCAGGGTAGATCCATCCAGGAACAGACTAGATTCATCCAAGAGCTATCTTAATGAACCTTGGCGCAATTTTGATACTGCCGGCGACAGGATGAAATGGGCTGTCCGGAAGAATGAACGGTCTTTTCCTCAGCGTGATCGGTATCCTTTCGGGCATGAACGGAAACCGGTTCGGCTATTCCCCTTTTGTCTCATTGTGAAGGCGAATGCGCCAGCAGAATCTTGCCCAGCGGTGTCATTATGTATTGGCATGAATTGGCACATCCATCGGGCAAGGCGCTGTCTGCATCTTACTTTGCGAGGGCGTTGAGCACCCTCCATGGACCTGCATGCCCCTGCACCCTCCAAGTGGACTGATACGCCGGCACCACGCTTCGTGATGCCGGATGTGGATGCCTTCGCAGAATTGATCAGGCATCAAGGTGCGGAAGTTGTGCGCTGCGAGCCGACGCGGGAGGCGGATGTGATCCACTTGCTGCAATTGCCGGACATGCTGCTCCGCTTGGGGCAGCAGCACACGCAATGGACCTGCATGGCGGAAACCCTGCCTGGCCACCTTTCCTTCGTCGTTCCTTTCGATGTCCGCGCCGGAACGCGCTTCAATGGAGTGCCCATGCGCTTCGGCCTGCTGCCCTTCTACGGTTCATCCATGGAGCACATCTCCACGACCCAAGAGACGGAATTCCTGTACATCTCCATTCCGGAGCGCCTGATCCTGTCGCAATTGGTAAGCCTATGCGGCGGCTTTCCGGAGTACAGCGGTGATATCTGCGTGTCCGCCCCGGGACCTGCGGGCATGCGCGTGTTGCGGGAATTGGTCTACCGGATGATCGGGACCGTGCGCGCGCAAGCCGAAGCGGCGGACCCTTGTATGCTGATGACCATGCAGAACGAGCTGGTCGACCTGCTGGCGCAACTGGCCAGCGCGGGCCTACGCGCGGGAGAACATCCGATCGCCCCGGCCCAGCGGCGAAGGGCGTTCAGCATGGCGCTGGCGTACGCGCGTGATACGCTGGGCACGGCGCCCCAGTTGGCGGACCTCTGCGCGGTGAGCGGTGTATGCGAACGCACCCTCAGGTCCCTCTTCATGGAGTTCACCGGCCAGCCGCCCGCCCGTTTCCTGCACCGCTTAAGGCTTCACCGGGTGCGCGGCCTGCTGCTGCACAGCGCGCCGAGCGGGATGAGCGTGAAGCGCGCCGCCTTGGACAACGGCTTCTGGGACTTCGGTCACTTTGCCCTGCAATACCGGGCGCTGTTCGGCGAACGGCCTTCCGAGACGCTGGCCTTTATCGGCACGCCGGAGTTAGGGCACGCAGAAGTGGAATAGCGGCGGTCCTATGCGCTGTTCGGCCGGTGCGTTTGCCGAAATTGCATGATCAATTCTTGTCCGATGCGGCTGCCAAAGGTTTCTTTGGAAGACTACTTTCGACATGAGTTAAGACGCGTCACCCCTGACTACACCGAGCCCCGCTGACATGAAACACCGTTTTCCACCACTGTCCGTACTCCTTCGCCCATTGCCCGTGATACTGGTCCTGGCCTGGAGCGCTTGCGGCACACCTGAACCGCATGTGGCAGCACCAGCCGTTGAACCCGCTCCGGCCGCAGCGTCCGACAGCACGGGCAAGGCGCAGGTGCCATTCCCCGCCACGGCTGCTGATGTCACTCCTGCGGCCACCGGCATGGAGATGCCCGTGGAATATGCACGGGCAATGGGCCGCATGGCCTACATCTGGGGATGGCCCATCGTCAACCAGATGAATCGCCGCACCACCATCACGCAGGCGCCCCATCCGGGCCTGATGAACGGCGTGCTGCCCGTGGCACCGCTCGGTCGCTTGAGCATGTTGCATGATTACATCGTTCCGGACGAGACCTTCGTCACCTGCCCGAACCAGGATGTGGTCTACGGCCTCGGTTTCTTTTCGCTCAACAAACAGCCGGTCATCCTGCAGGTGCCCGACTTTCAGGACCGCTTCTGGGTCTATGCGGTCTATGATGCCCGCACCGAGCAGTTCGCACAGATCGGCAAGCCCTACGGCAGCAAGCCCGGGTTCTACCTGCTCGTCGGCCCGGATTGGAAAGGTCCCACGCCTCCCGGTGTGACAGCGGTGGTGCACTGCTCCACGGAGTTCGCGGATATCATCCCCCGTGTGTTCATGGACGACACCCCCGAGGACCGCAAGGCCGTCCAACCCCTCATCAACCAGATCGTGGCATACCCGCTCAGTGAGTTCGATGGGAAAATGAAGACCATGGACTGGGCCTCCGCGCCCACCATACCTGGTCCTCCGCCCAGTGGTGAAGAGACCCAATGGGTAGTGCCGGAGAAGTTCTTCGACCAGCTCGGCGCGGCTATGGATTCCGTTGCACCACTGCCCGGCGAGGAAGCCCTATACAGCAACTTCCGCGCGCTGCTCGAAGCGGCCCAGCGTGATCCGGCGATCAAGAAGGCGCTGGTGGAGACCGCCCTGGCCACCAGCAAGGAAGTGATCAAGCCCTTCTTCGATTGGAAGTACAACGGCCGCCCGACGGGCAACGGCTGGAACCGCTCGGTGAACAATGCCAAGGCCGGTTTCGACTACTTCAACCGCACGGGCACGGCCGAGTCGAACATGTTCGACAACAAGCCGAACGAGACGCAGTACTTCTACACCGACAACGATGGCGAAGGCAACTCGCTCACAGGCACACACCAATACGAGATCACCTTTCCCGCCGGACAGGAGCCGCCGGTCAATGGCTTTTGGTCGCTCACCATGTACAACGATGCGCACTTGTTCCACTCCAATGAGATCAAGCGGTATTCGCTTGGCACGAAGAACAAGGGCCTGAAGCGCAATGCCGATGGATCACTGACGCTATACGCCGGGACCGCATCGCCGGGTGCCGACAAGGAGACCAACTGGCTGCCTGCACCAAAGGGTCATTTCTGCCTGTACATCCGCGCGTATTGGGGCAAGGATGCCATCCTTGATGGATCGTGGAAGCCCCCCGTCATCAAGAAGGTAAAATGAGGATGCGCAAACTTACCGTCCCCCGCATCGGTGTTTATGCCACGACCATGGTCCTTGCACTGGCCTGCTGCCAACTGCATGCCCAGGACAGCGCCCCGCCTGCAGGAGGCGATGATGCAGGCTCCATGGCGAAGAAGCTGCAGAACCCGGTGGCCAATGTGATCAGCATTCCGCTGCAAGGGAACTGGAACTTCGGCTTCGGCCCGGAGGAGAAGACGCAGACGGTGGTGAACTTCCAGCCGGTGGTGCCGGTGAAGTTGAGCGAAAAGCTGCTGCTGATCAACCGGCCCATCCTGCCGATCGTGAGCAACCCGTCGCCCTACTCGCAGTCGGGCATCGGCGATCTGAACTACACGGGCTGGTTCAGTCCGGTGAAGGCGTCGGCCCTGACTTGGGGCGTGGGTCCTGTGCTGTCCTTGCCTATCGGCTCGCCGGAGGAACTGGGCAGTGGCAAGTTTGCCGTCGGCCCCAGCATCGTGGTGGTGAAGACCGTCGGCAAATTCGTGCTCGGCGGCTTGGCGGGAAACATCTTCAGCGTGGCCGGCGATGCCGACCGCGCCGATGTGAACTTCCTCAGCTCGCAGGTCTTCGTCAACTACAATCTGCCCAAAGGGCGTTCGATCAACTTCGCCCCGCTGATCACCGCCAACTGGGAAGCGCCCAGCGGCGAGCAATGGACCGTGCCCTTGGGCGGCGGCATATCGCAGGTGCTCCCGATGAAGGGCTTTTTCCTGAATATCGGCGCACAGTACTATGTGAACGTGGTGCATCCCACTCTTGGTCCCACCAGCAGTTTCCGCTTTGTGCTCGCGGCGGCGATACCGAAATAGGCATCCTGTGCTGTTGGTCAACTCCTTTCAACGAATATGAAAACCGCGAACAACAAGAGATCCGTGATGAGAACCTCCACCATGATCGGCCCATTGACGCTTGCACTCACCTGCGTCCTGGGCATGGCCTGCAACCCGCCGCAGCCTCCGCCGCAAAAGCAGGGCAGTGCAAACACCGCCACCGGGCAAGAGGGACAGAGCAGCTTTGACAAGCTTGCCAATCTTCCCTTCAAGAATAACCGCCCCACGGCGGAGACCGCGCAGGCGCTGAAGGATGAACTGCTCTTCCAGCGCGCCACGCAGACCTATCTGTGGGCGATGCCATTGATCAATACAATGGGCATGAAGGAGGGTTCCGAGAAGGTCTTCGGCTCGGGATACAACGTGCTGCCCGTTTGGAAGAAGCGCCTCAATGCAAAGACGCTCGTGACCACGCCGAACTCCGATGTGATCTATGCGATGAGTTACGTGGACCTCGGCAAGGACGGGCCGCTGGTCTTCGAGGCACCGCCCATGTTGCAGGGAATCCTCCTCGATGCATGGCAGCGCCCCATTCCGGTGGATGGCGGGAAATTCTTCGGCGATGTGGGCCTGCCCGGACCTGACGGCGGCAAGGGCGGCAAGTTCCTGCTACTGCCCCCCGGCTATAAGGGCAATGTGCCCAGCGGTTACTATGTGTACCGCTCCGGCACCAACAACGTGTTCATCTTCCTGCGCGCCTTCTACCAAGACCCGAAGGACTTGGCACCGCCCGTGAAATTGATCGAGGGTTCGAAGATCTACCCGCTTGGCAAGAAGGACAGCGCCAAGCCCATGGAATTCCCGGATGCCTCGGGTGTGGCGGCGAACATGCTGCCCCGCGCCGATGCCACCGCGTTCGACCAGCTCAAGTATCTGGTGGATTCCGAAGGTTCCCTCCTCGCCGACCCCGATTGGCTCGGCATGCTGGCGATGATCGGGATCCAGAAGGACCAGCCCTTCCAACCTGATGCACATACGCGTGCGATCCTCGATGACGCCGCGGAGACGGCTTACAAGACGAGCCGTGCCATCGGCTTCCAGCGGATGGTGAGCGGACGTGACTTCCGTGTCTATCCCGACCGGCAATGGCTCAATCCCTTCGCCGATGGCACGGCCGCGAAGCCCGCAGGTCCGCTCGATGTGAACTGGCAGCAACAGGCGGACGGTTACCGCGACCTCGACGCGCGGATCTGGATGTTCACCGACTACTACTCGCTCAGTCCCGGCATGATCTCGCAGATACCAGGTAAGGGCGCGATGTACGTGATCGGCTTCACCGACGGCGACGGCGATCCGCTTAATGGCGAGACCAACTATCAACTCGATCTGCCGAAGGACATTCCTGCGGGCAACTTCTGGTCGCTCACTTTGTACGAGGCCGAGAATGCCTCAGGCTTGGCGAATGGGCAGCCTTTCCCGTCTCTCGGCTCGCGCGACAAGCCTATGCAGAACACGGATGGCAGCACCACGCTTTATCTCGGTCCCAAGGCACCTGATGGCAAGGAGGCCAATTGGCTGGCCACGGTTCCGCAAAGGGGATACTTCGTCATCCTCCGGCTCTATGGGCCCACGGGAAAAGCGCTCGACCGCAGCTGGAAGCCCAGCGACATCAAGAAGACAAAGTGATGGCCCATGCGTCCGGACGTTAGCTATTTACCTTCACCACTCGACCACCTGATCAACCTAGACCCCAAAAACCCAAGGACATGAAGTACAAACAGACGATCCTTACACTGGCCTGCGGTGTGATGGGCCTGGCCAGTGCTACGGCGCAGGACAAGCCCAACATCCTGCTGATCCTCGCCGACGATGTCGGCTGGGGCGACCTCGGCGCTTATGGCGGCGGTGAAGGGCGCGGCATGCCTACGCCGAACTTCGACAAGATGGCCGCACAAGGCATGACCTTTTTCGACTTCTACGGACAGCCGAGCTGCACTCCGGGCCGCGCCGCCGTGCAGACGGGCCGCATCCCCAACCGCAGCGGCATGACCACCGTGTCCTTCCAAGGCCAAGGCGGCGGGCTGCCCCACGCGGAATGGACCTTGGCCTCGGTGCTGAAGACCGCTGGCTACAAGACCTACTTCACCGGCAAGTGGCACTTGGGCGAGGACGATTACGCGATGCCCAACGCGCAAGGCTATGACGTGATGAAGCACGCCTTCCTCTACCACTGCAACGCCTACACCTACGGCGATTCCACATGGTTCCCCGAGATGGACCCCGAGATGCGGGCCATGTTCAAGAAGGTGACCAAGGGCTCGATATCCGGCAACGCCGGTGAGAAGCCCCATGAGGACTGGAAGGTGAACGGCCAATACGTGGACACGCCGGACAAGGGCGTGGTAGGCATCCCCTTTCTGGACAAGTACATCGAGCAGGACGCCATGGACTTCCTCGATGATGCGAAGAAGAACTCCAAGCAACCCTTCTTCATCAGCCTCAACTTCATGAAGCTGCACCAGCCCAACATGCCCGCCCCCGAGTTCAAGGGCAAGTCCCTGTCCAAGTCGAAGTACGCGGACGGCATGGTGGAACTGGACACGCGCATCGGTCGTGTAATGGACAAGCTGAAGGCGCTGGGCCTGGACAAGAACACGCTGGTGATCTTCACCACGGACAATGGTGCCTGGCAGGATGTCTATCCCGATGCGGGCTACACCCCCTTCCGTGGCACCAAGGGCACGGACCGTGAAGGCGGCAGCCGGGTGCCGGCGCTGGCCGTATGGCCCGGCCACATCGCGCCCGGTGTGCGGGACTTCAGCATCGTCGGTTCACTCGATTTCATGGCCACCTTCGCTTCGCTGGCGGGCATCGAACTGCCGAAGAACGACCGCGAAGGGCAGCCCATCATCTTCGACAGCTACGACATGACCGCGCTGCTGGAAGGCAAAGGCAAATGCGCCCGCAACAGCTGGTTCTATTTCACGGAGAACGAACTCACTCCCGGCGCCGTGCGCGTGGGCCAGTTCAAGGCCCAGTTCAACCTGCGCGGTGATGACGGGGCGTCCACAGGGGGACTCGCCGTGGATGCGAACCTGGGTTGGAAAGGCCCCGAGAGCTATGTGGGCACGGTGCCGCAGATCTTCGACCTCTGGCAGGACCCGCAGGAGCGCTATGACATCTTCATGAACAACTTCACGGAGCACACATGGACCCTGGTGATCTTTAATAAGGCGGTCAGCGACCTGATGAAGACCTACGTGGAGTATCCGCCGCGCAAGTTGCAGAGCGAAACATACAGTGGTCCCATTACGCTGACCCAGTATCAGCGCTTCCAGTATGTGCGGGATGCGTTGCAGAAGAATGGCTTCAGCATCCCCATGCCCACGGGCAATTGAACGTTGACCGATCTCCTACGGTCGCACCGGTATCAGGCCAGGGGTCTTTGCCTTACGCATAGGCCCTTGGCCCTGATCGGTGGCCTTCCATGAACATGGACCAGCATCGATCCAACAGAAAGCGGCGGACCTCCATCCGGCTGCGTGCGGAGATCACCGGGCTGGCCTTGGTCGCTATGAGCATGGGCCTGCTCCATGGCCAGGACAAGCCGGAGAAGACCTCCGTGGCATTATCCCAGGCAGTGATCAATCCCACCACGCTGGCTTGGCAGTTACAGTTGGAGGAGTTTGCGATCTTGAAGACCGAAGGCAGCGATGATGCTGCGCAGAACTTCCGGATCCGGGGCATCCTGCCGTTGCCCAAAGGCAAGTTGATCCCCTTACCACAACTCATCCGGATCATCGGTTTCGTGAACACCGCTCCCGGTGGCCCTACCGGCTTGGGCGATCTTACCCTGAACCAGTTCTTCATCCTGAGCAAGAAGAAATGGGGACAGTTCGGTGCGGGCTGGAACCTTACGGCTCCTACCGCGACACACGATGTACTGGGGTCGCCCCAGTGGCAACTCGGGCCTGCGTTCACCATCACCTTCACCGACCTGGGCAATTGGCAGATGTACTGGATCTGGGAGAATTTCTTCTCCGTGAGCGGCAACGACCAATATGGCTCTTCCGCCTACGCAGTGCTTCAACCGAACCTCTTCTACACCTGGCCGAACGGTTTGTATGCAGGCATGGAACCCGAATGGCAGTTCGACTACAATACGGGCAAGGTGGCCCTGCCGCTGGACTTCCGGCTGGGCTATGTATGGAGCGGCAAGTTGAAATACAACGCCTATGTCGAACCCGAATTCATGGCCTACCGCTCCGAAGGCTATACACGCAACCCCACGGACTTCGGCATCCGGTTCGGCTTCCGCTGGTACCTGCCCATGAAGGCCGCTCCCGCGCCATGAAACGCCTGAATCCTACTTGAACCCGGGTCCATACAAAAGACCTCACTTCCTGCGATAGGCTGCCGACCTTTAATGCCCTGAAACACCTCAAGACCATGATCGCAAGAACCACGCTCACCCTCCTTGCCTGCTTGTTGATCGTCCCGCTCTTTGCCCAGAAGGACAATGACAAGGACAACGAGAAGTTCAACGGCCTGCGCGCGGGCTGGCACCTGTCCAACTTCGATGGCGACCAGAGCTTCGATGCGCGCAACGGCTACTACGGCGGCTACTACCGCAACTTGATCAAAGTGCCGGTGTTCAGCTTCAGCACGGGGCTGGAGGCCAACACCGCCGGTGCGAAGAAGGATGGTTTTGAGAGACGCCTGACCTATGTCGGCATTCCGATCAACGGCCGCTTGAAGTTGGGTCCGGTGTACTTCGACCTCGGCGTGGATGCGGCCTTGAAGGTCCATGAAAAATCACTGCTCGACGGAAACGAGGTGGACCTCACCAGTGATGACAAGGCGCAGGACTTCGATTTCCTGGCCCATGCCGGTGCGGGTTTCAAATTCCTCTTCCTCGCGGTGGAAGTGCGTTACCGCTATGGCATCACCGAAGTGTATGACGGCTATCGGAATACTGGGCTGGAGGTGGGCCTCACCACTTTCTTCTGATCGTTTGGCCGGTGCGCTGATGGGCAATTGGCGATTGCCACTCGCATAAAGTCATGGTCGCGACCCGCCATTGACCAGCTCGCCGTTCTCATCGCGGTCCGGCATTCCGTCTGCGAAAAATTTTCTTCTCTAGGCCGTGACGATGAACGGGCTTCGCAGCTACTTTCAGCGCATCGAAGAGCAGGCTGTGCATGTGATGCGGGCCTTGCTCGACTTCCTCGCGATCACCTGGACCCGCGACGGCGTGGGACCCTTGAAACGGACACCAACCCCCACAAACCCCCCATACAATGCGATCAAAACGACGACTGTTACCACTGCTCGGCGCATCCCTGTTGGCCATCGGGGCCCAGGCGCAGCAAGCGAAACCGAACATCCTCATCCTCTGGGGTGACGACATCGGCATTGAGAACATCAGCGCCTACAGCGATGGCCTGATGGGCTATACCACGCCGAACATCGACCGCATCGCCAACGAGGGCCTGCGCTTCCTGCAATACTATGGGGAGCAGAGCTGCACGGCCGGCCGTTCCGCCTTCCTTACCGGCCAGCACATCATACGGACGGGATTGAGCAAAGTAGGCTTCCCCGGTGCGCCCATGGGCATGAGCCAGGAGGATCCCTCCATCGGCGGCTTCATGCAGAGCCTCGGCTATTACACGGGCCAGTTCGGCAAGAACCACGTGGGCGACCGCAATCCGAGTCTGCCCACGGTGAACGGCTTCAATGAATTCTTCGGCAACCTCTATCACCTGAACGCGGAGGAGGAACCGGAGCTGCCGGATTATCCGAAGGACCCGGAATACCTGGCCAAGTACGGGCCGCGCGGTGTGTTGAAGTGCGTGGCCACCACCGTGGATGATCCCACGGTGGACCCGCGCTTCGGCAAGGTGGGCAAGCAGCGCATCGAGGACACCGGCCCCTTGACCAAGAAGCGCATGGAAACGATCGATGACGAGACCAGTGCCGCCGCGATCGATTTCATGAAGCGGGAGAACGCGGCAGGCAAGCCCTTCTTCTGCTGGTTCAACGCCACGCGCATGCACCTGCGCACACACGTGCGTGCCTCGCATCGCGGCCGCTACACCCACGGGGACAGCGAGTACATCGACGGCATGATCGAGCATGACGAGACCATCGGCAGCATCCTCGATGCATTGGATGAAATGGGCATCGCGGACAACACCATCGTGGTGTACAGCACGGACAACGGTCCGCACATGAACACCTGGCCCGATGGTGCCATGACGCCTTTCCGCAGCGAGAAGAACACCAACTGGGAAGGCGCGTTCCGTGTGCCCTGCGTAGTGCGCTGGCCCGGCCACATCGCCCCCGGAACGGTGACCAATGAGATGATGAGCCACAACGATTGGATCCCCACCCTCTGCGCCATCGCCGGTGAGCCGGACATCGTGGGCAAATGCCTCAAGGGCTATAGCGCCAATGGCCATACCTACAAGGTGCATCTTGATGGCTACGACCAGTCCAAGTTCCTCACCACGGTGAAAGGAACGATCGGCACCGCCAATGGCGTGAAGAGCGCGCGCGACAATTTCTTCTACAGCGATGACGACGGGCTGCTCGTCGCCTATCGCAAAGGCGATTACAAATACGTGTTCTCCGAGCAGCGCATGGAGGGCACCATGGGCCTATGGGCCGAACCCTTCACGACGCTGCGCCTGCAGAAGATCTTCAACCTGATGCAGGATCCCTTCGAGCGCGCCGACATCACCTCCAATACCTTCTGGGATTGGCAGCTCAACCATGTGGGGTCCGTATATGGGGTCATGGATGATGTGTTCGCCTTCATGAAGACCTTCGACGACTATCCGCCGCGCTCCTTCCCTCCCTCCTTCAATCCCGCCAACCTGGTGGAAAGCAAGTTGAAGATGATCAAGGCCAAGAACGCATTGGAGCAACAGTTCCCCATGCTACGCGATGCCATGGAACAGCAGAAGCCCGCTGAACCTGTACTGAAGAAGAAGAAGTGACCAAGTACTGAAAGGAACAGCCCCGTGGTGCAATGGGCATCGCGGGGCTGTTCAACACCATACAAAGGAAGGGGAGGGACAACATGTAAACAGGACGTTACCGCGGTCCTTAACCGTAAGATCATCGCATGACCCTACGACTACTTGCCTTGCTCCTCGCCGCAGCATGCATCAGGAATGGCACTGCCCAGGTCACCGCCAACAAGCTGATGGGCGACAAGCACGAGGCATTGCGCGACAGCCTGCACAGCACGCCCTATCCCTACGTGTTGCCGATCCTCGGCGCGAAGGCGTGGAAGGCCGGTTTCGATCTGCCCTATTCCGCAGGCATCGGCGTGAACTACCTCTGGCAGCAGGCGGGCATCGAGATCAACGATCTGGCCGTGGGCTTCAACAACGGCCCCATGCATGACCTGAGCGAGGTGGTGCGCTTCAACGATGCCACGGCCACCACCAGCGGCATCAGCATCCGGCCCGATGTGTGGGTGCTGCCCTTCCTCAACGTCTATGGCATCCTGGCGCGCGGGCAGAACCGGACAGCGATCGACTTCGGTGTGTGGGCGCCGGACAGCAGCGGCTACAAGGAGGTCTTCTCCGCAAAGACCACCGCCGACCTGACCGCGCAGACCTTTGGTCTGGGCATCACGCCGACCATCGGCGTGGGCGGCTTCTGGATGGCCTTCGACATGAACTTCAGTTGGAGCGACATCGATGCGCTGGACGAACCCGCATTTGTTTACGTCTTCGATCCACGCATCGGAAAGCAGTTCAAGTTGAAGGGCGAGCAGAGCCTGAGCGCATGGGTCGGTGGTTTCCGCGTTCACCTGAACTCCGGTACCAACGGCAACATCGCCTTGGGCGACCTCTTCGACGCCAGCGGCCTGGAAGGCAAGATCGCGAGCGGTGAGCAACAGGTGGCCGATGCATCGCAGCAGGTGGATGCTTGGTGGACCGGCCTTACACCTGCGCAACAGGCCAACCCCGTGAACCATGCGAAGCATGATGCGGCCACACGCGCGCTCGGCACCGCCGGGGCTTTGCTCGATGGTCTTTCGGGAGCTGCGGGCACCTTGGAAACCTCCACCGTGCAATACTCCCTGAACAAACATCCCGCCCAGCTCTGGTGCCTCACATTGGGCGCGCAATACCAACTGAACAAGCACTGGATGCTGCGCGGCGAATACGGCTTCATCGGCGAACGCCAGCAGTTCATCGGGGGCCTGCAATACCGCTTCGGCCTTTGATCCTTCATTACCGACACATGACCCGAACCATCCGACTCCTGTCACTGGGCCTCGTGCTCAGCTTCTCCGCATCCACCCTGTACGCCCAAGACACCATACCGGCTTCCGACGCACATTCCGCGGAGGATATGGCCAAGAAGCTGCAGAACCCGGTGGCCAATGTGATCAGCATTCCGCTGCAAGGGAACTGGAACTTCGGCTTCGGGCCGGAGGAGAAGACGCAGACCGTGGTGAACTTCCAGCCGGTAGTGCCCGTGAAGTTGAGCGAGAAACTGCTGCTGATCAACCGGCCCATCTTGCCCATCGTGAGCAATCCTTCGCCCTATGATCAGTCCGGCATCGGCGACCTCAACTACACGGGCTGGTTCAGTCCGGTGAAGGCCTCATCGCTCACTTGGGGCGTGGGTCCTGTGCTCTCCTTGCCTATCGGATCGCCGGAGGAACTGGGCAGCGGCAAGTTCGCCGTGGGGCCCAGCATCGTGGTGGTGAAGAGCGTCGGAAAGTTCGTGTTGGGGGGCTTGGCCGGTAACATCTTCAGCGTAGCGGGCGATGCCGACCGCGCCGATGTGAACTTCCTCAGCTCGCAGGTCTTCGTCAACTACAATCTGCCCAAGGGGCGTTCGATCAACTTCGCCCCGCTGATCACTGCCAATTGGGAAGCGCCCAGCGGCGAGCAATGGACCGTGCCCTTGGGCGGCGGCATTTCGCAGGTGCTCCCGATGAAGGGCATTTTCCTGAACATTGGCGCACAGTATTATGCGAACGTGGTGCATCCCACTCTTGGACCCACCAGCAGCTTCCGCTTCGTCATCGCGGCGGCCATACCGAAATAGAAAACATGAACATGCGAAAACTGACGATACCCGCAATGGTCATCTGGGCCGTCGCGGTGCAAGCGCAACAACCACCGTCCTCCGCGATGGACAGCACCGCGCTGGTGATCTTGGACCACATGGCGCAGAACATCGGCGAACTGCACGCGTGCAGCTTTCACCTCATCACGTCGCAGGACGCCTTGGACCACAAGCTGGACCTGACGGTGAAGCAGCTCGGCGAGCATGATGTGTACATGACCGGTCCGGACCGCATGCTGGTGAACTCCAACGGGGACAAGGGGCACCGGGGCTACTGGTACAACGGCAGCGACATGGTGTTCTACTCCTACAGCGAGAATAACTACGCCACCATGCCCGCGCCGGACAACATCATCGCCGCCATCGATAGCCTGCACCGCACCTATAGCATCGACTTCCCCGCCGCGGATTTCTTCTATCCCACGTTCGTGGACGACCTCATCAAGCAGAGCGAGCGCATCGCCTTCGTGGGCGTCTCGCGCGGGGCAGGCATGGATTGCTATCACATCGTCGCCACCGGCAAGGACCAGGATGTGCAGGTGTGGATCGCAAATGACGCCACCTTCCTACCGGTGATGTATGTCTATGCGGACAAGGCCGGGGACCGCACAACGGAGCTCACCGGCCGCTTCAGCGATTGGCAGATCAACCCGGACCTGCCCGAGGCCATGTTCAACTTCACCCCGCCTCCAGGTGCGCATCAGGTGAGCATTCTGCCCGCGATCACCAATACCGCAGCGCAATGAGGATCACGCATGATCATCGCAAATGGCTTCCGCTTTTCAATAAGGTGCGGCGGACTCCGCCGCCGTGGCCTAAGCGCCGAGGTCTACGACATGTCCTGGGAGGAGATGAAGGCATGGGATCTGGCGCAGTGAATCAGAACCACAACAATGTGGCGAATACCACGATCGAACATCAGCATATCATTAGCCGGGAGTTCGTTGAGAACCTGATGACGCAGATCGACAAACGGTCAGAAGAAACCGACCGCGTGAATACCGAATTGCTCCACCAGAACCAGCGCTTGTTGGATCTGGTGGAGAAGTTGAAAGGATAGACCGGTGCGACCCGGCCGATCTGCCTTCCTCCGCTACTCCTTCACCCAACGACCCACCGCGCAGGCCTGCCCATCGCGGCCAATGAACTGGTACGTGAAGAGGCCCGGTGCGAGAGTGGAAACATCCAGTGTCGCCGCCGGTCCATTGACACGCGACCGAAGCACCATGCGACCGGTGGCGTCCATAAGCCGCAATTCGCCGGATTCTGCGGTAGAGATGTTCAGCACATCGGTGCCCGGTGAAGGGAACACCAACAAGCTCGTCCGATCGGCTTGTTCGTCCATACCAACTGTGCCAGCAAAGGCAAGGTCATCCACCTTCACGAAGCTGCCCACCACCGCACCGTCGAAGTTGATGCTGGAGAGGATTTGGATGTATGCCGTGTCCGGTATGCCGGTGCTTAGGTAGGTCAATGGCACTGTGAAGGTTTGCCAGTTTGCAAGGCTGCCCGTCACCTCCAGCACACCTAAGGCGACACCTTCGGTGCTCAAGGTGCTGCTGTTCCATTTGCTCAGCGCTACTGTCACTTGCGCGGTATCGTCAGGTTGAATTCCGAATTGCCACAAGCCGGTGAGTATAGCTGGGCGATCGGTGCAGGGGAAACCCGCATGATCGGAAGTGGAACCAGCGGACATCCAGCCTTGGATCACACTACCACCGGACAGCGCCTTCGTGGTAATTAGGGCGTGGTAGTTCCCCGCTGCGCCAGGCGTGCCTTGTTCCACCGTGTACACGGGACCGCCTATGTCGAAGATCGAATTGTCGGTAAGCCAGTCGGCCGGGTCCAAGTAGCCGCCCTGATCCACCCAGCTTTCAAAACCGCTGTTGGGGATCTGCGCTGTTGCTGTTGCAAGGGAAAAGGTGAGCGCGATGATGGGAAGGAGTCTGTATGGTTTCATGCGGGACAGGAATGGATCAAAGGTAAAGTGTGGTGGATTTGACGGTATACCAGCATGTCGTCGCTGGTATCCGCGTTACGGTGATCGCTATCGCCTTGCGCCGTTCCCCGCGCCGATATGCTTCAGCGCTTCCTCCACCGTCGGGTAGAGCATGCCCTCTGTCAGGAAGCCCGCATCGCGAATCGCATGCCGCACATCGGGCTGCACCCCGGCGAGGAACACGCGGATGCCGCGGCGTTCCATGGTGCCCACGATGTCCTGCAAGCGGTGCAGGCCCGTGGCATCGATGAAGGGCACATGGCGCATGCGCAGGACCAGCACGCGGTGCCTGTCGCCAACGGTCTTCAACGTGTCGGTGAACATTTGCGCCGCGCCGAAGAAGAGCGGGCCGTTGATTTCGTAGATCAGCACATGCTTCGGAATGCCTGCCAACTCTGCATCGAAGAGCTGGTCGCTGTTCCCGGCCTCGCTCACGAGCGGCCTGATATTCATCGCATCGCTCATGCGCTTCATGAACAGGAAGGAGGCCAGCACCATCCCGACCTCAATGGCGATCACCAGATCGAAGATCACCGTGAGCAGGAAGGTGACCAGCAGCACCGCCATGTCATAGCGACTGGTCTTGAACACCGCGCGGAAGCTGTGGAACTCGGCCATGTTCCAGGCCACCACCACCAGGATGCCCGCGAGGCACGGCATGGGGATCATCGCCGCCCATTTCCCCGCCACCACCATGATCAAGAACAAGGTGATGGCATGCACCATCCCCGCCACGGGCGTGCGGCCCCCGTTCTTCACGTTGGTGGCGGTGCGGGCGATGGCGCCTGTGGCCGGTATACCGCCGAACAGCGCCGAGAGGATGTTCGCCCCGCCCTGGGCCACCAGTTCCATGTTGCTGCGGTGCCTGCCGCCGATGGAGCCATCGGCCACCACGGCGCTCAGCAGCGATTCGATGCCACCGAGCAAGGCGATCGCCAGCGCGGGCCGCAGCAGTTCCTTGAACGTGGCGAGGTCCACCGCGTGGAAATGCGGCATGGGCAGCGTGTTGGGGATATCGCCGAAGCGCGTGCCGATGGTCTGCACAGGTAGCTTCAGCCAATACACAACGGCGGTGGATACGATGATCGCCACCAGCGAGCCCGGCACCACCTTGGTGATGCGCGGCATCAGGGCGGTGATCAGGATGGTGCCCGCGCCGATGCCCACGGCGTTCATGTCCATCATCCGCGCAGCGTGGAAGTATGCCGTCCATTTCCCGATCAGGTCGGCCGGCACATGCGCGATGCCCAAGCCGAGCAGGTCGTTGATCTGGGCCGAGAAGATGATCACCGCGATGCCCGTGGTGAACCCGACGATCAGCGTGTGCGGGAAGTACTTCAACAGCGCGCCCAAACGCAGGAAGCCCATCAGCATCAGCATGAAGCCCGCGATGAAGGTGGCCACGGTGAGTCCCTCGATGCCGTACTGCTGCACGATGCCGAACACGATGACGATGAATGCGCCGGTGGGTCCGCCGATCTGCACGCGACTTCCACCGAAGGCGCTGATGAAGAAGCCCGCGACCACCGCCGTGATCAAGCCCTTCTCGGGCGATACGCCGGACGCGATCGCGAAGGCGATGGCCAACGGCAGCGCGACCACCCCGACGATGATCCCCGCCAGCACATCGCGCCCGAACTGTTGCCGGTCATAGCCCTGCCGAAGAACGGTGAAGAGTTTTGGAGTGAATTCCGATGCCATGGAAGTGCGAACGGGGCTGCGAAAGTAGGATCCCGTTCGCGGGAGAGGGACGAAGGACATGGTCACATTCCACGTTCTCGGGCATCGTGGGCGCGATCGGGTGCGGGGCACGTCCAAACCTCATCATCGATTCTCTCCGTCATTACCTTCATCCCGCCACAATGGCACCCGACCAAAGAATATCGCCATGAGACCAAGCCCACTCCTCGCCATGGCACTCTGTGCGCTGCTCGCTTCCTGCGACACCTCCGATCGTTATACGGGGAATCAGCCCACTCCATCGCCGCCCGATACCGCCGTGACCGGGCCGACCTCCCGGGCACCTGTTCAGTCGAGTTCCGTGATCGTCTTCTCCAACGTCCGCATTTTCGACGGACAATCGGACAAGCTCAGTGGGCCGATGTACGTCCTCGTGCGCGGCAACCTCATTGAGCGGATATCGGCCGGGCCGATCACGTCCGGCGATGATGCACTACTGATCGATGGTGGTGGACGCACCCTGATGCCGGGTCTCATCGACGCGCACACGCACATCATGTTCGAGACCTTGCCGCAGATGGTGGTCCTTACCAGCGACATCGGCTTCATCAACATCGTGGCGGGCAAAGCAGCTAACGAAATGCTCATGCGCGGGTTCACCAGTGTCCGCGACATGGGTGGACCGGTGTTCGGCCTCAAGCGCGGCATCGATGCCGGGTACGCTATCGGGCCACGGATCTGGCCGAGCGGTGCTTTCATCTCCCAGACCGGTGGGCACGGGGACTTCCGCCTGCCCAACGACATCCCCGCGAGGCCCGGTGACTTCACCTTCAGCGAGCGCGTGGGTGCAGCGGCCATCGCCGACAACCCGGACATGGTGCGGTTGCGTGCACGCGAACAGCTCATGCTCGGCGCCTCCCAGATCAAGCTCATGGCGGGCGGTGGTGTGTCCTCGAGCTATGATCCGTTGGACGTGACACAGTACACCGTGCCGGAACTGCGCGCCGCCGTGGAGGCTGCGGAGAACTGGGGCACCTACGTGGCCGTGCATGCCTACACGCCGCGTGCGGTGCGCCAGTGCATCGAGGCCGGTGTGAAGTGCATCGAGCATGGCCAATTGTTGGATGATGCCACCGCCAAGCTGATGGCCGACAAAGGCATCTGGTGGAGCCTGCAACCCTTTATGGACGATGGCGGATCATCGTTCGCGGAAGGTTCGCCGAACCGCATCAAGCAGCTTACCATGTACAAGGGCACCGACAATGCCTATGCACTTGCGAAGAAGTACAAGATCAAAACGGCGTGGGGCACGGACATCCTGTTCAGTGCCGAGCAGGCTACCAAACAAGGTAAGATGCTCGCGCGGTTGAAGCGGTGGTACACCCCCGCCGAGATCCTGCGCATGGCCACCGAACGGAACGCGCAACTGCTCGCGCTCTCCGGCGAGCGCAGTCCCTATGTCGGCAAGCTCGGCGTGGTGGAGGAGGGCGCCTTGGCCGATCTGTTGCTCGTGGATGGTGACCCGTTGCAGGACATCGATCTGGTCTCGGACCCGGCCAAGAACTTCGTGCTGATCATGAAGGATGGGAAGATCTACAAGAACCTAGTGAAATGAACCAACGGCATTCTTGAAAGATACCGGGAAGAGAAAAACACATCATCACCATGAAGGTCACTACTGCCCTCGCCACACTGGTTCTCCTGTTCACCGCGTGTACCCAACCTGCTCCCAAGGGAAAGCAAACGGCGGCTGATGGGACCACCTTGCCGCGTCCGATCCCGACCTTCAACGGGAAGATCGAGGAACGTGCGAAGGACTCGAAGCCTGACTTCCCGAAAGGAGTGGCAGCACCGAAGGGCGCGCCCAACGTGTTGATCGTGCTGCTGGATGATGTCGGCTTCGGTGCTTCGAGCACCTTTGGCGGGCCGGTACATACCGCTACGCTCGATGCCCTCGCCTCGCGTGGATTGAAATACAACCAGTTCCACACCACCGCGATGTGCTCGCCCACGCGTGCCGCGCTGCTCACGGGGCGTAACCACCATTCGGCGCACACCGGCCAGATCATGGAAATGGCCACGGGCTATCCGGGCTATAACTCCTTGCTGGATGAAAGCACCGCCACCATCGGGGAACTCCTGAAGCAGAACGGCTGGAACACTGCGTGGTTCGGCAAGGACCACAATGTGCCGGACTTCGAGACGAGCCAGGTCGGTCCTTTCGACCGTTGGCCGACGGAGCTTGGCTTTGAGAAGTTCTATGGCTTTATCGGGGGTGACATGAACCAGTGGCGGCCGATCCTCTTCGACGGCACCACACCGATCGAACCCTACGTTGGCAAGCCGGACTACAACTTGGATTACGACCTGGCCGATCAGGCGATCAGCTACATCGACCAACAGCACGCGCTGGCGCCGGAGAAGCCCTTCCTCGTGTACTACGCGCCGGGCGCCACGCACGCGCCGCACCATCCGCGCGCGGAGTGGGTGGCTAAGTACAAGGGCAAGTTCGATCAAGGTTGGGATAAGCTGCGGGAGGAAACGCTCGCGCGCCAGAAGAAGATGGGCGTGGTGCCGGAAAACACGCAACTGACGAAGCGTTCCGAAGGCATCCCCGCGTGGGATTCGCTGAGCACCGACCAGAAGAAGCTCTTCAGCCGCATGATGGAGATCTACGCAGGCTACCTGGAGCAAACGGACTACAACGTTGGGCGCGTAACGAAGGCCATCGATGATCTGGGCCTGACGGACAACACCTTGGTCATTTACATCAGCGGCGACAACGGCGCCAGCGCGGAAGGCGGGCCGGAAGGAGCGGCAAATCTCGAAGGTGCGATGAACGGCGTGGTGCAGACCGCTGCGCAAATGCTGCCGCAGATGAACGACCTCGGTACGTGGAAGACCTACAACCACTATCCCGCAGGCTGGGCGCACGCCATGGATACTCCCTTCCAATGGACCAAGCAGATCGCTTCGCATTACGGCGGCACACGCAACGGCATGGTGATCTCATGGCCCGCGCGCATCAAGGACGTTGGCACCCTGCGCGCGCAATGGCACCATGTAATCGACATCCTGCCCACGGTGCTTGACGCAGCGGGACTTCCACAGCCCACCATGGTGAACGGCGTGGCACAGCGCCCCATTGAAGGCACGAGCATGGTATATACGTTCGACCATGCCAACGTACCGTCCACGCGCACGACGCAGTACTTCGAGCTCTTTGGCAACCGTGCGATCTACCACGACGGATGGATCGCCTGCACCACGCCTACCGCACCGCCTTGGTCAAGTTCGCGAACGGTGGTGGATGTGATCGACGGCTACAAGTGGGAGTTGTACAACACGAACGTGGACTTCAGCGAAGCCGACAACCTCGCCGCCAAGGAGCCGCAGAAGCTGAAGGAGATGCAGGACCTCTTTTACAGCGAAGCGAAGAAGTACAACGTGTTGCCATTGGACAACGATCGCGTCATGCGCCTCGATCCGCGCAACCGCCCAAGCCTTACCGAGGGTCGTACCTCCTTCATCTACTATGCAGGGACCAAGCGCATTCCCGAAGGCGTGGCACCGGACATCAAGAACCGTTCGTGGAGTATCACCGCGGAGGTCACTGTGCCATCGTCAGGCACAGAAGGCGTGATCGCCACGCTGGGCGGGCTCTTCGATGGCTGGGCGCTGTATATGCAGAAAGGGAGACCCGTCTTCCACTACAACTTCGCGAACGTGGGCCACTACACGATCGCAGCGCCCAAGGCACTCACCCCTGGGGATCACACTATAGTCTTCGACCTTCATTCCGACGGACCCGGCATTGGCAAAGGCGGCACGGGCATGCTCAGCGTGGATGGGAAGCAAGTGGCACAGGGCCGCATCGAACACACCGTGGGCGTGCGCTACACCATGAGCGTGGAAACATTTGACATCGGCGAGGACACCGGCACACCGGTGAACATGGACTACGACGTGCCATTCAAGTTCAACGGAACGATCAAGAAGGTGACCATCGACCTGAAATGACCCGCCTGCACCATATCAACGACACACTGCTTTCAACGGAAGCCCTATCGATCAAATTCGTGCTACCTGTGACAAAACACATAGCCCAATGATCACCACACGAGACCCTCGCAAGCTGCTGCCGCTTTACGGCCTCATCACCGCTGCGTTTCTCCTATGCTTCACACCCACTGCGGTCTTTGCCCAGCGAGGCGGTCATGCACCTATGCGCGGTGGTGGAGGCGGCGGAATGCATGGTGGCATGGGCGGCGGCGGAAGGTCGATGCCCAGCCATGTACCTGCGAGTCGGCCCAGCATCAATGGTGGAGCTCAACGCTCTCCCTCGCGCACTGCTCCATCACGGCCCAGCAACACAACCGACCGGGGAGGTAACCTGAAAGGCAACGCCGGAGGCGACCGGAATACAAACGTCAAGGGCGGCGACCGCAACACCAATATCAAAGGCGGCAACAAGACCAACATCAACAGTGGAAACACCAACGTGAACATCAACGTGAACAACAGCCACAACACGACCGTGCGCCGCAACACGAATGTGCATTACAACCGGCCGCCCTACCGCTACGGTGGTCATGCCTACTACTGCTACCACCCGTATTACTACCACCCGTATCATCCCTTCTACTGGGGGCCGGTGTGGCATCCATGGGGCTTCTTCGTGGCGACGATGGCCACCACCGCTATCATCGTGAGCGTCGAGAACCAGCAGTACCACTACGACCAGGGTGTTTTCTATGCGCCGAGCAGCGGCGGCTATACGGTGGTGGCCGCGCCGGTGGGCGCAACGGTGACGACCCTGCCATCCAATGCGCAGACGGTGCAGGTGAATGAGACCACCAACAACTACTACTACGGCGGCACCTACTACGAGAAGGACGCCAAGGGCTACACGGTGGTGCCGCCCACCGCAGGCACCGTTGTGGAGGACCTGCCCGAGGGCGGCAAGGAAGTGAAAGTGGGCGACCAGACCTACGTGCAGGTAGGTGAAACCTACTACTCCCCGGTCCAAAAGGACGGCAAGGACATGTACGAGGTCGTCGACGTGCAGAGCGAGGCGGACAAAAACTAAAATTCACCAACCCATGAAAAAAGCGAACTACCTCATCCTCACTGGCGGGCTTGTCCTCGCCGGCTGCTCGCAGCCCACGGCACCGGCCAGCACACCAACAGCAGATAGCACCAAGGTGACAACGGCCGTCATCGACCCGCTTCCGGATTGGAACGATGGCGCGACGAAACAGGCGATCCTCGATTTCGTGAAGAAGACGACCACCGATAGCAGCTCGGACTTCGTGCCCGTGGCCGATCGCATCGCGGTGTTCGACAACGACGGCACGCTGTGGAGCGAGGCGCCCATGCCGCCGCAACTGGCCTTCGCCCTGTACGATGTGAAGCGTCGCGCCGCCGCCGATCCCAAGTTGGCCAAGGACCCCATGGTGCAGGCCGCCGTGAAAGGCGATATGGCCAAGCTGGCCGCCGGAGCACATCATGATGGCTTGATGAAGATCCTGGCCATCACGCACAGCGGCATGCCGGTGGACAGCTTCAACACCCACGTGCGCGATTGGATGAAGACCTTCCAACAACCCAAGGGCGGCACGGGCCTGGCCGGGGCCACCTATCAACCGATGTTGGAACTACTGGACTTCCTGCGCGCCAATCAGTACAAGACCTTCATCGTTTCGGGCGGTGGCATCGACTTCATGCGCGTGTTCAGTCAGGAACTCTACGGCATCCCGCCTGATCAGGTCATCGGCAGTTCCACCGCATCGGAATTCACGATGGTAAACGGCAAGCCGGTGCTCAACAAGACGATGAAGGACTTCTTCAACGATGACAAGGAAGGCAAGCCCGCCGGGATACAAATGCACATTGGGCAGCGGCCCATCTTCTGCGGCGGCAACAGCGATGGCGACCAGGCCATGCTGGAATACACCACCATCGACAACCCATTGCCCAGCTTCGGCCTCATCGTACACCACACGGACAGCCTCCGCGAAACGGCCTACGACACCAAGGCACCCGTGAGCGGTACCTTGATCACCGCCATGGCAGCCGCGCCGCAGCGCGGCTGGGTATTGGTGGACATGGCGAAGGATTGGAAGACGGTCTTTGCCGGATCCAAATATTAGACGAGAAGAAACGGGACGAAGGATCTGCATTCTCGGTGCTTCGTCCGCATTCAAGTGACAACCCGATCGATGCATGGCTTCATTCCCACGTAACGCTTTTGTCCTCGCCACGCTATGCCTTGTCGGGTCCGTCACTGCCCAAACGGATTCGCTCTTCCTCAATAATGGCAATGTGCTGGTCGGTGAGCTGAAGGAGATGTCGCGCAACGTGGCAACGATCGAGACCCCATACAGTACGTCCGACAACGACTTCAAGGTCGATTGGGAGGAGGTCCGCATGGTCCGTACCACCTCCAACTACCTCGTTCAACTCACACACGGGGAGCGTTTCACCGCACACCTGCACAGCACGGACACGGCATACGTGCAGCTCGTCACCGCCATCGACACGGTGCTGATCAACCGTACGGACATCGTCTACCTCAAGTCCGTGAAACCCGATTTCTGGAGCCGCGCCTCGGCCTCGGTGGACCTGGGCTACAACTATGCGAAGGCGAACAACCTGCAGCAGTTCAGCCTCCGGAGCAACCTGGGCTACCAGACCGACCGATGGTCCACCTCCGCCACGCTCAACAAGGTGCGCTCCACGCAGGACGATGTGGAACCCACGGACCGCAGTGAACTGAGCGCCAATTTCCGCTGGGCGTTGCCCAAGAATTTCTACGCCGCTATCGATGTGGACCTGCTCTCGAACACGGAGCAACTGCTCACCCTGCGGAGTTCCTACCAGCCCACCATGGGCTATTACATCACCCGCACCAACCACTTCTATCTGCTGGGCGCGCTTGGTGCGGCGTATACCCATGAGGACTACAGCACCGATGCGCCAACACGGAACAGCACGGAAGGTGTGATCGGCGTGGAGCTCAACCTCTTCGACATCGGCGACCTTTCCTTGTTGCTCTCTTCCAAGGTCTTTCCCAGCTTCACGGAGCAAGGGCGCGTGAGGAGCGACGACAGCTTCGATGCCAAGTATGACCTGCCGTTGAACCTTTACATCCGTGCGGGCTTCACGCTGAACTATGATAACCGTCCCGTGGAAGGCGCCGAGGAAACGGACTATGTGGTGCAGACGGCGCTGGGCTGGGAATTGTAGTGTGTAAGAGATGAGGGTCCCGTACATCCGTTCGCTCTTCGCGGTCTCGTATGTGATCGTGTTCGTGCACTGCACGAAAGCCCAGCAGGGCACCACACAATTGTGGCTCGATGGCACGGTGGGCCAGACCTTCGCCAGCTACTACAAGGGCGAATTGGAACTGGGGTACCGCTCCGTGGTCTCCGGCGGTAGTGCTTGGAAAAGCCTGCGCGCGATCCCCCGCATTTCCACTGCTCCCACGGCGCACTGGACCTTCATGGCGTCCGGATATGTGGTATCCACCGATCAGGAGGAGGACGTTCATTCCCTGGAATTGCGCGGTCAATTGGGTGCGCGGTACAACTTCACGCCCTTCAAGCGCATGCAGACCCGGCTGAATGTGCGCTATGAGTTCCGCAACATCAGCACGGAAGGTGATCCGCAGCAAAGCCAGCGTTTGCGGATCCGCGCCGAGGCAGTGCTACCGCTGGATACCCGCAATTACCGCAGCGATACGATGTGGTATGCGCTGGGCGATGTGGAGGCCTTCTCCACGTTGGACCATGATCCGGACGAGCGCTTTTCCGATCGCTTACGGGCGCGGCTGGGACTTGGGCGGAAGTTCAGCTACAACATGTATGTGGAGGCCATCTACAACTGGCAGCGGTCGCACAACAACGTTGAGGATGACGACCTGTCCACCGACCAGATCATACGCTTGCGGTTCAAGTACTATTTCTCGCCGCGGGTGAGGAAGCTGCCTGCGGATGTGACCTCGCCCTGATGCCGGGAATGAACAAGGGCCGTCTTTCCGCGAGGAAAGACGGCCCTTGCCTTGGAATGAAGATCAATGCGAGTCCCCGAAGACCAATCCGATGTTGATCGCGACCATGGATTGGCCGGTGAGCTCTTGGTCCTGGAAGCCAGCGATGAATTCGGTGCCTACGATCAGCCCGGTGCCGTCGCTCAGGTAGTAGGTGAAACCCAGACCGGGTTTCACCATGAACTGGCACGGGTCCTGTTCGATCTCGTAGAGTCCGAAGGTCGTTTGTCGGCGTACGTAAAGGCCACCCACGCCAAGCCCGACGTAAGGCCGGAAGTCACCGCCGTCGTTGAGCACCATTTCGCCCTGGGCACTGAACTCAAACATGTTCTGGTACCGGAACTGGATGCCGGAGAGGGAAGCGGTACCACGGGTGTAGGTGTCGTAGGTGTTCTGCTTGTTATAGGTCTGCCAGCCCAGGTCACCGCCAATGGCGAACCTGCTGTTGGGCATGTAGCGATAGCCCATGGTGAGGCCGGCCCAACTTGTCTTGTCGATGTAGTCCTTCGTGTCACCGACTGGGACGCCTACCTGATAGCGGCCGATGAAATAGCCGCCTTGGGCGTGTGCCAGGTTGGAGCCGATGAGGCCGATCGCCGCAGCGATAGTGAGGATGCGAGTGGTGGCGCTCATTTGATCGTCAGGTAGGGAGATTGTTTGAAGCCTTGCGAGACGCTATTGTCGATCCGTTGCAGCATGTCGGCTGAACTGCCTTCCAAAAGGCCGTCCATCACCATCACCCATTCCACGGGCACTTGCTCATTGTCGCCGACACCTGCGCGATAGGTCATCTGCACCAGCAGCGTACCGGTCTTGTAACTGGTGACCACCGGCGGGTAGTAGCCGGGATAGTACCAGCCATATCCATAGTACGGGTAGTACCAGCCCCAGTAGCCCCAGTCGTAGTAGTAGTTGATGTTCGTCGTCGTATTCACGGCCGGGAACAGGATCACATCCGGGTTGTCCCCAACGTTCACCTCGGTCCAGCCATTGCTGTTCATGCCGTCCTTGACGTCCTGTATGATGCGGTCGCCGTAAGTGGACGACACGTATTCGATCTCGGAGGTATCCTCGTCAGCGAGGGCTCCGGTGACCTTCACCACCTTGTCCGGTATCGCGTAGGTATGCTGATCGGCGAAATGGAAGGTCGGCGAGTAGTTCGTGTAGACCAGGTCCAGTTGATCGATGTACTCCGGTTGTTTCGGCAGGCAGCCCGCGAACAGCAGGGAGGCGCCCACGGCCATTGCTGCTATGCGGGGGACAAGGGATCTGCTTTTCAGTCGCATGGGGTGAAGGTTGATTTACAGGATCTTCCACAAGCAGGAAGGTCCCAAATGTAAGCCGGAGGCCAACGTTGCGATCTCTCAGTGACCTTTGAATAACGAGACCGGATGTTGCGCCGTTTTTGATATACAGCTCGGTTCCGGCGGAGGGAGGGCCGCTATCATCCTCCTATATTTCGCCCATGTCGGGATCACGATCCAAGCCGGACTATGGCGTCGACGCACCGGGTGTTGCCCGCTTCTTCGGTATTGCCGGGCCGCTGCTTTTGGCCTGGGGCATTTACGGAGCGCGGTTGCGCTTGGGTGATGCGACCATTGACCTCCATGGCACATGCATCGCCACGGGCGTCGTGTTCACTGCGGAATCCGTATTGATGCTGGTGTATTCCAAGCATGGCAAGTTCTCCCACCGGGAACGGATGCTCGCACTGCATGCTTGGAAGGGTGATGAACGGGTGCTTGATGTGGGAAGCGGGCGGGGTCTATTGATGATCGGGGCCGCGAAACGGCTTACCACGGGACATGCGGAAGGCCTCGATATCTGGAGTGCCAAGGACCTTTCCGGGAATACCGCGGGTGAAGCCTTGCGGAACGCTGAATTGGAAGGCGTGGCGGAACGGGTGCAACAGCACACGGGAAGCATCGTCAAGACGGACTTCCCCGACGGGAGCTATGATGTGGTGATCAGCAACCTCTGCCTTCACAACATCAGCAAGCGTGCGGAGCGTGATGCCGCATGCAGTGAGATCGCACGCCTGCTGAGACCTGGTGGCGAAGCCATCATTTCCGACTTCAAGCACACGCGGCAATATGCGGCAGTCTTCAAGCAAGCAGGACTTCATGTGAAGCACTGCGGCACCCGCTGGCTGGACACCTTTCCGCCGCTCACGGTGATCCGCGCGGTCAAGCCGCTGGCATAGTCGCAAATGTGATCGTCCCGGATCAGAACTTCGCGCAGGGCACCACACGCCTCTTGGCCATGGAGTTCTTCTTCCGCTTGTCGGCGATCTCGAAGATGGTGGTGATCTCATGCGCACCTCCGCTGTTCAGGGCCAGGCGCGAGATGGTGATGTCGTAGCTGTAGCCGAAGCGCCAGTTGCCCGCCTTGAAGCCCGCGACGATGGAGATCGCGTCGTTGTTCTGATAGCCCGGCTGATAGGCCTTCACGGGAATGCCGCGGTACCACACGCCAGCGAATATCGGGTCGCGTTCATAGTAGGCACCGATGTCCAGCTGGTCGAACTTGGCCTGCGCGCGATAGTTGAAGGCGGCCACGATGGACTGCGCATCCTTGCTCACCATGCCGCCGGAGCGAAGCTTGAAGCGGTAGCCGCCGTGCATGCTGAACTCGCGCGGCAGCTGGGATTCCCCGTCCAGCAAGGATTGATTGCTTTGGTTCATGTGCTGCACCGCCACGCCAAGCCACAGCTTCGGTGTGAAGTAGAGCAGCCCGGAGCCGATGTCCGCATAGCCCACCTTCCGTCCGTCGTAGTAATCGTAGGTAGCGACGTCGCCGCCACGCTCGAGCTGGTCGTTGAAGATCAGGTGCGAATAGTCCACGGTGTGGTTCACGTAGCCGATCTGCAGTGCGGGCCGCAGATAGACCTTGTGCTTCAGGCGGATCTCATAGGCATATTGCAGGTTGATGCTGGTGGAACGCAAGGCCCCACTGCCCGCCTGGTCACCCGAGATAAGGACGCCGATACCGCTGTTGAGGTTGGAGAGGTATTGGTCGGCGGCGAGGTTGTAGCTCACGAAGGCACCGGGGATGGAGGGCCACTGGTCGCGGCATTGCAGGGCGAAGCGGCTCTGCACCGTGGTGCCGGCGAAGGCCGGGCTCAGGTAAGTGGGCGCGGCATAGAACTGGGAGAAATGAGCGTCCTGTGCCAAGGTCACGGTAGAGAGGCAAAGTCCCGCCAGAACGGATGTGATCTGATGTGTCCTCATTGGCCGTTGGGGATTGCAGGACCACGTTCCGCACTGTCATTGCGTATCAGCGGAAGGTCCAAGGTGATCTCCTGTGTGGAACCGTCGTATGCGGTGATCAGCTCCGTGTCCAATTCATTGAAGCCCGGTGCTTGCACATTGACGCTATAGTGTTTGCCCGGCTTCACCGCCATGAGGTAGCGGCCCGTGCCTTCATTGGTGTTGTACACACCGATGACCTCGTTGCTTTCCTTGTCGGTGAGGGTGATCTCCGCCTTGAGGGGTTTTTCACCGGCATCGGTGGCCACGCCGCGCACCAGCAGGTATTCGATCTGGCTCGTGGGGAACACCACTTGGTAGATGTCCTGGCCGCCCAGGCCGCCGGTGCGTTCCGAGCTGAAGTAGCCGGTGCGGCCGTCCGCGCTTAGGCAGAAGTAGATGTCGTCGTTCACCGTGTTCAGCGGTGCGCCCATGTTCACCGGCTTGTCCCACACGTTCATGTCGGGGTCCAGCAGGGTGGACTTGAAGATGTCATAGCCGCCCATGGTGTTGTGGCCGTTGCTGCTGAAGAAGAGCGTGCTGCCATCGCTATGGATGAACGGCGCGTCCTCGTCATAGGGCGTGTTGATGTTGGGGCCGAGGTTGAGCGGAAGGCTCCATTGGCCGTTGGGCAATCGCCGGATGCGGTAGAGGTCGCGGCCACCGTAGCCGCCGGGCCTGTCGCTGGTGAAGTAGATCTCCGTGCCATCCGGTGAAATGGCGGCGCTGGGCTCTTGGGCCGGGCCATTGATGGCGTCGGTCATGCGCTCGGGCGGCTGCCACGCGCCTTGCGAGCGCTCGGAGATATAGAGGTCGCCGTCGGGCACGCTGTCGCTGGCGCGGTAGATGATGATCTCATTACCGTCCGGGCTGAGGCCCACCGTGGCGTCCTGCATGAAGGAATTCAATGGGCAGCCCACGTTCTCGGCGTTGCTCCATATCCCATCGGTCATCGTTGAGGAATAGATGTCCTCCAGGCACTGGCCACTCTCATCCTTGATGCCGCCCATGGCACCATCCCTTCGGCTGGTGAAATACATCGTCTTGCCGTCGGCGGTCACCAGCGGACAGTAATCGTTGGCGGAGGAGTTGATCGCCCTGCCGGCATTGCGGATGCGCAGGTCCACGGGTTTGGCCGAGATGGCCTTGGCGTTGTTCGCGATCTCGATCCGACGGTCCACTTCCGCATTGGTCATGTCGCGGCTGCCGCGTTTGCGATAGGCATCGAGCTGCAGGATCTCCGCATCGAAATTGCCTTGGCGGTGATAGGCGAGCGCGAGTTGGAATTGCGCCTCGACACTGCCGTTGCGCGAGGCCACCTCGAAATGTTTGGCGGCATCATCCTTCTTGCCCGGCAGGTTCATCTCGCACATGCCGATCTCATAGTAGGCCTCCGCGAACGTGGTGTCCACCGGGAGCAGCCTCTTGTAGATCTTGTAGGCGTCGTTCCATTGCCCCGCGTCGAGAAGGGTCTTCGCCTCATCCAGCATGCGGTATTTGGAATGGTCGTAACCGTGCTGCGCGTGGAGCGTGCCGCAGGCCAGCAGGCCCGCAAGAAGTAAGGTGGGGTAGCGTGTTCTCATGTTAGCGCAGCAGTGTTACGTCACCGGTCTGGGTCTTCTCCTCACCCGAACTGAATTTGGCGTGGGCCTTCCACACGTAGACATCCTGCTTCGAGGCCTGGCCGCGGTAGTAGCCGTCCCAACCCTGGTGGATGTCATGGGTCTCAAAGAGCAGTTCGCCCCAGCGGTTGAAGACCTGCAGGTGGTATTCCGTCACGCCCGAGCTCAAGGGGTGGAAGATGTTGTTGTCATAGCTGCCCGACACATAGATCCCATCGCTTGGGCCGGAGTTGCCCGGTGTGAAGGCATTGGGGAAGGTCATGGTGCCCGTGGCATTGGCCGTAATGGCACTGGCCACGGTGAAGGTATCGGGACAGTTCCACGTGTTGTTGGCGATCAAGGTCACGTCGAAGGTGCCGGCATCCTGGTAGTAGTGCACGGGATTGGTCTCATTGCTGAAGGTGCCATCGCCGAAGTCCCACACATAGCTCGATGAATTGCCGCTCAGGTTGTAGGTGAAGAGCGGTTGTGTGGGCACCGTGACCGCAGCAGGTTGCAACGTGAAATAGGCCGTTGCGCTGGGATGCACCACCACGGAGTCGTACTTCACCATGACGGCCGTGCCGCCGCCGGTACCGAATGCCGTCAACGAGACGGAATACGTGCCCGGTGTGTAGTAGGTATAGGTCGGGCTCGTGGCGCCACTGGTCCCGCCGTCGCCAAAGTCCCACAGATAGCCCAAGGCCAGTAGCGAGGTATTGGTGAAGCTCACGGTCAACGGTGCACAGCCTTCACCGCTGCCAACGAAGCCCACGCTCGGCAAGGGCGGCGCGATCACGACCTGCTGGCTGGCCGTGTCATGGCATGCACCATTGCTCACGGTCAATTGGATGGAGTACGTGCCCCAGGTGCCATAGATGTGCGAGCCGGGATCCTGGTCGGTTGAGTTGTTGCTGTCCCCGTAGTTCCAGCTGTAGGTCCATGGGCCGGGGTTCGTGTTGTTAGCGATATCGACCGTGGCATTCGGCCACATCTGGTTGAAGGGCGTCGCGAGGAAGGCCGCGTTCGGCGTGGGATGCACCGTGATGGTGTGCTGTGCGATGCTGATGCAGCCGTAGGCCGAGGTGGCGGTCACCGTCACGGTGTACTGCACGTCGGTGATCCCGGTGTTGCTGTAGGTGTGTGTGATGTTGCTGCCAACGAGCGTAATGCCATCACCCATGTCCCAAAGCGTCTGCACCGCGCCAATGCTGCCATCGACAAGGTTCACCGTGGCAGGGGCACACGCTTCAGCAGGCATATCGAACTGTGCGAGCACCGGCGGATAGACGTTGATCGTGCCCACGGCCGTGTCCGTGCAGCCATAGGTCGTGGTGGCCACCAGTCGCACATCATAGACCACGGGGTTCGGAGTAGTGTTGGTGTATGTGTGCGTCACATCGCCAGGGGCGCCATTCAGGAAAGCGGCATCACCGAATTGCCAGTTCATGGTGGAGGCACCGATGGTGAAGTCCTGGAAGGTGACGGGCAGGGGCGGGCAACCGGTGGAAGGGCTAGCGGTGAATTGTGCGATCGGGGCAGGGTGAACAGTCACAGCGGTGAATGCCGTGTCCGCGCAACCGAAGGCAGAGGTGGCCACAAGCATGGGGTAGAAGGTGGTATCCGAAAGGGTCTGGTTCATATAGGTATGCGGAGGGGCGGGTAGGATGCTTCCGCCGCCATCGCCGAAGGACCAGAAGTAGCCGGTGGCACCCGTACTGAGATTCACGAAGTGCGGATGGAAGGGCGAGCAGCCTAGGCTGTCCGCGGCCATCGACGCGACAACCCCGGGATAGACCTGTACCTGCGCGGTCGCATTGGCCGAGCAGCCGTGATCCGTGCTGCCGGTGAGCATCACCGGATAAGTGGTGATCCCGGGTCCGGCATAGTTGTACCAGGTATGCGTGTGCGCCGTGTCCGTTGTGGTGGAGGTGCCTCCGTCACCATAGCTCCACTGGAAAGTGGATGCGCCTTGCGATGTGTTGTTCAGGGTGGCGGTCAACGGATGGCAGCCCGTCACTTGGCTGAGGTTGAACTGTACCGAAGGCGCGGGGAATACGGTCACAGCGGTGAATGCGCTGTCCGTGCAACCGAAGGCGTTGGTGGCGATCAGCTCCACCGGATACTGCATGACGCTGTCGGTATTGTTGAGGTAGGTGTGCGTCGGTGAAGGGCCGCTTCCTGCACCACCGTCACCGAAGGTCCAGATATAGCTCACCGCGCCCAGCACGGAGGGGAAGGTGATGTTCACGGGCGCGCAGCCGCTGTCCGCGAAAGCGCTGAAGGACAGTTGGGGGGTCGGATAGATGGTGATGCTCTGGTGCGTGACGGAGGTACAGCCCGCCCAGGACGTGGCGGTCAACGTCACCGTGGTCACCTGAAGCACAGCGGTGAGGTTGACGAAGATGTGCGTGGGGTTGGCGTCGGTGCTGGTGCTGCCGTCGCCGAAATCCCAGAGGTAGGTGCCCCCGCCAGTGCTCATGTTGGTGAACTGCACGTCCAGCGGCGCGCAGCCGGGGACCGCATCATCGCTGAAGATCGCCAGCACTGGAGGTGCCACATGGATGGTCATGTACGCGGTATCGCTGCAGCCCGCCACCGTGCCGGCCACCAGCATGGCGGTGTAAATACTGTCAGCAGTGCCGTAGTTCGTATAGCTGTGGGTGGGCGAAACAGCGTTGCTCGTTGCGCCGTCACCGAAGTACCAGATCTGGTTGCCCGCGCCCGTGCTGGTGTTGGTGAAGTTCACCAGCGTCGGTGAGCAGCCACTATCCGGGTCCGCCGTGAAGGTGGCCACTGGCAACGCCTGTACGTTGATGTCCTCCGTGCTCGTGCCGAAGCAGTAAGGCGTCGTGGTGGTGAGCGTTACCGTGTAGGTGCCGCTGGTCGCGTAGAGGTGTGTGGGCGCTTGTGCCGTATCCGTGACGCCATCGCCGAAATCCCACAGCCAGCCGGTGATCGGATTGCCGTACTCGGTCACGGTAAGGTCGGTGAAGGTTGCGGGTATGCCATCGCAGACGCCGTTCAGGCCGATCAACGGTTCCGGCAAGCTGTACACGTGCACGTCCTGCGTGGCCACATCAAAGCAGCCTTGGTTGTTATAGGCCGTGAGGGTGATCGTGTAGACACCTGGTGCGGCATAGGTGTGCGCGGCGGGGTTGGCCTGCGTCGTGGTGTTGCCATCGCCGAAGTCCCACAGGTAAGTGGCGGCGTTCACGCTTTGGTTGGTGGGCGTGGTGGTAAGGCTTACGCAGGCCGCGTTCTGGTCCAGTGTGAATTGTGCGGTGGGCGAGGGAAGCACGGTCACCGTGGCCGTCGCCGTGTCCGTACAGCCTGCTGTTGCGCCCTGGATGCTCGCGGTGAATTGCACGTCGTAAGTGCCCGCGTTGGTATAGGTGTGGTTCTGGTCGCCACCTCCGGTATTGTGGAATCCGCTGCCATCATCATAGTTCCACTCGAAATGGTTCGCGCCACCGGTAGTGGTCTGGTCGAGGTGCACAGGGAAGCCTGCGCACAGCGGCGTGGGCGTGGCGACCAGCGTCACGGCGGGCGGGGGCACGATGGTGATGGTCACCGTCGTGGTATCGATACCGCAGTAGTTGCTGTCCAGCAAAGTGACGGTATAGCTGCCGATGGCCGGGAACTCCAGCGTATGCGGGAAGGTCGGAGGCCATGGGTTCCAGTTGATCGTGGAGTCCTGGCCTTGTCCCCAGTAGTTGCCGAAGTTCCAATACTCGTAACGCTGATAGATGTTACCCTGAAGCAGGCAGTTCCGGTCCGTGGTGTTCGTGAAGACCACTTGATTGTCCGGCCAGCAGAGCAGCGTTGCGCTCGGCGTGATGTGTGCGCTGTCGATGTCCCAGATACGGATGGGATTGAAGGTCGCGATACTGGGACCGCCTTGCAGCGTGTTGCACGCGTTCTCCGCGCTGAGCTGCACCATTGTTTGACAGCCCACCGTGCCGGGCAAGTACATGTGGGAAAGCGTCTGGCCCAAGTTGGAAGCATCATAGGTGGTCCAGCCTGTGCCATCACCGAAGTTCCATTTGAACACCGTGTTCGGCGAGGTGTTGGTGGCGCTATTGATGAAGTCCACCGACTGCGGCGCACACACCTGTGTGAGTCCGCCCACGGGAATCTGTATGGAGGCGCTGGTGCTCTGCTCCATGATCACGGTGCCCGTCACCACGCATCCGGTGGCGGTCACTGTGAAGGTAACGGTGTATTCGGCAATGGCCAGCGCATAGACGTGGCTCACGAGCTGGGGCGGCGTAAGGCTAGATCCATTATAGACCGGTGTGCCGTCACCCCAGTTGATGGTGAACGCGCCGATGGTGCTCGGTGTGCCGATCGACAGGTTGAAGGGCAGGCCGGAGCAGCTGATCCAGGATGGGTTATTGCTCGGATTCCCGTTCCCGTCGAACAGCTTGGGGCACTGCGCCCAAGTGGTAGCGGATAGCATCCCGCCCGCGATCAGGGAGAGGACTTTGCCAAGGCGCTTTGAGGATCTCATCGCGCTTCTTTACGGGCGCCGCATGCAATTGGGTACTACTGTTGACAAGTGATCCGACGAACCCCGAAGATGCAGCGATGAACACGGTTCGGAGAGGCATGGTGCACGGGTGAAAACCAATCCTTGGACCACGGCGTAGCAAGGGCCATGCGACCTCTCTCCACGGAAACGGAACACTATGACATTTGTGTGATCGGCGGCGGCCCGGCAGGCTATGCGGCCGCCATGCGCGCAGTGGACCTGGGGCAGCGTGTCGTACTCATTGAGCGGGACCGCATCGGCGGCACCGGCATCTACAACGGGGCTTTGGCCTCGAAGACCCTTTGGGAGTTGAGCCAGCGCGTATCCAGCGCCAATGAAGTGGTGCGCACACGCGGCCGCGAACCGTTCCGGCTTTCGTGGCAGGAGATCACCAAGACGCTCAACGAGGCCCTCTTCGAACGGAAATATCTCTATGCCTGCCACATGCAGTTGCTCGCATCGCATTCGGCGGAAGCACCCCAACGCTTTTCGCACATCCGGGGTGAGGCACGATTCGAGGATCCGCATTCCGTGCGCGTGGTCCGTGATGACGTTTCGACCTCCATATCAGCGGACCATTTCATCATCGCTACAGGAAGCAGGCCCCGCCAGGTGCCCACCATCGCGGTGGATGAACGCCAGATCCTTTCCAGCGACGGCATCTTCAACCTGAAGGACCTGCCGAAGAGTATCGTCATCATCGGTGCGGGCGTCATCGGTTGCGAGTTCGCCACCATCTTCAACAACTTCGGTTCCACCAAGGTGCATCTGATCGATCGCGCCGAACGCATCCTGCCGATCGAGGACGAGGACATCTCGGAATTGATCGCGACGGGCCTGGAGCGCAAAGGCGCGGTGATCCACCACGGGGCTCAGCTCACGCACATCGAGGCAGCGCCGGAGGGTGTTCGCTACCAATTGAAGTATGATGATGGCCGCACCGAGGAGCTGGTCGTGGAAAGGGCACTACTTTCCGTGGGCCGCGTGCCGAACATCGAAGGACTGGCCTTGGACCTTGCCGGTGTGGAACTTGATGCGAAGGGCAATCCGGTGCTGAACGATACGATCAGTTCGCAACCACACATTCACATCGTTGGCGATGCGATGGGCACCAACATGCTGGTGAATATCGGAGAGATGGAAGGACGCCATGCCGTGGAACGCATCAACGGTCTGCACAATGAAGGGCTGAGCCATGCGAACGTGAGCACCATCATGTTCCTCGATCCGGAAGTGGCGGGCGTTGGGCTTAATGAGCAGGAGTGCAGGAAGCGGAACATCCCGCATCGCACCGCGCGCATCGATTATTCATGCCTTGCACGCGCCATCGCCATGCGTCGCACCAAAGGCTTCTTCAAGCTCGTGGTCTCCGACGATGAGGCGATGACCATCCTCGGCATGCGCGCCGTTGGCGAGCACGCCAGCAGTGCCATACAGGCGGTTGCATTGATGATGGACAACAACATCGGCATCCGCGCGCTCGCCGATCTGATGCATCCGCACCCGAGCATTATTGAAGGTGTGCAGGAGTGCGCGCGCATGCTCCTCGGCACAAGCATCTTCAAGCCCGAGGTCTTCGGCGACCGCATGCGTTGCAGTTCGTGGAGGCCCGCCGCCGACATCAAGGCGGCGTGAATTTCCGGTCCCGCAGTGAATGCTCCCACAGGATCTCTTGATGGGGACGCGAAGGTTTCCCGAAGGCCCGGGAGAACTTACAAGTGCGGCGGCCCCGGGTCGGTGAATGCCGGGTTCGTCAGGAACTCCTCGTCCGTGAGCGAATTCAGGAAGGCAATGACCTGTTGGCGCTTTTGCGGCGTCAGCCCCAAGTGCATGTCCGGCGAGGTGAATTTCATGAAGGGATCCACGGTGGGCGAAGCATAGCCGCCATCCTCGTAATGGTCCAGCACCTGGTCGATGGTGGCGAAGCGGCCGTCGTGCATGTAAGGTGCGGTCACCATGATGTTGCGCAGCGTGGGCGTCTTGAACTTGCCGATGTCGTCGGGATCATTCGTCACACCGGCACGGCCCACGTCCAGGAAGACCGTATCGATGGCGTTATTGTGGAACTGCTCATCCGTAAAGAGTCCGGCAGCGGGTGCATGGCAGTGGAAACAGTCGGCACCGCCCTGTCCGATCACGGGGGTACTGCCAGCTACAGGAATGGTCTGGCCCGGTGCGCCGCCTTCTTCCTGGAACAGCGCGTAGCCCACCTGCGCGTCCGGTGAGATAATGCCTTCACCGCGCCGGAATTTGTCGAAGGGGCTATTGCCGCTGATCAGCGTCCGCACGAATTGCGCGATCGCCTTGGCCACGAGCAGGGAGTCGATCTGCTCCGTGCCGAACGCGCGCTCGAAGAGTGTAGGATAGGCCGGGTCGGCCTGCAGCTCGCTCATCGCGTTGGGCCAGGTATCATGCATCTCAATGGTGTTGCGCACCGGTTGCAGGATCTGGTCCTCCAATGTCGCCGCACGCCCGTCCCAGAAGAAGTAATGGTTGTAGCCCTCGTTGATCAACGGCATGGTGCTGCGCGGGCCGGCGATGCTATCGATCCCTTTCGGCACGGGCTTCCCATCGGTGAAGGCGATCGATGGCGAATGGCAGCTGCCGCAACTCATCCCGTTGTTCCCGGAGAGGCGCCCGTCATAGAAGAGAAAGCGCCCCAAGGCCACGCCTTCAACGGTGAGCTTGTTGTCCGGTGGAATATCCATCGGCGGAAGGTTGGAAGGGATCACCAGGTCGTAGGGCGTGCCGACGCTCGATGGAGAGTCGGGCTTCGGGTCGTCGCGGCGACAGGCTGCCAAGGCCGTTATGGCAACCCATGTCACAAGGATGATGAACGGCTGTTTCCTCATTCCACGCGGTCCAAAGGTCGGAGATCCGTGAGCGATCGGAGGAATGCGACCACATCCTGCTTCTCCTGCGCAGTGAGATGCAGCGGCGTCATCAGCGGGTCCTTGTTGGGGTCCGCCAGTCCTCCGCTGTTGAAATGGTCCACGACCTGTTCCAATGTTCGCATACTTCCGTCATGCATGTACGGAGCAGTGAGCGCGATGTTTCGCAACGTGGGCACAGCGAACTTTCCGCGGTCCGCCGGATGCACGGTGATCCGTTGCCGGCCGGGATCCGCGGCATGGTCGATGGAGGTGCCGATGTTGCGGAAACTGTGGTCGCTGAGATCGAAGCCGCCATGGCAGTTTGTGCACTTCCCGCGATCGCTGTTGAATATGGCCCAACCACGTTTTTCCTGCGGATCCAGTGCCGTGCTGTCTCCTTGATACAGGAACTCATCAAAGCGCGAACTGCCGCTGATCAAGGTGCGCTCATAGCTGGCCAATGCCCGTGTGATGACGAAAGCATCGATCGGCCTACCGAAGGCCTTCATGCTCTGTGTTTGGTAGTCGGGATCCTCGCTCAGTAAGGCGATCAAGGAGGCCATCGTCACATCCATTTCCGCAGTGTCCAGCAAGGGGATCAATACCTGTTGCTCCAAGGTCGGTGTGCCGCCATCCCGCATCAGCAAAGGCCGGTAAGCGACATTCGCCAGCGATGGTGCATTGCGTGCGACCATCCTTCCCTGCACTCCGCTGCTCAAGGCCACCGTATCGCTGAAGGCCCGCTCAGGAAAATGGCACGATCTGCAGGAGATGCCGCGGTCAAGTGAAAGCCGGGGATCGAAGAACAGGGCCTTCCCCAGCTTCACCGATGCGATGGTCAGCGGATCGTCCGCAGGAATTGTGGGCATGGGCGCACCCGGTGGAAGATCGAGCGGGAATGGGAGGTTCGCATCCTTCGTCACCGCTCCGACATTCTTGATGCATCCCGCGATCACAGCGATGAACAACGCAGTGATCAGGAAGCGGAACGCTCGGCTCATCACCTACTCCGCACTGAAGGCATCACTCTCCAGGGTGGCCACCTTGAGGCCGACATCGATGTAATCCACATCGCCGTGCCATTGCGCACCCTGCGAAAGATCCAGGGTATCCGTGCCATTGATGAAGAACTTGGCGATGTCCACATCCACTGTCAGGCGCATGGTGTCGTCCGCATCGATGTGCAGATCGATCGGAATGGAGCGGGTGCGGTAGCAGGTGTCGAGACCTGTGTGCAGCGAGAAGTTGTCCGCCGGCTCGCCGGTGCCATACGGGTCATTGTCGAAATGGCCTTCGAAGAGCATGAAGCGGTACATCGATGCCCAACCCCAGTACATCCCGCTGTTATTGCCTAGGGGGTCGTTCGGCGGAATGGTGCTGATGTCCCGATGGTTCAGTACCGGGGGTAGCCCGAGACCGAAGCGCACTTCCTGTTGATCGCCAGTGGGGGCGGAGAGCACGCGTGTCAATGGCCCGTTCGTTACATCGAAAAGGTCCGCATCGAACAGCTGATGTTCCGTTCCGCCGGATACGAGCGTGAAGTCGGCCAAGTAGAATTTCACCAACGTGGGCCTCACACGCTGGGCGGTCGGCGTCAGGTGGACCTGGGTCTTGTCGAAAGCGAGACCATTCCAAAGGGGTCTTACGGTCAACTTCAGCACGGGTCCGATCACAGCAGGTGTATCCGGGTCCTTGCGGCAGCCGGACAGCACGAGCAAAGCGATGCAAAGACCGCCAAGGAAATGGGATGTTCGTTTCATCGTGTTCCTGTTCCGCTTGGCTGGGAGGCCCCACGGGAGTACGAATTTACGGCTCCCCCAAGCGCATAGACCATTGCGGGTGAATCGGAAAGTCCACAGCTACCTTCGGCCAACTTCGCTCCGATGTTCAAAGTGCTCCACAGTTCCGCAGGCGCAGGCAAGACCCACGCGCTGGTGAAGCACTACCTGCTGCTCGCCCTGCGCGGCGCCGATCCCGCGGCATACGCGCGCATACTCGCGCTCACCTTCACCAACAAGGCCGCGGCGGAAATGCGGGAGCGCATCCTGCAATACCTCGAGGCTCTCGCATCAGGCAAGGGATTGAAAGGCTCGGAGGCTGATGTGCAGAACAGCATCGCCACCGGTGCGGGAATTGATCCGGCTGAAGTGCGGCGACGCGCGCAGAACGTATTGCGCCATATGTTGCACCACTGGCCGCAGGTGGCTGTGAGCACCATCGATGCCTTTACCCGCCGCGTGGTGATGCCCTTTGCGCGCGACCTCCGCTTGGACCATGACCTGCGCATGACCACTGAGGAGGAATACTACCGTGCCAAGGCCGTGGACCTGTTGCTCGAGGAAGCGGGCACCGACGCCGCGCTTACGGAATTGCTGGTGGCCACCTGCGAACAATTGCTAGAGGAGGAACGCGCGTGGAGACCGGACAGGCCGTTGCTCGAACTATCGAAGCAGTTGAACAAGGAGGATGCGTTGGAGCATTTGGCGCTGCTGCGCGACATGCAGCATGCGCAGTTCATGGCGATGGACAAGCACTTGCGCGTGCGCACGGAAGCATTCCGCCAGCGCATGCGCGCCCTCGGACTTGCCGCACTTGCCGCGATCGCAAGGGCTGGGTTGAGTGTTGAAGATCTCGCCAGCGGCAGGACCGGATTCTACTCCTACCTGCGCAAACTTTCGGAGTTCGACGCTTGGCAGGACGAAAGCAAGAATGCATTGAAGGCAGTGGAGAACGACAAGTGGCCTTCATCCAAGGCCAGTGCATCGGCCATAGCGGCGCTGCAAGCGCTCGCACCGCTGCTGCGGAATACCATCAATGAAGTCGAGGGCTTACGGGACACTGAAATGAAGGAGCACGTCATCGCTGTCGCGGTGATGCGCGAGCTGATGGCCACAGGCGCGTTGAGTTCCATCGACAGCAGATTGGAAGCGTTGAAGCGCGAAGAGGGCGTGGCCTTTTTCAGCGACCTCACGCGCAAGGTGGTGGCCATCGTACAGGACGAACCTGCGTCCTTCCTCTATGAGCGGCTCGGCGAGAAGTACCGGCATTTCCTCATCGATGAATTCCAGGACACCTCGCTGATGCAATGGCACGCGCTGTTGCCGTTGGTTGAGAATGCCTTGGCCAGTGACGGTTCCGCGCTGTTGGTGGGCGATGCGAAGCAGGCGATCTACCGCTGGCGGAATGGCGAGGCGAGGCAGTTCGTGCAGTTGCCGCGCCTCTTTCGCAAGGAGCGCCTTACGGATGGCGTGCAACGCGAGGCGGTCTTGGTAAGCGCACATGTACCGGTGGAGCGACTGGCATCGAACTACCGATCTGCACGGGGGATAATCACCTTCAACAATGAATTGGTCGAGCGCCTCAAACTGGAACTGACCGAAGAAGATCGCGCGGTCTATGCACATCACGACCAAGAGCTTGTGCGTGCCGATGAAGGCTACGTGGAGGTGGCCTGCTACGGCAAGGAAGAGGATGCTGAAACACCTGCTCCTTGGGCACTGATGCAACAGGCCGTGCGCGATTGCTTGGCGGACGGTTTCCGGCCGGGCGACATCGCGGTGCTCGTGCGCACCGGAAAGAAAGGGCGCGAAGCATCGGACCATCTGGTCGCGGAGGGTTGGCACGTCGTATCGCCGGATGGCCTTTCACTCGGCGGTGATGTCGGGAACATCACAGTGGTGGCGCTATTGAAATGGCTGCAACGGCCGAACGATGAACACGCCGCGATCGCCGCGCAGGCCATGTCCGTGCTGCATGCACGCGAGGCCGTTGTCGATCCGTTCCGGGATGGACAAGGACCGAAGGAGATCCTGCGCGCATGGAAGTCGGCGCATCCCATGGTCGCCACGCGGTTGCCTCTGATCACCTTGATCTGCCGCATCGCCGCTTCACTCGAGTTGGATCCCGCCACGGACAGTTTCCTCATGGGCCTGCTCGATGAGGCGCATGCATTCGCGAAGGCGGACGGCGATGATCTATCGGGCTTCCTGGAACATTGGGAGCGCACGGCGATGAAGCGTTCCGTTGGCGGTACCGCCGGGAATGAGGCCATCCAAGTGATGACCGTCCACAAGGCGAAGGGTTTGCAATTCCCCGTGGTGATCGTGCCCGAGGTGGGCGCTTCCAGCAGAGGTGGCAGAAGCGAACTGATCTGGATCGCGCCTGATACGGCCATCGAAGGCCTGCCCAGCGCCTTGGTGCAACGGAAGAAGCCCATCGCCGACATGGATATTCCGGAGATGCTGGAAGAGAAACATCTTGCCCTATTGGATGATATCGACGTGCTTTATGTCGCGCTGACACGGCCTGAGCAACGGCTCTATGTGAGCTTGCCTGCAAAAAGCAGCGACCCCTTCTCCGCTGCTATGCGCGAACATTTGGGATTGGCGGAAGGTGAGGTCTGGCAAGGTGGAAAGCGTGAAGCGGCGCGCATCGATAGGAAGAAGGAAAGCATGTCGATGGAGTTGACGCACGGCGGCCCGAGCGGCCCGCGCGACCTGGCCATCCGCCGCGAGGCACCGGATCAATGGGATCCCGCCGACCCTGATCCGTACCGTTCCTTCGGTCGTGCGTTGCACGCCATACTTGCGCGGGTCCACACCATCACGGACCTACCTGAAGCAGTGGCGATCGAAAGTGCGATCTGGGGCTTGGCGACGAAGACCGCTGCCGCCATAGAAGTGGAACTGCACGCGATCCTTTCACGACCGGACCTCGCGCCCTTCTTCGGCAAGGGACTGATCATTCACACCGAGACCACGCTCATCGATGCACAAGGCCATGCCGTGCGGCCGGACCGCATCGTTCAACAAGGCGACGCGGTACGCATCCTCGACATCAAGACCGGCGCGCCATCGGAACACCACGAGGAACAGGTACGTGGTTATTGCCGGTTGTTGGAGGAGATCGAAGGCCGCAAGGTGGAGGGCTGCCTGCTGTACATCAAGGATGGCGCATTGGTGAACGTGTCGCAATGAGCAACGAAAGATCCATCGGTTGGAAGACCTGTGCGTTCAGTGAACTCGACGCACGTACATGGCACGACATCGTCAAATTGCGCATCGATGTTTTCGTCGTGGAGCAGAACTGTCCTTATCCGGAACTCGATGGGCTGGACCTCGATGCGTTGCATGTGATCGGCTTCGATACCCAACAGCGGCCGGTCGCCTATTGTCGCATCCTGCCGCCACAACAGGACGGGCTCCCGCACATCGGCCGTGTGGTGGTGGACAATGCACATCGTCGGTCTGGCCTTGGCAAACAACTGATGCTGGAGGCACTACGTTCGGTCAAGCACCAGTTCGGAAGTCCGCGCTCCGCATTGGCCGCGCAGGCTTATTTGCAAAGGTTCTATGAAGGGTTTGGATACCGGGTGAGCAGTGATGTGTATCCCTGGGATGGCATTCCGCATATCGACATGGTACGCGGCGAAAGCGATCTCACCTGATCAACAGGAAGGAGCCGTTATACTCCTTCTCCAGCGGCCCGTATTCCGTTAGCCACGCTTTGTAGGTGTACATGCCAGGCTCCGCGTCCTTGCCGTCCCAACCTTGGTCCGGGTCGGTGGTGTGGAAGACATCAAGGCCCCAGCGATCGAAAATATCCAAGTGGTATTCCCGCGCACCGATCACGCTCGGCTTCCAGATCTCGTTGTCCCCATCTCCGTTCGGGCTGAATGCTGTGGGCGCGAAGAAGAGGTGGTCACCGATGAAGATCCGTACACTCGTGGTGTCAGAGCAACCTAGTCCGGTGGTGGCCGTGAGGTAGACCGTGTACCAGCCGGCATCGCTGAAGGTGTGTACGAATTGGGCCATGGTGTCATGTGCGCCCTCCACCACAAAGTCCCATGCCACGGCATCAGTGGTGTGGTCGGTGATGGTGACATCCGGGAAGAGCACGCTGGTCTCCATCGGTGATGCGGTGGCCTGTGCGTGCGGTGTGGGCCAGATGGAAATGAGGTTGTCCTTGGTGAGGCTTTCGGTGGCCACGCAACCCGAATCCGTGGAGACCACCAAGGTGACGGAATACACCCCCGAGGTCGTATAGATGTGCTCCGGGATGCTGTCCGCGCTGGTGCTGCCATCGCCGAGGGACCACAGGTAGTTCATGGGCGTCCACGCGGTGGAGGTGTTCGTGAACTGCGGTTGGAAGGGCGCGCAGCCATTGGTGTCCGCATCAAAGCCCACTACGGGCAAAGGGAACACGCGGATGCTGTCTTGGAAGGAGGCCGAGCATCCGTTCTCCTCCACGGAAATGGTTACCGCGTGGCTGCCGAGCGAGGAGAAGTCCACGGTGGTATTGGCCGCCGTAGTGTTGGGTGAAAAGCCGGTGCCGAAGTCCCAGTTCAAGTTTGCACTCGCTGAAAAATTCCCAAAGGCCGTGACGGTGATCGGCAATTGGTCCGGGCATAGGGTGGGCGGTGGATCGAACTCCACGTGCAACGGGTCATAGATCTGGAACGTGCTGTAGGAAGTGTCGCCGCAAGGCCATCCGGGGTTCGCCACGAGCATTACCGTATAGGTGCCCGGACCGGGATAAGTATAGCTGGGCTCCACCTCCCCCGAGGTGTCCGATGTGATGCCCGGTACGCCGAAGTCCCAATGGTAGAAATTGCCACCGGTACTGTTGTTGTGCATATGCGCTGTCAGTCCATCGCAGAAGGAATCCTGGTCCTGTATGGAAGAGATGATGTTCGAGACACAGTTCACCACGTCGAAGCGGAAGTCGCGTATCACTTGGCTCAACAGCACGCCCGCCCGATATTCCTTGACGCAGATCCCAACTGCGAATGATCCGATCATTGTAGGGTGCAACGTGAGGATGCCGGTATTCACATCAATGGACATGCCCGGGTTTGAATTGATCTGGTTGCTCGCCGAATAGCTCGAGCCATAGATCACGGTATTGTATGGCGGGGCCGCTGGCGGGATGGGGATCACATTGGCGCCGTTGTCACCCCCTTGAAATGGGGCGCACAGCTCATACACAAGATCATCGCCATCAGGATCCGTCGCGCTCTGGTCGATCACCATCGTCTGGTTCAGGCAGAGTGCGATCGGCGGATAGTTGTTGAAGACCGGGGAACTGTTCGCGCCGGAAACAGTTGGATCGGGAACACGCACCCAGCATGTTAGACCTTGGTTACCGGCCAAGTTGAGGTTCAGGATGGTCGGTGTGCGGCAGCAGCGCTGGTATGCCAACGTGTATCCGCCAGTTCCGGACGGCAGATGGATCACGCCGCTGTATATGCCTTCCTTGGCACAGAGAGTGGGTGGGGCGGTCAGGCACGGGTTGTTCAGGTCCAGAGGCACGGGCAATTCCGCAGGCAATGCGAACGAGGTATACGTATAAAGGCCATTGGTGCTGTTGAATATTCCGATAGCCGCTTCCGCGTCCAAGGCGGTATTGTTGGAATTCCCAGGCCCGCAGTCGCGATAGAGCTTCAGCGTCACTTGGTAGTCATCGTTGCCCAAGGAGGTATAGTACATCTCACCCCCCACGATATGCGTCGCAAAACTATGTATGGCACAGAGCAGGAAGAGGGCGAGTAGACTGCGGCGCATGCTGTTGGAAGACCCCAAGTTAGGTGTTTGCGTTGCCCGAAAGGGATCAGGTCTTCACTCAAGCGCTACAATGCTCCAACACGGCATCGAATTCTGATGGCTCACATGCGACCACATGTCCGTCCTCCATGGCGATCAGGTCGGCGATGCGCACGCGGTCCGGATGGATGAGCGCACGTACCTGATGCGCGATGTAACGGCTACCCACCCGCTGTACCTCGGTGAACATCATCGGGGAGGTGATGCGGTACCAGTTCAGTCCATTCACGGAACGGCGATAAAGAGGAAAGTCGGGATTGTCCATCGCGGTCTACTTTGCGCAAAGATCGATGACCGCTTTTCTACAAGAAGTCGCCAAGGCCATGTTGGCCGAGCACGGCAAGGACCTGCGCGAGATCGCAGTGGTGCTGCCCAGCCAGCGCGCGGGGCTCTACCTGCGGAAATGGCTCGCCGAAGAGGCCGGTGCGCCGCTCTGGGGTCCGGAGATCTTCACCGTGGGAACCTTCATGGAGTGGCTCTCCGGCCTGCGGTCGTTGCCTCCTGAGGTATTGCTGCTTGAGGCCTACGAGGCCTATCGCGAGGTGGAGAAGGCGCAGTCCATCGGAGAATTCCTCCAGTGGGCCTCCACTTCGCTCGCCGACATGAGTGAGGCCGATGCCTATCTGGTGCCGCTCGATAATTTCTATCGCGACCTGCGCTCCTGGGAGGAATTGGACTGGAGTTTCAACGATTCGCCGCTAAGCAATGGTCAGGAAAGGATGGTCCGTTTTTGGGCGATGATAGGAAAGATGCACGCCGCGCTCAATGCGCGACTGTTGGCACAGGGCACGGGCACCACGGGTTTGATCGAACGCACGGCAGCAAGTGCCAAGGTCGAAGAAGGCCCGTGGAAGACCGTCTGGTTCGCGGGTCTCAATGCACTCACCCCTGCGCAGGAACGCGTGATTGATCGCTTCAAAGAACTCGGCATTGCCCGGCTAGCTTGGGATGCCGACAGCTATTACCTCGATGATCCACTGCAAGAAGCCGGTGATCACCTGCGGAAGGCCTTCGCCCGTTTTGGTCCCGGTGTGATCCCCGCGCGCGAAGGCCTTTCCGCCGGTGGGCTCGGCCTGCGCATCATCCGCGCACCGAATGAAGTAGCCCAAGCGTGGAGCGCAGCGGAACTGTTACGCGATATTTCTTCCGAAGAACGCGCGGACACGGCGGTGGTGCTCGCAGACGAGAGCCTTCTGCAACCCTTGCTGGAAGCGCTTCCGGAGAATTTGGGCCCGTTGAATATCACCATGGGCCTGCCAATCGCGTTGCTGCCGGTGGGTTCCTATCTGCATGCTTTGCAGGCGCTGCACGCGGGCGTGCGCAAGGGCGTCGGCTTCTTCCATGCGGATGTGGAACGCTTCCTCCGCCATCCTTTCCTGCAGCATGGACCGGCCGTCCCTGCGATAGAGCGCCTTCTAAAGGAGGTGCGTTCCGCGCAGCGCACATTCATCGTGTCATCGGTGCTGAAGAAAGCATTCGTCTCCGATCCGGGTATTCCGGCACAGGACGCTGAAGCGGTCTTTACAGAGGTCAGTGATGTGCGCACGATGATGCCGAAGGTGACCGTGCATGCGCTGTCGTGGGCGATGCAGGCCATGGTGGGTGATGCCTTTGCCACGGAGCAACTCTATCAGGCTTCGTTGGTGTTGCGGCGTGTGCATCTGTTGTTGGAGCGCTACCAACATGACTTGGACCTCGCCGCGTATGCACTGCTCTTCCAGCGTTTGCTGCGGCCGGCACGCATCGTACTTTTCGGCGAGCCGCTCGCTGGTACTCAAGTGATGGGAATGCTGGAGGCGCGTGCCTTGGACCCTGCTCGTGTGGTGGTGTTGGGCGCGCAAGAGGGTGCGTTGCCATCCGGCGGCGCAGACCGCTCCTTCGTCCCCTTCGAACTGCGTCGTGCCCACGGATTGCCCTTGCGTGATGGCGCCGATGCGGTGCAGGCCTATAACTTCCTTCGGCTGTTACAGCGCGCGCAACAGGCCGTGCTGGTATGGCCGCAAGGTGCCGATTCCCCCGGCCCGAGCCGCTTCATCCTGCAACTGGAACAAGAGCTTTTCCACGACCGGGCGGAAGGGATCACTTCCACCGATGTGCGCATCCACATGCCCGTTCGCGCAGAGGCCACCGTGGTGCTACGCAAGAGCGTGGCGGACCTGACCGCCTTGCGTGAAGTGTTGGAGAAAGGACTTTCACCATCCGCCCTGGGCGATTGGTTGCGCTGCCCGCTGGACTTTCATTTCAAGCGGATCTTGCGGCTGAAGGAAAGCGAGGAGATCGGTGCGCGCATCGCGGACAACGTGACAGGAAGCGCACTGCATGCCATGGTGGAGGCCATTTATCGGCCGTTGCTCGGAAAACCGTTGGAGGCAGCGGTCTTGTCGGAGGCGGCGGAACATGTGGAGGAACTACTGCTGGCGGAGCTCGCGGCAGCTGGCGTGGGCGCGGAGATGATGCGCACAGGCCAGCCGCTGTTACAATTGCGGATGGCCACGCACGCGGCTCGGCGCTTTTTACGGAATGAGGCAAGGGCGGTGAAGGGGGGTATGGTGATCACGCCATTGGACCTTGAACTGGACCTGAGCCACACGCCGCCCTTGGCCGAAGAACGGATCGGCAGTCCGGTGCGCATCCTCGGCCGCTTGGACCGCGTGGACCGTTGCGATGGCCGCACCCGCATCCTCGATCTGAAGACCGGAAAGGTCGATCCGTTGCAATTGAAGGTGAATGAGCTTTCACTTGACGCGCTGAAAGGGGAGAAGCGCTACGCCGCCCAACTCTTGACCTACGCGTGGCTGTACCTCACCGAACATCCGGAACTCGATGCGGTGGAGGCAGGCATCCTTCCGCTACAGCGTGCAGCCAGCCACGAACCCATGCTGCTGAAGGTGGATGGCGAAACGCGGATCCACCGTGCGATGCTTCCAGTGATCGAGGAAATATTGGCGGATGCCGTGGCCGAAATGATGGACCCCGCGATCCCGGTAGCGCATGATCAGAAGAGCGTCTACTGCCGCTTCTGTCTGAAGGAAGAGAATTGAGGCGGGACCTAAAAACCGAACAGGGGCCCGGTGGGGGCCCCTGCGCGGTAAACCTGCAAGGAATAGGAACCAGATCTCAAGGAAGACCCTTGAATCAAAACAAAGACGCAGGTGGTTGGGGAGGGTTGCCTTCCCGGGCCGAAAAAGTCAGTCCACGAAAGTGTAGCCGACCCCGCGAATGGAACGGAAGTGCTTGGGACTCTGAGGGTCAACCTCGAAATATTTTCGAAAGGAAACGATGAAATTATCGATGGTCCGGGTGGTCGGGAAGACGTCGTAGCCCCAGACTTTTTGCAGGATCTCCTCCCGCGAGACCACTTCCCCGGCCCGTTCCGTAAGCAGGCGGAGCAACATCACCTCGCGCTGGGTAAGCCGCTTCTTCAATCCCCGCTGCCCGACGATCTCGTAGGTCTCAAAGTCCACTGAATTCGAGCCGAAGCTGTGCTTTGTCGAGGCCGTGGCCACGTTCCCCGTATCGGAGCGCGTCGCCAGCTTTTGAACGCGTAACAGCAGTTCCTGCAGGTCGAAGGGCTTGCCGAGGTAATCGTCACCGGCGCGCAGGCCGCGCACCCGATCGGCGGGTGTTGTGCGGGCGGTGAGGAAGAGCACCGGTGTGCGGTCGCCCTCCAAGCGGATGGTCTCGCAGATGGTGAAGCCGTCAACATCCGGCAGCATCACATCCAGCACGATACCGTCGAAACGCGCGCCGCGGATACGCTCCAAGGCCTCGCTCCCGCGCACCGCCGTGGTGACGTCGTAGCCCTCGAGTTCAAAGTTCATCCGCATGGTTGAGCGGAGTGTTTCCTCATCCTCCACCAGCAATAAGCGCTTCTTGCGTTCTTCGTCCATCGTGGCGCAAAGATCGGTCAAGGCTACTTTCGCGGCATGTTCGACGCGGAACAGCTCGCCTTCGCCAATCAACTTCGGAAGGATACCCTGGTGGAAGGCTTGGGCATCACCTATATACCCAGCACTCCGGGGACCTTTGCCGCCACCATGCCCGTGGACCGGCGGACCTTCCAACCCATGGGCCTCTTGCACGGCGGCGCCACCGCGGCCTTGGCGGAAACGCTCGGAAGTATGGGCTCGGCGATGCTGGTGGACCGCGAAAAGTTCGCCGTGGTCGGGGTTGAACTCAATGCGAACCATTTGAAAAGCGTCCGCTCCGGCACGGTCACCGCCACCGGCACATTGCTGCATAAGGGCCGCACCACGCACGTTTGGGACATCCGCGTGAACAACGAAGCAGGCGAACTAATTGCCGTGTGCCGACTTACCAACGTCGTTATCACCTTGAAACAATGAGTGAACATATCGCCTTGCGTAAGGCCTTGGACTTGTGCATCACGAAGCGGCTCACCTTCGCCGCCTTCCGAACGCCGGGGCAATACGTACAGATCTGGGCGCAGCGCAACCCCGAGATGGAGATGGTGGACGGTTCCTTGCTGATGGAACTCAATCAGGTTTTTCTGATCGCACCATTCAACTTGGACCGTGATCATGTGCCTTTCATCCGGGCGGACATCGAATTGATGTTCCCGGAGATAGATCCCGATATCACACGGTTGGAGGAATGCGAAGGTGCTCCCGCCAAGGGGGAACGCTCGATCATGACCACGCCAAAGGATGACTTCTTCAACTCCGTGAACGCTGTGAAACGTGCCTGCTCGGCGCGTATTATCGACAAGGCGGTCATTTCCCGCGTGATGGATGTAGCGTTAGGCGTGGACCAACTGCCGGAGTTGTTTGTTCGGGGCATCGAGGCCAGTGAGGAGACCTTTGTCGCCATGGCACACACGCCGGAGCACGGGCTGTGGATGGGCGCTTCACCGGAGCGATTGGTGCATGAGCATTTGGACCATGTGCGGGTAGACGCCATCGCCGCGACAAGGCCCAGCGATGCGGTTCCGGACCGATTGTCGGGCTGGGGTGCCAAGGAGCTGGACGAGCAGGAACAGGTGATGTGCCATGTACATTCCACCTTCGTCCGTTCAGACATGAAGAATATTGTCGTTCGTGGACCCGAAGTGATGCAAGCAGGACCGGTGGCCCACTTGCGCACCGTGCTGGAAGGCGATCTGGGCGAAACGCTGCTGGGCGACCTCATCCTTGAATTGCATCCGACGCCTGCCGTTTGCGGATCGCCGACCAAGGCCGCGCACAGTTTCATCGCTGCGAACGAAAAGCACGAACGTTCACTCTACGCCGGTTTCTGGGGTCCATGGAATGCCGAAGGTCCCACGGAACTTTTCGTCAACCTGCGCTGCTTGTGCTATCAACCGGGCAAGGCCCACCTTTTTGTTGGTGCGGGCATCACTGCTGGGAGTGATCCCGAAATGGAATGGACGGAGACGCAGCGCAAGGCAGAGACGTTGTTGCGGTTGATGGTGACGGCGGAGGCCGAAAACTGAAGCATGTTGACGTCCGACCATTTCGCTGCCGCTGAACTCGCCCGGCTCTGCGCGGCGAAGGGCATCCGCCACGCGGTGATCAGTCCCGGCTCGCGCAATGCACCGCTGGTGATCGCCTTCAGTAAGCACCCGGAGATCCAATGCCTGCAGGTGATCGATGAGCGCAGCGCGGCCTTCTTCGCCATGGGCATGGCGCAGCAACTGCATCAGCCAGTGGCGTTGATCTGCACCAGTGGCAGCGCCGTGCTCAACTACGGCCCGGCCATCGCCGAGGCATTCTATCAGCGCATTCCCTTGTTGGTGATCTCCGCCGATCGGCCCGAGGAATGGACCGATCAAGGCGAAGGACAAACGATCCGGCAGCGTGATGCGCTCGCACCGCATCTGAAGAAGAGCGTGCAACTTCCGCGGAACGCAGACGAGCTTTCGCGCTGGAATTGCGGCCGATTGATCAACGAAGCGATTGATTCCACGCTGCTTCCGGTACCTGGCCCCGTGCAGGTGAACGTGCCGTTCAATGAGCCGCTGTACGGTACTGTTGAGGTGAAGGAGGAAGCCCGACTGATCGCGCCGATGCCGGTAGGGTCCTTCCTGCTACCGGACAAAGGATGGCGCGCTCATCAGCTCTCCACCAGCTTGAAGGTGATGGTGCTCGTGGGCCAGGGCGTGTGGGGCGAAAGCGTGAAGAAGCAGCTTCAGCAGTTCGCCGCGTTGCCGCAATTCACGGTGCTCACCGAGGCTACATCGAACTTGGATGACGATGTGTTCATCACCTGCATCGATCGTGTGATCGAAGGTGTGAACGCAAGCAACGAAGCCGATCTGAAGCCCGACGTGTTGATCACTTTCGGCGGAGCGATCGTCAGCAAGCGCATCAAGGGACTGCTGCGGAAGTGGAAGCCGGCACAACACTGGCACGTCGATGCGGGAGTGCGCTATCACGACACCTATCAAAGCCTCACGCACGACATCGCGGTGGATCCGCACATCTTCCTCGCGCAACTGGAAGGCCAGGTGAAAGGCAACGAAAGCCTCTACGGCGAAGCATGGCGCATGGTGGATGCACGGATGCGTGAAGTGCATCAAGGCATACTAAGCGCAACGCCGTTTTGTGATCTCACGGTCTTCGAATCACTGTTGGAGCGCATTCCAGAAGGCAGCGACATCCACTTGGCCAACAGCACGGCGGCGCGCTATGCGCAACTCTTCGATCGCACGCGCAACCAACGCTTCTTCAGCAACCGGGGCACCAGCGGCATCGACGGCTGCACCAGCACTGCGGTGGGAGCAGCCTTCGCAACGGGCAAGCCCACTACGCTCATCACCGGCGATGTGGCCTTCTGCTACGACGGCAATGCTTTCTGGAACAACCACCTTTCCCCAGAGCTGAAGGTCGTCGTCATTGACAACGGCGGCGGCAACATCTTCCGCTACATCGAAGGTCCGGACCGTGACCCAGATCTGCTCCCGTGGTTCGAATCCCCGCACCGCCGCGACATCCCCGCGATGGTGAAGAGCTTCGGACTTCCATGCTATTCGGCCAACGAAGAAGCATCGCTGAAAACGGCGCTGGACGAATTGTACAAACCGCACGACACACCTGCCGTGCTTTACACCACCACCGATGCGCTCACCTCGCCGAAGGTGTTGCGCGATTACTTCACCAAACTCCGCTCGTCATGAACGTCGCGCATCCGTTGCGTCGTCGCGCCGTTGCGGTAAAATGAATAGAACATGAGTTCCCGTACCTGGACCCCGATCAAACAATACACCGACATCCGCTTCGAGCTCTTCGAAGGCATCGCCAAGATCACCATCGACCGGCCCGAGGTCTACAACGCCTTCCGCCCGGAGACCACCATGCAGATGCTCGACGCCATCGACATGTGCCGTGAGATGAACGAGGTGGGCGTGGTGGTCTTCACCGGTGAAGGCGACAAGGCTTTCTGCAGCGGCGGCGACCAGAACTTCAAGGGGCGCGGCGGATACATCGGTGACGACGGCGTGCCGCGCCTGAACATCCTCGACCTGCACCGCCGAATCCGCGAGATCCCAAAGCCCGTGGTGGCCATGGTGAACGGCTTCGCCATCGGTGGCGGGCACGTGCTGCACGTGGTGTGCGATCTCACCATCGCTTCGGACAATGCGCGTTTCGGACAGGCAGGTCCCAAAGTGGGGAGCTTCGATGCCGGCTTCGGCAGCAGCTATCTCGCTCGGCACGTGGGCCAGAAGAAGGCGCGCGAGATCTGGTTCCTCTGCAACCAGTACACCGCCAAGGAGGCCGAGGACATGGGGATGGTGAACAAAGTGGTGCCGCTCGCCGACCTGGAGGACACGACTGTGGAATGGTGCCAGATCATGTTGCAGCGCAGCCCGATGGCTTTGCGCATGATCAAACGTGGCCTCAACGCCGAACTCGACGGCCAGCGCGGCCTGATGGAATTCGCCGGCGACGCCACACTGATGTTCTATATGATGGACGAGGCGCAGGAAGGACGCAATGCATTCCTCGAGAAGCGGGCACCGGACTTTAAGAAGTTCCCGAAGTTCCCGTGAGGCGTCTACCACAAGGAACACGAAGCGCGCAAAGAAGTCTGGGCAATTCAGGACTGGAGACTAGGCCAATTGCAACCCTTTGATGCCTTTAAAGTGCTTCGTGTTCAAGGTGAGCAGCGGCACGTCATGTGCGATCGCGATGGCGGCAATGAGGTAATCGGCGAGGTGCTTGCCCCTTTCCTTGCCCGTTGACCGGAGGATCTCCCGAAAACGCAGGGATACTTCCATCGTCAATGGAAGGACCTCGAAGTTCTTATTGAAATACGTGAAGAAGCGGTCGTGTTCGGCCTCGTTCCGCGCACCATCCAGCATTTCGGAGAGCACCACGTCGCAGATCACTTGAAGGGCATCGTCAACACGGGCAAGGGCGGCATCGGCTGCTTTTTCATTCCGGGCAAGGCCCACAAGGATGCTGGTGTCGATCAAGACCGTTTCCATGCGCGCTCGCGGATTTCTTCAGCGGTGATGTCGCGGTCCTTCCAAATGCCCCGGATCTCGGCATATTGGTCCTTGTCTTTTTCGGCCTCGCGTTCGAGCAACTCCACAAAGAGGGCGGAAATGCTCTTCTTGCGCCGACGGCTAAGCATCGTTGCGGTCCGCTTGAACTTCGGCGGGACGGAAAGAGTAAGCTTGACTGTCATGGAATCACGTATTGAAATGTGAAGTTACGTAATACGGGACGATCATGACTTTCGATCGAAGTACAGCCCGCCATGTAGCTTTCGGCCGTTCCTTCCGAATAGAAAGGATATAAGCGATGAAACACTGGCTCCACGCCTTCCGCCTGCGTACGCTGCCCTTGGGGATGAGCAGCATCATCACAGGCAGTGCTTTAGCAGCATTCCATCAGGCCTTCCGCTGGCCGGTGTTCGCGCTTGCGCTGATCACTGCGATCCTGTTGCAGGTGCTGAGCAATTTGGCGAATGACCTCGGCGATCATCTGCACGGCACGGACAACGAGGTGCGCGTGGGCCCGCAGCGCGCGGTGCAGAGCGGTGCGATCTCCACTGCTGCGATGAAACGCGCCATGTGGATCTGCGGTCTGTTGGCCTTCGTTTCCGGCATCGCGTTGATCGTCATCGCCTTGGGGCTTTCATCCACTACACTTGTTTTTCTGTTGATCGGTCTGCTCGCCATCGGCGCTGCGGTGAAGTACACCTTCGGCAGCAATCCATACGGCTACTCGGGCTTCGGTGATATCAGCGTATTGATCTTCTTCGGCATCGTGGGCGTGGTCGGCACGTTCTACCTGCACACCGGATCATTCACGCCTTCGGTCCTATTACCTGCGATCGGCATCGGGTTGTTATCCACGGCGATGCTCAACCTCAACAACATGCGCGACATCCACGGGGATGCGGCCAGCGGCAAGCGCACCATGGTTGTGCGGATGGGGGCGGCACGCGCGAAGGGTTATCACGCCGCATTGATCCTCGTCGGTTTTTCCTGCTTGGTACTTTTCAGCGCCACGCATTTCCGCACGTGGTGGCAGTATCTGTTCGTCATCGCCTTCATCGCGCTGGACCGCCACCTACGCTTCGTGCTGAAGAACACGGAGCCGCGCGCATTGGATGAACACATGAAGATCCTCGCGCTTACTACGCTCGTAACCGCATTGCTCTTTTCTTTGGGCTTGGTCCTGGCAGCATAGGAGCACGGGGGAGATCTGAGTTTCTCCGCGCCTCTGCGTCTCCGCGGCCACGTTTCCACATGATCCGCGCCACCTGGAAAGAACTCACCCTTACCCCGCGCTTCCCGTTGGGCACCAGCAAGGGTGTGATCAACGAGCGGACGGTGTGGTATTTGATCGCATGTGACGAGTATCGTCCGCAGGTGCGCGGTATCGGTGAGGCGGCGCTCTTCCCCGGTCACAGCAAGGAATTCCCAGCGGATGTGCGCACAAAATTGCTGGAACTCTGCGCGGACACATCCAATTGGGAGCGCCGCTTGAACGATGATCTCGTGCATGTGCCGAGTGTGCGCTTCGCGGTGGAACAATGCTTGCGCGATCTGCACGTGAGCGGCACCAAGATCCTGTTCCCTTCTGAATTCACGCTTGGGCGAAAGGGCATACCGATCAATGGCCTGGTGTGGATGGGCGACAAGGCCACCATGCGCGAGCGGATCAAGGCGCAGATCGATGGCGGCAACCGCTGCGTGAAGATGAAGATCGGTGCGATCGCCATCGACGATGAACTGCAATTGCTAGCGGATGTGCGCCGCGAATTCAATGCGAAGCAGCTGACCTTGCGCGTGGATGCTAACGGTGCGTTCACAGGGAGCAATGTGATGCCCGTGCTGGAGCGGCTAGCGGAATTGGAAGTGGAAAGCATCGAGCAACCGGTTCCGCCGGGACTCTACGAAGTAATGGCCGAACTCTGTGCAGGCAGCCCGCTACCGATCGCCTTGGATGAGGACCTCATCGGCATCAACACCGCGGAAGCCAAGAAGGACCTGCTAGACCATGTCAAGCCTCAACAAATCGTCATCAAGCCGAGCATGGTGGGCGGATGGGCCGCTGCACAGGAGTGGATCGGACTTGCGCAACAACGCAACATCGGCTGGTGGATCACCTCGGCGTTGGAAAGCAGCATCGGTCTGAACGCCATCGCGCAATGGGCCGCCACTTTGGGCGTCACTATTCCGCAAGGGCTGGGCACCGGTAGTGTCTACACGGACAACATCCCGTCGCCGCTCTCCGTGAAGGCCGGTGAATTGCGCTACCGTCCCGAAGTGGCGTGGAACCTTGATCGCCTTGATCGATGACCACTCACAGGAAATACGCCCGGACCATCGAGCATGCGTTCGAGTCGTTGACCTTGGACGGACGAACCCTGACACGGATGGAGGTGTACGACCACTTCGATCGGCTGCGCAAAAAGCGTTTGAAAGCGGAAGTGTGGAAGGACGAGGTCTATCATCTGGTGATGGAACTCACTTTGCTGAGCGGGAACTCCATCAGCGCCAGCACCAGCGGTACCACCGGCCCTCCGAAGGCCATGCGCATCCCGCGCCGCGACCTTGTGAACAGCGCACGTCTCACAGCCGAGACCTTCGATCTCCATGAAGGCGATCGCGTCCTGTTGTGCTTGCCTTGTGCGTTCATCGCGGGGAAGATGATGTTCGTGCGCGCCATGGCGCTTGGCCTCGACCTGCATGTGATGGATCCGCGCGGCAGCGTGCTGGACAACCTAGGCGACATCAAAGACAGATTCCGTTTTACTGCCATGATACCGCTGCAATTGCACCGCGCGATCCAAGAGGACCGCGCTCGGGTCGAAGAGCAGTTCGATACCATTCTGCTCGGCGGTGGTCCGGTCAGCGCGGCGCTGGAAGAGGATCTGCAAGGCTTGCGCACGGCGGTCTTCCAAGGCTACGGCAGCACGGAGACCGTGACGCATGCGGCCGTGCGTCGCCTCAATGGTCCCACGCGTAGCGAGATGTACAACGCCATTGGCAAGGTGAATTTCAGCAGCGATGAACGCGGTTGCCTGGTGGTCCACACGCCGCACTTGAGGACGAAGGAGCACATCACCAACGACCTTGTGGAATTGATCGACGACACGCACTTCCGCTGGCTGGGGCGTTTCGACAATGTGATCCTCAGCGGCGGCAAGAAGATCTATCCGGAGCAGTTGGAGGCGAAGACCGCCGGTGTGATCCCCTTTCCACACTTCTTCATGGCCTTTCCGGATGACCGCTTGGGCGAGGCTGTGGCCTTGGTCCTGGAAACGGAGCGCGGTGCCGAAGAGATCCTCGATGAGGTGCTGCAGGCCTTGTTTACCGTGCTATCGGACCATGAACTGCCACGCCGTGTGACGGCGATGCGGTCCTTCTTGAGAACCGGTTCCGGGAAAGTGGTTCGCCGCTTGGTGCCTTAGGTGGAAGGAGTGCTCGAGTCCTGCTTCGACAAGATGAGCTGAACCTGAATGCTTTTGGCTTCAAAGGCCTTCAGGAGGACACGGATGCACAGAATGAGACCGGTCATCTCGCCCATCTCCTCCATGGTGTAAAGCGCGATGTAACGGGGTTCCATGTAGATCCAGCAATAATACGGGTCCGGATAGATCTCGCAAGGCATCCAAGGATAGAGCGAGGGAGGTTTGTCAGGTAGTGTGAGCATCTCTATCACTTTACCACCCGCCATTTCCAGAAAGACCGCACCGAAAATATAGACACAACCACTGATGACGAATCCTCTCTGTAGTTTGCTCGGAAGGCGCAGGAACCAGCGCAACAGGATCATTCCCAACACTACCGAGGCAAAGAGATATGGGATCACCCATGCTTGATACAACCATCCAAAGTGCCCTGCAACACTTCCATGGTTCATCAGCCTAATGGTAATGAGCATGAACTTTTCATGGATCTGCGCGCCTTCATCAAGGCTCAGGAACAGAAATACACAGGCCATCACGAACCAGCCACGTCTTGCCTTGGGTTCCGCTGCTTTGCCATGAAGAAGGAAGAGGGCCGCACCCATCAGGAACAGAAGCACATTGAACAAGGTGGGGAGGTTTGCTTCCAAGTCCAGGTCCACCAATTGGGTCATGGCCTCCAAGCGAATATGAAGGAACAAATGTCCGAATGCCACAAACAAGTGGAGGACCAAGAGAATCCCCAGCGCGATGAATAACCAACGCGTGACCGAGGTGGAAGGGAACCGGATACTTTGCATTCAGTGGTCGTTGGCGGCATGTTGCACCGTCCACCGATCGGTGGACGGTGCCTTGCTCATCAGGCCTTGCCCATGATCTTGAACATGCCTGTGCCGCACTCGGGGCACTTGCCCTTCATCGCCTTGCGGCCATTGGCCATCGTCACTTCGCCGGCGTCCTTCATGTTACGCTTCGCCTTGCACTTCACGCAATAACCTTCAACAACTGCTGCCATCTTCCTTGGGTTTTTTCGGTCCGGGCAATGGGCCCGGATGATTTAAGGGCAAGGTATGATCCACAGGACGTGCGCGCGACGATCCGCAGCAGGCAGGTTATCAACAAATGTTACTTGGCACCGGTGACGGGCCGTGTCTATGGAGTACCCGGAGATGACGAAGATCAATGCTTGGCCACATACCCGCAGCGCGAACGCACCCGGTCAAGCGTAGCATTTGCGACCTGCCGCGCCTTGTCGGAACCGGAACTCAAGAGCCGATCCAATTCGCCATGGTCCGCCATCAGCGACTGGAATAGGCGGCGCTGCTTCGCGAAATGATCGATCAGCACTTCGAGCAGTTCCTTCTTGGCGTGCCCATATCCGTAGCCGCCGTTGAGATAGTTCCGTCGCATGGCCTCGACCGCATCCGCAGGCGCGAGAAGTCGAAAGAGCTGGAACACATTGTCGCTGTCCGGGGTCTTCGGCTCTTCCAGTGCCTTGCTGTCCGTCACGATCCCCATCACCTGCTTCTTCAATTCCTTTTCCGGCAGGAAGATGTTCACGATGTTGTTGTAGCTCTTGCTCATTTTCCGCCCATCGGTGCCGGGGATGGTCATGAGCTGCTCGTCGATCTTCGCCTCTGGCACTACGAAGGTGTCTTCGCCATACGTGCGGTTGAAGGCATTCGCGATGTCGCGCGTGATCTCCAAATGCTGCTTTTGGTCCTTCCCCACGGGCACCGTGTTGGTGTCGTAGAGCAGGATGTCGGCGGCCATTAGCACGGGATAGTAGAAGAGGCCCGCGTTCACCTGGCTCACGTTTGCGCTCTTGTCCTTGAAGGAATGCGCATTGGCGAGCATCGGGTAGGGCGTGAGGCAGCCCAGGTACCAGGTCAGCTCGGCCACTTCCGGCACATCGCTCTGCCGGTAGAAGGTCACCGCGTCCACATCCAGCCCGCAAGCCAGCCACGCGGCTGCGGCGGCGTAAGTATTTCCGCGCAGCACTTCCGGGTCACGGACGGTGGTGAAGGAATGCAGGTCGGCGATGAAGAGGAAAGCGTCGTTGCCCTCCGTGCGGGCCATGCTGATGGCGGGCAGGATCGCGCCGAGCAGATTGCCCAAATGGGGCGTTCCGGTGCTTTGAATGCCGGTAAGTACGCGCATGTTTTCGTTGTGGTCGTAAGCCGCGATCAGGCTCGCAAGGCAGGCGGGCGAAGATAGAAGGTAGTTTCGCCCTTCCTTTTTCGGCACAGCCGAAGCGTCCCCATGTCGGAACACTTGACCACACCCTTGATCGCGGAAAGCGAAAGCGGCCGGCACCTCATCTGGAAGTGGCTGTTCCTGCTTCCCCGCTTGGTCTTCAAGCTGTGGTTCATGTCGATCTTCTTCTTCTCATTGCTGACGCTCTATATCCCCTTCCGCATTCTCCTCCGCAAGCGTTCCGGATATCCCAAGGCCTTCCGCCTGATGCGGGTGTGGGGCAGCTTCCTCAATTACACCTTGCTAGTGCCACTTAGCGTGAAGATGGAAGGACCCTTGCCGCCGCCGCCGTACGTGGTCTGCATCAACCACAGCAGCTATCTGGACATCATCCACACCTTCAACATCCTTCCGGACTATTTCCTCTTCATGGGCAAGTATGAGCTGCTGAAGTGGCCGCTCTTCAACATTTTCTTCAAGGACATGCATATCGTGGTGAACCGCAGCAGTCGCATGGAGGCCGCGCGCTCACTGCAAAAGGCAGCGGCGGCGATCGATGCCGGTGTAACGGTGAGCATTTTTCCCGAAGGCACCATTCCCAGGACCGCCCCGCGCATGAAGCCCTTCAAGGATGGCGCGTTCAAGCTTGCCATCGATAAGCAGGTGCCGATCGTTCCGATCACCTTCCGCGACAACTGGCGCTTATTCGGCGACCCGCAAAACCTGCTCAGCCGCGGCAGGCCCGGTATCGCGCGCGCGGTGGTGCATGCCAGCATTCCCACGAAGGGCCTCACCGATGCGGATCTCGATAACTTGCGCCGCCAAGTATTCCACGTGATCGAAAGCCCCTTGACCGAACGATGAAGATCGACGCCGCCACATTGGACCGCATCGCCGAATTGGCACGGCTGGACCTGAGCGATCCCGCCGAACGGGAGAAAATGCTCGGGGGCATGCAGCGGGTGATCAACTTCGTGGAGAAGCTCAATGAAGTGGACACCACCGGCGTGGAGCCGCTCATCTTCCTGACGGAGGAAACGGATGTGCTGCGCGACGACATCGCGGCGAGTGCGACCACGCAGGAAGAAGCACTGCGCAATGCGCCCGTGAAGGACAGCGACTATTTCAAGGTGCCGCGCGTGGTGGGCTGATCCAGCGGGCGCCATTCAACAGCAGAGACACAAGACCATGTACGGAAAACTGAAGGACCATTTGGTGAAGGAACTGGCCGCGATCAAAGAGGCCGGCCTGTACAAAAGCGAGCGCATCATCACCAGCGAACAGGGCGCGGAGATCACCGTGAACGGGAAGCAGGTGCTGAATTTCTGCGCCAACAATTACCTCGGACTAAGCTCCTATCCCGCCGTGGTGAAGGCCGCGCACGACACGCTCGATTCCCATGGCTATGGCATGAGCAGCGTGCGTTTCATCTGCGGAACGCAGGATATCCACAAGGAACTGGAGGAGAAGCTCGCACGCTTCCATGGCACCGAGGACACCATTCTCTACGCGGCCTGCTTCGATGCCAACGGCGGCGTGTTCGAGCCTTTGCTCGGGGAGAAGGATGCCATCATCAGCGATTCGCTGAACCACGCCAGCATCATCGATGGCGTGCGGCTGTGCAAGGCCATGCGCTACCGCTATGCCAACAACGACATGGCGGACCTCGAGACGCAACTGAAGCAGGCGAGGGCTGATGGTGCGGTGAACATCATCATCGTGACGGATGGCGTGTTCAGCATGGACGGTATCGTCGCGGACCTGAAAGGCGTGTGCGACCTCGCTGACAAGTATGAGGCGCTTGTGATGGTGGACGAATGCCACGCAGCGGGCTTCATTGGAAAGACCGGCCGGGGCAGCGTCGAGCATTGCGGCGTCACCGGTCGCGTGGACATCATTACAGGCACTTTAGGCAAGGCATTGGGCGGTGCGATGGGCGGCTACACCACCGGTCGCAAGGAGATCGTCGAGATGCTGCGACAACGTTCACGTCCCTATCTCTTTAGCAATTCATTGACACCGGCCATCGTCGGTGCGTCCATCAAGGTGATCGACCTGCTGAGCGCTTCCACAGCCTTGCGCGACCGCTTGGAAAAGAACGTGGACCGCTTCCGGACGGGCATTGAAAAGCTCGGCTTCAAGACGCGCGGCGCCGGTGCAGCCATTGTGCCGGTGATGCTCGGTGATGCCAAACTCAGCCAAGTGATGGCAGACAAACTGCTGGCCGAAGGCATCTACGTCATCGGCTTCTTCTTTCCTGTAGTGCCGAAGGACACCGCGCGCATCCGCGTGCAACTGAGCGCGGCGCATACCGATGCGCACATCGACAAGGCCTTGGCCGCTTTCGGAAAGATCGGGAAGGAACTGGGCGTTATCGGCTAGGCCCAACGCTCTATGAGCTTGACCGGGATCCAGTTGCTGATGACCGCATGGAAGGTTTTTGGCGGAATGCGTGATGTCCCTTCGACATGGATCTTAAGTTGACCGAGCGGACAGGAGACCTCATGGTCCTCGGCAAAGCCATCGCGCCGGGTGAAAGCCGCCGCATGGACCTCGGCATTGCCAGCCTTTTTACAGACGCGCCTGCGGAAGTACCTGTCCTCGTGGAGCGGGCCGATGAACCAGGACCCACGGTGTTGATCACGTCCGGTATCCACGGCGATGAAGTGAACGGAGTGGAAGTGGTACGACAGCTGATCTCCCACAAGATCAACCGGCCTGCACGAGGCACCATTATATGTATACCAGTGGTCAACGTGCTCGGCTTCATCGGCAAGTCGCGCTACTTCCCCGATGGCCGGGACCTTAATCGGGTATTCCCCGGCATGGCGAACGGCTCTTTGGCCAGTCGCGTAGCCCATCGCTTCACCACCGGGGTGCTTCCTGCGGCGGACCTCTGCTTGGATTTCCACACAGGCGGTGCCGATCGCTACAACGCGGCCCAAGTGCGCATCGCCCCGGACGATCCACAACTGCGGACCTTGGCCGACATCTTCCACGCGCCCTTCACCCTCTTCGAGTCCTATATCGCGGGATCGTATCGGGAGACGTGCGGGAAGCTGGGCATTCCCGTATTGCTGAACGAAAGCGGCATGTCCATGGCGCTGGACAAGGACATGGCGCGCGAGGCGGTGGATGGAACCATCCGGGTGCTGGATCACTTAGGTATGCTGGCGCCGGGAATCCCCGTGCCCGTGCCCCAGTTGCCAAGTATTGTCGTGGGGCAGAGCAAATGGGTGCGCGCGGAACGGTCCGGCTTCCTGCACGTGAAGGTGGCAATGCATCAGCAGGTCGAAGCGGGGGAGGTGCTATGCACGGTCTCCGATCCCTATGGTTCGGCGAGCCTTCCGCTTTTGGCGCCTCGGGCGGGCCATGTCATCAATATCAATCAGGCGCCCATGGTCTATGAGGGCGATGCCATCTTCAACATCGCGGTGCAGGTGGAAAGCTGAGGACCAACAACTCCGGGCGGTCTCGCAAGCGAGCTTCGGACGTTTCTAAAGCGCCTTGTCCACATCCCGTTGTTGGTTTTCGAAAATTGCCATTATCTTCGCGCCCCCTTAGCTGGGAACCCGTATCATCAACACCCCCCCGGACCGTGGCATCCACGACTCACACCACATCCATGGCCAACGCGGCCACCACGCAGAAGGAATGGCTTCTGGTGGACGCAGAGAATGAAGTGATCGGCCGTGTGGCCAGCAAGATCGCCATGCTCGTTCGCGGCAAGCACAAGCCCACCTTTACCGCCCACGTCGATACCGGTGACCATGTCATCGTGATCAACGCCGAGAAGGTGCGCCTTACCGGCAACAAGATGGCCGACAAGGAGTACCAGCGGTACAGCATGTACCCGGGCGGCCAGACCCGCGAGCCGGCTGAAAAGCTGATGGCCCGCAAGCCTTACGCCCTGCTGGAGCACGCCGTTCGTGGCATGCTTCCCAAGACCCGTTTGGGCCGCGCACAGTTCACCAACCTCCACGTGGTGGTTGGTGCCGAGCACAAGCATGAGGCGCAGAAGCCTCGCAAGATCGACCTGAACACCATCAAGTAAGCATGGAGCCTATCAACAGCCTTGGCCGCCGGAAGACCTCCGTGGCACGCGTGGTCCTCAGCGAGGGCGACGGCACAGTCATCGTCAACGGTGTGGAAGGGAAGGAGTACTTCCCCATCATGACCCAGCAATTCAAGTTGGAGCAGCCCTTCAAGCTCACCGGCACCGAAGGCAAGTATGATGTCACCGTGAATGTGAACGGTGGCGGCATCACCGGCCAGGTGGAGGCCGTGCGCCTGGGCATCGCCCGCGCACTGGTTGCCATGGACGAGACCTTGAAGCCCGCCCTCAAGGCCGAGGACCTCATGACGCGAAACCCTTCGGAGGTGGAGCGCAAGAAGTTCGGCCGCAAGAAGGCCCGCAAGCGCTATCAGTTCAGCAAGCGTTAACATCCCACGCTTGCCGAGGACCCGCCAAGTCCCCCTTGGGGCCGCGGAGGGTTCAGCATCCAATTCGGGCGGACTCGGGAGACCGGCTACCGCTCGGATGCCTGCACAACGGGAAAACGGAAAGTGAACCTCATAAACAACACCTCGAATGGCTCGTTTGGAATTTGATCAACTGCTCGACGCGGGCGTACACTTCGGCCACCTGCGCCGCAAGTGGAACCCCAACATGGCCCCCTACATCTTCACCGAGAAGAAGGGGATCCACATCATCGACCTCAACAAGACCGCCGCGAAGCTCGAGGAGGCCTCCAATGCCATGCGTCAAGTAGCGCGCAGCGGCAAGAAGGTGCTCTTCGTCGCTACGAAGAAGCAGGCCAAGGACATCGTCACCGAGAAGGTGAAGCCCACCGGAATGCCGTACGTCACCGAGCGTTGGAGCGGTGGCATGCTTACCAACTTCGGCACCATCCGCCGGGCGATCAAGAAGATGTCGAATATCGACCGCATGAAGGTCGACGGCACCTTTGACAACATGAGCAAGCGCGAGCGCCTGCAAGTGAGCCGCCAGCGCGAGAAGATGGAGAAGAACCTCGGCAGCATCGCTGACCTTACCCGCCTGCCCAGCGCCCTCTTCATCGTGGACATCGTAAAGGAGCACATCGCATTGGCCGAGGCCCGCAAGCTGGGCATCCCCACCTTCGCCATGGTGGACACCAACAGCGACCCGAGCCTGGTGGATTTTCCGATCCCCGCCAACGACGATGCCACCAAGAGCATCGAGCTGATCGTGGACACCATGATCGCGGCCGTTCAGGAAGGCCTTGAAGAGCGCAAGCGCGACAAGGACAGCGGCACCGCCATTGTCGATGAGGACGAGGAAACCGGCGAAGAGGATGAGGCGAAGGAGGTGAAGGGTAAGAGGACCCGCACCAAGACCGCTGCTTCAGCCGAAGGCGACAGTGAGGCTACCGACGCCGATGAGGTGGAGGTTGCCGACAGCACGGAAGAGGACGCAGAGGCCCCGACGGCCTAGTTCCTTTCCGTTCGTTCCATTTTTCAATACAACACATTAGCATGAGCACGACCATGGCCATTACCGCCGCAGAAGTGAACAAGCTGCGCCAGATGACCGGCGCAGGCATGATGGATTGCAAGAAGGCCCTGACGGAGTCCAATGGTGACTTCGATGCGGCCATCGACATCCTCCGTAAGAAGGGCCAGAAAGTGGCCGCCAACCGCGCCGACCGCGATGCCGCTGAAGGCTTGGTACTGGCAAAGACCAGCGCCGACGCCAAGCGTGGCATCCTCGTCAGCGTGAACTGCGAGACCGATTTCGTTGCCAAGAACGCAGACTTCGGCATCATGGCCGAGACCATCGCCGGTATCGCTCTCGAGCAGAAGCCCGCCGACGTGGACGCACTGAAAGCGTTGGCCTACAACAGCAATGGGCTGAGCATCGCCGAGAAGCTCATTGAGCAGACCGGCGTGATCGGCGAGAAGATCGACGTGAACTCCTATCAGCACATCGAGGCGGACTATGTCTACGCTTACAATCACCCCGGCAACCGAGTGGCAAGCCTCGTGGGCTTGAACAAGCCAGGTCATGAAGGCGTTGCGAAGGACGTCGCCATGCAGGTGGCCGCAATGGCGCCTATCGCCTTGGACAAGAGCAGCACGCCGCAAAGTGTGGTGGAGAAGGAATTGGAGATCGGCAAGGACCTCGCCATCCAAGAGGGCAAGGCCCCGGAAATGGCCGAGAAGATCGCCCAAGGCCGTCTGAACAAATTCTTCAAGGAAAGCACCTTGCTCGCGCAGGAGTTCATCAAGGACAACAAGATGAACGTGGAGCAATACGTGCAAAAGGCCGACAAGGACCTGAAGGTCGTCGGTTTCAAGCGCCACGCACTCGGCGCTTGATCTCTTGATCCTACAATTTGCAACGGCCCCGAACTTCGGGGCCGTTGCTCTTTTCGCCCGTTCGGTTTCCCGGAGGGATCCGATAGCTAACCGTACCTTTCGGTGCCGATGAAACCTCAACTTCCGGATCCTGTGAAAGCTGTGCTTTGGTCTTTTGATCTGGACAAGATCGACGTGGAGGCCAACAAGGAACGGATCATCACCAATGTGCTCAACCTCGGCACGCATGAGGCATTGATCTGGCTTTTCGCCACCTATCAGCGCCAGCAGATCGCGGCGATCGTGGCGCACCCGCGTCCGGGTGAGTGGAACAGAAAATCGCTGAACTTTTGGGCGTTGGTCTTCGGAGTACAACCCCATTTGGCGGACCGCTTTTCATGATCCACTGGTCAATCTTGGACGGCGATCGTCAGAAGGAGCTTCCGAAACTCCGCTTCTGCCGCGACGAAGGATTCTACCTCGCAGGTGGAACGGCATTGGCGCTGCAGATTGGGCATCGGGACAGCGTGGACTTCGACTTTTTCAAGGCTGGCCCATTTGACACGGAGCGGTTTTTCGACCTACTGCAGAAGTCCTTTCCTGGGCAGAAAGTGGTGAAGGTCCAGGACGAAAGGGATACGTTGACGGTCCTCGTTGATGAAGCGATCAAACTCAGCTTCATGTCATATCCATATCCGTTGCTGTGTCCCTTGGTGGATGCCGGCCCGTTCGACATGGCGGATATTTCCGACATCGGATGCATGAAGCTCTCGGCCATCACGGGGCGTGCGGCAATGAAGGATTATGTGGACCTGTACTTCATTCTGCAACGCATTCCGCTTCCGGAGCTGTTGGTGCTCTGCGAACGCAGATTGCCTCGCTTGGACCGGGCGCTGATCTTGAAGTCCTTGGTCTTCTTTGACGATGTGGAGGAAGAACCGATCCTTTACACCGGAACGGGCCGTGTGGCATTTTCGGAGGTCAAGCGATTCCTGCGGGACCAAGCGCGCACAGCTTACTGATCGTGTTCGTCGTTGGCGCTATTTTCGCGCACCGATGACCGACCCACGCCCCTCCCGGAAGTTCAAGCGTATCCTGTTGAAGCTCTCCGGCGAAAGCCTGATGGGGGACCAGACCTACGGTATCAGTGACGCACGACTGCGCCAGTATGCGGAGGAGATCGTGGCCGTGGCAAAGGGCGGGGTGGAAGTGGCTATCGTGATCGGTGGCGGCAATATCTATCGCGGCATTCAGGCCGCTGCGAACGGCATCGACCGGGTGCAGGGCGACCACATGGGGATGCTCGCCACCATGATCAACAGCCTCGCGTTGCAGAGCGCCTTGGAGGTGGCCGGTCAGAAAACACGGCTGCTCAGCGCGATCAAGATGGAGCAGATCGCTGAGCCTTTCATCCGCCGTCGCGCGGTGCGTCACTTGGAGAAAGGACGCATCGTGATCTTCGGCGCTGGCACCGGCAATCCCTACTTCACCACTGATACCGCAGCCAGCCTGCGCGCCATCGAGATCGAGGCCGATGTGATCCTCAAGGGAACCCGCGTGGACGGTATCTACACCGCCGATCCGGAGAAGGACCCCAAGGCGACCAAGTATGATCGCATCACTTTCACGGAGGTCTATGAGAAGGGTCTCAACGTGATGGACCTTACCGCCTTCACGCTGTGCAATGAGAACAAGCTGCCCATCATCGTCTTCGACATGAACAAGCCGGGCAACCTCGGTAAGCTCGTCTCCGGGGAACCGCTGGGGACTCTTGTGGAGTTTTGAACCGCAACGACGCCGCGACGCAACGAATTCGCAACGCCTGAAATGTTCAATGGCATTTCGTGGCGGTACTGTGGCGCTGTAGCCTCGGTGCGGTTGGTCGGGTTTTCTCAGCGCCTCCGCGTCTCTGCGGCAAAAAAAGTGCAGGTCTCCGGTTACTTTTGCACCCCTTCCCCCGAAACCATGAGTGATATCGCCGCCCTGATCGCGCAATGCGAGGACCTCGACCGCAAGGCCGTGGACCATTTGGACAACGAACTGACGAAGATCCGCGCCGGTCGCGCGAATCCCGCCATGCTGGAAGGCATCCGCGTGGACTACTATGGTAGTGAAGTGCCCCTTTCGCAGGTCTGCAACATCAACACGCCGGATGCGCGCACCATCATGATCCAGCCTTGGGAGAAGAAGATGATCGACCCCATCGAGAAGGCGATCCAAGCGGCCAACCTCGGCTTCAATCCGAGCAACAACGGCGACAACATCATCATCATGGTGCCGATGCTCACCGAGGAGCGGCGTAAGGACCTCGTGCGGGCCGCGAAGGCTGAAGGCGAGCATGCGAAGGTCAGCATACGCGGCGCGCGCCAGAAAGCGATGGAGGGCATCAAGAAAGCGCAGAAGGACGGCATGCCTGAGGATGCCGCGAAGGGCGCCGAGGCGGAGGTGGAGAAGATCACCTCAGGCTGGAACAAGAAGGTGGATGCCTTGATCGAGGCGAAGGAGAAGGACATCCTCAAGGTGTGACCCCTGGATCTTTTTGGTGGTGTCATTGCCGATCCCTCGAAGTAGGAGGGTAGGCTGCATATGCTTTTTTGAAGGAGCTCTTCCGATACCTTATTGGTTGTACGGAGTACCATTGTCCCGTCCATGGCGGATTTGCGGAGCATGCTCCTTTTCGTGAGGTGCGTTCTGAATAAGCGTTGCAAAGCATTTTCGGTGCTCCGTGCACTAGGCTCTTCACGTCATCTGGCGGAAGCCTGAAAAAATAATTCCGGTCCGGTGATCCGGCCCGGCCGCTTCTCCGTAGGTCATAGGGAACAGTCACGAAAGTGTAACCCAAATCCCTACAACATGAAGCTCCTCCGCATCTCAATGGGCGTCCTGGCCGCATTGGTCGTGGTGCTCGTCGTCCACATCTATATGGCCACGCATAAGGCTCCCGTGCACAACGAAGGCATCCAACTGGCGCGCATCGACATGATGGCCCCCGTGGACAGTACCCAGGCCGCGACCTTGAAGAGTGCGGTGCGTGGGATGCCAGGTGTGAAGAACTGCTATATGAATATCCCACAGGGCACATTGGTATATGCCTATCAACTGGGAGAGCAGGACAAGCATGCCGTCTATGCGCAGGTCGCATCGATCAGCCCGGTGCCCTGCATCGAGTACATGCCGAGCGCCAAGGAAATGACCAGCGGCTGCCCAGTGATGGACCACAGCAGCTTGGAATACCGCTTCGCCAACTGGATCCGCTCCTGGTCCTAACGATCGACAACACCCAACCCAAGAACAACATCCAAAACAATCCATACACATGAAGAACTTCACACTCCCTCTGTCGCTCGCCGCTTTGGCTCTGGTGGCCGTTTTCAGCGGTTGCAAAAAGGACGATCCACCCGCACCTGCACCTGCTCCCACGCCGACTCCTTCGCTCTACAGTCAAGTGGGCGGAACCACGATGGTGGCCGATCCCGCGCACCCCGGAACGATGATCGAACAGGGCTATCTCTCCATCCGCTCGGTGGTCGACAGCTCTCTTCTTGTGATCGCGGCCGATCTGAACCTACAACCCTTCTTCGCTGTATTGCTTGGTGAGGTAGGCTCTGGCAATACCACGGGCTTCACCATGCTGAGTAAGAATGTCACGGACTTCTTCGTGGTGAATGCAGGCGGCACCAATTTCACCTACGACGGACTCAACATGCACGATGCGCACAACCACACGGACAATCCGCGTATGACCGGTCTCGCGCAGAACGACGATATGGATGCCTTCATCGCGGATGTCGTGGTCGGTGCGCAACAGAACGGTGTGCCGAACGACATCGTAGCCCAATTCGGCACGCTGATGGAATCGTTGCGTACCACGATCGTTCAAGGTTGATCTTGAAGATCCAGTTGAAAAGGAACAGCCCGGGAAACCGGGCTTTTTCTTTTTTGTATCAGGCCCACACCGGGCTGCCTTCGCTACAGTTCCGGCACATCTCGATGTCACTGCGCGATCGCAGCAACGTTGCGCGGAACGCGTTGTAGGCATCGCTGTTCCAGACTTCGTGGAAGCTCTGTTTACTCAGGTCACCGAGCACGTAATGCGCGTCCTTGTCGAAGCAGCAGGGCACCACGCGACCATCCCACGTGATCACGCAGCTATTCCACATCTTCCAACAGTGATCGTCCAGCGCGTTCTTCACTTCCCACACGCCGTTCGCATTCCGCCGGTAGCGCGAATACTTGTCCTGCATGGGGATCAAGGGATGATCGTCCTTCGGATCATAGATCTGCGCGGTCTTCAACCAGAGGTCGTCCACACCGATGTGCTTCGCCAACGCCCGTGCTTCCGGGATCTGATGTTCGTTCGGTTTCACCACGAGGAACTGGAATACCACATGCGGCGTGCGGCTCTTCAGCTTCTTCTTCCACTTCACGATCCGCTCCGTGCCCTCGATCACTTTCGCCAACGTGCCTTCTTTTCTGTATGCTGAATACGTTTCTTGATCGGTGCCATCCAGGCTGATGATGAGCCGTGAAAGTCCGCTGCGCACGGTGGCCTCCGCCTTGGCCTCATCGAGGAAATGCGCGTTGGTGCTGGTGCTTGTGTAGATGCCTTTCGAGCTGGCGTAGCGCACCATGTCGAGGAAGCCGGGATTGATAAAAGGCTCTCCTTGGAAGTAGAAGGTCAACGCCCACAGGTCGTTCGACAACTCATCGATCACGCGTTCGAAGAGGCCGTTCTTGAGATTTCCGGTAGGTCGCGTGAAGGCGCGCAATCCGCTCGGACATTCCGGGCAGCGCAGGTTGCACGCGGTTGTCGGTTCGATGCTGATACTGATCGGCAGACCTTGGATCCGCGGCACCTTCGTGCGTTTCGCCTCGCGGAAGCTGCTCCAGATCCCGTATGCGTTCCGCGCGCGTTGCACGGTCATGGCGCGGGACCAGAGGCGGGCGTCACGGAGTTCGGGAAGCATGGCCGCAAGGTACTGGGCTAGTTGTCAGTTGGTCGTTGTCAGTTGTCAGGACCGCAGCTCGGCGCTTGATGCAGTGGGCCAGGTCTCCGCTCTGGCTGGCCTCAATTCGGCATGTCATACACGACCCCCCCATTGAAAACGCCTGACAACTAAGAACTGAGAACTGACAACTGAGGATCCCTGTTACTTTTCCCCAACTTCCACGTCCCATGAAAAACCACGTATGCGGATATTCATACTCTGTCTTGCTTTTCTCGGGGTACTGAACGCTTCCGCGCAGCACGTGGTCACGGGCCGCGTGCTGGATGCGACCACGCATGATCCGCTCGCTTTCGTTCCCTTCGCCATCGAGGGCACGCGCACCGGCACCACATCGGACATCGACGGGAAGTTCACGATCTCCGTTCCGCAGTTGCCGGTGACGCTACGCGCGAGCTACGTCGGCTATGATCCCATCACGGTGACCATCAGCGATGAAGTTCCGGTGACCGTGATGCTTGTTGCCAGCAACACGGAGCTGCATGCGGTGGAGATCTCGCCCACGGAGAATCCCGCGCACCGCATCATCCGCAGGGTGTATGCCAACCGCAAGGAGAACGATGGCATGCGCTACCGCAGCTATCGCTACACCAGCTATAGCAAGACCGTCTTCGATGCCGCGAAGGACAGTTCGAGGAGCGCATTGGGGGATACGGTGAGCGCGGCGGAACCGGACACCACGATTGCTTCCCGCACGGTCGTGGCGAGCGATAGCACCAAGGCGGACACAGCTTCCACCGATAGCGTGGACGAGTTCCTGAGACTGCTCGAACACCAGCACCTCTTCCTCATCGAGAGTGCCACCAAGAAGAGCTTCATCCCGCCCGCAGCGGAGAAGGAGACCGTGCTCGCGATGCGCGTGAGCGGCCTGAAAGACCCGTCATTCCTGGCGTTGGTTGCGCAGACCAAGACCTTCAGCATCTATTCGCCACAGATCGACATCGGCCAAAAGAGTTACCTCGGGCCTATCGGTCCATCCAGCACCAGCAAGTACTACTTCGAGTTGGAGGACACGCTGTATCAAGGAAAGGACAGTGTCTTCGTCATCAGTTATCGGCCGCACCGAGGCACCAAGTTCGACGGCCTGAAGGGATTGCTCTACATCAATACGAACGGATACGCCGTGCAGAACGTCACCGCTGAACCGCTCGATAAGAGCGGCATGAGTGTCCGCTTTCAGCAGCAGCACCAGCGATCGCCGACGGCAGATGGTGACTCGGCCTGGTTCCCAGTGCAGTTGAACACCTTCATCTATCTCGGCAATGTGAGCATCAACGGCCTCTCGGTCTATGGTGAAGGGAAGACCTATTTGAAGGATATCCAACTTGACCCGGATATCGCGCGGAAGGAAGTGCGCGGCCCGGAGCTGGTAATGGACAAGCTGAGCATGCGCAAGGACGATGCCTATTGGGAGGGGCTGCGCGCGGATTCCCTCGGAGCAAAGGACCTGCGCACCTATGAGATGCTGGACAGCCTCGGCGAGAAGGAGCACTTCGACCGCAAGCTGAAATTCTTCAACGCGCTCACCACCGGCAAACTGCCCATTGGACCGGTGGACCTATTGCTGAACCGCATCATCGCGTTCAACGACTACGAGGGCGTCCGCCTCGGCGCCGGACTCGCAACGAACGACAAGGTGACGAAATACGCCTCGCTCGGCGGATACTTCGCATACGGTTTCAAGGACACGAACTGGAAGTACGGCGGCAACCTGTTGATCAAACCCTTCTATGGCCGTGACATCAACCTGGACCTCAGTTACCAGAACGACCTGAGCGAGACCGGTGGCGTGGCGTTCCAAGGGACGAACAAGACCTTCGGCTCGGACAGCTACCGCCTCTTCTTCATGGACCGTATGGACCGCATCGAGAGTTATGCGGCCAAGCTGATGTTCCGTGCCGGCAGCTCGTTCAAGTTCTGGGTCGGTACCGAACGCGCCTTGCGGGTCAATGACATCGGCTACTTGTATGTGCAGCCACATAGCGATGACATCACGCTCCTGCGGAATGACTTCCTCACCGGTGCGGTCACGTTGGACATGCGCTGGGCGTTCCACGAACGGCTGGCGCGCCTGCCGGACCGCGAGCTTTCACTGGGCACCAAGTTCCCTATTGTCTATGTGCATGCCATGCGCGCCGTGAAGGGCCTTTGGCAGGGCGAATGGGATACGTGGCGCGTGGACGCGATGATCGAGAAGACCTTCAAGATCCGTTTGCTCGGCGACCTCTCGCTGCAACTCATGGGGGGTGTGGCCGATGCAGAGGCCCCGATGCCCTTCCTCTACAACATGCGCGGCATCTACAACAAGAACTTTCCCTTCGCGGGCAGCAACGTGTTCGAGACCATGCACCCGGACGAATTCCTCGCGGACCGCTACGTGAGCTTCCACCTGAAGCACAGCTTTGGCGCGCTGCTCGTGCAGACGAAGTACTTCCGGCCGCGGCCCGCCATCGTGAGCAGCGTGGCCTTCGGTGACCTTTCCCATCCGGAGAACCACCAAGGCCTTGACTTCACGCCCTTGCGCAAAGGCTTCTATGAAAGTGGTGTGATGGTCGACAACCTGCTGAAGTTCGGCTTCTCCAGCTTCGGTGTGGGCTTCTACTACCGCTACGGACCATACGCCTTCCCCGACCAGGGCGACAACTTCGTGCTGAAGGCGACGGCGGGGTATGCGTTCTGAGGGAAAATTCCACCGCCACGGCGCTACGACGCAACGGAATTCGCAACGCCAATTTCAATGGCCGTAGCGTAGGGGCTTTGTGTCGGAGGAGGTCTTTTGCCTTCGGTTTTCGTGGCGCCCCCGTGGCGTCGTCGCGTCGTTGCGGTAAAAATGAGCGGAACTCCCTCTTTTTACCACCTTTGCGCGCCTCTGCCCGGCACCAGTCGTGGCACCGGGTAAAGTAAATGTGGGCTTGGTTGGCTGGCCGTGTATTGCGCAATCGCATTGGCATCCTGGTGGTGATCGGGATCCTCACGGCCTTCATGGGCTTCGAGGCCACCAAGGTCCAGATGAACTACAAGCATGGCGGGCTGCTTCCCGATACCGATCCTGCTTACGGCGAGTATGAATCCTTTCTCAAGACCTTCAGCGAGGACGGCAATGTGATCGTCGTGGCCACACAAGGCAGCGACCTCTACACGCCCGCCAAGTTCAAGCAGTGGTACGAGTTGGGGAGGGACCTGCGCGCGATCCCCGGCATCGACAGCGTGTTCAGCGAGGCGAACCTGTTCACGCTGGTGCGCAACGACAGCCTGCAGAAGTTCGATGTGCGGAAAGTGATGACCGATCTGCCCACCACCCAGGCAGAGATGGATTCGCTGAAGCGGAAGATCGACGACCTGCCCTTCTACAAGGGTCTGCTCTATAACGACAACACGAAGGCCAGCCTGATGATGCTGTTCGTGAACGGGAAGCTCTTCGACACCAACGACCGCGTGAAGGTGATCGACGCGTTGGAGAAGCGCGTCAACCAATTCGCCACCACCACGGGCCTGCCGGTGCATGAAAGCGGATTGCCTTGGGTGCGCGTGAAGAACACGCAGCTCATCAAGGGCGACATGCCGCGCTTCGTGCTGATGAGCCTGATCATCTGCGCGTTGCTGCTGCTGCTTTTCTTCAAGTCGTTACGGGTGATGGTCATCAGCCTCGTCGTGGTGCTGATGAGCGCGGTGTGGGCCTTCGGCTGCATGGCCCTGCTCGGCTTCGGCGTCACGGTGCTGCAGTCGGTGATCGCTCCGCTGGTGATCGTGGTGGGCGTGCCCAACTGCGTGTTCCTTGTGAACGCATACCACCATGAGTATGCCCATCATGGCAACAAGGCGAAATCATTACAGCGCATGATCAGCCGGGTGGGTGCGGCCAGCTTCATGACCAATGCCACTACGGCCGCTGGCTTCGCCACCTTCTGCGTGACCTATAGCGACGTGCTGAAGCAGTTCGGCCTCATCGCCACCATCGGCATCATGGTGCTCTGGGTGCTGGGCCTGCTGTTGGTGCCGATCATCTTCAGCTACATGCCTGCGCCGAAACGTCGCCACCTCAGCCACCTGGAGCGACACTGGCTGGACCGTGCGGTGGAGACCATCGTGATGCTTTCGAAAAGACATCGCACCGCGATCTACATCGGGACCTTCTGCGTCACGGTCCTGGCCTGCTACGGCATGACGAAGCTGAAGGATGAAAGCCGCATCGTCGACGACCTGCCCGCTGACAATCCGGTGATCACCGACCTGCATTTCTTTGAACGGAACTTCCACGGTGTGATGCCGCTGGAGATCGTGATCGATACAGAGAAGAAAGGAGGTGCCTTGCGCGACGCCACCCTGAAACGCATTGACAAGCTTACTGATACGCTGGCCACCTATCCGCAATTCAGCCGTCCGGTCAGCATCGTGGATGCCGTGAAGTTCACGCGGCAGGCCTTCTACGGCGGGGATCCCGACCACTACGGCCTGCTCACCGGCACCGACAAGCGTTTCATGCTGCCCTATCTGGAGCACATTGGCAGCAACAAGGGCAAGGCCAGTGGCGCCATGGGCAAGGCCTTCATCGACAGCACGCACAGTACCACACGCCTCACCGTGCAGATGGCCGACGTGGGCACCACGCGCATGGACGTGCTGCTGAAGAAACTGCGTGCGCAGACCGACAGCATCTTCCCCGTGGACCGCTATCATGTCGTCTTCACTGGCACCAGCGTCGTGTTCCTGAAAGGCAGCAGCTACCTCATCAGCAACCTTATCACCAGCCTTTTCTGGGCTATCGTGATCATCGTGGTGCTGATGGCGCTGCTCTTCAATTCGCTGCGGATCCTCATCGTGGCGTTGATCCCGAACATGATCCCGCTCATCGTCACCGCAGGGCTCATGGGCTTCCTGCACATCCCGATCAAGCCCAGCACCATGCTCGTGTTTGGTATCGCGCTCGGCATCGCGGTGGACAATGCCATCCACTTCCTCGCGCGTTACCGCTTGGAGGTAAAGCTTACCGGCGGCGACCTGGCGAAGGCCGTGGACAATGCCATTCGAGAGGTGAGCGTGGGCATCATCTACACCAGCATCATCCTGTTCTCCGGCTTCTCCATGTTCGCCTTCTCGCGCTTCGGCGGCATCCAGGCGCTGGGCCTGCTCACCACCATGACGCTGCTTACGGCCATGCTCACCAACCTGCTGGTGCTCCCATCGCTGGTGCTTTCCCTCAACAAACGCATCATGTCCAAGGCGTTCAGCGAGCCGTTGCTGGAGATCATGGATGAGGAGGAGGACATCGAACTGGGCGCGCTCACCGTGGAACGCCCCATGGACGGAACGAACGAATGAAAGGGATCATTCTCGCCGGCGGATCCGGCACGCGCCTGCATCCGCTCACGCTCGCAGTGAGCAAGCAGCTCATGCCGGTGTATGACAAGCCGATGGTCTACTACCCGCTGAGCACATTGATGGCAGCTGGGATCCGCGAGATCCTCATCATCAGCACCCCGCACGACCTGCCGCATTTCAGGAAACTGCTGGGCGATGGAAGGAACCTCGGTTGTGAATTCTCCTATGCGGAACAGGCGGTGCCGAATGGATTGGCGCAGGCCTTCGTGATCGGCCGCGACTTTATTGGAAAGGACTCCGTTGCCTTGATCCTCGGCGACAACATCTTCTATGGCGCTGGCCTGGGAAGGAAGCTGGGCGCGAACACAGACCTCGACGGCGGCCTCGTCTTCGCCTATCACGTCAGCGACCCTGAGCGCTACGGCGTGGTGGAGTTCGACGCGGAAAACGTCGCGATCAGCATTGAGGAAAAACCGACAAAACCGCGCAGCAACTTCGCCGTGCCGGGCCTGTACTTCTATGACAACAGCGTTGTGCAAGTGGCCGCTGCATTGAAGCCCAGCGCGCGCGGCGAGTACGAGATCACCGACGTGAACAAGGAATACCTGAAGCGCGGCAAGCTGAAAGTGGAGATCCTGGACCGTGGCACTGCGTGGCTTGATACAGGCACCTTCGCATCGCTGATGCAGGCTGGCCAATTCGTTCAGGTGATCGAGGAACGGCAAGGGCTGCGCATCGGTTGTATCGAAGAAGTCGCCTACAAGAAAGGCTGGATCGATGCGGCGCAATTGAAGGCAGTGGCAACGCCCTTGGTGAAGAGCGGCTATGGCGAGTATCTGCTGAAATTGTTGGAGGCGTGAACATGGAACGGCTGCGTGCCTTGCTCGATGCGCATGTGGCGCAATGGACCGCATCGCTACCGTCCGGTGGCCTCTATGCGCCGATGACCTATCTCATGGCGCTGCCCGCCAAGCGCATCCGCCCGGCCTTGGTGCTGATGGGCTGCGAGCTCTTCGGCGGCCATGCGCAGAATGCGCTGGATGAGGCGCTGGGCATCGAGCTCTTCCACAACTTCACGTTGATGCACGACGACATCATGGACGCTGCGCCCTTGCGCCGTGGCCGGCCTACCGTGCATGAGAAGTGGAACGTGAACACCGCCATCCTCAGTGGCGACGCCATGTTGGTGAAGGCCTATCAGCTGATGGCGAAGCGCCCGGACGTGTCCACGATCTTCACCAGCTATGCGCTTGAAGTGTGCGAAGGCCAGCAACTCGACATGGAATTCGAGCAGCGCGATAAGGTGACCGCGGAAGAATACCGAGCGATGATCCGCCTGAAGACCGCCGTGCTGTTGGCGTGTTCCCTACGCGTCGGTGCGACCATCGCCAGTGCATCCGCCGAGGACAGTGATCGCATCGGTGAGTTCGGCGAGCACATCGGACTCGCGTTCCAATTGCGCGACGACCTGCTCGATGCTTTTGGCGATCCGGCCCAGACCGGCAAGCAACAGGGCGGTGATCTGCGCGCTGGAAAGAAGACATTCCTATTGATCCGCGGGATCGAACTCAGCGAAGCGAACACGCGCAATGAGCTGCAGGAGGAATTGGCCAAGGCTTCCGAGCATCGCGATGTGCCGCGCATGTTGAAGGTGCTGGAGGAGTTGGGTGTGCGCGAAGAAGCGGAACGCGCGGTGCGTGATGAAGAACTGAAAGCCGCGCAGGCCTTGGATGCCATCGATGCTCCAGAGGAAGTGAAGGAGCCGCTGCGTGCCCTATCGGCGCAGTTGATGGCGCGGAGTTATTGAAGCAGTTCCTTCATCGCCGCATCCAATCGCGGATGTCGGAACTCAAATCCGCTTACAACCAGTTTGGCACTTGAGGCACGCGATCCTTCGAGGATCAAGTTGGCCGATTCCCCAAGGAGGGCGCGAATGGCGAAGCCAGGCACATTTGGGACGAAGAAGGGTTTGTGGAACACGTGTGCGAGTTCGCGCATGAAGTCGCGGTTGCACACGGACTCCGGCGCGGCGACGTTGTAGGCGCCTTGCATGTCCGCGTGTTGGATCGCGTGCAGGTAGGCGCGTGCGAGGTCATCGATGTGGACCCAGGGCATCCATTGTTTGCCGGAACCGAGCGGCGCGGAAAGCCCGAAGCGCGCGGGCGTCGCAAGTTTCGGCAACGCACCGCCTTCTCGGGCCAGCACCACCGAGGTGCGCAATTTCACCACCCTGCAATGCGGAGTCCAGGCGTCAGCAGCCGCTTCCCATGCCTGTGTCAGTTTGCCGATCGTATCATTCGCAGGCGGATCGTTCTCCTTGAAGATGTGATCCGTGGTGACCGCCCCATAGTAGTTGATCCCGCTCGCGCTGATGAATGACTTCGGGAATGTTCCGTATTCCTTAAACGCCTTTCGAAGAACATCGGCCGCACCGGAACGACTGTCGTACAATTCGCGGATGCGTTCCGGTGTCCACCGGTGGTCCGCGATACCGGCTCCACTGAGGTGTACGATGTGGTCCACTTGTTCCAACGCTTGCGGATCGACGAAGCCGGTTTCTATGTTCCACTTGAATGAAGGCACTGGCGCATCCGCCTTCGCACTGCGACCGAGATGCCGCACGATATATCCTTTCTTCAGCAAGAGTTGCGTGAGGTGATTGCCGACAAGGCCGCTTCCACCGGTGATCAGGACTGTCTCCATGCGTGGTTCATCACTGCAACGTTAGTGCTGGCATTCCTCACACCAGGACTTCTTCAGATAGGGGTCGTCCAGTAGTTGGAAGGTGATACCCTTGCCGAAGGGCTCGAAGAGGTCGCAGAAGCGATGCCGGTCGCTGTTGATCGCATTCAGCATCACCTTGCGGTACGCCGGTTGCGCGGTAAGCGAGGCGTCAGTGAGCGTGAGGTTCAGATAGTAGAAGAGCAGGTCCTCGGATACGTTGATGTGCGTGAGCCGCGGCTGGATCAGGGCACGTGCTTTTGCGTAGTCGCCGTATGATGCGAAATATTGGGCCAAGCTCAAGAGGTCGTTGTCGGTGAGCGTGAGTCGCGGATAGTTCGCTTCCACGAAGGCGAGGTCCTCATCTTTCTGTGCGTAGCGGCCATCGCGCATGTGCTGATCCGCCAGGATGATGTGGTAGTTCACCTGCATGCGCCGCACCAACGGATCAGGGATACCGAGGGTCTTCAACGCATTGATCTCGCGGAGGAAATTGTCTGCGTTCACTTCCAACGAACCATCCTTCCACACGCGGAATTTCAACGCGATCAGGTTGTAGCGTAGATGAGGATCATTCGGAAATTCGGTGTTCAGTGCCTCCAACTCGTGATAGCTGGCGAGCGCTGCCGAAGGATCGAGGAAGTAGTGAAGGCTGGCTTGTTGGTCCAGCAACAACACGAACTCCTTCTTGTGCGGGATCTCCACGCGGTCCAGTAATGTGGGAGGCGCCGAATGATCCGCGATGCGGCGGAACATTGCACGTTGCGCCTCCGCCGCACGGTCCGCATTTCCATCCGCCACCGCCTTCCGAAGGTCATTGACCAGCTCGGTCGTGTCCGTATTTGAGAAGATGCTGTTCTTCCGCAGATACACGGAGACCAAGACTTTGCGCTGTTTCGCAAGCATCGGCTCCAGGTGCTGTTGCACTGCGGGATCATGAAGTCGCGTCTTCACATCTTCCTTGGAAAGTGCAGCGAGATCCGGATAGGATGAGCCTCCGACGTCATTCAGGAATTCCACCCAGTTCTCATTCGCCTCCACTGTCGTGGCGATGCCGGGACTCTGATAACTCTGCATGGCGCGGAGGATGCTGGCCGCGCGCTGCTTCTGTAGTTCGATGTTGTGCGCCTCGGTGCCTTCCACGCTGGAATAGGCGTGGATGTCGATGGCGGTGATGGTGAAATCGGTGAGTCGCAGGGAATCGCGCAGTGGCGCAAGGTCCTTCGCGGAGTACTCCGCCTTGTTCTTGGCGAAGGGGATCGTGAAACGCATCACCTTGTCGCTGCGCAGGATGTTGATCGCGGTGTCCGCGGGATCGTGATAGGTCAGCGAGTTGAGATAGAGGCCCATGTCCAACAGGTCCCAGCGGTAGCTTTTCAGGTTGTAGAACGAATTGTAGTAGCAGAAATACTTGTCCTTCAACACCACCAAGGCGAGTTCGAAGGGTTGGTCGCGCAGCGCATCCGGAACGTGTCCGGCCTTGATCACCACCGAGCCGTCAGCCATGATGCGCATGGACTTTTTCATCTCGGCCAAGTACACGGGTTCCAAGGCGGTGCCCTTGAAATACGGGGCGTTCACCGGTGGCTTCGTGCAACCGTAGAGCGAGCGCGGGATCAGGTCAACCGAGATGCCATCGCCCGGCCCGGTGAAGAGTTTGCTGAAGAAATCGGAGCTCGTGATAACGAACCACACGTCGCCATTCGCATCCGCGTTCAGTCCGAACTGCACCTCCTTGGGCTTGTTCTGCATCGCGGAGATGCATGCGCGACAGAGGTTGTTGTAACGGTCGCCCGCCACGTGCATGTCAAAGGGCAACGGTTGCGCGTTGGCATGCAGCGTTGCAAGAAGGATGAATAGGCCAAGGGTGGATCTGAGGCGCATGGAGAGGAAACGGCGATGGACCACGAATATGGTCCATCCTGCGGTGAAACCCCTGCCGATGGTGGGGGCGATATATCCGGGTGCTCAGGACGGACGGCGATCAACCTTGCCGCAACGCACGCACCGGGTCCAAGCGCGCGGCACGTAAGGCGCGATAGAGTACCGTGGCCACAGCGATCAGGAACACCAGCATCGCGGCCATCAGGAAGACCAGTGGATCGATCGCCGTGCGCACCGCAAAACCTTCGAGCCAGCGATGCACACCGAACCAGGCCAGCGGCCATGCGAAGAGGTTCGCGGTCACCACCAGTGCGAGGAACTCGCGGGTGACCAGGCGCGTGATGGCGAAAGGCCGCGCGCCAAGCACGTTGCGGATGCCGATCTCCCGCGTGCGTCGCTCGGTGCTGAACGCGGCCAAGGCATACAGCCCCATGCAGGCGATGATCATGGCAAGGATCGCGAAGCCCGTCACCAAAGTGGCCAACGTGCCTTGCGGCTTGTACTGCGCCTCCAACTCGTTGTCCAGGAAGCTGTATTCAAATGGGAACTCCTGCGTGGCCACTTCCCACTTTTTCTGGATGGCGGCGATCACGGGGCGCGGATCGCCGACGATGCGGACATAGACGCAGCGGAACCACAGCGGCATTTCACCTGCGGGACACATGTCGAAGAAGAACGGACCGATGGGCTTGAAGAGCGGATCGAAATGGAAGTCCTTCACCACGCCGATGACATGCTCCGATCCGCTGGGCGTGTTCAGGCGCTGGCCCAAGGCCGCTTCCGGCGATGACCATCCGAGCGCTTTCACCATCTGCTCATTGATCACCACCGAAAGCGAATCCTCGCGCGGCACCTTCGGGTCGTACCAGCGACCGGCCACCATCTTCAGGTCCAGCACATCCTTCATTCCGAAGCCCGTGATCAGCGCCGGAAAATATTTCCATTGATCCTTCGGCATGCCCTCGTAGTTCAGCTCGTGCGCGTTGTGCGACTTGCCGATGATGTCGTTCGCGAAGCCGATCGCCTTCACGCCGCTGATGTTGCGCATCTCCGGGATCAGCGGATAGATGAAGTTGCTCATCGTGGGGCGCGCGCGGATGACGATCACCTTCTCCGGCCGGAAGCCGAGGTCCGCCGATCGCAACGCGTCGAACTGCCGACGCACGAAGACGGTGCCGATGATCAAAGCGAGCGCCACCGCGAACTGGCCCACGACCAAGGCCTTCCGCAACAGTCGGCCCTGCATCGCTCCCGCACTGTGGCCTTTCATCACCCAAGCGGGCCGGAAGGATGAAAGGAAGAAGGCGGGATAGAGGCCAGCGAGGATGCCCGCAAGTATCGCGAAGAGCGCGAGACGCAGAAGCAGCGGGCCGTCGATCACGAGCTGTTTGTCCGCGATACCATTGAACCAGGGCAGCGCCAAAGCGATGAAGGCGAGGGCCAGTGCGGCGGCCAATAACGCCACCACCACCGACTCGATCAGGAACTGCGCGACGAGCTGTGCACGGAAGGCACCGGCCGTCTTGCGCACGCCCACTTCACGCGCCCGCGACGCGCTTTGCGCCGTGGCGAGGTTCATGTAATTCACGCAGGCGATCAGCAGGATGAAGATGCCGATGGCCCAGAGGATGTCCACGGTGCTGCGTTGCCCGTTGGGCGCCATCTCGTAGTCGAGGTCACTGTCCAAATGGATCGAGGCGAGCGGCTGCAGGTTGTGATGCACCTGCTCCTTCAAAAAGTCCGGGTAGTACTTGTGGATGAAGTCGGGGAACGTGCGCTGGAGCTCATCGGGTGAAACGCCGTCCTTCAAGCGCACATAGGTCCAGCACGGGTTCCACACCCAGTTGTTCTGCTCGATGCCCTGCCAGATCTGGATCACGGAGTAGATGGAGATGACTGCGTCGAAACGGATGTGCGAATTGCGCGGCACGGGCGCGAGCACGCCGGTCACGAGCAGGTCGCGGTCCTTGTCCCAGTGGATGATGCGGCCCATCGGGTCAGCGCCGCCGAAATAGCGCCGCCCCATGTCGGCCGTGAGCACGATGCTGTTCGGCTCTTTCAGCGCCTTGTGCGGATCGCCGTCGATCAGGCCATAGCCGAAGAGGTCGAACACGGTGCTGTCCGCGAAGTAGATGTCCTGCTCGTTGTAGTGCTTGTCATCCGTGCGCAACGCGATGCTCGGTTCCTGCATGTCGAAGAAGCGCGCGTAGCTGTCGATCAGCTCGGGGTGATCGGCCAGCAGATGCGGCCCCAGTCCGAAGACGCAACTGGATGAACGCTCGCCTTGTCCGTCCAACTTGAGGTCGCCCACTACGCGGTAGATGCGCTCTTGGTGCGGCGGGAAAGTGTCGAAGGAACGTTCGTCCTTGACGTATGCAGCGATCAGTGTGAACGCGGTCAGCCCGATCGCAAGGCCCAGCACATTGATGGACGCGTAGACCTTGTGCCGCGCCAGATTGCGGAAGGCGAGCAGCAGGTAGTTGCGCAGCATCACCGCCAAGTTGATGCGCCGCGACCGAACCCGGAAGCCCTTCGTGCGCAGCCGTTGCGGACGGGATGAACTGGGCGAGATGGATCACTCATAGCGCAACGCTTTCACCGGATCCGCCACCGCGACGCGATAAGCTTGGAAAGTGACCGTGACAATAGTCACGAGCAACGTGATCAGCAGCGCGGCCGCATAGAGCGCCGGTGAGATGCTCGTGTGGTAGGCGAAGGTCTCCAGCCAGCGGCCGATGGCATAGAAGGCCAGCGGGAAAGCGACGAGCAGCGCGAGGCCCATGAGGACGACGAACTCGCGGTTCATGCGGCGCACGATGTCGATGAGCGAGGCGCCCATCACGCGGCGGATGCCGATCTCCTTGGTGCGCTGCTTCGCCGTGAAATACGCGAGTCCGTAAAGGCCCATCACCGTGAGAAGAATGGTGAGCACGGCGAAGGCGGTGAAGACGCGGAAGAGGTCGTCCTCCGCCTGATAGAGCTGCGCGATGTCGTCAGTGAGGAAGGTCGCGTTCCACTGATCGTCGGGCAGCAGTTGCTTCCAGCGCGTTTGTAATGTGGCCAGTTGGTCATGGACATTGCCGGGCGCAAGGCGCAGCATGAGGATGCCCACACCGTAACGCGTGTCACTTTGGAAGATCGCCACCGGTTCGATGGGCGTGTGCAGGCTCGCGTTGTGGAAGTCCTTGACGACGCCTATCACCTTCAGCTCCTGGTCCGGTTGCGGCGGCTGAGCGTTGGGGTCGCCGGGCAGCACCAGCGCTTCAGCGAGCGGGTCCGACCAGCCCAAGGTCCGTACGGCGGTCTCGTTCACCACCACCGCATTGTTCGCGTCACCGGGGACGTTGGGATCGAAGAAGCGGCCGCTCACGAGATGCAGCCCGAGCACCGTCGGATAGTCTGCATCACAACTGATCACGGGCATCGGCTGGTCCTTCTTGCCATTCGGTGTGCGCGCTTGGAACACATACCGTCCCGCACTCTGGCCCGGCGGGGCATAGGTGAAAGCGCCGCTGGTGACGCAGTTTTCGCGCATCAGTTCCGTCTTCACCGCGAGCAGACCGTGCCACTTCAGCGTGTCCGTCGGCGGGGGCTGCGGCATGGTGATGCAGAGCACATTCTCCTTGCGGAAACCCATGTCGGTGGTGCGCAGCCATTGCAGTTGTGCGAAGACGGCAAGTGTGCCGACGACCATGAAGAGGGTGATGGCGAACTGTGCGCCCATGAGCAGTTTCCGCACACGCTGCTTGCCTGCGCCCGCCACGCCTTCCTTCAATAGAAGCTGCGGTGCGAAGCGGCTGAGGAAGAAGGCCGGATAGGCCCCGGCGACCACGCCGATCAGCAGGACGATCAGCAGGAGCACACCGAGGAACGAGCCGTGCAGCACATGGCTGAAGCCGATCTCCTTTCCGCTGAGCTGGTTGAATGCCGGGAGCATGAGCTTCAGCAGTGCCATCGCCAAGGCCGCCGCGATCAAGGCGATCATCACGCTACCTCCGATGAACTGCGCGACGAGTTGTGCGCGGGAGGCGCCGCTCACCTTGCGCAGGGCCACTTCCTTCGCGCGCCGCGTGGCATCGGCGGTGCTCATGTTGATGTAGTTGATGCAGGCGATGGCGAGGATCAGCACCGCCACGATGGCGAAGAGGATGACGTAGGCCTTGTTGCCCTTCTTCGGCGAATCGTAGTCGAGGTCGCGGTCGAAATGGACCTCACGCAACGGCTCCAAGTTGTAACGCACCTTGCCGTGGAAACCGCTGTTGAGCCACTGCGGAAGTATCTCCTTCGCGACGTAGGCGTCGAGCTTGGGCTGGAAGTCCGCGGCAGAGATGCCCGGCTTCAGCACGAGATAATTGAAGCAGTTGTTCTGCCCCCATTGCTGCATCAGGTTCTCCTTCGCCTGCGGCGGCATGCCGTTCATGCTGAGGAAGACGCCCAACGGGATGTGGGTGTTGTAGGCCTTCTCGTCGATGACGCCCGCGACCTTCAAGGTGCGCCCGCGGCGTTCCACGAGCTTGTTCATGGGGTCTTCGCCGCCGAACATGCGCGTGGCCAATTGCTGTGTGATCACGATGTTGTCGGGCGCGATCAATGCATCCGGGCCGCCGTGGGTCCACTTGAAGTTGAAGGTGTGGAAGAACACGGTATCCGTGTAGTAACCGTTGTCGTCGGCGTAGGCTTGTCCTTTATAGTTGAGCGTGGTCTGGCCGAGTTGGTAGAGCATCGTGCCCTGCTGGATCTCGGGATACTGCTTCACGAGCGTAGGCACCGTGGGGAAAGGCGAGATGCCGAAGTCGTCGCTGGTGTCCTCGAAGATGTAGTGCGACTGGATGCGGAAGATGCGGTCGGCATTCGCATGGTTCGCGTCAAAGCTCAGTTCATCCTGCACGTAGATATAGATCAACATGCACGCGAGGATGCCGATAGCAAGGCCGACGATGTTCAACGCCGCGAACAGCTTGTCGCGCTTCAGGTTGCGCCACGCGATGAGGAGGTAGTTCTTCAGCATCGTTGCAGGTCTTACAGAAGCGTGCTTGCCGGTACGGACGCGTCCACCACCTTGCCATCGAGCAGCTTGATGGTGCGCTGCGCATAGCCCGCATCACGCAGGCTGTGCGTGACGATGATGATGGTCGTTCCCGCCTTGTTCAGTTCGGTCAAGAGGTTCATCACGTCCTCACCCATCGCGCTGTCCAAGTTGCCGGTGGGCTCGTCGGCGAGGATCAGCTTCGGGCTATTCACAACGGCGCGAGCGATGGCCACGCGCTGTTGCTGTCCGCCGCTGAGTTGTTGCGGAAAATGCTTGGCGCGGTGCCCGATCCCCATCTGTTCCATCGCCTTGTCCACCTGCTGCTTCCGCTCACTCTTGCCGGTGCCGGTGTAGATCAGCGGCAGCTCGATGTTCTCGGCGACCGTCAGCTCATCGATGAGGTTGAAGCTCTGGAAGACGAAGCCGATCGTGTTCTTGCGCACATCTGCCCGCCTGCGTTCATTGTAGTTGGTCACGTCCTCGCCATTGACGATCAGCTGCCCGCCGGAAGGGCTGTCCAGCAGACCAAGCAGGTTCAGCAGCGTGGACTTGCCGCAGCCGCTGGGGCCCATGATGGCGACGAACTCGCCTTCGCGGATGGCGATGCTCACGCCACCGAGGGCGCTGGTCTCCACGGTGTCGGTGCGATAGATCTTCGTGAGGTCGATGGTCTGGAGCAGGTTCATGTGTTGAGGGGTTGTGATGTTCGGTGGGCTGGGCTATTGCACGATGATCTCATCGGCGTTGTTGAAGAGGTCGTATCGCGAGGTGATCACCTGTTCGCCGGGATCGAGGCCTTGCAGTACTTCGTAGTTCTCGGGATTCTGGCGGCCCAAGGTCACGTTGCGCTTTACTGCGGTGCCATCCTTCAATACGTAGACCCATTGTCCGCCGGTGTCTTGGAAGAAGGGGCCGCGCGGCACAAGCACAGCCTCGCTCGCCTCGCCTAATTGCAGGCGCACTTGCAGCGATTGGCCGCGCTTTATGGCGTCCGGCGTCTCACCGTCGAAGACGAGGTCCACCTCAAACTCGCCGTTGGTCACCTCCGGATACACCTTGTTCACCGTGACGCTGTAGTTCCGCCCCGCGAAATCGAAGGTGGCCTTGAGGCCTTGCGTCACACGGCCCACGTAGTGTTCCGGCACCTTGGCGCGCAGCTTCAGGCCCGTCATCACATCGATCTGGGCCAAGTGATCGCCGCGCTGCTTGGTGCTGCCGATGTCCGCGCGAAGCCCGCTGAGCTGGCCGTCTATCGGTGCGCGTACGGTGAGGTTCTCCAAGTTGTCCTGTAGGAATTGAAGGTTGGTGTGGATCAACTCCAGTGAGCTGTTGATCTGGCCCACCTGGGTCTGGCGGAAGATCGAATCGGTGCGAATGTTCTGCATCAAGAGCCGCCGCTTGCCTTGCATCAGCTCATACTCTTCCTTACTGCGTTCATACTCCTGCCGCGCCACCAGCCCTTTGTCCATCAGGGCCTCGTTGGTGGTCCACGTGCGCTCCGTCTGATGCAGGTCGTAGTCGAGCTTCAGCAGCGCGTCCCGCAGGGTAGTGGTCTGCTGGTCCATGGTCAGGCGCGTGTTCCGCAGGTTGTTCTGCTGGTCGAGCAGTTGCGCCTCGCGGTTGATGGCGTCCATGTGGACCTGCGGATTGTCCAGCTTCAGGATGGGGTCGCCCTGCTTCACCTCTTTGCCATCCTCCGCATAGACCGCCTCGATGGTGCCACCCTCCAGCGCATCGATGAGCACGCTGCGGATAGGCAGCACGTTGGCAGTGACAGGCACGAACTCGTTGAAGGAACCACGTTCCACCGTGCCGATGGAAAGCTTCGCACCGTCCACGCGCACACGGCGCGAGGTGAAGGCACTGGTCCAAAACAGGATCGCACCAAGAAGGATCCCGCCGGCGCAGCCCAGGACGATCGCCCGCTTTCGCCGGACGGGACGGGGATCAAGCGCGCGGTCCATACCGCGAAACTGCGCCGTGCGGTCCTTGGTCAGGGATGAACAGTGACGGACCGGGAAAGAAGTGCCGGACCGGTTTACGAATGGCTTTTCGAAGGTCAGGCGGTGGCCCGAGAAAATTTCCGGAACACTTGCAAATACGGGGGATCCGCCTAATTTCGCCCCGCTTTGGGCCGCTGTTTCTTTGGCGAGAACCGGTGGACCACGCACAAAACCCTCAAAACACTCACTCAGTCAGTCGAATCATGAACATTTACGTCGCCAACATTGCGTACTCCGCACAGGACCAGGATCTCCGCGAGCTTTTCGAGGCTTTCGGCGAGGTGACCTCGGCCAAGATCATCATGGACAAGGCCACCAACCGCAGCCGTGGCTTCGGTTTCGTGGAAATGGCCGACGACGATGGCGGACGTGCCGCTATCGAAGGCACCAACGGCAAGGGCTTTCATGGCCGTGACCTCGTGGTGAACGAAGCACGCCCCCGCACCGAAGGTGCAGGCAACGACCGTGGTGGATACCGCGGTGGCAATGGCGGTGGCGGCGGATACCGTGGTGGCAACGGCGGCGGAGACCGCGGTGGCTATCGCGGCGGCAGCGACCGTGGTGATCGCGGCGACCGTGGCGGATATCGCCGCGACGAGTACTAAGCACAACTCCTTCTTCGCATCGAAAGCCCTCCGGAATACCGGGGGGCTTTTTCGTTGAAGGTGGTGCTATAGGTCATTTCAAGCATGTCACATCGAGCGAAGTCGAGATGCGGCATGCTTGAAATGACTGCTCCCTTGAAGCCTGTTAAGAATCCCCAAAAGGACCTGAAAGAGAAGGGCGATCGCGCGACGCAACGCCCATTTGCCGGATCCGTGGAAACCGGACGGGTACCTTTGCGCCCCGCATGGGACCACGCCTTCCGCTTTTTCTTTTCACTGTATTTGTCTCATCTTTTCTGGCCGCACAGCGCGGCCCCTCGGGCTTCGCCGGACCTTCCGGACATGCTTACGGCCGTGTGTTGGATGCGGACAGGAAGCCCGTGGCCTTTGCCACTGTGCGCGTCGTGGTGGGCGACAGCATGGTGGGTGGCGCATTGGTGGAGGAGAACGGCGACTTTGACCTGTCCAAGCTGCCCTTGCGGTCCATGACGCTGCGCATCGCCGCCATGGGCTATACCACCTTTGAGAAGACCTTCACCCTTACCAGGGACCATCCGGAGATGGACCTCGGCAACCTCACCATGGCCACCGATGCCGTGGTGCTGCAGGCGGCGGTGATCTCCAAGGAACGGGCGACGCAAGTGCTGCAGGTGGACCGGCGCGTGTACAATGTGGACAAGGACATCAGCGTGGTGGGCGGTGATGGCACCGATGTGATGAAGAACATCCCCGGACTTAGCGTGGACGTGGATGGCAACGTGGAGATGCGTGGGAAAAGCCCGCAGATCCTGGTGGACGGGCGGCCCACAACGATGACCTTGGACCAGATCCCCGCCTCGGACATCGAGCGGGTGGAGGTGATCACCAACCCCAGCGTGCTCTTCGACGCCAGCGCGACCGGTGGCATCGTGAACGTGATCATGAAGAAGAGCGTGCGGCCCGGATACAGCGGCCAACTGCAGGCCGGCTTCGGCAACAACGGACGCTACAATGCCAGTGGCGACCTATTGATGCGACAAGGACGCAGCGCCGTCACGCTTAGCTACGGACTTGGCCACTCCGCCGCGCCCGGTCATAGCTATAATGACCGCACCGACCTCGACGACGGCCAGCCCGCGGACTATTTCCGCCAGGATGCAACGAGCGCGAACGATCACTCACGCAACAATGGCCGCGTGGGCTGGGACTATAAGTTGAGCAACCGGAATACCCTCAGCCTCATGCAGAGCGTGGGCTTCGGTGTACGCAACAGCAAAGAGGACCAGACCTTCGCTACCTCGGATGCCGCACACACCGCCACCGGCACCGGTACACAGTACAATATCTCCGACTCCAAGTATACCAACCTCACCTCGCGCGTGGGCTTCAAGCGCACCACCACCAAGCCGGGCAAGGAGTGGAGCACAGACCTTACCTACAATCGCGGCGACCGCACGTCGCCCGCCTCCACCGAGCAGATCAGCCAGGGCACGGATGGCGATATCCCACCGACGCACAGCCTGCAGACCCGCGATTCGAAGGGGAATGACCAAAGCTGGACGTGGCAGGCCGATGTGGTCGATCCGTATGCAGACAACAAGAAATTCGAGTGGGGCTTCAAGTCCTACTACGACATCAATACCTCGAACATGGACGTGGCGAACAGCAATGATTCGCTCCCTGTGCCGATGCCCGATACCGTCCTGAGCAATGCCTTCCATATCCGCACCCTCGTGAATGCGGCTTATGCCAATTGGAGCACCAAGCTCAGCACGCATTGGGCCATGCAGACCGGCCTGCGGGTGGAGCAGAATTCCATGGACGCGCAGCGCACCGACAAGGATGTCTCCTTCAAGTACAACTACCCCGACGGCCTGGACGACCTGGGACACATCCTCTTTCCGGCGGTCTACCTGAGCCGTAAATGGGACGCACCGGATGGGGATCTCCAGCGCGAACTGCAGGTGAATGTGTCCCGCAAGGTGAACCGGCCGAACTTCTACCAGGTGATGCCCTTCATCATGTCCACCGACGCGCGGAGTTACCGCATCGGTAACCCGGTGCTGCGGCCGGAGATGAGCACCATCGTGGAGGTGAACCACCTGCTGCCCTTCGGTGCCAAGGGCAACTGGCTGTCCTCGGCCTATGGCCGCTTCACCACGGACGTCATCACCAGCTATACCGCGCCCTTGGAAAGCGATCCGAATATCCTTGTGACCACCTTCGTGAATGGGGACCGGAGCCAGAGCTTCGGCTGGGAGAACACGGTGAAGCTTACCCTATGGAAGAGCTCCGAGATCACGCTCAATGCCAACATGCAATGGACGCAGATCGGTCTTGTGCAGGATGGCCTCACTTACGCCAACACCGGTCTGAGCTGGGACGGGAAGGCGAACATTTCGCAGAAATTGCCCGCTGGACTTTCGCTTCAGGTGAATGGGGACTACGACGGCCCGCGCATCATTCCCCAAGGCCATTCGCTGGAGCGGTATTCCATGGATATCACCCTCCGCAAGCAGTTCAGCAAGCGTTTCTCCGTCACCGCCAGCGCGAACAACATCTTCGATTCCCGCGGCTGGAGCTCTTATTACGCGACGCCGGACTTCACGCAGGAGAGCTTCAACAGCCACGGTGGGCGTGAGGTCCGCGTCTCGGCCACATGGAGCTTCGGCAAGCAGGACGCGCCCTTGTTCCGCAAGAAGCCTGCGCAGGCGCGGCCTGAGCCCGGTGCCGCCGGCGGGGACGAGGGTGGTGCGGAATAGGTCGGCGGCCTGGCATATCCGGCCCGGAAACGGGGCCTGCCAAGTCTTCCCGCGCCTCTATGGTGCCCCCGCCTATATTTGCCACCCTTTTAAGAACCGGGTACATGGCTGTTATCGGCAAGATCCGCGAACGCGGAACACTTTTGGGCATCATCGTGGGAGGCGCGCTCGTGCTTTTCGTGGTGGGCGATTTCATCGGAAAAAGCGGCAAAGGCAACAACCGCGTTGTAGGCACCATCGCCGGCAAGGACATCTCCGTGGAGCAATATTCCAACCTGGTCGACCAGCAGACGGACATGTACCGGCAGAACGGGACCACGGTGGACAACAAGCTGCAAGAGCAGGTGCGCACCGGGGTCTGGAATGATCTGCTGCGCGCCAACACCGTGCTGGTGCAGGCGGAAAAGGCCGGTTTCGGAACGACCATCAGCCTGGAGGAATACGACGACATCCGCTTCGGCAACAACGTGCTCCCCGACTTCAAGAACAGCAAGAACTTCATCGATCCCCAGACGGGCCAATTGGACAAGGACCGTTTGCGGAAGTATTTCAAGTACGTGCAGGACAACAACCTCGCGATGTACGAGATGCAGAAGCGCACCTTCGTCCCCCAGCGCATCGATGCCAAGTACAACACGCTGGTGAAGATGAGCTGCTTCGTGAACAGTGCCCAAGTGAAGGATGATTGGGCGGCGAAGAACACCAAGGCCGATTTCGAATTCGTGGCCCAGCGCTACGACAGCGAGCCGGACAGCCTCTACCCGGTGAGCGACACGGAGCTGCGGCGCTACTACGATGCGCACAAGGACGAACGCAAATGGCGGCAGCAGCCCTCACGCAGCTTCGCCTACGTCAGCTTCGCCGCAGTGCCCACCGAGGAGGACGTCGCCAACACCCGGTCCGAGATGATGGACCTGAAGGCGGACTTCGAGGGGAGCCACGGTGCCCAGGCGGACAGCGCCCTGGTGGCCAGCTATGCGGATACAAAGGATGCAAAGCCGACCGCCTATACCGAAGGCACTGCGGACCATCTCAACGATTCACTGATCATCCACGCGGACACCGGCGCGGTGGTGGGTCCCTTCCGCGACGGAGGCTCCTGGAAGCTGGTGAAGGTGGTGGAACTGGCCGATGTGCAGGAGGCCCGTGTCCGCCACATCCTCTTCAATACCCAAGGCAAGTCACCGGAGGACGAAGCGAAGATCAAGGAGCGCACGGACAGCGTGCTGGCCGTGGTGAAGAAGGACCGCAGCAAGTTCGATGCGATGGTGAACAAATTCTCCGATGACCCGGGCAGCAAGAGCACCGGTGGGGTGTATGAGTGGTTCGACAAGCAGCGCATGGTGCCCGAGTTCACCAAGGCCAGCTTCGATGAGAAGGTGGGCGCCATCACCGTGATCAAATCCCAGTTCGGCTACCACATCGTGGAAGTGCTGGGCCAACGCACGCGCAAGGAACGCCGGGTGCTGACCATCGACCGGAAGATCGCGCCGATCGAGGCGATGAAGGCCGCATGGAAGACCGCCAACGAATTCTCCCTGAAGAACCCCGACACCGCGAGCTTCCGCAAGAGCGCGATGGAGCAGGGCTTGGACTATAAGACCGTGCCCGGTCTACGCGCTGAGCAGCGGTATGTGCCCGGTCTCCAGGACCCCGACGAGGTGGTCCGCTGGGCGGAACATGCGGAGAAGGATGCCAAGAGCAGCGAGCCCATCACCAGCGGTGACAGCTACGTGGTCTGCTCCCTCACCGGCATCCAGGAAGCAGGCACACCCGAATTGAACGATGTGCGCGACATCTTCACCAAGGAAGCGCGCAAGGAGAAGAAAGGTGAAGCCATTGTGGCCAAGCTGAAGGACAAGACGGACCTGAACGCCTTGGCGAAGGAGTTGAATGCCAATGTGCAGAGTTCGGGCGACATGGCCTTCAGCTCCAGCACCATCCCAGGCGGCTATAGCGATGCCCCGGCCATCGGTGCAATCTTCGCGCTGGCCAATGACGCCACGAGCGCGCCGATCTCCGGCGACATGGCCGTGTACGTGGCCCACATGAAGACCTTGACCGCCGCAGGCGAGATGCCTGCCGGTGGAAATGATCCGAAACCCCTGACGGACCGCGTGCGGAACCGCGCCGCTGGCCAGGTCTTCAATGCGCTGAAGGAAGCCGCGAAGATCACGGACGACCGCTCGAAATATTTCTGATCCGGTCACAGCATCGAAAAAGGAGGGGCGCCATCGGCGCCCCTCCTTTCGTTCAGACCACGTGCTGCCACAGCACATTGGTCGATCGTGACAACTACGGCCATGCTCTTCTGCCCCGATCGATGGGACACCCCGCTTTGCCCCGCTATTGCTGGAACAGGTCGTGAAAGGGCTGATGCCGCTTGGCTTCCGCCCCCGAGGACCAAGCCCCGTTCCTCCGGAAGGCCGGTCGGACCTGGACTATCCCAATGTGGAAAGGCGCTCCGCGTCCAAACGCACCAGCACGCTCAACAGGAGCGTGAAGTCGATGAGCGAACTGCCGCCGTAACTGAAGAACGGCAGCGGAATGCCGATGACCGGTGCCAGGCCGATGGCCATGCCCACGTTGATCATCAGGTGCAGGAAGAAGATGCTGGCCACGCAATAGGCGTAGATGCGCGTGAATTTCGATCGCTGTCGCCCGCTGATATAGATACATCGCAATATCAGCGCGCCGAACAACAGGACGGTGAAGGTGGTGCCCAGGAAGCCCCATTCCTCGCCCACGGTGCAGAAGATGAAGTCCGTGCTCTGCATGGGCACATACTTGTACTTCGTGAAGGTGCCTTGCAGATAACCCTTCCCCGCGAAGCCGCCGCTGCCGATGGCCGTCTTGGACTGCTCCACATTGTAGCCGAAACCGCGTGGGTCATATTCCAGGCCGAGCAGCACACGGATGCGCGTCTGCTGGTGCATCGGCATGTGCTCCACGATCTGGTCCACGCTACTGATGAAGGCCGCCGAGCCGAGGAGGCCGAAGAGCAGGTAGGCATAGATGCGCTTGCGGGAATGCTTCAGCACGAAATTGCGCGTGACCAGGAAGGCGAGGAAGGCGAACACCGCGATGAGCACGATGAGGAAATACTGCCCATGGACCTCCTTGTCGGTAAAGGGTATTCCGAAGGTGCTCTCCTTCATCATCAGTGAGAGCACCGCGAGGATCGCCGCGAGAATGGCCAGCAGCAGGATGTTGCCGGAAAGACCTTCGCGGTACAGAACCAGCACAAATGCGCCGCTCACCAATGCCGTTCCGGTGTCGGGCTGCAGCATGATGAAGACCACCGGCAGCAGGATCAGCCCTGCGGCGATAACGCGCGAGCGCATCTCCTTGAGTGTCTTCAGCCCACTGAGGTACTTCGTCAACGCCAATGCAGTGGCGAATTTGCTGAACTCGGCAGGCTGGATGCCGAAGCCGCCCACGCCGAACCACGCCCTCGCGCCGTTCACCTCACGCCCTACCAGTAACACCAGGATCAAGAGCAGCAGCACGAAGCCGTAGACGGGATACGCGAGGTTCCGGATGAAGTCCCCCCGTACCAGAAGCATGCTCGCCCCGATCCCCAGGGAGACGCAGATCCATACGCTTTGTGCGCCGTATTCGCGCGCGCGGTCGAAGAGGTTGGCGTGCGCTGGATCGTAGGCGGCGCTGTAGATATTGGCCCAGCCCATGGCCATCAGCAGCAGGTAGATGATCACCAGCGGCTTGTCGATGTTGCTCGTGACGTTCTCCCGCCGGTTCATTGCTTGTGGCGTTTGCTCACATACTTCGTGTAGTGATTCTCCGTGGCGATGAGGTTCGCATCCTCCATCTGCTTCACCAGTGCGGGCCGCGCAATGGTGTCGGTGAGGTACTGCTCCATGCAGAGGCTGGCGATGGGAGCTGCCCACGTTCCGCCGAAGCCCGAGTTTTCCACATACACCGCGATGGCGATCTTGGGGTCGTCCATCGGTGCGAACGCGATGAAGACCGCGTGGTCCTTCCCGTGCGGGTTCTGCGCGGTGCCGGTCTTGCCGCATACGGTGATGCCGGGTATCTGCGCCTGGTGCGCGGTGCCACCGGGCTCATTCACCACGCGGCGCATGCCTTCCACCACCATGGGGAACCACTTGTCGTCGATCAAGGTGGTGTGCTTCCGCACATGCGTGTTCAGGCTGTCCGGGGAACCGATGGCGCGCACCACGTGGGGATCGTAGTAGTAGCCGCGGTTGGCGAAGATCGCGGCGAGGTCCGCCATCTGCACGGGCGCCACCAGCACTTCGCCCTGCCCGATGCTCAAGGAGTAGATCGTGCTGAAGGCCCACGCCTTTTCGCCGTACATGCGATCGTAGTAGGCCACACCCGGTATGCTTCCGCCCTTCACCGCCGGAAGATCAAGGGCGGGCGGTGTGCCGAACCCGAAGCTGGTCATGTAGTGCTGCCATTCGTCCAGCCCGATCGCCGCATCCGTAAAGCGGTCCTTGCTCTTGCCCTGTTCGATCTCGTGTTTGAAGACCTGATAGAAGTAGGGGTTGCACGAGAATTTGATGCCGTCCTCAATACAGGTGGCGCTCGGGTGATTGTGGCAGCCTACCAGTGCATGGTTGCAGGGGAAGCCGGTATGTTCGTTGATCACACCTTCCTGCAGGGCGATGGAGGCCTGGGCCAATTTGAAGATCGATCCCGGTGGATACTGCGCCTGCAATGCCCGGTCGAACAAAGGGTTCAGCGAATCCTGCTGGAGGACCTTGTAGTTCGTGTTCCTCACGCGCCCGACCAGCAGTTCTGGATCGAAGTTGGGGGAACTCACCAGCGCGATCACCTCGCCGGTCTTCGGGTCCAGCGCGACGATGCTGCCCTTCTTGTTCTTCATCAGCCTTTCGCCCAAGGCCTGCACCTTGGCGTCGATGCTGGTGAACAGGTTCTCTCCGGCATAGGCCGTCGTGTCGAACCGGCCGCCCTTGTAAGGCCCTTGCACGTTGTTGTGCACGTCCACGACGACATACTTCACTCCGCGCTTGCCGCGCAGTTCCTTCTCGTAGTAGCGTTCCAGCCCGCTCACGCCGATCACGTCCCCCGGCTTGTAGTAGGGATCCCGTTCCACCTGACGCGCATTCACCTCGCTGATGTAGCCCAGCATGTGTGCCCCGATGTGTGGCGGATAGGTGCGAAGGGTGCGGCTTTGGCCATAGAAACCGGGATACTTGTAGAGATGCACGGCGATCGCCGCGTACTGTTCCGCAGTGATCTGCTTCTCGAATTCCGTGGGCTTCCATACCGAATAATCAGTGGCCTTGCGGAGGCGTTCCCGCATCTCGTCCATCGGGACGTTGAGCAGTTGGGAGAGGCCCAGCGTGTCGAGGTCCTTCACCTCGCGCGGCACCACCATGATGTCGTACACCGGCGTATTGGCCACCAGCAGCTCGCCGTGGCGGTCGAGGATCAGCCCGCGGGAAGGGAAGACGGTGACCTTGCGCTCGCTGATGTCGGCGGCGCGCGCGGTCCAGCTGGTGTCGATCACCTGGATCCAGAAGAGGCGCAGGATGAAGACGGCGCAGATGAAGATCACCGAGCCGATGAGCACATACTTCCTATTATCGAGGTTCATCGCGTGCGGATATCGCGCGAGAGTAGGGCCTGTGCGAGCAGGCAGAGGATGAAGGTCGCGATGGCGCTCATCAGTGCGCGGAGGAAAGTGCTGAAGAGATCATCGAAGCGGTACACTTCAACGAAGAAAAGCCAGAGATGGTGTACGAGGATCAGCACACCGGCGTAGGTGGTGAACCAGGCGAGGCCCATGTGCTGGATGATCGGTCGTTTCTCGGGGTCGTATCCCTCACGCGGCACCAGGGCACGCAGCATGAGGATCCGTGCGAATGCCATGACGACACAGGCGCTGGCGTGCATGCCGGGGGTGCTTGTGAACATGTCCATCGCCATCCCGACGAGGAAGCCCAGCAACAGCGTGGCCCAGTCCGGGGTGTCGAAGGGGAGGAGCAGGATGAAGAGCACATAGATGTAGGGGACGATCCAGCCATGTGCCAGGTCGATGTGGTCGATCACCAAGGCCTGAAGGAGCACGAGCAAAATGAAACGGAGGACGTTGGCGCGGACCGTGGTGATCATGGCTGAACGGATCGGGCCTGCAGTGAATCACGCTCGCTGCCGAGCAGGTCGAAGACGATGTGCACATAGCCCGAGCGGGTGAGGTCCTCGGCGAGCTTGAGGGTGATGCTGTGGAAATTGCTGCCGGGGTCGTCATGCACGGCGATCACGGTGCCCACGGGGAAACCGGCAGGGAACACATGGTCGCCACCACGGGTCACCACGGGGTCGCCGACATGCACTTGCACATACTTGGCGACGTCCACCATGGAGGCCGTCGCGGGATCGCCGGTGTCCCACTTCAGCAGTCCATAGTGCTTGGTGCGGCTTAGTTCCACCGAGTATTCGATCTCATTGCCAAGGATGCTGGTGACCAGCGCGAAATGCGGGCTGGCGTCACGCACAACCCCGACGATGCCGTTCATGCCCACCACGCCGAGGTCCTGGTGGATGCCGTCCAAGGTGCCGCGGTCCAGGGTGAGGTAGTTCCGTTCCTTATGCGCCGTGCTGTTGATCACCTGCGCGGTGATGAATTTGTAGGCCTCCTCCCGTGCACTGTCCACATGCAGGGTCACCTTGCCTGTATCGTTCGTCGACGCGTGGTTCCGCGTGCGTTCCTCCGCCAGTTCCTGTGCGAGCTGCTGGTTCACGGCGCGCAGGTCGGTGAATTCGGTGAGGTCGTGGCGCCAGGTATAGATCTGCCCGATCACACTGTTGCTGCTGCTGATGGCCTGCGCGCGCTGGTGCATGTTGCCGCCGATGAGCAGCGACATGGAGATGCCCATCAGGGCCAGAAAGAGCAGGTTGTTGCGCTGGCGGAAGAGGAAACGGAAGAGGTCGCGCATGGGCCGGTCACGTCAGCGGATCGGGCGGCACGCGCAAGGGCGCTGCGGGATCATGCGCACAATGTCCATGCTCCTACTCCCGCATCAGGAATTGGAAGCGGTCGATGTTCCGGAGGGCGATGCCGGTGCCGCGGGCCACGGCGCGCAAGGGGTCTTCGCTCACATGGACGGGCAGCTTGGTCTTCACGCTGATGCGCTTGTCCAGGCCGCGCAGCAGGGCGCCGCCACCGGCGAGATAGATACCGGTGCGGTAGATGTCGGCGCTCAACTCGGGAGGCGTGCTTTCCAATGCGCTGAGGATGGCCTCCTCGATCTTGCTGATCGATTTGTCCAGCGCCTGCGCGATCTCCGAATAGGTGACGGTGATCTCCTTAGGGATCCCGGTCATCAGGTCACGGCCACGGACGGCAAAGTCGGGCGGCGGTTCGTCGAGCTCCGTCAACGCGCTGCCCACTTCGATCTTGATCTGCTCGGCGGTGCGCTCGCCCACCAGGATGTTGTGCTGGCGGCGCATGTATTCCTCGATGTCGTCCGTGAATTCGTCACCGGCCACGCGGATGTTCTTGTCGCAGACGATACCACCCAGTGCGATCACCGCGATCTCCGAGGTGCCACCGCCGATGTCGATGATCATGTTGCCCATCGGCTCCTCCACGTCGATGCCGATACCGATCGCCGCGGCCATGGGCTCATGGATCAGGTAGACCTCCTTCGCCCCGGCGTGCTCCGCGCTGTCCTTCACCGCGCGCTTCTCCACTTCGGTGATGCCACTGGGTATGCAGATCACCATGCGCAGGTTCGGCGTGAAGAGCTGCTTACCGGGATTGATCATCTTGATCATCCCCTTGATCATGTCCTCGGCCGCCTGGAAATCAGCGATCACGCCGTCCTTCAGGGGGCGCACGGTCTTGATGTTCTCGTGCGTCTTCCCGTGCATCTGCTGCGCCTTTCGCCCGATGGCGATCACCTTGCCGGTGGCCCGGTCCTTGGCTACGATGCTCGGCTCGTCGACCACCACCTTGTCGTTGTGGATGATCAAGGTGTTCGCGGTGCCGAGGTCGATGGCGATCTCCTGGGTGAAGAAACTGTTGAACCAGCCCATGGTCAAGTTTTCAATGTTTAAAGTGTCTGTTGCCTGTGATGCTCATGGCCGTACCGTGTGCGTCGCAGGCCTCAATGCTGTCGTTGTCGCGGATACTTCCGCCGGGTTGTACGATGGCCGTGACCCCAGCGTTCGCCGCGATCGTCACACAATCCGGGAAAGGGAAAAAGGCATCGCTTGCCATCACCGCGCCATGCAGGTCGAAGTTGAAGCGACCGGACTTCGCTATGGCCTGTTCCAATGCGTCCACGCGGCTGGTCTGCCCGGTGCCGCTCGCCAGCAACTGCGCGCCCTTCGCAAGGACGATCGCGTTGCTCTTGGTGTGCTTCACGAGGATGCTGGCGAAGACGAGGTCCGCCAATTCGCTGGCCGTCGGCGCCTTCTTCGTGGCGGTGCGCATATCCTCCGCACGGTCGATCACCAAATCCGGTGCTTGGGACAAAGTGCCGTTCAGCGCGGTGCGGAATTTCCGCTCGGGCCGCGCGACCGGTGTCCGTTTGAGGATGATGCGGTTCTTCTTCTTCCGCAACAGTTCCAAGGCTTCCGGTGCGTAGCCGGGCGCGCAGATGATCTCGAAGAACAAGGCGTCGATCTCCTTCGCCGTCTCGGCGTCGATGGGGACGGTGCTGATCAACACGCCGCCGAACGCACTGACCGGATCACCCGCCAGCGCCGCCTCCCATGCTGCCAGTAGTGTTGGGCGCAAGGCTGCACCGCAGGCATTGTTGTGCTTAAGGATGGCAAAGGGCACGCCGTTCAAGGTGGCCAGGTCATCGATCAATTCCGTAGCGGCGTCCAGGTCCAGCAGGTTGTTGTAGCTGAGTTCTTTTCCGTTCAGTCGCTCGAATTGCGCGTCGAGATCACCGATGAAAGTGGCCTGTTGATGCGGGTTCTCACCATAGCGCAAGGGGTGGCTGGGCGCGTTGGCGTTTGCAGGTGCAGCGGCGTCGGCGCTGAACCAGCGGTTGATCGCCGTGTCGTAGTGCGCGCTGATCCCGAAGGCCCGTGTGGCGAAAGCTTTGCGTTGGGCGAGTGTTGTGCTTCCGTCCTGATCGCGCAGCAAGCGCACGAGGTCGGCGTACTGCTTTTGTTCCGCGACGATGACAACGTCGGTGTGGTTCTTAGCCGCGGCGCGGATCAACGAGATGCCGCCGATGTCGATCTTCTCAATGATCTCCTGCTCGCTTCCACCTGCGGCCACGGTGGCCTCGAACGGGTAGAGGTCGACGATCACCAGGTCGATGGTCGGGATGTCGAATTCCTTCAACTGTGCGCCATCCTCCGCCAGTCCGCGCCGGGCGAGGATGCCTCCGAAGACCTTTGGATGCAGCGTCTTCACGCGGCCGCCAAGAATGCTGGGGAAGGAGGTGAGGTCTTCCACGGGCGTCACGGGGATGCCGAGTTCCTCAATGAAGGCGCGGGTTCCGCCCGTGCTGTAGAGCTGCACGCCCAACCGGTGCAGGTCGTGGATCACCGGCGCCAGGCCGTCCTTATGAAATACCGAGATCAACGCACTACCGATGCGCCGTTTGTCCTCCGCCATGCCGTCAACTGTTGCGCAAGTTTACTGGCGCGTCAGGTGGGGATAGAGCCGTTGCGCAACGGCTTTTCAGCCGGTTACCAACAGTTTGCCCGGGCCGATCGCGGGGTGCAGACGGTCAAGGGGGAGGAGGGATCAGAAGCGGAGGCCGATGCCGACGAGCACATTCACCGCGTCGGTGCGACTGTTGAGCGTGCTGTAGCCCACGTCACCAGTGCTGCTGATGCTGATGGAAGCCGGGTCCACGTAGGAGGCCTTGCCACTGCTGAAGTGTTCCACGCGCCCTTCGACGTAGGCGATCCCCGCGAAGCGCACCATGAGACCAGCGGCCCAGCCCGTGCTGAAAGCGAAGGCGTTGGCATCCCGCTCGCGGCTGATCGGTTGGTTGAGCCCGTCCACGGTAATGGTGCTGATCGTGGTGAATTGACGAACGCCCATCATGCCGTCCACATAAGGTTGGAACTTGCCCTTGAGCGGGCTGAAACGCAACAAGGGATGGTAGCTGAGCACCTTCGCCTTCACCGCCAGTTGGCCTTCCGTCGCGGTCAACTCCGGGTTGGACACCGGCACGGTGGTCGCTCGCTCGCCCATCACGCTGTAGTCGAAGGCGAATCCGAATTGGATCGGAAGCAGCCCGTGGGGAAGGGCCAATTGGCCACCGTAGGTGAACATGTTCCGGCCCCAGGAGTTGGCAAATTCGCCCTTGGGCACGCTCATTCCGATAGTTCCGCCGATGTTCCCTTTGAAGCCCGGGACCTGCGCCAATGCTGGGGTGTAAGCCAACATGACTGCCGCGATGGAGAGGGTCTTTGCGCGCATGGTGGTGATGCTTGGGCACCGGCTTTAACGGATCTCGTGCCGAAGAGTTGACCTTCGCGCCCCATGGGGCTTTTAACGAGTTTGACCGGCGCCGGATTGCCCGCGCTTTTCCTGGCCTGTTTCCTGGCTGCGACCATCCTGCCCTTCAGCTCGGAGGCTCTGTTGGCGGCCATGGCATTGGGTCCGTGGGGCAGCGCGGCCCTGCTCATCACCGCCAGTGTAGGCAACACTTTGGGCGGGCTGACGAACTATGTCATCGGCCGCTGGCTGCCGGAAGGAAAGCTGATGCGGAAGTTGAAGATCGATCCCGCCAAGGCACAACGCTGGCATGCGCTGGTGCAGCGCTATGGTATCTGGTGCGCATTGCTTTGCTGGCTGCCGGTGATCGGCGATCCGATCGCCATCGCCCTGGGCCTCTTCCGCGTGAAGTTTGTCCCGGTGACGCTGTTGATGTTCATCGGCAAGGCTGCGCGCTATGCGGTGTTGATCGCGGCCATCCGAGGACTGTGACCGCCGCATCCGATGCCCTCACATTCCTGGATCGCTAACCCAATGTTCACCTTTGCTTAACACAGCGGTCCGTGGCGAAATCGTCAATTTGCACCGGCGAATAGAAGATCATATGACAAGCACGACAAGCCGGAAGGTGTTGCTGGTGGATGATGAGGAGGATATCCTGGACCTGCTCCGCTATAATCTGGAACGGGAAGGCATAGCCGTGCACACGGCGACCAACGGCCGCGATGCGCTGAAGCTGGCCAAGTCTGAACGTCCAGACCTAGTGGTGCTGGACATCATGATGCCGGGCATGGATGGCGTGGAGATGTGCAACGAATTGCGGAAGACACCCGGTCTGGAGGACACGCTGATCGTCTTTCTCACTGCACGCACCGAGGATTACTCCCACATCGCGGGCTATGAGGCCGGTGGCGATGACTACATCAACAAGCCGGTCCGGCCCAAGGTTTTCTTGAACAAGGTGCAGGCGTTATTGAAGCGCACGCGTGGCGGCCAGGCCGTATCGAAGGTCATCGAGGCGAACGGCATCCGCATGGACCTGGAGCGCGTCACAGTGACCACCGGCAATGAAATGCTTCAGCTTCCGAAGAAGGAATTCGAACTGCTGGCCTTGTTGATGAGCAAGCCGGGCAAGGTCTTCAAGCGGGAGGAGATCTACGCGCAGATCTGGGGCAACGACATTTTCGTTGGCGACCGCACGATCGATGTGCATATCCGGAAGCTGCGCGAGAAGATCGGAGACGACCGCATCGGCACGGTCAAGGGCATGGGCTACAAGTTCGAGGCCTGACCTTACAGCCGCCCGACGAGCGCTTGGCTCACGTTGACAATGTGGTCGCCGAGTTTTTCACAGCTACTGAAGAGGTCGTTATAGACCATGCCGGTGCGCACGTTGTGTTCACCGCTGTCGATGTTCTTCAGGTGGTCACGCCGCAACTGATCGCGCCGCACATTGATATGCTGTTCGGCGAGTACGGCCTCGTCCAGTGAAGCAAGGCCCGCTTCCCCGTCGAGGTTGCGCTCCATCACTTGAAAGGCCTTGTCCACCAAGGCGATCATGTCGAGCAGTTCCTGGCGTTGCTCAGGAGCGAACCAAAGCCGCTCATCATTCTTGCGCTCCAGGCTCTTGCTCATTTGGAAGAGGATGTCGCCCACGCGTTCGAGGTCGTTGATGATCGCGAGCATGCCGCGGATGCGGACGCTCACAGCCTCCTCGCGCACTTCGGTGCCGGTGCGGGTGAGGAAGCGGCCCACTTCGTTCTTCACGCGGTCGGTGATGGCCCTGTACTTCGCGATGCGCTGCATCAGCAGGGCCCGTTCGCGCGGATCGGCCTCGACCAGGAGTTCGCGCACCATGCCCAACATGCGCTGGCAGAGCCGGCCAAACTTGGCGATCTCCTTCTTCGCTTCCATCAAGGAAAGCTCCGGCGTCACCGCCATCATCGGGTCCTCGAGGTATTCCAAGCGGAATTCCTCATCGGGCGCGTTGCGCGCTGGCACCATGCGCGTCACCGCCTTTTCGATCCATGGCACGAACTGCAGCAGCACCACCCCGTTGACCAGGTTGAAGATGAAGTGCAAATAGGTGAGCGACCACTTCAGGACGGAGGTATCGGTGTATGGATCGCCGCCGTTCAGTCGTTCGGTGAGGCCCGCGATGCCTGCGAGAAAAGGTTTGAAGAGGATCAGCGCCCAGGCCACGCCGATGACCTTGACAAGCAGGTGGGCACGCGCTGCGCGTTTGGCCCAAGCATTCCCGGCGAGTGCGGCGATGTTCGCGGTGAACGTGGTGCCGATGTTCTCGCCCAAGACCAGCGCTGCGCCCGTGGTGTAGCCGATGGTGCCAGCCTCACACAGCGCCACAGTCAGGAACAGTGCGACGCTCGAGGATTGGATCGTGAGCGCCAGCAACGCGCCAATGGCGACGAAGATCAAATTGGAGATGATCCCCATACCCTGTAAGGTCTTCAGGAAGCCCAAGGCGTCGGCGGTGGGCGGAGGTACATTGGCCTTCAACAGGCCGAGCGCGAGAAAGAGCAGGGCCGTTCCGATCAAGAGGTTGCTGGTCGCCTTCACGCGGGGATCCCGCATGAAGAGCAGCGGCAGCGCGAGGCCCATCAGCGGCAACGCGATGTCGGGAAGATTCAGCGCGGAGAAGCCCACCGCCGCGAAGAGGAGCAGCTTCAACGTGGTGCCGATGTTGGCGCCGATGAGCACCGGTATGGCTTTTCGCAAGGAGAGCAGACCGGAGTTGACGAAGCTCACCACCATCACCGACACGACGGAGGAATACTGCACGATCGCCGTAGTGGAGATGCCGGTGAACACGCCGCGCAGGCGGTCGCGGGTCATCGTGTCCAGCACGCGGCGCATGCGCGCGCCAGCGACCTGCTGCAGCCCCTCGCTCATCAACTTCATGCCGAAGACGAGCAGGCCGAGGGAGCCTGCAAGCATCAGGAATTGCATTATGCCGAAGTGCATGGCGCGCAAAAATGGAACGCGAAATTAGTTGCTCGATGTTGCCCCAATGTTAAGCGCTGCCTTCAGCTGAAAGCCTACGCAGGCAAGGCATTGCGGCGACCATCGCACCTACATTTGCCGTTGATGTCCTCTCGTTCGCCCCTCCGGATCGCTCTGCTTGTCGCGATCATTTCGTCGTCGTCGGCGGCCATGCTGATCCACTTCCTATTGCCGCCGGAGGTCACAGGAGGGCAACTCCGCATCACGGGCATCACGGGCATCGCGGTATTCCTCGTCTCCCTCGGCACCACCTACTTCTTCGTACAACGATTCGTTCAGGAACGCGTCGACCTGATCCATCGCACCATGCACGAGGTCCGGGGCGGCCGGGCAGCAGCGGGCAAAGCGGGCAGCGACGCACTGCGCGCGGTGGATGCGCAGGTGTCGGAATGGGTCGATGAGAAGCGCTCGGAAATCAGTGAACTCCGCGAACGCGAACGCTTCCGGAGAGAGTTCATCGGCAACCTCGCGCATGAACTGCGCACGCCGATCTTCAGCATACAAGGCTACATCCTCACACTTCTTGAGGGCGGATTGGAAGATCCCAAGGTGAACCGGAACTTCTTGCAACGCGCCAGCAACGGCACGGACCGCATGATCCGCATCGTGGAGGACCTCGACCTGATCACGCAGTTGGAAAGCGGCGTGATCGGTATCGCCGCGAAGCGGATGGACCTGAAGAAGCTGGTGGATGAGATGATCGACGACCTGCGCATCCGTGCGGCCGAACGGCAAGTGGCGCTGCGTAACGGCATCGAGGAAGAGTTGTTGGTGAAGGCCGATCGCGACAGGCTCGCACAGGTCTTTTCCAACCTGTTCAACAATGCCATTCACTATGGCCACACAGGTGGCAGTTGCACCGTGCGCGCATTCGACATCGGTGATCAAGTGCTGGTCGAGGTCGCCGATGACGGACCGGGTATCGCGGCGGAACATCTTCCGCGCCTGTTCGAACGCTTCTATCGCGTGGGCAAAAGTCGCGCACGCAACGAGGGTGGATCCGGCCTGGGCCTCGCAATTGTAAAGCACATCGTGGAAGGGCACGGCGGCACCATTTCCGTGAAGAGCGTGGAGGGACAAGGCACCACCTTCGACCTTATGTTGCCCAAGGCGCGCTGATCCGCTATTTCTCCGCGTCCTGTCCGCCCTTCACATCCGGGAAATTAACTCCGGCTGCGACCCCTTTAGGTTCGACATGTGACCAGATCAAAATGCAACATGCTGTGACCCCTTAGGGGTCAAAAGCCGTGTCGCTTCCAGCATTCGACCCCGAAGGGGTCACAGCATTTAGTTCATACGGGGAAAGGGCATCCGACCCTGAAGGGGTCGCAGCAGGACATCAATGATGCGGCAGACGTGTCAAGGTCGGAACAGCGCACCTTTTCATTCTTGCCTACTGGAACAGATCGGCGCACAGGACCTGTTGAAACGGCGAAGGCCCGCCACGCTGATCGCGTGACGGGCCTTCGGTCTGTGAGGTTGGAACCCCGCTCTTAGTAGGCGGTGTTCTGCGGATCCCAGTTGCACCAGCCGTTGGTCCAGTTGTCCGAACCGAACGCACCGCGGTAGGAGACCGGCTGGAAGAACGGGTCGCTCGCATTGCCGCTGAAGTCCGCGCCGCTCAACAAGGGTGAACCGCTGTTTGGCAGCAAGGTCGGATTCGTAAGGGTCACCGGGAGGTTGAGGCCCAGGGTGCTCATGTCGGACACCACGCTGTTGCCGTAACCGCTGGTGTTGAACCAGCTCGCGACGTCAAAGGTCGAGCCGGAGGAAACATCCAGCGGGTCCGCGCAGTTGGCGATGATGGTGTTACGCACTTGCAGGAGGTCCTGCGTCGCATTGTCGCCGCACAGGCTACCGTCGATATAGATCCCGATGGGCCAACCGACCTCGACGGAGTTGAGGATGTTGCAGCGGCTGTTGCGGCGGATGTGGGCGGCGTGCTGGAAGAGAGGGTTCGCCGTTTCGTTGCTTTCGGCGCCGGGACCGAAGACGGTCATGTTGCAGAAGATGGGCATCGTGTAGGGCGAAGCGGTACTGCCCGTGGCGTCATTGTCGCTTTCAAAGCCATTGCTGCCGCTTTGGTCCGCGACATTGTGGTCACGCATGCCTAGGCAGAACTGTCCTTTTCCGCGGAAACCGTTGTCGGTATCGAAGTCATCATCCCAACCGCGGAAGGCCACGAGGTGCTTCACGTTCACCGCGCCGCCGAACCATTCGTAGCTGTCGTCACCGCTGTAGCTCACTTGGATGTGGTCGATGACCGTGCCGCTTCCGACAGCGCCGAAGGTGAGGCCGTTGATCTCCTGGTTGGGCTGGAAGGCGATCCCTGCGAATTCGATGCGCACGTATTCCATGTCGCCGCTGTTGTCCGCGTCGTTCGGGCTGCCTGCACCGCCGTACATGGCAGTGGGACCTCCCTCGATGATGGCCTCGCCACCGGGCTGGTTGTTGTTCGCACGGCCGCAGAGGATCACTCCGCCCCAATCACCGTAGTCGCGGCTGCCGGCAGCTTTGTTGCTGGTGAAGACGATCGGCGAGGAACTTGTGCCCACCGCGTGGATCTTGGCACCGCGCATGATGATCAACGTACCCTTGCTGTCCTTGTCACCCTTCACCACTGTTCCCGGCTGGATCGTGATCGTGGCGCCATTGTCGATGTAGACGAAACCTTGCAGCAGCCATTTTTTGTCGCTGGTCAGTGTGGTGTCGTGCGTGATCGTGCCTTGGAGTACGATCACATCCGATGACGGCGGCGTGGTGTCCGGCGTGTCATTGTCGTCGTCCTTCTTTTTGCAGGCCGTGGCGGAAAGCAGTGCACCGCCGATGAGCAATGCCCAGAGCGACTTGTTCTTCAGAAATTTCATGGGTCCTTTCGGTGTTGTGTGTTTCACGCCGCAAATGGACCGTTCCAAGATTGCGTTCATGTCACGTCGATCTTATCGGATCGTTGGGCCGCATCAACATTGGGTTAAGGACCGATGAGTGAGGGTATCCGTAATAGCAACGGGCACGACCGTGTTGGCCGTGCCCGTTCGCGCGGATCGCGTGCGTTCCTCAGAAGGAATAGCTCAGGTCGGTGGTGAAGTAGACGCCGCGGCGGAAGTCCATGATCTCCTCGTCGTTGCTGCTGATCTTGCCGTCCGCATTGCTGTCCTGTTGCAACAATGTCTGCGCATTGAGCAAATTCTGAACGCCGATCTTCAGATTGAAGTGCGTGCCGAAGCCCTTGCTCAGGCTGGCATCCAGCGTGGCCGTGGGCATTTCATAGATGTCCGGTGTGCCGAAACTGCCCACCGCATACAGACGCTTGCCGAAGGTGTTGAACACCATGTTGTATTGCAGCTTCTTGTCCGTGTTGGTAAAGAAGAGGCCGGCATTCACCACGTAAGGGCTCTGGCCCATCATCGGCCGCTTGTTGTCCTGGCCTACAGCTTGATCGCCAAGCGTGACCGTGCTCTTGATGAGCGAGCCATTGAACATCACACCCAGATGGCTGAGCCAGCCTTCCTTGAAGAGCCCGTTCAACGAACGGCGCACCTCCACTTCGGCGCCGAGGCTTTCCGCCTTTTCCGCATTCTTGAAGGTGAAGTTGCGCGTACCGCCTGATCCCGCGCCGGGCACGAAGAACATTTCGATCGGACCGGTGAAGGATTTCGCGAACGCGCCCACGCTCACCACATCGCCGAGGGTCGGATACATTTCCCAGCGTGCATCGAGGTTGCTGATCGTCGCTGTCGTCAGGTCGGGATTGCCGTAAAGCACGTTGTTCGTGGTGAAGTCGTAGAAGGAGAATGGGGCGAGCTCGCGGAATTCCGGACGGTTGACGGTATTGCTCCAGGCCGCGCGCACCAAGGACTTTTCAGTGATTTTCCAGGACGCATTCACCGACGGAAGCACACTGGTAATGGGGTTGTCCACCTCGATCTTGTCCGCGCCGTAGGTGAAGCTGCTGAGCTGTTGGCGATTGTCCTCCACGCGCACGCCACCGCTGATGACCAAGAGCTTGGCGACGTTCACCGTGGTGCCGGCGTATCCGGCGAAGAGGGTGTTCGAAGCCGCATAGGCATCGCTGGGGTTTGTGCCTTCATCCAACTTGAAGCCGGTGGTGGAGTTGATGTTCTCCGCGGCGAAGATCTCCCCGAGTTGAAGTTTGCTGAGGTCTTGGTCGAACTGGCCGGTGTTGGCCTTTTTGAAGGACATCCAGCGAGCGCTGAAGTCGCGGTCCTTGTATTCTGCGAGCGCGCCGGCTCGGACCGTGGCGGTGACCGATGCATCGGGCTTGCCCACCTTCTGCGAAAGGTCCACTTTCCCGGTGTAGGTGCTCTCGTCGAGGTCGCTGTAGAAACGGCCCGCATCGAGCGTCGAAGCGGACGGAGGGATCACCACCTGATAGGGCGCGTCGGAATCACCGATGTCGCGCACGGTCTCCGCGCGGCGGAAGTCCGGTTCCTGGCCCAAGGCCCGGCCGTAGCCCAAGGTCCAATCCAATTGCATGCGGTCGTTGCGGAGATCATGGGAGCCATGCAGTTGTCCGCTGTAGATCGTCCGCTGGTGGTAGCGGTAGGCGAAGTTGTTCACGTCGAAGTTCTCCTCGAGGTTCTGTCCGGTGCGGGCCGTGGTCTCGTTCTGGCCCACCTGGTCGAAGAGGTTCCGGAACTCGAGCTTCGTGTTGGGCCCGATCAGTGCGGACCAGTTGTGCATCACGCCGAGCCGTGAAGTGCGGATGTTCACATTGTCCAAATAGTGGTAGATGGTATCGCTTTTCTGGGCGGCGGCATCGTAGGAGTTGTAGTTATAGTTCGTGGAATTGTAGACCTGGCTGGTGTTCGAGAGGTCGATCGATGTGACGTTACCGTAGTGGTTCTTGGCATTGTACTTTCCGAAGCGGTGCGCGAACATGAAGCCGAAGCGCTGGTCCGGTGCGGCGGTGGAAGTGGAAGCGGTCCAGGTGTTCGGAAGGGCTTGGCCGGCCGCGGTGAGCTGTGCCGAAGAGACCTTGTTCAGGTTCGTCGGGAAATTGGAAGGCAGTTGGCGCGAGCCATCGTCGAAGCCAAGGAAGTCGGTCGAGCTCCGTTGATCCTGCTGGATGTCCCCAAAGGTCGTGCCGGTACGGACTCCAAGGCCGTAGCTGAATTTGAATTCGTTCTTCTCCGGCACGCCGGTGGTGCTCACTTGGATCACGCCGCCAGCGAAGTCACCTGGAAGTTCCGGTGCTCCGGTCTTGTAGACCATCACCCGGTCCAAGGCCCCGCTGGGGAGCAGGTCAAAACTGAAAGCACGGCGATCCGGTTCGAGGCTCGGTGCGGTCACTCCATTCAACAGCACTGTGTTGTAGCGGTCCGCTAACCCGCGCACCATGATAAAGCGATCACCGAAGATGGTAACACCGGGGATGCGTTTCACCACATCGGCTGCAGTGCGGTCCTGTCCCTTCGCGATCTGTTGTCGACCGATCGCGTTGGCCACTTGATCGCTGTTGCGCACGGCCTGCATCACGGCCACCTCCGTATCCACGCGGCGTTCGCGCACCACCTGCACCGTCTGCATTTCCGGCGTGCCATCATCCAATGCGATGTCCAGCTTCGTCGCTTGCCCGGCGACAACGTTCACGTCGCGCTCGACATTGGCGTGGCCTACCATGCTCACCACAAGTGTGTATGCACCCGGTTCGGCAGGCAGACTGAAATGGCCGTTGAGGTCCGTACTGACGCCTGTGGTCGTGCCCTTGATCAGCACATTGGCGAAAGGCTGCGGCTGCGAGGTGCCATCCTCCAAGGCCGTCACCGTTCCGTTGATGGTGCCTTTCTGAGCGAAGAGCGCAGCGGCCACAAGTATGAAGAAGGTCGCTAATAGGGTGCGGATCATCCGGGTTTGCGCCCGTACCGAAAGGGTCCCGAACGTGGGCGCAAAAGTCTCGGCCCGGTATTACCTGGACCTTGATCAACGGTTAACGAAATGTTAGGCGGAAGGAGGGTCGACTTTACGATCCCGAAACGTTGGACCCCCGGTCGGCTCCTTCAGGAACCACCAGCCGGGATGCTCGCCTTTGCCGCCGCGCTCCTTCCACATGCCAACGAGCTGCTCCTGCAATATCGTGGTGGCCTCCTCGACACTGTCGCAGACATGCACGAACGAAAGTTCCTTGGCTCCGATGGTCCCTGCAGCGACCATGCGGTCCAACTGTTCCAGCATTGGCGCCCAATAGTCCTTGCTGTAGAGGATGATAGGAAAGCCTTCCACCTTGCCGGTCTGGATCAATGTCACCGTTTCGAAGAGCTCGTCCATCGTGCCTGCGCCACCGGGCATCACCACGAAGCAGACACTGTACTTCAGCAACAGCACCTTGCGCACGAAGAAGTGGTCGAAGGTGAGGTCGACGTCCAGATATTGGTTGGCGAACTGCTCATGTGGCAGCAGGATGTTGCAGCCCACGCTGGTGGCGCCGACGTCCTTCGCACCACGGTTAGCGGCCTCCATCACGCCGGGTCCTCCGCCGGTCATGATGGTGAAGCCCACACGACCCACGCGCCGGGCGAGCGAGCGCGTTGCGATGCAATACGGATGGTCCTCCGGAAAGCGCGCGCTGCCGAAGAAGGTGACGCAAGGCCCAACGAAATGCAACTTGCGGAAGCCGTAATAGAACTGCTGCGCGATCTTCAACTGCGTCTTGAATTCCTTCCAGCGCGAACGCGGTCCGCTCAAAAAGCGCAGGTCGATCTTGGAGCGGTCGCTGGGAATGGTGGGCATGGCGCGAAGGTATCGCGACATGCACTGCGAAGGAGCCGATCACCGCACGATCAATCGCTGCGGCGCGATCGGTAGAGTGGTACCAAGTGTTTGCACGAGATACATCCCGGCTTGTGGCAGACTGAATGTTGCCGATCCGTTGATCGTGCGGTCGAAGACAACGCGCCCGCTGGCATCGAGTATGCGCAACTGTGCGTTTCTCGCTCCAGGTCGCAGGGTGATGGTGAACGGTTCTCCGGCCTCGACAGGGGAAGGGGAGATGGCGAATGCCGGATCCTTGCTCGCTTCATCGATACCGGTTGAAAGCGCGCATTGCGGAAACTGCGGGTTGAGCCAGGAGATGTCGCTGTCTTCATAGCAGCGAAATCCATTGAAAGTCTCCGCATCACAGGAACCCGTTGTCCATCGGAAAGGGCCGGAGAGATCGCCCAGCCGTTCGATGTAGGAGGATTGTCCTTCGAAGAATAGCACACTGTTTCGGGTTGCCGGAATGGCGGATACCGTGCGAAGCGCAAGTCCGCCGATCACAACGTGGCCGGTGTCCAATACGGTCCAGTCCACGGTGTCGACATAGGTGTCAAAAGTGATCCGTGTCGACCATTGATCACCGGGGATCGGGTTCCACCTGAACAACAGTTGGTGCGTGTTTGAGGTAGGGTCCCAATAGAATGTGGAATCATTGGAATTGGAGATGAATTGCGGACTGGCGTGGCAGATGATGAATGCGCCGCTTTCGGACATGATGCCACAAGTGTGACCCGCGATCACCGTGTCGCTCAAGACCTGTAGAGTGAGCAAACTCGTATCGGGTCCCGACCAGATGCCTGTCTCATAGGTCCACTGCGCACCCATGGGAGCAAAGGGCGTTTGCGCTTGCAACGACAATGAGAAGAGGAATGGAAGCAGGAGTAAGGATGATCGCATGGTCGAGGAGTTGAGGTGAACGTATAACTACTGGACAGTCGTTATGCCGTGAACGCTGCTTGGCAAACTACACAGGCAGCGTTCACGGCATGGGCACTATCGCTTCTTTCGGTAGCCAGGTGTCTCAGCGTGATCCAGATCACGAGGAAAGCAGCCCGTTCATCGTTGAATGATCACCGCCTTCGTGAAGGTCTGATCATTCGAAGTGACCCGCACGGAACAGGTCCCCGGACGGATGCCACTCACATCAAGGGTCATGTCGGCGCTGCTGATCTTTCCGCTCATCACCACTCTGCCCGTTGCATCATATAGATCGTATTGGGCACCCACGAGGCTGGCATCGACGTTCAGGATAATGCGGTCGCTTGCCGGATTCGGCGAGATGGACATGTTCTGGCTGGCGGACGTTTCGGCCACATGGGTGGTGCCCATGTCGTAGAGGCCGGCGATCTCAGTCACTGTCAACGCACGGTTCCAAATGCCGATGTCGTCGATCGCCCCGAGGAAATAGCCTGCCCCTATACCCTTGCCGATGAACAACGGCAAATTTGCCGAGACGGCGGAACTGTATGGACTTGTTGCGCTGCCTTGGAGCACGCCGTTCTTGTACCAGTTCATCGCCCCGCCGTCATACGTCCCCACATAATTATCCCAAGTGTCCAAGGTGGATACACACGTGATGGTGGTCCATGTGGATCCCTGCATGGTCGTCTGGAAATTCTCACTCGTTCCCCCTTGGACCAGGGAAATGAAGTTGCCAGCAGCGGAAGTGCCGGTCATCATCACGATGCCTGCCGCGGGTTGCGTTTGTTTATTGACCCACATGGAATAGGTGAACGCGCCACTGTAGCTCAACTGGAAGGTCGGGGAGGCAACGGTGAAGTAGGAACTCGCACCGTCGAAACTTGCCGCGGCGTCGGGATTGCCGAACCGGTCGTCCTCGAAGGTGGCCCCGTTGTTCGTGGCGTCGTTCCCCGTGCCGCTGGCATCGGTGCCGCCGCCATTGAAAGGATACCAAGCGACCAGGCCGCTGGTCGGAACATTCGCTGGCACTTGGGCCATTGCCGAAAGGCTGCACGTGGCGGCAAGCAGAAGGTGTATCTGTCTTTTCATGATGGGGAATGTTGGGTTTTTAAAGAGCGTGACGGAGTCCATCCCACATGGTGAATATAGCCCAGCGGAGAGATGATGACAAGGATCGGAAGAACGTAACTTCTCACGCAGCCACTGCCAGCACGCCCTCCAGAGCTTCCTTCGCCTGTTTCATATTGGTGACGTTCCCAACGGAAAGCCGCAACGTGCCGGCCTTCTCATACACCTTGGATCAGCGCGGCTGCTGTCTCACGGCGCGGAGGATCGCGGCGAAGACCTCGCTCTCGAAGAAGGCAGGCTACGGTGGGCATAGCATCAACTCCGCATGTTCCGGGTGGTGATCCTGAAATTGCCCCGGTACGTTTGCATCGTCAAGAACAATGAACATGGAAACGCAGACCACTTTGGATTACGACCGCGTGGCGAAGGCCATCGCCTTCATCGCGGAGCATCAACAGGAACAACCGACCTTGGAGCAGGTGGCGGAGGTGGTGCACCTCAGCCCAGCGCACTTTCAACGGCTCTTCACCGATTGGGCCGGGGTGAGTCCGAAGAAGTTCCTTCAATATCTCACCGTGGAGCATGCCAAGAGGACCCTCGCCCAAGGCAGTGGGTCGTTGTTCGATGTGGCGCACGATGTTGGCCTTTCCGGCCCCGGTCGCCTGCATGATCTGTTCGTGAGCATCGAAAGCATGACACCGGGTGAATACAAGAACGGTGGTGCAGCACTCGTCATTGATCACAACTTTGCGGAGAGCCGTTTCGGAAAGCTTCTGGTCGCCTCAACGCCCAAAGGCATCTGCCACTTGGCCTTTGCGGAGAATGAGGAGGAAGCCATACAGGAACTGAAGAGCCGCTTCCCTTATGCCATCTATCGCCAACTGGAAAGCTTCGCGCAGCAGGATGCCTTGCGCATCTTCAACATGGACTGGGATGCCTTGGACCAGGTGAAGCTGCATTTGCGCGGTACGCCGTTCCAACTGAAGGTGTGGGAAACCTTGTTGCGCATCCCCTTCGGACGCCTGACCACCTATGGTGACATTGCCATCAGCGTCGGCGATAGGGGCGCTTCCCGCGCGGTGGGCACCGCCATCGGCGAGAATCCTGTGGCCTTTCTCATCCCGTGTCATCGAGTGGTCCGATCCACCGGCGGCATCAGCGGTTACCGCTGGGGAACAGTGCGCAAACAAGCGCTCATCGGTTGGGAATGCGCGCAACTGGAGCAAGCCGGGCGATGAATGCCATGAGCACCCGCGTGGACTGGGTCGCAGCCAGTGAAAGCCTCCATTCCAACGGCTATGCCGTGGTCGCCGACGTGCTTGATCCTGCTCAGTGCGACGAATTGCGCGCATTGTACGATGCGCCTGTCGGCTTCCGCAAGACCGTGGTAATGGAGCGCTACCGCTTCGGCCGAGGCGAGTACAAGTACTTCGACTACCCGCTGCCTCCGCTCGTGCAACGTATCCGGACCGCCATGTATCCACATCTCGCCGATGTGGCCAATGCCTGGATGCAGGCACTCAGCCTCCCGGACCGGTTTCCAGGCACGCATGCCGAGCTATTGGAACGGTGCCATGTCGCCGGGCAGGACAAGGCCACGGTACTGCTGCTGCGCTATGGCGCCGGTGGCTTCAATACGTTGCACCAGGACCTCTACGGTGAATTGTATTTCCCGATCCAATTGGTGCTCTTCCTGGATCGGCCGGGTGTGGATCATGAGGGCGGCGAATTCGTCCTCATCGAACAAATGCCACGGGCACAATCCAAGGCTATCGTCCTGCGGCCGGAACGCGGATCCATGCTGCTCTTCACCACCAACTTCAGGCCGGTGAAGGGAACGCGGGGATACTACAGGGCCGCCATGCGCCACGGGGTGAGCACCGTGCACAAAGGCCAGCGGCACACACTCGGCGTCATCTTCCACGACGCGCATAGCTGATGTGGCATCACGACCAGTTGACCGATGCGGCGTTGCGCGCACTGATCCGTAACAGGCGCATCACCTTGGGCGGTAACCGACGGCTGCGCATCTATGGCACCTTGCGCTGTGGATCGGGCAAGCGCATGCTGCGGAGTAACCGGGTGTTCTTCGCCGATCGCCGCGCTGCGGAACGCGCTGGCTACCGGCCATGTGGCAACTGCCTGCACCGCGTGCAACACAGCTGAAACCTGGATCTCTTTCAGCACCCGCACGCCAATTTGCTGCCCTGCGATGGCGACGTTCGCTATCACGGCCCGCTCTTCACGCTGGCGGAATGCCGGAACATCACAGCAGGACTGCTCGCGGACATCGCTTGGCAACACGATGAGGCCGTGATCTTCGGCAAGCGCATCATCACCGCGCGGCAGGCGGCCTGGTATGGCGACAGCGGTTTCGCCTACACCTACTCCGGCACCACCAAGCATGCCTTGCGCTGGACGCCCTTGTTGTTGCGCTTGCGGCGGCGGGTACAGGAGGTCTTGCATGCCGACTTCAACAGTTGCCTGCTGAACCTCTATGCCGATGGCACCCAGGGCATGGCCTGGCACAGCGATGATGAGAAGGCATTGGGCCGTGATGCGGTCATCGCATCGCTCAGCTTCGGTGCCGAACGCACCTTCAGGTTCAAGCATAGACGCACGCCGGAGAAGCACCAGCTATTGCTTCAGAACGGGAGCTTGCTGGTGATGCAAGGCGCCACACAAACGCACTGGCTGCATAGTCTTCCGAAGTCAACCCGTGTAAAACACCCCCGCATCAACCTGACCTTTCGAAGCATAGTGGGGCAGGGGTGAGAAATTGATCGCGAAGGAAGAGGTGCGGTTGTTCACCGGTGCGGAATGACTCCTTCACTGTGGGTGCAATCTTCTGAACGTTCGATCGGATGCTGTATTGAGCGCGACCGGGATTGTCAAAAATCGCGGAGCGGGTATCTCTGAAAACTATGCCGCCACCGCCAACACACCTTCCAACGCCTCCTTCGCCTGCTTCATATTGGTGACGTTCCCCACGGAAAGCCGCAACGTGCCGGCCTTCTCGTACACCTTGAATCTGCGCGGATACTGTTGCACGGCGCGCAGGATCGCAGTGAAGACCTCGCTCTCGAAGAAGGGATGTTTCTGATCCGCGATGAAGGTGCCGATGAGCTTGCCTTGCTTCAATACCATCTTCTCCAGGCCGAGGCGCTCGCCGCTCCAGCGTAGACGGATCGCTTCCATCAGGTCTTGCACTTGCGCGGGGATGGGGCCGAAGCGGTCGGTGATGGACGCGCTGAATTTCTCGAGCTCGGCCGCGTCCTTCAGGTTGTCCAGCTGGCGATAGAGCGCGAGGCGTTCTGCTGTTTCGCTGACGTAATCGCCGGGGATCATCATGCGCAGGTCGGTCTCCAGCACGCAGTCGTCGGCGCGGTAGCGACTGTCGCCGCGCGCGAGTTGGCGGTCCTCGAAGAGTTCCTTGAAATGCTCGTCCTTCAACTCGCGCACGGCTTCTTCGAGGATCTTGTGGTAGGTCTCGAAACCGATGTCGTTGACGAAGCCACTCTGTTCCGCGCCGAGCAGATCGCCAGCGCCGCGGATGTCGAGGTCCTTCATCGCGATGTGGATGCCGCTGCCGAGGTCGCTGAACTGCTCGATCGCTTGCAGGCGTTTGCGGGAGAGGTCCGGTAAGAGGTGCGGACTCGGCGCGAGGAGATAGCAGAAGGCCTTCTTGTTGCTGCGCCCTACGCGGCCGCGCAGTTGGTGCAGATCGCTGAGGCCGAAGTTCTGCGCCTCGTTCACGATGATCGTGTTGGCGTTCGGAATGTCGAGGCCATTCTCCACGATGGTGGTGCAGACGAGCACATCGCTGTTGCCTTCGATGAAGTCCATCATCACCGCTTCCAGCTTGTGTCCTTCAAGTTGGCCATGGCCCACGCCCACGCGCGCGCCGGGCACCAGCTTGCGGATCATGTCCGCAACGAACTCGATGTTCTTCACCTTGTCGTTGATGAAGTAGACCTGCCCGCCGCGCGAGAGTTCATACTCCATCGCGTCCTTGATCACCACCTCGTCGTAGGGAAGCACGTTGGTCTGCACGGGATAGCGGTTGGGCGGCGGCGTGCTGATGATGCTGAGGTCGCGCGCGCCCATCAGGCTGAACTGCAGCGTGCGCGGGATCGGCGTGGCAGTGAGCGTGAGCGTGTCCACCGTGGCACGCAGCGTCTTCAACTTGTCCTTCACATTCACGCCGAACTTCTGCTCTTCGTCGATGATCAACAGGCCGAGGTCCTTGTACTTCACGTCCTTGCTCACGAGGCGATGCGTGCCGATAAGGATGTCGATCTTCCCTTCCTGGAGGTCGGCGAGGATCTGCTTTTGATCGGCCGCGCTGCGGAAGCGGTTGATGTAATCGACGCGCACGGGCAAGCCTTTCATGCGTTCGGAAAAACTCTTCCAATGCTGTAGCGCGAGGATTGTCGTGGGCACGAGCACCGCCACCTGCTTGCTGTCGCACACCGCTTTGAATGCCGCGCGGATCGCGACTTCCGTCTTGCCGAAGCCGACATCGCCGCAGACGAGCCGGTCCATTGGCGTGGGTTTCTCCATGTCCCGCTTCACATCCGCGGTGGCCTTCTCCTGATCGGGCGTGTCCTCATAGATGAAGCTGGCCTCGAGTTCCATCTGGAGATAATTGTCCGGCAGGAACGCGAAGCCCGGCTTGCTTTTCCGTTGCGCGTAGAGCTTGATGAGGTCGAAGGCGAGGGCCTTCACTTTCGCCTTGGTCTTTTCCTTCAGGTTCTTCCACGCGGGGCTGCCGAGCTTGCTCACGTTCGGTGCCGCGCCGCCTTCCTCGCCGCTGTATTTGCTCACGCGGTGCAGGCTGTGGATGCCGACGTACAGGATGTCGTTGTCGCGGTATTTCAGGCGGATCGCTTCCTGCATGGAGCCGCCTGCATCGATCGTTTCCAGTCCACTGAACACGCCGATGCCATGGTCGATGTGTACCACGAGGTCACCGGGTTTCAACTGTGTCAGCTCCTTCAGCGTGAGCGCTTGCGAGTTCTTGCGGAAACCCTCCTTCAGCCGGAAGCGGTGGTAGCGCTCGAAGATCTGGTGGTCCGTGTAGAGCGCGAGTTTCAGTTCGCCATCGATGAAGCCTTCGTGCAGGTCCAGCACCAAGGGCGTGAAGGACACCTCGTGCTCCATGTCGCGGAAAATGGAATAGAGGCGTTCGCTCTGCTTGGCGCCGTTGCAGGCGATGAGGTTGGTGAAGCCCGCGTTCTGCTTGTTGTGCAGGTCGCCGCTGAGGATCTTGAAGTCTTTGGCGAAGGGTGGTTGTGGCCTTTGGCCGAAGTCGATGTTGACAGCCTCAAGCTGTAAGCCACTAGCCACAAGCTTGGTCTCCGGAACCAAGCTTGTGGCTTGAGGCTTGAGGCTGGAACCCCAGAACACTTTCCGGAATCCAAGTATTCCTTTGACCAGATCACCATCATTGGCCAGGAGTGTCTCCGGCTTGGCGTGCTTCGCTTTCTCCGGTGTGCGCGCGTAGAGATCGGTCAGTAGTTGCAAGGCCTTCGCTGCCGCGTCGCTGATCGCCTTCGGGTCGTTCAACCAGATCATCGCATCCTCTGGCAGTTGCGCGAAGAAGGTCTGTTGCTCCGCTGCATCTTCATCTTGCAGGTCGGGCACGATCACCGCTTCGGCGAGGCGTTCCACACTCAGCTGGTCCTGCGGATCGAAGCGGCGCACGCTCTCCACGGTGTCGCCAAAAAGCTCGATGCGATAGGGCTTGTCGTTGCCATAGCTGAACACGTCCACGATGCCGCCGCGTACACTGAACTGCCCCGGCTCATACACGAATTCCACACGCTCGAAGCCGGTCTCCTGCAGCCATTCCTCCAAGGTGTCGATCGGCAGTTCCTCGTTGCGTTTGATCGCCAACGTGTTCTTCTGCATCGTCTCCTTACCAACGACCAGCGGCACCAAAGCCTCCGGATAGGTAACGATTGTGATTGGTGATTGGTGATTGGTGATTGGGGCGTCCCCACTAATCGCCATTCGCCTTTCACTATTCACCTTCATTAAGGTCTCCAACACTTCGGTGCGCGTCACGCGATCGCCGTCCTGGTGGCCTTCCGGATCATACGGCGATCGAGAAGGCGCCGGGAAGAAGAGCATCGTTCCGTCCTTCACCTTCCTTGCCTCCTTCTCTTCCCTTACCTCCTTTCCTTTCAACCCCTCCAGATCATTCATGAAATACGCCGCCTCCTCCTTGTCGTTGAGGATGAAGACATGCGTGCCGCCGCGTTGCTCGCGGATCGCATTTACGGCAAGCGAGCGGCCGCTGCCCACCAAGCCGCTTAGGCGGATGCGCGCATGCGGTGTTGCCAATGCCTCCGCTGCTTGCTTGCTGCGTGGGTCGTTGGCGAAGAGGGAGAGGAGGTCGGGGAGGGAGGTGAGGGACATGAACTAGAAAGGCGCGAAAAATTAAAGAGGTGCGCCAGTTTTGCTGAGGGCGTATCTGTAGAGTCCAGGATCCCCCCCGGCTAATCCCAACACTGGCGGATCGAGGACGACATCGCATTCATCATCCGGGGCAAAGTCTTTGAAAGATGTAATGTCTTCCATACTGGAATGAGGTTTAATCCCATCATATGACAGGATTAAGCCAATCGGACGAAACGCTATTTCAGAACAAGAAATGGGTGTGTCACCATCGTGGGGAATGAACACTGAATACCCGTGCACGCGGAAAGATGACGAGATGCTGTAATAGAGGTACACGTTCAATCCACTCGGAAATGCGATGGATGTTGGGTCAAGGAGATACTCCTTGAAACCTGGCCTCCGGAGCAAAAGGTCTGTTGATTCCGCGCTCGCGAACATCGTCAGAACTTGCTTCAAAACTCTGTGAGGTCGTATTCTGAATGAGTGTGGTCCGGTATAACCATTCGTGCATCTTTCAAGCAATGCGAATGCCTGTTTTGCGAATGAAGTGTAATCTCGGGCATACCACGCACCGGTGCTTTTATTGCACGTCTCGCAAAGTGAGTGCTTGCCCATTCCCCTATGCGAGCGGTTTCGCTTCCCGAACAAGGGGTTAGAAGAATCGAACAGGTTCTCACCTTTCTGGAGGAAGACGGGTTTGCTGTTAAATGCTGACTTTGGTGGAATATGTTCGAAGGAAGGCGAACCCTGCTGTCCGCAGAGGCGGCAAGTGAACGAAGGCGAACTGGCCATGGGTGTTCTAACTAGTTCGCTGAGGTGATACGTGGCTGTATGGTGATCACTACGGATGCCTAAATGCCCGAAACCCGGTGCCGGACATTCCGGGCATCGGGTTCGGGAGTGGCGCAAAACTACTACGCGGTTGTGGGATGCACTTCTCGGCCAGCCTCCAGTCCATATTGCAAAACCATCCACCACAATCCTACCTTGGGCCTAAATACCAGCTCTTCGATGCGCCGCACTTTACTCCTTTCGATCCTTTCGACCCTGCTGATCCCCGCTTCGGCGCAGACCACCATCACTTTCATGAACGGTGTCATCTTCAATGATGGCTATGCCGCCTTGGTGCCCGATGTCGCTCCGGAACCCGGCGTGATCAAACTCCGGAACGACCTCTTCACCACCAAGCTCACGCCCGCCGAACTGAGTTCCATCGGCACGAGCCTGCAGATGCGCGTGGTCATCGGTGCGCTCTGCGATAATTACGACCGCATCGGAAGCGTGAACCTCGCATTGGTCCCCCCAGGCTCAGAAACCTACGATCCCGCGCAAGTGGAGCACATCGAGCTCGGGCGCTTCATCACGCCGTTCATGAACAAGAACATCCAGCCGGATTCGGTCCCGTACGTTTTCCATATCGACAATGTGTCCATGTTGTTGAGGGACCCCGTGTTGACATCGACCTATGACATCTGGGTCGAGCTGCAGGTGTTCGGCGTTCCGTATGCGGCGCAGACACAGGTTGCCGGCTGTTCCGGGCACGACGATGTGTTCAGCGGAAAGCTGACCTTCACCACGGACGATGCTGCACCTCCTTCGGACACGGATGTGCTCACACCGCTCTTCTTCAGCGCCAATTTCAACAACTACCAGGCGGATGCCACCGATACGCTCGGCCTTACCACCAAGAGCATCACCTTCCAAGTGAACGATGACCTTACGGATGCCGCGTTCTTTTTGATCACGTCCAATCACGGGTCCAACGACAATGGGGAGGAGTACAACAGAAGGTACCACTACGCCTACTACGATGGCCAGCTGAAGCTCACCTATAAGCCGGGCCGCACGACGTGCGAACCGTTCCGCCAGTACAATACACAGCCCAACGGGATCTATGGGTCCTCACCGCGGACACCTGCACAGTGGCAATCCTTCAGCAACTGGTGCCCGGGTGATGTGATCGACATCCGCAGGATCAACCTCGGTCCGGTGGCCGCAGGCGAACATACCTTCATGATCCGTGTGCCCACGGCGGTATTCGTCGGACAGCAGGGCAATTTCCCGCTCTCGTTGTACTTCCAGGGCACCACCTCCGGAGCGCTTGTAAACATCCATGAGAGCAGCGCATCGGATACCAACTTCAAGGTCTATCCGAATCCTTCAACCGGGCAGTTCACCGTTGAACTACCGACGGAGGAGAAGGGCGAGATCACTGTTACGAACGTGCTGGGGGAACAAGTGCTGCAACTTCAAGCCACCAGCGGGACGACGCAGCTACAACTGGGCCGGAGCGGTGTGTATATGGTACACCTGAGAACGGCGGAAGGATACACCACGAAGCGGGTTGTGGTGGGTCAATAGAGATCGACAGCATGGGCCAACGCATGTGGGTCCCGTTGCCGAACTTCACCGCATGCGCCTCGCCGCCTTGTGCCTCTTCCTGTTCGCCGCGCATGTGGCGCCCGCGCAGGATCCAACGCTCGTCCCCGAACTGTTGCGCAGCTTGCGCACGGCGCCTGCGGACAGCGCCCGCGCACAATCCTTGGTCAAGCTGTGCTTCAATCTCATGCGCTCCGCTCCGGACAGTGCGCGGATGTTCGGCGAGCAAGGATTGGAACTCGCGCAACGCATCGGACATGACAAGTCCATCGCCGATGCCTACAATAACCTGGGTTGGCTGGCACTCAGTCAAGGCGGACTGAAGGAGGCCGATTCGCTATTCGTGCTTGCGCTGGATCGTTTCAAGGCCATGAATAAACCGGCCTATGAGTCGGTGGTGCGCTCCAACATGGGCTGGCTGGCGGAGAAGAAGGGCGATCGCGTGGGCGCGCTTGGGCAGTTCCAAGAAGCGCTGAAGCTGGCCGAAGCCGGGCGCGATACCGGCAACGTGGCGGTGATCCTGTACAGTATTGGCACCAACTATAACAAGATGAAGGAGTATGGTCACGCGCGGGACTATTTCGAACGTGCGCTGGCCATGGAACGGCTGCATGGTGAACGTTTGGACAAGCAGGGCATCTGCTTGATGGGGATCGGCAACACGTATCGCAGCGAGGGTGAGAAACAGAAGGCGATACTGAACTATGCACAGGCCGAGACGATCTTCGTCCACATCGGCGATCTGTACGATGCGGCACTGGTGGCGGAGAATACCGGTGGACTCTATGACCAGGACGAACCGACAAAGGCAGCCCTCTACTACAACAGGGCGTTGAAGGCTTACACGGAGTTGAAGTCACCCAATGATCAGGCCTACGTGCTGAGCGCTTTGGGTTATGTGTGGATGAAGTCGGGTGAACTGGTGAAAGCCGACAGCAGCTTGGTGGCCGGTGCCGCATTGGCCGCGGCGACCGGTGACCTCGACCTGGTGAGCGACTTTGAATTGCGGCTGGCGCAATTGGCCAGTTTGCAAGGGAATAGCAACGCCACCCGCACGCACTACGAGCGCTACATCGCGTTACAGGACAGCCTGCGGAGCACGGCCAACGAAAGCGAATTGCTCCGTTTGCGCACGGCCTTCGAGACGGAGCGTTCGGAAAAGGACAATGCGCTGCTGCGTGCTTCCGACGCGGAAAAGGGGGAACGCTTGCGGGTGCGTAACCTGCAGCTCTATGGAAGCCTTGCACTGGCCTTGCTCGCTCTGGTGGGAGTGGTGCTCATCTGGCGGAACCTGCGGCTACGGCGGAAGCATTCCGAAGTGTTGGAAGAATTGAACGGCGCGTTGGAGGACAAGCAGGCGCGCATCGAGGAGATCAATGCCCTGCTGCGCATGAAGCTGCTGCGCACACAGATGGATCCCCACTTCATCCACAATTGCTTGAACGCGATCCGTGCGCTCTCTTTGAAAGCCGACCACGAACGCGCGGATGAATATCTCGAAGGTTTCGCACGGCTGCTCCGTACCGTGTTGGAGCACAGCGTGCGCGACCGCATCACGTTGGAAGAGGAGATCGCCTTTCTCAAGGACTATGTGAAGTTGGAGCAGCTCCGCTTAGGAGATGATTTTACGTGGTCTATCACCGCTGATGAAACGCTGATCAGTGAAGAGCCGCAGATCTCTTCCCTGCTCGTGCAGCCCTTCGTGGAGAATGCAATATGGCATGGCTTGGCGCAACGGTCCGGATCCAAACGGTTGAAGGTCGTCTTCGAAGAGCGCGACGGTGCCATCACCTGTACCGTTGAGGACAACGGCATCGGCCGTACCGACATACCGGCCACTCCGGGAAGACGATCTTTGGGATTGAAGCTCACGGGTGAACGCTTGCAACTGCTTACCGAACGCCTCGAGAACGAAGGGGCGTTCCAAGTTGTGGACCTGAAGGACGAGGAAGGTACACCCACAGGCACGCGGGTAAGCTTGAGGCTATAGTGGTGCGCGGTAACTTGTGCCCATGGTGCGAGCGGTGATCGTAGATGACGAGGCGGAGGCGCGTGCGAGCTTGCGTGCAATGCTTCGACGTCGAGCGGAGGATGTGGAGGTGTTGGCAGAGGCGTCATCAGCGGAGGAGGCAAAGGCGGTGATCACACAACACGCGCCAGACCTTGTTTTCCTCGATGTGCAGATGCCCGGTGGGAATGGCTTCGATCTGTTGAAGCAACTCGGCTCGTGGGACTTTGATGTGGTATTCACCACTGCCAGTAGCCAGCACGCGATCCAAGCCATCCGTTTCAGTGCGCTCGACTACTTGATGAAGCCCGTGCTCGGCGATGAACTGCGCGCCGCCATCGATCGGCACATCGCGAAGCGGTCCGACGATCCCGAAGTGCAGCGCCAACTGCTGCACAACATCGCGCAGCCCAATGAGCAAAGCATGAAGCTCACGCTCACCCAAGGTGATCGCACACACGCGATCGCACCCGCCGAGATCACTTGGTGCCAAGCGGACAATAACTACACCGCGGTACACCTCGCCGATGAGCGCCGCTTCGTATCCGCCCGTACCCTGAAGGACTACGACGAGATGCTTTCACCGCTCGGGTTTATCCGTGTGCACAAAAGCGCGCTGGTGAACCGCAAGCACGTGGATGGTGTGGCGGAAGGACATGTCCGGCTCCGCAACGGCACGCGTGTGGAGATCAGTCGGAGAAGACTGGAGGAGGTGACGCACGCTTTGCGCGGTTGAACCGTTGCCTCGATCCCCTACCGTAGCCTCGGTAGTTCTTTGCGTGACGCTCTTCATGTTGTCACTTGGCCATCCTAATACGATCGCCCATGCGCCGCTCATTCCTCCTTACAGCCCTATTGATCACCGCCGTTGCCTACGGCCAGATCCCTTCCAACCAAAGCTGCGCCACCGCGTTCGAACTACCTGTGGCCAGTGGCAATGTGCAGGATGAGTTCATGGTGGTGGATTCGAAGCACTTCCAAGCGGCGGCACCGGCGCCCGCGACAGACTGCAGCGGAACCGGCGATCGCAAGATGGGCTGGTACTACTTCACCGCAACGAGCACCAAACACTGGGTCCGTTCGGAGGGACCGGAACTGGACAGCCAATGGCTTGATGTATTCAGCGGGACGTGCGGATCGCTTACCTACATGACCTGCATGCAGGCGAATACGGCCTACGCTCCACTGACCGGTCTCACCGTGGGGGAGACGTATTTCATCCGCGTGATCGGCCTCATCACCGGCACGGAGCAAATGGGACTGGCCATCGTATCCGATCCACCCCACGATGAATGCGTGGGGGCGGTCGAACTGAGCGTGGTGGGCGGGCAGCCCCAAGTGTGGCCCGCTACGGAGCTGTCCACCTTGGGTGCTACGCAATCCCAGCCTGCTTGTGCCGGTGACGCGGCGGCTTCGGATGATGATGTATGGTACCGCTTCACGGCGACGGCCACCTCGCATCAGTTTCCCCGCGTCCTTCTTCATCCGAACGATCCGGTGGTCGAGTGGTTCAGCGGGAGTTGCGGCGCGTTGACGAGTGTAGTATGCGATGCGCCGCGTGCCACGGGGCTTACGGTCGGGCAGCCCTATTATATCCGTGTGCACAGTGAAAGCACCGACCCCGCGAACACGCTGCGCATGTTGGTGGATGTGGCCGAGAGCGCAACGAACGATGAATGCAGCGGCGCACTCCCACTGCACGTGACCCTGACCGGTGAGGAACCACAGGCCGTGGACATCTCCACCTTGATCGGTACCAGCAGCACCGCTCCCTGCGACACGCGCACGAGCGATGTTTGGCTCACCTTCACCGCACCGGGCGCCACCGTGACGGTCGTAGGGAGCACCTATCAGGACCTGGCCTTGTTCAGTGGGTCCTGCGGTTCGCTCACTTGTGTGCATCAGGAGACGATGAACCCGGAAGTCGTGTTCACCGGTCTTACGGTCGGCCAGGCCTACTTCCTGAAAGTGGGTACGAACACCAATTTCGCCAACGTGAGCATCCGTGCGTTCGCAACACCTGCGAATGATGAGTGTGCCAACGCGATGCCCTTGGATGTGCTGACCGCTCCCGGTGCGTCGTTCTCCTTTGGATCCACCTGCGGTGCGACGCAGAGCAGCCTGGCGTGCGGGAATGGTCCGGCAAGCGATGTTTGGTACAACTTCACTGCAACCGGCACACAACAACTCCTGTACATCGAATCGAGCGTTCCCCAAAGCAATACGAAGTTCGAAGTGCTCAGCGGCAGTTGCGGTTCGCTTGCCAGCGTCTTCTGCAATACGTTCGGGAACATCAACGGTGCTGGATCGATCACCGGGCTTACGGCCGGCTCGCCCTACTACCTGCGCGTGTACACATCGCTCAATAACGTCCCCAGCGCCTTCCGCATCGGCCTGACACAGGGTGTGGTGAACGATGATTGCCCCGGTGCCATTGAACTACCGGTGCTCTCGATCGCGGACATCCCCGGACAACCGTTGCAGTACAACACCAATGCGACCGCGGGTACGGGCAGCTGCGGAACGTTCAAGGACATGTGGTACCGCTTTACGCCCACGACAGCCGAAGGCAAGTTCCTCTCCGCCTACCCGGTGATCAGTACCGGCCTGTATATCGAATTGCTCAGCGGCGGCTGCGATGACCTGACGTCCGTGAGCTGCACGAGCAATAGCTCCACCGGCAATGCGCATCAGAGTTACACGGGTCTGGTGCCGGGGAATGAATACCATGTGCGCATCTCGGGCAATGTGGCAAGGCCCTTCGTGCCGTTGCGGGTAGCCACGCCGGTCAATGACGAGATCACCGGGGCCTTGGCGGCACCCTCCGGAACGGCGTTCACGCAGCCGCTGTGGGTGGGCGATGGATACGGGGCCACGGAGAGCTATCCCTCTTTCTGTGTCGCGAACCAATTCACCGATGATGACACCTGGTTCCACTTCACAGCTACAGCCGCCACACATACGGTGAAGGCTGTGCAGCGCAATCCGATCTTCGCGGAGACGCCGCTCCCCAATCCGCTCGCGATCGAGGTCTTCGACACGCTCTCCACGGATGCGGCGGTGCTGGAGGAGCATGCGATAGGTTGTGGCTACGGCTCCATTGCGCTCACCGGCCTCACGGTCGGTCACGTCTACAGGTACCGTGTGTTCACGCCTTGGCATGACAGCGAGGACATCTGCGCGTTCGCCACGTGGTACACCAATGGCAACAACGACGAGGCGAGTGGTGCCACACCCTTGGCCTACAGCGATGACCACCAACTGTACTTCAACACCGCCGGTGCCACACAAAGCCAACCCGGCGCTGGCTGTCTGGTGGACGACTTCGCGGATGATGACATCTGGTTCTCCTTCACCGCGAACGGCTCACCGGCACGTGTTGTGGTGGGCTACGCCACAGCCGACATTACGTTGGAAGTATTCAGCGGAACACCCGGCAACCTCACCTCCATCGCCTGCGACGGCAACGTATTGGTGTTGCCCCCGCTGACGAGCGGCCAGACCTACTATCTCCGTCTTTACAGTTGGAAGAACGCCACACCGGCTGAAGGACGTATCGGTCTATTCACCACGCCATCGCTCACTGCGAACCCGTTGGTGGATGAGTCCTGCCTGGGTCCTGTACTACTGGAAAACCCGTCCATCGAGCAAGGCGAATACTGTTTGGCCAGCCTGATCTCCATCGGTGCTATCGGAGGGATGGGTCTGCCAGTGGCACCGGGCTGGCCGCGTTTGCAGGAGACCTCATCCGATGGATATAGCAGCTGCACGTTGTTCGACGATACCCAAGAGATGCCCTCCACAATGTATGGGGGCGATGAGATCTTGGCCCGCTCCGGCAAAGGCATGGCCGGCATCCTCTTGAAGTACACAGGTCCATGGCGTGAATACCTGTCGGCCCCGCTCAGTGAACCCCTGATACCCGGTGAACCGTATCTCGTTTCCCTGCACGCGATCTCCGCCAATACCAGCTTGACCTTGAATGGTATTGGTGCCTTCCTCTCCACTGGTCCAAGTGTGCAGCTCTCTTCCGTCGCCATCAATGTCGAACCTCAAGTGGTCGACCTCGATGTGGTGAAGGGTGGGGAGTGGACGAACATAAGCGCCGTGATCGTCCCCGATGGGCCGTGGGACCACATCGCGATCGGTTGCTTCTTTCAGGATTTCGACGAGTACACGTACGAAGGGAATTTCGATGCTGATGCCTACTACTTCATCGATGACGTTGTGGTCGCGCACATCCAGGATGCGAACTGCATCACCGGCATCGGCGATGTGCCGCCGTTAGATGAGGACGTTGCGGCTTCCGGCGATGCGCTGCGCGTCTATCCGAACCCCGCCAACGACCGCGTGAACATCGTTTGCGGCGCGGACCTCTTCGGCAAGCGCGGTGTGATCGAGGTGTTCGATGTCACCGGTCAACGGGTGCATGCGGACGAAGTGCCTTTCTTGAATGCCTTGCAATTACTTCAGCTTTCGAGTGATTGGAAGGAAGGACTGTACTTGGTGATGGTGCGTGTTGAAGGACATGCGCCGAAGAGCGCGAGGTTGGTACTGCGGAGATGATCAGCGATCATGACGGTTGAACATTTGGGTGGATGTCCGCAGTTTGAGTTTCTGCGTATCCCCGCGCAATAGATTTGTGTACCATCATCCATGGGCACAGCCTTGCATCTGCGTCATTTCATCGGAGCCATCGGCCTCGTCGCCATGGCCTGCACCGTGCAAGCCCAGCGCCTCGATAGCATCCACGTCTTCAACAAGCTGCCACCGGACCACTACACCTCAGCCACGGCGAATGCATTGGCCTGGAAGCTGGACCGGGAGCACGCGCACTATCGGACCATCCGTGGCGATGCCATGGTCACGGTGGCGGACGCGATGAAGAGCTATCAACCCAGCAAGCACATCTACCGCGACCTGCCCACCTTGACGCATGTGGCGATGGCGTGGTACGGCGGACGGCCGATCGCCTTCGGTGTGGCCGACGACATGGACCTGGTGATCAACTTCACCGCGCGCACCGAGTACCGGATCTCCTCGATGACGGACCGCATCCGGGTGCGTGCGCTGATCGCGGAGATGCTGCTGACGCAGTGATCTGGCCGTAGGACCCGTGATCGTCTACAACGCCACCAGCTCGAACTTCGGTGAGCCGCGCTGGCCTTGATCGTCGTAGAAGTCGATGAAGTGCAGCTTGTAGCAATAGCCTTCACGGGTCTGCACGATGTAGACCTGGTCGCTATGCACCGTGTACTCGCCAGTGTCGAAGGAGTAGGTCTTCCAATCGTAGCCGATCACATCCTCGTCGGTGCTGAAGGGGTTGTTGAGCGTATCCTCCAACGTGATGCTCGCGAAGTCGCCCGTGACCTGCGCCACGCGCGCGCCGCTGAATCCGCTGATCGTGCCGGTGACAACATAGGAGAGGTAGGGGTCCGTCGGCGGATAGAACTGCTCGGTGTACTGTGTGAACACCATGTCATAGGTGCCGAGTGGCGGTGCGATGGTGACAGGGCCGCCGTTGATCAAACTGAAGTGCGCATATGAACGCGCAGGGTCCTTCTGCACGGAGAAGTCCTGCACGTTGGAGCCGTTCATAGCCGCAGTGCGGAAGTGGAATGAGCTGGCGGAAACATCCAGGATCTGCACTTTGCGCAAGCCGACGGGAAGGCCTGAAACGTTGTAGCCCATGTCCACAACGAAAATGGGATGCTCTGTCCTCCAATCGCCGAAGGCCAGGCTGTCGGGCCTTCCGTTGGGCAGGTCGACATGCCATGTGTTGCCGTAGCCTGTGGTGTCCGTAGGAAGCGTGATGTCCGATTGTCCGCTGTTGTGGGCGCGCATGACACGCGAAGTGTTCTCCCGCACTTGCCAACCATCTCCCCCGCACTCGAAGGCGAGGTCCCAGTCCATCTTGCTATTGGTGGAGACCACGCTGTTGGTCGCGAGATCATACCACACCTGCGAGCCGTAGTCCGAGCCGATGTGCACCACGCCCTCCTGCGCATCGCCGCGCGGCTGCTTGGGCACGGGGATCTCGTCCTTCACGCAACTGCTGAAGGCGAGCGCCATGATCATTCCGCCAATACCGATCGTTCCTCTCATGACTTTGCTTCCTTGGTCTTGCCTCTAAGGCTCAGCGCCAGCCGGATGAAATACGTGCGTCCCGTGGCCAACGGCACGCTGCCTGCCCCCGCATCACTGTGCGCACCGCCATTGCTGAGTGTCGCGTTGAGGTCGGTGACGTTGCCGATGTTGTCGCAGCCCACGGCAACGTTGAGACGTTGTCCCCACAGCTCCTTCGCCACCGATGCGTTGGCCATCAGATAGGATCCGATGTGCCCGCGTCCGACGCTGCCATCGGCCTGGTAGATGTAGTTCTGCTGCTCGCCCTGGTACTTGCCGAAAGCGGTGATACTCCACCCTTGCTTGCGCCAGCTGCGCGTCACGTTCAGGTTCGCTTCCGGCGTGAATTCGTAGCTCGGCCCGCCGTTCTTCAGCCCCAGGGTGTCGTAGCGCCCGGTGATGGCGGTGCCTCCCTTCAGGGCCCAATGTCCATTGTCCCAGCCTAAGCTGAAGCTGCCGCCCAGCGTGCGGTATTCGCCCACGTTGATGTAGGTGTAGAACGCGCCCGCTTCCTGCGCCAACGTGATCAGATTCTGCACGCGGTCGTGGAATCCGGTGATCTCACCGCGCAGCACGCCTTTCTCCATCGCCTTGCGATAGCTGAGTGAGAGGGTGTAGTTGTTGGAGGTCTCCGCAGTGAGGTCGGGGTTGCCGTGGATGTCGTGGTTCACATCCACGAAGTAGAGGTAGAGTTCTTTTAGCGAGGGGGCACGGAAGCCTTCCGCGTAGGAGGCGCGCAATGTATAGAAGTGGCCGAGTTGCAAACGCGCATCCAGTGAAGGCACCAGCGGCGCATCATACTTCGTGTTGTAGGCATAGCGCAGTCCTGGGCGGACGATCAGCTGCTGGATGGGACGCCATTGCGCGCTTCCGAAGGCGGCATAGTCGCCGATCTCCTGCTTGGTACCATCAGCGATAAGGTCGCCGATCGCGGTCTCATCATTGATGTCCGTGCCCAGTTCATAGCCGAGCCGCGCAGTGTCGTTCGCGCTGGAATACGTTGCCCGCACATTGGTGAGCGTGAAATGCGAATCGTCACTCTCGCCCGGCACAGGCTCGGTTTCCAAGGTGGTGAGGTCGCGCAGCCACGTGGTCCGCGTGCGGTCATAGCGGTCGTACGCCACCAGTCCGTTGACGTGACGGTCCTTGCCGAACTTGCCGTTAGCGAAGAGCGCATTGTCCAGACGCTTGGTGAGGTATTCGGAATCGAAGGCGCTTTCATCGTAAGGTGCGCGCGGCATTCCGCGGTCCGTGATGCGGTCCTGCATCGCTTCGCCCTTGTAGTTGAGGTCCCAATTCTTGTTGAGTGCGTAGCGGTAGTTCAGTCGGCCGAAGTACTGCTCGCGCGGCTTCCATGGTTGATAGCGCGTGGAGTCCGCATAGTTCTTACTGAAGTCGTAGGTGCTTCCTTGGTCCGGGTTCCAGCCGCCGAAGAAGTTGCGACCGAGCGTGAGCAGCACATCGCTCTTGCCGAATCGTTGCCCCGTCGCCACCGAGAGGTTCAGTCGCCCTACCGCTTCAGCGTAGGCGATCGCTTTCACCGAGAAGCCATCGCCGGTGTTCTTGCGCGTGATGAGGTTGATGGTGCCTGCCAACGCGTTGGTGCCGTAGCTCACGCTCAGCGGGCCTTCCAGCACTTCCACGCGGTCGATGCCGCTGAGGTCGATCTGCGCAAGGTCGAGGTTGCCGTCCTGTCGACCGATCACCGGCACACCGTCAATGAGGATCTTCACGTTCTCCCCGCCGAGGCCGCGCATGCTCAGCGAGGTGCCGAGCACATTGTCCTGCGCGAGCTGCATGTTCAATTCCTGCCCGAGCACGTCACCGAGATTTTGCGCGGCCATGCGCTGGATCTGTTCCGCACTGATCACATGCATGCGCTGCACCGCCTTGTCCGCCGGGGTGGGTTTGTATTGGCCGGTGACCACCACATCGTTCAGGTCGTACTGCGAGGCTTGCTTCAGGTCATAGCTGCGCGCGGCCAGCGTGTGGAGCGTATCCGTGATCTCGCGGTAGCCAATGAAGTCGATGTGGATCGCCACACCGTCCTTCATCATGTTCTGAAACAGAGGCAGTGTCACCTTCCCATCCGGGCCGGCCACCTCGACGCCCTTCGCCGAGGTGTTGATCGCCTGCCAAGTGACATGTGCGTACGGCACGACCTCCTTCGTCTCCGCGTCATGCACGGTGATCGGCACTTGCGCGCTGACCGCAGTGGCAACAAGGAAGGCGAGGAGCGCGGCGGAAGTACGGATCATAGGGTGCTTCTTGGCGCTGCGCGAAAAGCGGCTTACGCCAGTTTCAATTTGTTCTCGAGCTCGGCCACCAACGCGGTCCACTCGGGAAGTTCAGGGATGCCCGGCTTGCGCTTTCCGAAGAACTGCACGACCAATGTCCCCTTGGCATCGAAGCATTCGATGGCCGTAACGATGCCGTCCACGCTGGGCTTGCGCACCACCCAGCTTTCAGTGATGGCGCCTTCGCGCACGTGCATGTTGAAGTCGGGGTCGATCACGTTGAACCATTCGGGCACATCCATGATATTCTTTACGGTGCCCGTGTGGATCTGGATCATTCCCTTGTTGCCGATGAAGACCATGATCGGAAGTCCGCTCTTGGATGCTGAGGTCACCATTTCGCGCATGGCGTTGTTGCTCACCTTGGTGGTGAATCCTTCCGGCGCATGGCGCAGCGCTTGTGTGCGCGTGACGCCATACTTGCGCGTCATGCCGTAGAAATCGTGCGTGTCCTTCATCGCCTTCCAGTCTTCGCGGAAGCCGTCGGTGTTGATCTCGGCATCGGGCTTTTCAGCAGCATCCGCGGGCCAAGGCTTCACGGCCTGCACCTTGCTCTGGTCGTCGCTCGTGTACTTCTTCACAAGCGCGTCGTAAGCGGTGACGTTGCTTTCCGGAAGTAGGTAGACCTTGTGCACGGCCTCACCATCCTTGGCGAAGAACTGCAGACTGCGGCGCGGACCGTCATGGCCTTCCTCGATCACAGCGAAGGCGGAATTCCACGGTCCCCAGAAGATGCGCAGGTCGATGTCGGCGCCCACGAAGAGGCCCACATGCTGCTCGCTGAGCGAAGGGTTCAGGTATTCCCCCTTGCGCTCGTGCACTGCGTCATCATTGCGTGAAAGGGCCATCACACGGCCCAGCGTAGGGACTTCCGCCATCAGGGCGCGAAATTCCGGTTGCAGCCGCGTAACTCCGTCACCGATGCGTAATACCAGCAGCTCCACTTCGCTCACGCCGAGTTCGATGGCGGCGTTGCGGATGCGGGTCTTCGGCTTGGCGGCCATCAGTTCATCAAAGCGAAGTTGCAGGGCGGTGCCTGTGGTGGTCGTGGTTTCCATGTTTTTTGAGTTGGGGCGCGAGATCTCGCGCCCTTACGGATTGATGGTTTCGAGTTCGTTGGTCTTGGTGCTGGTCTTCTTCGGTGTTCCATCGAAGAAGACCAGCGGGCAGGCGTGGCAGGGATGCGGTATCACCTGCGCGGAAAGGCCATAGGCCTCCGTGAGGATCGGTGCGGTGAGCACATCGTCGGGTACGCCAGAAGCGGTGATGCGTCCGGCATTCATCAGCAAGATGCGGTCGGCGTATTGAGCGGCCATGTTCACGTCATGTAGCACGGCCAGCACGCAATGGCCGCTCTTTGCGAAACTCTTGGCCGCGTCCATCAGCGCATGTTGGTGGCGGATATCGAGGTCGTTCAAGGGCTCGTCCAGTAATAGCAGGCGTGGCCCTGGTTCGGTGTTGTCCACCTGTGTGAATGCGCGTGCGATGTGCGTGCGTTGCTGTTCGCCGCCGGAGGTGGTGTCCAGAACGCGCGCCCTCAAGGGATCGAGATGGGCCATGTGCATCGCACGGTCTACGGCTTCCGCATCGCTGCGCGCAGGCGTGTTCCCATAGTAGGGATAGCGGCCCATGCGGATCACTTCCTCCACGGTGAATGCGAGTCCGATCGCATTGTGCTGACCGAGCACCGCGCGGCTTCGCGCCAGTTCCTTCTGATCGCGGCCTTGCAGCGGCGCATGGTTCCAATGCACGTCTCCTTCCTGCAGCGGAAGATCGCCGGCGAGCAGCTTGAGCAGCGTGCTCTTCCCCGCGCCGTTCGGGCCGAGCACGACAACCATTTCACCCGGCTCCACATGGAAGGACACCTCGTGCAGCAGGCGCTTGCGGTCGCGCGGCGCGTGCCAAGTGAGGTTGTTCGCGGTCAGCATCTCAGGCGAATTGCAGGCTGCGTTTGCGACGGACCAACAGGTAGAGGAAGACGGGCGCGCCACAGAGCGCGGTGATCACGCCGATGGGAACTTCAGCGGGTGCTGCCACCGTGCGTGCAAGCGTATCGGCAAGACAGAGGAGCACTGCGCCGCCCAATGCGGAAGCGGGCAGGAGAAAGCGATTGTCCGCGCCACCCGCGATGCGCAACATGTGCGGCACCACGAGCCCGACGAAGCCGATCACGCCGCAGAGCGCTACCGTTGCGCCGACCATCAGTGCGGTGCAGAGCACGACGATGCGTTTCATCGCTTCGGCATTCACACCGATGTGCCGTGCTTGATCTTCGCCGAGCGCGAGTGCGTTCAGCGGTTTATGCATGCGCAGCAGGATGATCAAAGGGATCGGCACTGCTACCAGCAGCACCCATACTGCATTAAGGTCTGCGCCACCGAGACTACCGAGCATCCAGAAGACGATGCTGCGCAGTTGTGAATCGTTGGCGGTGAAGGTGAGGAGACCCGTGATCGCGCCGGTGAGCGCTGCGATAGCAACGCCCGCCAAGAGCATCGCTGCCACGTTGGTGCGACGTCCTTCGCGCGCGATGCCGAAGACCAGGAACGTAGTGCCAACGGCACCGATGAACGCGGCGATCGGGAGCGACAGGGTGCTGGCCCAGCCGCCGAAGATCACGTTGGCCCAATGCGTCATCACGATAGCCACGGCCGCCATCAGCGCGGCGCCGGAGGAGATCCCGATGATCGATGGGTCGGCGAGCGGATTGCGGAAAAGCGCCTGCATCGCTGTGCCGCCCGTGGCCAAGGCAGCGCCTGCGAGCAACGAAACGATCACACGCGGAAGGCGCACCACCATCAGCACGGCATATTGCATAAGGGTATGCTCACCGATGGAAAGACCGAGGCTCGTTGCGATGGAAGAGAAGAATGCGCCCGGTGGAATATGTACCGCGCCGGCCTGCACCGCCACCAGCATCGAGAGGACCAGCAAGGCGGCCAAAACGATAAGGATGATGCGTTGGCGCGTGCTCATTTCTTCACGTAGCGTACGAGATCAGTATTCAACAGTGCGATCGCCTGCCCGATCCGTGGACCGAAACCGGCCATGATCACGGGGTCCAACGAGATGAAGGCCCCGTTGCGGCCCGCGCCAGTGCTGGCCATCCCGGGCACGCGCATCAGGGCATCGTTACCTTGCATGTCGTCGGCGCCAGTGTTGAAGACGAGCACCACGTCAGGGTTGGCGGCCACCAATGCTTCGGGCGTCAGCGGTTTGAAATCACTGAATCCGGTAACGGCGTTGGTGCCGCCGGCGAGCGTGATCATGCTTTGGATCGGTGTGCCTTCACCCGCGACCAGCAGCATTCCTGCGCCGCGCGCATAGATGAAGAGCACCTTCGGAGAAGGGTTCAACGGGACCACGGCCGCGCGGTCGCTGTCGATGCGCGCCGCGATCGTTGCGGCATCAGCGCTGCGGCCCAGCGAATCCGCCACTTGGGCGATCAACTGCTTCGTGCCCTCGATGTTATTCTCCTGAGTGAAGAGCATCAACCGCACACCGGCTTGGCGCAACTGGCTTTCCACTGCGGGATCGAGTTGGCCCACGTTCGCCATCACCAGGTCCGGCGAAAGCGAGAGGATTCCTTCCGCGCGGATCGCTTTGTCGTGCCCCAATTTCGGCAAGGCGTTCACCGCATCAGGATACTTGCTGGTGACATCGGTGCCAACGATATGGCCTTCAAGGCCCAAGGAGGCGACGACCTCGGTGAGCACACTATGCAGCGTAACGATACGCTGCGGGGTGGAAACGGGCTTGGCCGCCGGTCCCGCAGGTGCGGAACAGGCGGCCATGCCGACGGCCACAAGAATGGCGAGGAAGGTGCGCATCCGGCCTACTCGATCACGAGCTTGCCGGTGGTGCTGGAGTTGGCGGCGTCGAAACGCAAGATGTACACGCCCTTCGCCAGACCGTTCACATCAAGGGTGCGCGCGCTCAATCCGTTGAGGCCGCTCCATTGCTGTTGCAGCATTCGCTGGCCGGCGAGGTTCATCACGTTCATCACACCGTCATGCGCGGGCACGTCGATGATCAGTTGCGCTTGGCCGTTCGTCACGGGGTTCGGGTAGGTGATGAGCGTGCCTTGGTGCGCGGCGATCTCGTTGATGCCGGTGGCGCTGACCATTTCCTGATTGAAGCTCATGTCGCCGGTGGAACCGCCGCCGTAGGCCGTGAAGACGATCTTCCAGATGTTGCCGGGGATGTCCTTCACGAAGTAGGTGCGGTCCGTGGCGATGGTGTATTGGTTGAGGTCGAAATCATAGCTCTTCCAGTCGGAGCCGAGGATGTTGATGTTCTCGCTGAAGGCGGCATTGGTCCAGCTGGCGTCAGCCGTGGGCACGCCATCCACTTGCAGGGCAGTGACCAGCTTGTTCTGCAGCACGCCAGCCACGGGATAAGGGATGGGCACGAAGCCGATGTACTTGGTGAAGAGCAGGTCCCAATCGGCCGTCAAGGGCTCGCGGTCCATGCTGGCGTTCGTGGCGAAGGACCAGTAGCCGAAGTTCTTGCCGGTGAAGTCGCTCTTGTTCACCTCCGCGTCATGCGAGTTGGTGCCGTCGAGGTTGGCATAGGTGAAAGAGTACACGCCGTTGGAGAGGGCGTTTATGCGGAGCTTCATCCACGAGGTGCCATCGGCCAGGCCGATCGCATAGATCTTGCTGCCCACCACTACGTGCGTCGTGATGTTGTAAACACCCCAGCCGAGGTTGAATCCGTCGGGCTGGTCCAAGTTGTTGCCATGGGTGAGCGCACCTGCGGACCAGCTGGAGTCGCTGTTCTCGATCATCGTCCAGTTCGCGGTGTCCACGCTGTTCACGGCGTCCCAATCGGTGATGGCCGAAGGCGTCTCATAGACGGTGAGGCCCTTGGCGGTGTTCACAAGGATCGAGGCATTCTGGCCGGTGATCTCGAAAGCGAGGTCCCACTCATCCAAGGCAGCGCTGCCCACCTCGCCGTTCTGCAGACTGTACCACACCTGCTGAGCGTTGCTGGGCTGGGTGGAAACGGTTACCGGTGTTTGGGCGTGGCTCGCGGCAGCGATCAGCGTCGCGGAAAGCAGGAGGAGTGTTTTTTTCATTCTGGGCACAAAGGACCGGTCTCCGCGCTTGGCCCGCCATACCCCGATCAGGGTATTCCCCGTCGGCTTTGTCACGGGAGTGTCCGGATAGGGACGCCGCAGGTATCGTCTGATTTTCTCCGCAGATGACGCAGATGACGCAGATGGACGCAGATAATTTCTCCCTCATCGACCTTGGCCGCGAGGGTTCAAAACTCCCGGACCATGCGTTTGAATCGCAGTCTTTTGGAACCGAAATTGAAGAGTAGGCCCCGCTTCAGGCCGGTCGCCTTCAGGTAGTTGAGCAATTGCGACTCCTCCGTTCCGGATAGTGTTGCCAACGCCTTGAGTTCCATAACTACTTCCCCGAAGCAGATCAAGTCGGCCCGGAAACTCGTTGCGAGTGGAGCACCTTTATAGTAGATGGGTAAGACCACTTCTCGTTGAAATGGAACGGTCAAGCGTGTTAGTTCCAAGGCCAAGGCTTCGTGGTAGACGGATTCCAGAAAGCCATGCCCCAGCGCTGTATGTACCTCCATCGCAGCGCCAATGATCGCCCGCGTTTGAGGATCCCTTTCATCCATGCTGCAATCTATCATCCCTTTGGTGAAACAGGGGATCAGTGAGAAAGGGCATTAAGCCGCAGGCCGCTTCTGCGTCATCCGCGTTCAGTCGGAGAAAGGCATTCATCTGCGTCCAGCTGCGAAATCTGCGGACAACATCGGAGGAAGCCACCCGGCCGCAGGCCGCATCTGCGTCATCCGCGTTCGGTCGGAGAAAGGCATTCATCTGCGTCCATCTGTAAAATCTGCGTCATCTGCGGAGAAAGCCCTTATGTGCGGAGGAGACACTCCCAGATCAAAAGACCTGTGAACGCCGCCGCCCCGCCGCCCGGTGCTCCTTAACATTGTCGGAGCTTCCCCATGCGTAGACGTACCCTCGGCACTTTGGTCCTGCTCGCCAGCATCTGCTTGGCGGGCGTGGTGTTCACCCAAGTGGTCTGGTTAGGGCGCGCCCAGCAGTTCGAGCACGAGCAGGTGGCCTTGCAGAAGCAGCAGCAGAAACAGCTTGACAAGCAGTTCAGCGACCGCGTCACCATCGCACTAACTGACGTCACCGAACGCATCCTCTCGATCACCAAGGATCCCAGCGATCTCTTCGACGCCGTGAAACAGGAGCGCCCGAACTACTTCGCCGTCACCATCAACGACACTATCCATCCCTATCTCTTGGAGGCCTTGCTGAAGCAGGAGTTCAAGCGGCGCAATATCACGGACGACTTCGAGTACGGCATCTATGATTGCTTCACGGACAGCATCGTGTATGGCAATTATGTGAGCCTGAAGGACAGCGCCATCGCCGATACCGCGCACCACAGCAAGCTGCTTAAACTGAACAAGGACGGGCACTATTTCGGTGTCTTCTTCCCGCGTCGCACCACCTCCATCTGGGAGCCGAAGGAATCCGGAAGCATCACGTGGGCCTATCCCGCCATGGTCACGCTCATCATGTTCGCCTTCTTCGCCTACAGCATGTGGGTGATCCTGCGGCAGAAGCGGCTCGGCGAAATGAAGAACGACTTCATCGGCAACATGACGCACGAGTTGAAGACGCCCATCAGCACCATAGCCCTCAGCAGCGAGGTGCTCTCCGACCCCGGCATCGTCAACGAGCCCGAGCGGTTGCGCAACTACGCGCACATCATCCACGCGGAGAATGAACGCCTGCGTCAGCAAGTGGAGCGCGTCCTTCAGCTTTCCACCTTGGAGAACGGCGGGCCCGACCTGCAACGGACCGAAGTGGATATGCACGAACTGGTGGAGGAGGTCCACCGGTCCTTCGCTGTGCTGTTACAGGAGCGGGGAGGGATCGCGACGCTGGAACTTGCCGCAACGAAACATACGGTGCAGGGTGATCGTGTCCATCTGACCAACGCGCTCTTCAACCTGATGGACAACGCTGTGAAGTACAGTAAGGGCGCTCCGCAGATCACCTTCGCCAGCACCAACGATCGCAAGCACCTGCGCATCACCGTGCGCGACAAGGGCATCGGCATCAAGCGCGAGGACCTGAAGAATATCTTCGAGCGCTTCTTCCGCGTGCACACGGGCAATGTGCATGATGTGAAGGGCTTCGGCCTCGGCCTGCACTATGTGGCCGAGATCGTCCGCGCCCACGGCGGAAAAGTGCATGTGGAAAGTACGTGGGGCGAGGGCAGCGCCTTCACCATCGAGCTGCCGCTGATGACCGACACCAACGACAATAGGACCGACCGATGAGCGACGTGAAAGCGACAATCCTCCTGGTGGAGGACGACCAGAACCTCGGCTTCGTGGTGCAGGACGCCTTGAAGCGCAAGGGCTACGCCGTACACCTCTGCCGCGATGGCAAGGAGGGCCTGCAATACTTCAACAAGCACGCGTACGATCTCTGTGTGCTGGATGTGATGCTGCCGCAGAAGGACGGCTTCAGCTTGGCCACGGACATCCGACTTACGGATCCACTTGTGCCGATCATCTTCCTCACCGCGAAGAGCCAGACCGAGGACCGCATCGCGGGCTTCAAGGCCGGCGGCGATGACTACATGACCAAGCCTTTCAGCCACGAGGAACTGACGCTGCGCATCGAGGCCATTCTGCGCCGCACCAAGGGCAAGGGCGCCGAGGAGCGCACCCGCGAGGTATTCACTTTGGGCGACTACACCTTCGACCACCGCAACGTGACGCTGAAGCATCCCGAGGAGGAACGCAAACTCACCAAGAAAGAGGCGGAGGTGCTGCGCCTGCTCTGCATGCACCGTGATCAAGTGCTGCCGCGCGAGCTCGTGCTCAACATGGTCTGGGGTGATGACAGCTACTTCCTCGGCCGCAGCCTCGACGTCTTCATCAGCCGCCTGCGCAAATACCTCCGCCACGATGAGCGCGTGCGCATCATCAACGTGCACGGGGTTGGGTTCAAGTTGCAGGTGGAGTAGGGGCTGAAAACAGCGGCGACGCGCGTTTTGCAACGCACGCCGCTACCGTCCCTACCCAATACTCGTGTTCAGCCTCCGCTGAGTACACTCTTTACCGCGGCGGCGATGGCACTTCCATCGGCCTTGCCCGCTAGCTTCTCGTTCACGGCCTTCATCGCCTTGCCCATGTCCGCCATGGAACTCGCACCGATGCTGGCCAAGGTCTCTTTCACAATGGCCTTCATTTCCGCGTCGCCCATGCGTGCAGGCAGGTAGGCCTCGATGATCTTCGCCTGCGCATCGTCCTCCGCAGCGAGGTCCGCGCGACCTTGCTGGTGATAGATGGCAGCGGCCTCCGTGCGTTGTTTGTGCAGCTTCTGCAGGATCTTCATTCCCGCTTCGTCGCTCACGGCGTGCGCACCGCCTTCCTTCGTCATCTCCAGCAACAGTGCGCTTTTAATTGCACGCAGCACGTTCAGCTTGTCCTTCTCGCGGGCAAGCATGGCGGCCTTGATGTCAGCGTCGATTTGCGCTTGCAGGTCCATGCCCCTTAGTCGACGTTGTCGTGCAAGAATGGATTGTTGCGGCGCAGTTCCACTTGGCGCTCGCCGTTCTCGTCCGTGCCTTCACTGAGGGTGTAGCGGCTCACGTTGCTGTCGGTACTGTGGGTCGTCTCGTTCAGGTGGACGTTGCGGCGCTTGTAGGCAGGTTCGCGCTCCATGTCGGCGAGGCCGTTCGGTGTGCGCAGGCGCATGCTCATTTCGCGCATATTGGCGAGGCGCTGCTCCACGCGCGACTGGTACTCGGCGGGGGAAGTGTGCGTGCTCGGATCAGAAAGACCCGTGATGGCCTTTGCCGTGGGCGCTTGCGCATTCTCGGACTCGCCGTAGATCTCATTCTCATGCAGCGTATGCACCACTTTCTCCTCGGCCTTCGGTGCGGGCGCGGTTTCAACCTTGCGCTCCATGCGCACCGGCTCGGGCTCGAATTGGATGCGCGCTTGCTCCTTCACCGGCACTACGGTGACGGGTGCTTCCACCTGCTTGATGTAAGGCTCCACACTTTCCTTTTCCGGCGCGATCGCTGGGCGCGTGCTGGACTTCACCGGGTTGGTGATCGGCGAGGTGATCATCGTGGGCAGCTCGCTGTTGAGGTCTACCACTTTCCTCTCCGGCAGGCGCTGCTCAAGGGTGCTGGTCAACTCGTTCTGGTTGAAGCCTGTCGCGATCACCGTGACGCGCAGCTTGTCACCGAGTGTCTCATCGGTGCAGTAGCCCCAGATCACATCGGCGGTGCTTCCAGCCGCAGCCTGGATATGGTCGGTGATCTCCGTCATCTCGTCCATGGAGATGGAGCGGTCGCCGAGGGCCACGTTGAGCAGCACGAATTTGGCGCCCTTGATGTCGTTGTCGTTGAGCAGGGGGGAAGAGAGTGCATCCTGCGCGGCGCGAAGGGCGCGTTCTTCCCCTTCGGCCTCGGCCATGCCCATGATGGCGACGCCGCTGCTGGTCATCACCGTGCGCACATCCTCGAAGTCCACGTTGACCTTGCCGGTCTTGGTGATGATCTCGGCGATGCCGCGCGCGGCGGTGGTGAGCACGTTGTCGGCATGACCGAAGGCCTCGTCCATTTCGAGATTGCCATAGAGGTCGCGCAGACGGTCGTTGTTGATCACGAGCAGCGTGTCCACCGCTTGGCGCATCTCCTCGATGCCATCCGCGGCCTGTTGCTTGCGCTTGCGGCCTTCCCACTGGAAGGGCATGGTGACGATGCCCACGGTGAGGATGCCCATGTCGCGGGCGATGCGCGCAACGACGGGTGCTGCGCCGGTACCGGTGCCGCCGCCCATCCCGGCGGTGACGAAGAGCATCTTGGTGCGGGTGCCGAGCAGCTCGCGTATCTCCTCGATGTTCTCCTGCGCCGCCGCGTTGCCGCGCTCGGGGATGCTGCCCGCACCAAGACCCTCGGTGAGCGCCGCGCCGAGCTGCAGCTTCACCGGGATCTGGCTCATGTCGAGAGCCTGCTTGTCGGTGTTGCAGATCAGGAAGTCGACGCCCTTGATCCCTTGGGCGTGCATGTGGTTGACGGCGTTGCTTCCGCCGCCGCCCACACCGATCACTTTGATGATCGAGGAGAGCTCGGATGGCAGTTCGAATTTCATGGGTCGGGGAATTGGGTCGGTCTGGGGTCGTTGGAAATGCTCAGTTCTCGTCGTCCTTGAAGATCTCGGAGGCGCCTTGCACCACCTTGTCGAAGAAGTTGCCCACCTTGAACTTCTGGCTGTGGGTCTTCACTTTCGGGGCTTCTTCAACCTCGTGCGAGCGACGACGTTCGATGAAGTCGAAGCCGCGCAGCACGAGGCCCACGCCGGTTGCGAATAGCGGGCTGGTGACGTCGTCCACCTTACTGGTAGCGAGGTGCTCATTCGGATAGCCGATGCGCGTGCTCATGCCGGTGACGTACTCGGTGAGCTGACGCAGATGCTTCAGTTGCGCGCCGCCTCCGGTGAGGACGATGCCGCCGCTGAGTTGCTTCTCCAAGCCGCTGTTCTTGATCTCGAAGTAGACGTGATCGAGGATCTCCTCCATCCGGCTCTGGATGATGTTCGCGAGATTCTTCAGGCTGATCTCCTTCGGCTCGCGACCGCGCAGGCCGGGGATGCAGACCACTTCGTTCTCCTTGTTCTCCGCCGCGAGTGCGCTGCCAAAACGGCTCTTCAACAGTTCCGCTTGATCACGCAGGATCGCGCAGCCCATCTTGATGTCGTCTGTGATGACATTGCCACCGAAGGGGATCACCGCGGTGTGGCGGATGATGTGATCGCTGAAGATCGCGATGTCGGTCGTGCCGCCACCGATATCCACCAGTACTACGCCTGCCTCCTTCTCTTCCGCGCTCAACACGGCGTCCGCGCTGGCGAGTGGTTCGAGGATCAGCTCGGTGACGTCGAGGCCCGCGCGGGCCACGCACTTGTTGATGTTGCGCGCCGCGGTGACCTGCCCGGTGATGATGTGGAAGTTCGCCTCGAGACGCACGCCGCTCATGCCGATGGGGTCCTTGATGCCTTGCTCGTTGTCCACGATGTATTCCTGCGGAAGCACATGGATGATCTCTTCGCCCGGCACCATCGCCAGCTTGAACATGTCGTCGATCAGTTGATCGATGTCGGTCTGGCGGATCTCCTGCTCCAGGCTCTGGCGCGTGATCATGCCGCGATGGTGCATGCTGCGGATGTGCTGCCCGGCGATGCCGACGTTCACGGTGGTGATCTCCACGCCCGCGCTGTCCTCGGCCTCCTGCACGGCGGCCTTGATGCTTTCCACGGTGCGCTGGATGTTCGTCACCACGCCACGGCTCACACCGTCGCTGCGGCTCTTGCCCATGCCCATGATCTCGAGCTTGCCCTGCTCGGTGCGGCGCCCGACGATGCAGGCGATCTTGGTGGTGCCGATGTCAAGCCCGGCGACGATTTCCTCTTTGTATTCCATGGGGATGAAGCGCATGCAGTTGCGCCTTGGGTGTTGTCAGTTCTGGGTTCGTTTGGTGCAGACCACCTGGTCGTCGAAGCGCAGGTCGATAGCGCTATAGCGGCGCCAGTCGGTCTGCGGGATGCCTTGCGCATAGAAGTCCTTCAGCTTGGCGAGGCGCTGCTTCAGCTTTTCACCGTCGCCGATGCGCACCAGCTGTCCGCCGACGCGCGGGATGAGGTCGATGTCTCCGTCCGCCTCCATCACGGCTTGTTCGAAGAGTGCGTTCCACAGCGGATCCGCGATGAGCGTGGATGCCATGACATAGATCGCGCGGCTATGCGTGTTCAGCACGATGCTGTCCGTGCTCGTGGCCACGTCCACCGGCGCGGTCTTCGCGAAGGGCTCGAAGAGTTGACCGGTGACCACCAGCACGCGGGCGGTGTAGTTGTCGTTCAGCGGCATCGTCCAGCCCTCGCGGTCGATGTAGAAGCCGGTGCCGTCCGCATTCACTACACGAACGATCGGTTCGCGCTGACGGGCTTTTACATGCAGGACGCCGTCCATGGTGTGGTACACGTCGGCCTCGGCCAAGCAAGGGATGGCGCGCAACTGCTCCTCGATCCCGGTCTCGTCCACCTTGTACATCGGCGTGCCGATCACGGGGCCGGCGCTTTGGATGATCTGTTCGCGCAGCGCGATGCCGTCGATGAAGTGCAGACCCTCGCCCTCGTCCATGGTCACTTGCACATCCCGCACGGGCACGTTGTCGCTGCTGTGCTCCACGAAGCCCAGCGCAGCGACCACGGCAAAGCCTCCAAGGACCTTGCCCGCCGTGTTCAGGATATGCTTCGCCCGTTCGTTCATGCCCGCCGATCGATCATGGCCGCCATGCTTGGGACGAGGCGGTCAATGTCGCCCGCGCCAAGCGCGAGCAAGATGTCCACATTCCGCCCCTCCAAAAGCGGTATCAGTTGCTCCTTTGTACACACGGTGCTGTTCATCTCAGGCAGCTGTTGACGCAGCCATTCCGAGGTGATCCCGGGGATCGGCTCCTCACGTGCAGGGTAGATCTCGAGCAGCACGACCTCGTCCAAGAGTGCGAGACTTTTGGCGAAATCCGTCGCGAGATCACGGGTGCGGCTGAAGAGGTGCGGCTGGAAAACACCGGTGATCTTGCGGCCCGGATAGAGTTCGCGAACGCTGCTGATGCAGGCCTCCAGCTCGGCGGGATGATGCGCGTAGTCGTCGATCATCACGCCCGTTGCGCTCCTCGCGCGCACTTCGAAACGGCGATGAACACCTTGGAACGTGGCCAATCCTTCACGCAGCTTTTCTGGAGCGACGCCCACATGCAGCGCCATGGCCGAGGCCGCGACGGCGTTCTCCACATTGTGTCTTCCGGGCATGCCCAGTCGCAGGTCGCGGAGCGCATGTCCTTCGGCGATAAGGTCGAAGATGTAGGCGCCATCCTCCACGCGGAGGTTCTCGGCGTGCGGCCCTTCGCGATCGTCCAGCGCGTAAGGCTCTGCATGGGGCAAGGGACAGCATTGCTCCGTCAGATGCGGCAGCACACGACGATGCACCAGCATCTTTCCGGTCACCAGTTGTGCGAAATCGCCATATGCCGCGTACATCTCTTCCGCCGTGCCATAGATGTCCAAGTGGTCGGGATCCATCGCCGTGATGATGGCCTCGTTGGGATGCAGCGCGAGGAAGCTGCGGTCGTACTCATCGGCTTCCACCACGTTGATCGCTGCGTCGTTGTTCAACAGTACGTTGGTGCCGTAGTTCCCGCTGATGCCGCCCATGAAGGCATTGCAGCGCACGCCGCCAACGGTGAGGAAATGCGCCAGCATCGTAGTGACCGTGGTCTTGCCATGCGTGCCAGCGACGGCCACGGTGCGTCGGTCCTGCGTCACCAGTCCGAGCACTTCGCTGCGCTTCTTGATCGCGGCCCCGCGCTGGTTCCAGTGGGCGATCAGCGGATTGTGGATGGGTACGGCAGGCGTCCGTACCACCAGCACATCGGCCGCATCGGCGTTGCGGAATTCCTCCGGAATGAGTGCGGTATCCGTGCCGTAGGCTACGTCGATCCCTTCGCGTGAAAGCTGTTCGGATATCTCGCTCGGCGTGCGGTCGTAGCCCGCGACGATGGCGCCTTGGCGGTTGAAGTAGCGCGCAAGGCCGCTCATGCCGATGCCGCCAATGCCGATAAAGTAGAGGTATTTCGGACGTTCCATCGTTACTGGCGTTCGGTATTTCGGACCACCGTTCGGAATGTTTGTTCGGCGGGGATGAATGAGCGAGCTGGGAATAAGGAGACCACAATTCGATCTCGGGAAGAAACACCCGCTGCGACCCCTTCAGGGTCGAGATCTCGGTACTGGAACAGACAACATGCTATGACCCCTCCGGGATCAGAACCGATGTTGTTGCTCGTATTTGACCCCAGAGGGGTCGCAGCATGTTGAACCATGCTATGCGGTTGCCCCGACCCCGAAGGGGTCGCAGCCGGGTTTTGCCCCGCTTTTATGGATGCCAGTGGTTCCATGGTCACGACCTGTCCTTGCTGTTCAACGCGCCTGACCGCGCAAGACGTATCACTTCCACGGCGATGGCCTCCGCCGCATTGTTCATGCCCAGGCTCTGCATCGCCGCCTTCAAGCGCTCGCGCTCGTTCGCATCGCCGACGAGTTTCAGGATCGCGTCGCCGAGCTCCTCCCGCGCGCGTTCATCCTTTATGAGCACCGCCGCGCCCCTGTCGGAAAGTGCACGTGCGTTCATCGTTTGATGGTCTTCGGCCGCTGTCGGCAAAGGCACGAGGATCGAAGGCAATGCCACGAGGCAGAGCTCGCTCACACTGATCGCGCCGGCGCGCGCCACGGCCACATCGGCCACGGCATAGGCGAGGTCCATGCGCGCGATGAACTCGTGCACCTTGCAGTCCGTGTAACCGAGTTTCTCCGCAGCGGCCTTGGCTTGCGCGAAGTAGGGACTGCCGGTCTGCCAGATCACTTGCACACCGTGTTTCTGCAATGCGGGCAATGCCGCTTCGATGCCTTGATTGATGCCGCGCGCGCCCAAGCTTCCACCGGTAATGAGCACCGTGGGCACGTCGTCGCGCAATCCGAAATGCTCCAGCCCGCGCGGACGTTTGCCGGTGAGCCGCACCATGTCCTGTCGCACGGGGTTGCCAGTGAGCAGGATCTTTTCCGCCGGGAAGAAACGGTCCATGTTTGGATACGCGACGCAGATCCGCGACGCGCGTTTCGCCAGCATGCGGTTGGTGGCGCCCGGAAAACTGTTCTGCTCCTGCACGAGCGTGGGTATGTGTGCGCGTTGCGCCGCCGCCAACACGGGACCGCTCGCATAGCCACCTACACCGATGGCGATGTCCGGTTCGAAGGTGTGTATTACTCGGCGCGCTTTCAACAGGCTCTTCAGCAAGCGCCATGGCAGGCCAACGTTGCGCCAAGGCGCACTGCGCTGAAAGCCGCGGATCGGTAGGCCGATGATGGGATAGCCGGCCGCGGGCACCTTCTCCATCTCCATCTTTCCCAAGGCACCGACGAATTGGAATCGCGTCTCCGGCTCGCGCTCCTTCACGGCGTTCGCGATGGCGATGGCCGGGAAGATGTGACCACCCGTTCCGCCGCCGGCGATGAGGACCTTAAGCGACCGCTGCGCCATGATCGTCGACCGTTGTTGTACGCGCGCGCTTTCCATCGGCGGGCGCGGGTTCTTCATCATACACGCTGCGGCTCACACTGAGCAGGATCCCCAAGGAGAGGCAAGTGAACCACGTGCTGGTGCCACCCATGCTCACCAATGGCAGCGGCTGGCCTGTTACCGGAACGAGGTTCACCGCGACGGCCATATTCACCAAGGCCTGTAAGACGAGACTGAGTGCGAGGCCCACGGCCAACAATGCACCGAATCGTTTCTCGCATTTGTTGGCGATGCGGATCGCACGGAAGAGCAGGATCAAGTAGAGCAGGAGCAGGCCGAGGCCGCCGAGGATGGAGCCGTATTCATCGATGATGAATGCATAGATCATATCGCTTTCGGGGTGCGGCATGAAGTTGCGCGAGATGCCGGTGCCCGGCCCGTTCGGCAGCATGCCGCCATGCACGATGGCGATCTTGGCGTTGTTCACCTGGTAGTTCGCATCGGGATCGGTGCCGCCGTGGTTCGATAGGCGCGACTCCCATGTCTGCAAGCGCGGCAGCAATTCTGGATTCGCCTTGGCCAACACCAGCAATACCGCGAAGCCTGCTACCGCAATGCCGAACAGCGCGAGCATGTGCTTGATCGGCACTTGACCGATGAACATCACGATCATGCACGTGCCGAAGAGCAGCGCAGCGGTGGAGAAGTTCGCCGGTAGAATGAGCCCGCAGATCGCGCCCACCGGAAGGATCAGTTGCAGGATCACCGAGCGGAAGGTCCATGGCTCTTCGCGATGACGGCCGAGCACGCGTGCCAAGTAGACAATGATCACCACGCGGGCGAGATCGCTTGTTTGAAAGGTGATGCCAACGCCGGGGATCGCCAGCCAGCGCGATGCGCCGTTGACGTTGGAGCCGATGAGCAATGTGAGCAACAGCAGCGCGACCGTAGCGCCGAGCAGCACTTGTGAAAGCTTGGAATAGACGGTGTAGCGCAGCTTGCTCGCGGCGTACATGATGCCACCGCCGGCAGCGAGGATCAGCAGTTGCTTGATGAGGATGTGAAAGGTTCCACCGGCCTCCCGCCAACCGATCCATGAACTCGCGCTATAGACAGCGAGCAGGCTCGTCACGCCCAGGAGCAGCGCCACCATCCAGATGGTGCGATCGCCCTTGAGGTGATTGTTGAAGAGGTGGTTCATGCCGTTCATCGCCGCTCACTTTGCTCAGAGATCTTTCACCGCGCGCTTGAATTCCGCTGCGCGTTCGGCGTGATTCGCAAATCCATTTCCTGCAGGGCAGGCCGGGCTGAAGAGGACGTTGCCGCCTTCCACCGCCAATTCGCGCGCAGCGAACACAGCTGTACGCAGATCACCCGCGCTGTAGATATTTCCGATCGTTGCATCCACGGTATCCAAGTGCTTCTGATCGATCACGCCATAGATCACCGTTGCATCTACATGCTCCTTCAAAAACTCCGGTATGTGCGCGCCCCACGACGCCACCATCGTCGCATCGGTGATCCACACCAAAGGCTTGCCGACATCCGCGATGGCGAGCAGCGTCGCATCCATGAAGGTGCTGCCGCTGTCATCGAAATAGCGCACGCCCTCCGTCACTGCCAGTTCGCGCAGGTTGTGCGCACCACTGCGCAGCTCGCCGAGGCCATGCTCGCGCAAGGCGATCAGCCGCCGGGCCATTTCCGATGCGATCGTGCGTTCCATCGGATCGTTCATCAAAGCGCGCGTACGGCGGCCTTGAACTTGCGGCCGCGGTCCTCGTAGTTCTCGAATAGGTCGAAGCTGGCGCAGGCCGGGCTCAACAGCACCACGTCACCGGGCTCGCTCAGTTCGTAGCTCTTGGTCACAGCCTGTTCCGCAGAAGTCGTGTCGACCATGTTCGTCACGATGTCGCCGAAGGCCTTGTGGATCTTCGCATTGTCCACACCGAGGCAGACAATGGCCTTCACCTTCTGACGCACCAGCTCGCGCAGCTCCGAATAATCGTTGCCCTTGTCCTGTCCGCCAACGACCCAGATCACGGACTTCTCCATGCTCTCGAGCGCGTACCAGGTGCTGTTCACGTTGGTGGCCTTCGAGTCGTTGATGAACTCCACGCCATCCACCATGCCCACACGCTCGAGCCGGTGCTCCACATTCTGGAAGTCGCCCAGCGCCTCGCGCACGACATCCTTGCGGACCTCGAGCACGCGTGCCGCGATGCCTGCGGCGAGGGAGTTGTAGACGTTGTGCTTGCCTTGGAGTGCGAGTTCGAGGATGCTCATGTTGAACGTGTTTTTGTCTGTGGTGATGTGGAGGCTCTGGTTGTGCATGTACCCGCCTTGCTCGATGGGTACTTGGATCGAAATGGGCCACTGGCGGGCCTTTATCGTGTGCCGACGCATGCCTTCGCGTGTCTCCGGATCGTCGGCGTTGTAGATGAAATGATCGTCCGCGCCCTGGTTCATCGTGATGCGGAACTTGCTATCCACGTAGTTCCGCATCTGGTTGTCGTAGCGGTCCAAGTGGTCGGGCGTGATGTTGGTGATCACGGCGATGTGCGGCTTCAGCGTGCGCGTGCCGTCGAGTTGGAAACTGCTCAACTCAAGCACGTAGATGGCGTGATCGCCTTGCGCCACCAACCCTGCGAATGACGTCCCAACGTTGCCGCCCAATCCAGCGTCCATGCCGGCTTTGCTGAGGATGTGATGCACCAGAAGTGTCGTGGTGGTCTTGCCGTTGCTGCCGGTGATGCCGATGATGGGCGACTTGGTATGGCGCGCCGCGAACTCGATCTCGCCGATCACTGGCACACCTTGGCTGCGCAGGGAACGCACGATCGACGCGGTCTCCGGAATGCCGGGGCTCTTGATCACCTCGTCCGCTGCGAGCACTGTGCGCACGGTGTGGCCGCCTTGCTCGTACTCGATGCCTGCCGATCCCATGCGCGTGCGGAAGCGCTCGGGAATGTTGCCCGCATCGCTGACGAAGACGGGGATGCCCAGCTTCTTCGCGAGCAGCGCCGCGCCGACACCGCTCTCCTGCGCACCGAGTATCACGAGCTTCTTCATCGCAGTTTGAGGGTTACGATGGTGAGCACCGCGAGCATCACGCCGACGATCCAGAAGCGCGTCACGATCTTGCTTTCGTGATAGCCGAGCTTCTGATAGTGATGGTGCAGCGGGGCCATCTTGAAGATGCGCCGGCCCTCGCCGTACTTGCGGCGCGTGAACTTGAACCACGAGACCTGCAGCATCACACTGAGGTTTTCCACGAGGAATACACCGCAGAGCACAGGGATCAGCAGTTCCTTACGCACGAGGATCGCCAATGCCGCGATCACACCGCCCAATGCAAGACTTCCGGTGTCGCCCATGAAGACCTGTGCGGGGTAGGCGTTGTACCAGAGGAAACCGATGCAGGCGCCAAGCAGCGCGCCGACGAAGACCACCAGCTCGCCGATGCCGGGGATGTACATCACGTCGAGGTATTGCGCGAAGACGATGTTGCCGCCGATGTAGGTGAGGATGCCGAGGGCCAGCACGATGATGGCGCTCGTACCCGCCGCAAGTCCGTCGATGCCGTCGGTGATGTTCGCGCCATTGCTCACTGCGGTGATGACGAAGACCACCACGAGCACATAGAGGATCCACGTGTATTGACGGGCTTCGCGCCCGAAGAGGCCGAGCACCGAGGAGTAGTTGAACTCGTTGCCTTTCACGAAGGGGATCGTGGTGTTCGGCAGGCGACGGTCGAGAAGGAAATGCTCCGTTCCGTTCTCCTCGGTGAACGTGGTGACCTCGTTGTTGGCGAACTGCTCCGCGATCACTTGCGGCACTTCCACCTTCGTGCGGATCGCGGGATGGAAGTAGACAGTGAGGCCGATGACCAGGCCGATGCCCACCTGTCCGATCACCTTGAAGGCCCCGGCCAGTCCGCGCTTGTCCTTCTTGAAGACCTTGATGTAATCGTCGATGAAGCCGATTGTGCCGAGCCATACGATCGCCAACAGCATCAACACGATGTACACATTGTTCAAGCGCGCGAAGAGCAACGTTGGGATCACGGTAGCGCCGATGATGATGAGTCCGCCCATGGTCGGCGTGCCCTGCTTTTGCAACTGTCCCTCAAGGCCGAGGTCGCGCACGGTCTCGCCGACCTGCATCTTTTGCAGCATCCGCACGAGGTCCTTGCCGAACCACATGGAGATCACCAGCGAGAGGATCAGCGCCATGCCGGCGCGGAAGCTGATGTAGTTGAATACTCCGCTGCCGGGCACGGAGAAGTCCATCGCGTGGAACAGGTGGTACAGCATTATTTCTGCATCAGTTCAAGCGTTTCCTTCAGCACTTCCGCATCATCGAAATGGTGGCGTTCGCCGCGCACTTCCTGGTAGTTCTCGTGTCCTTTGCCCGCCACCAGCACCACATCACCGGGCTTCGTCATCGCCACGGCCTGCCGGATCGCTTCGCGCCGATCGATGTTCACGAACACGCGTGATCCGTCGGCGGCGAGGATGCCGCGCCGCATTTCCTCGATGATCGCCATGGGCTCCTCGCTTCGCGGATTGTCGCTGGTGAGGATCGTCGCGCGGCTCATGGACACCGCGATGGCCGCCATCACCGGACGTTTCGCGCGGTCGCGGTCACCGCCGCAGCCCACCACCGTCACCACTTTGTCGCGATCGCCGCAGACATCCGCGATGGTGGAGAGCACGTTCTTCAAGGCATCCGGCGTGTGCGCATAGTCCACGATGCCGATGACGCCAGTGCTGCCACGCACCACTTGGAAACGTCCACGCGGTGGCTCGAGATCGCTCAACGCCGTGAGCACATCGATGGGCCGCTCGCCCAACAGGATCGCGGAGGTGTATACCGCCAGCAGGTTGCTCGCGTTGAATTCGCCCACCAGCCGCGAGAACATGTCGTGCCCGTCGATGTTGAGTTGCAGCCCCGTGAGCTGGTTCTCGATGATGCGTGCACGATGGTCCGCCAGGTTGCGCACGGCGAAGGAGCATTTCTTGGCCTTCGTGTTCTGCACCATCACGGCGCTGTGCGCATCGTCGGCGTTCACCAGTGCGAAGGCACCGGCGGGCAGCTCATCGAAGAAGGCCTTCTTCGCCTGGATGTAGGCGTCGAACGTTTTGTGGTAGTCGAGGTGGTCGTGCGTGATGTTGGTGAAGACACCGAGTACGAAATGCAGGCCGGCGATGCGCTCCTGCACGATGCTGTGGCTGCTCACTTCCATGAAGCAGTGCGTCACGCCCGCCGCCAGCATCTCCGCCATCAGCTCATTCAAGCGGATCGGATCCGGCGTGGTGTGCGTGGCGGGAACGACCGTGTTGTTGATGCGTATTTCCACCGTGGAGATCAATCCGCACTTGTTGCCGAGCGCGCGATAGAGCTTGTAGAGCAACGTGACCACGCTGGTCTTTCCGTTCGTGCCGGTAACGCCGACGAGCTTCAACTTGCGGCTCGGGTGGTCGAAGAAGTTGGCCGCCATGATGGCCAAGGCGTGCCGCGAATCATCCACCCGTACATAGGTGACGCCATCCTTCAGGCGCTTCGGCATGTCCTCGCAGATGATCGCTGCAGCGCCATTCGCGATCGCGGTTTCGATGAAGGCGTGCCCATCGCTGGCCGTGCCGCGCACCGCCACAAACGCGGTGAGAGCCGTCACCGCGCGGCTATCGAACGCGATCTTCTCAATGGCGGAGTTGGTATCACCCACCACCTGCTCGAGGTGCGTCTTGTAGAGGATGTCCTTCAACAGCTTCATGATTCGAGTTCGATCGTTACCGTGGAGCCTTTCAGGGGGCGCGTGCCCGGCGCGGGCGATTGGCGCTTCACCATGCCACTGCCGCTGAGGCGTACATGCAGCCCGTGATTTTCCAGGATGTACAGCGCGTCGCGCAGACCCATGCCTAACACGTTCGGCATCATTCCCATCGCATCGTCAGGAATCGCGCGCGGCGTCACCACCATGGTGCTGTCCGCGGCCTGCGTGTTCGCCCATTCGCCTTCGCCTTCCACTTTCACGGGTATGCCGAGGTCCTGTGCCACAGTGAGCAGGTCACCGCGGTGGCCACTGAAACTGATGGGCGTTCGCTGAACGGAATCCACAGTGGCCACGGTCGTCTGCAACTCCAAGCGGTTGCTGTAGATCTTGTCCGCGATCTCCTTGAACACGGGACCGGCCACCACGTTTCCGTAAACCCCGCGCTGGCTGGGTGAACTCACCACCACGATGCATGTGTAGCGAGGTGCGTCCGCCGGGAAGTATCCGACGAAGGAGGCCTGGTAGCTCACGCCGTTCACTTTATAGCCGGCCTTGTCCGAAGCGATCTGAGCGGTTCCCGTCTTGCCCGCGATCTGGAAATGGGCGCTGCGCAGATTCATCGCCGTGCCCGAGTCCACCACGCCTTCCAGCATCTTGTGCAGGTCGCCCAGCGTGGCATCAGTGCAGATCTTTGGGTTGAGCGTCACGGGTGGGAAACGTTCCACCTCCTTGCCATCCCGCGTGATGTTCCGCACGAATTGCGGCTGCATCATCTTCCCGCCATTGGCGATGGCGTTGTAGAAAGTGAGCATCCGCAACGGCGTCTGCGCCACTTCGTAGCCGATGCTCATCCATGGCAGGCTGGTGCCGCTCCAGAGCTTCTTGTCTTCGGGGCCGTGCAGTACCGGCATGCCTTCGCCGGGGATCCGCACGCCGAGCGGAGAGCCGAAGCCCAAGCGGCGCAGGCCATCCACGAAGCGCGCGGGATCGCTTTTGTACGCGGCGTCGATCGCTTGCGAGATGCCGGTGTTGCTGCTCACTTCCAAGGCGCGTTGCAGCGTGATCAATCCCCAGCCTCCCTCGTGGGAATCGGTCATGGTGCGGTCGTAGAACTTGCGCTTGCCGCCGCGTGTATCCACGATCTGGTCGGGAGATACGCGACCATCATCAAGCGCCACCATCAAGGCGGCGGTCTTGAAGATGCTGCCGGGTTCCGTGCTCGCGCCCACCGCGTAGTTGAGGTCCTCGCTGTAACTGCTGTCGGGGTTCAGCGTGAGGTTGCTGATGGCCTTGATGTAGCCGGTCTGCGTCTCCATCACCATCACGCAGCCGTGGTGCGCACCATTCTTCCGCAGTTGCGCCTCCAGCGCGGCATCAGCCACGTCCTGCAGGTTCATGTCGATGGTGGTATGGATGTCGTTGCCAGGCACGGGATCCTGTCCGTCGGCATCATCCACCGGCATCCATACGCCGCCGGTGAGCCGCCGCTCCAAACGCTTGCCGGTAACGCCTTGCAGCCATTTGCCATAGCCGCCTTCGAGGCCGATCGCGGTGCTGTCCTTCAGCACGTAGCCCACGGTGCGCGCGGCCAAGCGGCCGAAGGGATGGATGCGGACCATGCTCTTGTCGGCGATCATGCCGCTCTTGTGGCGGCCGAGGCGGAAGAGCGCAAAGTCTTGCATGGCCTGCAATTGCTCGAAGTCGCAGTGCCGCTTGATGAGGTAGTAGCGCTCACTCCGCTGATGCGCGTCGATGAGGTCGCGGCGATATTGCTCTGCGCTGCGGTCCCCGAAGAGGTGCGCCAGCTGCCAGGAGAGCGAGTCGACAGTGCTGCTGAAGAGTGCGTCCGTGAGTCCGTCCGCGCCCATGTCCATGCGGATCTCATACTCCGGAATGCTGGTCGCCAGCAGGCGGTCGTCATCGCTGAAGATGTGTCCGCGCTCGCTCTGCACGCTGCGCACGGCGGTGGCGACGTTCTCTGCTTTCGCGCGCCACTTGTCACCTTCCGCGATCTGGATGGTGAAGAGCTTCACCGCGATGGCGCCGCCGAAGAGCACCAGCACCGAGTAGACCAGCGCAATGCGAAGGCGCATGACCTTTTCCTCGTTCATGGCGTTTCGCGAGGTGTTTCGAGGTCCTTCTTGTCCACGGCGATGCGCAAGGGCGGTTCGCGGCTTTCGCGCAGGCCCATGTCGCCGATGTCATCCGCGACCTGGCTCTGGCGCTCGGCCTTCTCCAAGTGGCTGCGCACGGTGATGTACTCGCTGCGCATCTCCTTCAGTTCACTGCTGGTCTTGTCGAGTTCGCGCACGGTGCGCTCCGTCCAGTAGCCGTAACCGATGTAGGCCAGCATGAGGCCCGCGACGAACAGGAGGAAGGGCATGTTCGACAGCACTTTCTCCCGGGTGAGGAAACTGCCGTTGAGCACATTCACGAGCCCGCGCGAAAAACTGCGGCCCCGCTTGGCCATCTTGGCCTTGGGCGCTTTCTCCGGTATGGTCTCCTTGAGCTTGTTCACTGTCGTGTGGCTATCCTGAGCCGTGCGCTGCGTGCGCGCGGATTCGTCAATTGTTCCTGTTCCGATGGCTGTATCGCCTTGCTCTGAAGCGGCTTGAATGGGCGCTTGCTGTTGCCGAAGACATCCTTCTCCTCTTGCCCTGCGAGATCGCCCGAGCGCATCCAGTTCTTCACCAAGCGATCCTCCAAGGAGTGGTAGCTCATCACCACCAACCGCCCGCCGGGCTTGATCACTTCGGCACTCACGCGCAACAGTGCTTCCAGTGCTCCCAGCTCGTCGTTCACTGCGATGCGCAACGCTTGGAAGACCTGCGCGAGGAAGCTGTGCTCCTCACCGCGCCGTGCCATCGGTCGCAACACTTCCGTCAGTTGGGAAGTGGTCCCGATCCGGCGTTGCGTGCGCGCTTGAACCAGCTGTCGTGCTACGCGATGCGCGTTGTCCACCTCGCCGTACTTCCGCAGCAGTTCCGTCAATGCGCGCTCATCCAATGCGTTGAGCAGGTCGGCGGCGGTGCGCTTCGCGCGCTGGTCCATCCGCATGTCCAGCGGCGCATCGAAGCGGAAGCTGAATCCGCGCTCGGCCGTGTCGAACTGGTGGCTGCTCACTCCGAGATCCGCGAGCAGGCCATCGATCGGCAGTTTGTCGAGGAAGCGCAGGTGGTTCTTCAGCCAGCGGAAATCGGAAGGCACCACGGTGAGCCGCGGATCATTCGGCGCATTGCGTCGCGCGTCGGCGTCGCGGTCAAAGGCGATCAACGAGCCCTTCGGTCCGAGTTCCGCAAGGATGGCACGGCTGTGACCGCCGCCGCCGAAGGTGACGTCCACGTAGACGCCGTCCGGCCGGAGGGCCAAGCCATCGATACAGTCGTGTAAAAGAACAGGGTCGTGGTATGTCTCATCGGCCTTCTTCATTGCCCAGGCTGCCCATGACATCCTCGGCCAGTGCCGTGAGATCCACTTTCTCGCGTCGCATGGCTGCGTAGCCCGTCTTGCTCCAGACCTCCACGCGATCGCCCAGCCCCACCAGCTTGAGGTCCTTCCCCAGCTTGGGGTCGTCCATCAAGGCCTTCGGCAGTAGCAGTCGACCGCTTCCATCGAGGTCCAGCCGCGTGGCGCCCGCGGTGAATCGCCGGATGAACTCGAGGTTCTTTTCCACGAAGCGATTCAATCGGCCGAGCATCGCGTTGGTCTGCTCCCAGACCGGCATAGGGTATAAGACCAAGCAGGGACGGAACACGTCCCGATTGATCACGAAGCCCTGTGACGCCACATCCGCGAGCTGCTTCTTCAGCCCGCTGGGCAGCACAAGCCGCCCTTTGGCGTCCAGTCGGACATCGTATTCCCCGAGGAGGTTGAGCATCGTGGCGCATGCAAGTGCGAGATGGCTGCGAAAGTAGGATCAATACCCCACTCTGCTCCCTATTCTCCCACTTTGTTCAAAACTATCGAACGCCAAACATAGTGGATCGTTGCGTGATGATACAAATGGCCAATGAAATAGGGTATTTGACGTGGTGGGGCATTGTGGGGGGAAATGCCTTGTATTGTTCATAACGCAGTTGCGCGGATAGCATCGCGCTGAAAGGCCGATGCATGCGCTGACTGATCCTTTCGGGTACCGATGTGCAGCAGATGATCAGATCCATTCGAGAATGTGTTCCGTGCCAGCACCTACATTTGGGCGACACCGAACACGGATGGCGCAAGGGCTGAAGGAGGAAGGGGAATTCCGCTACATCGACGTGGGCCAAGGCCCGGTGCTGCTGTTCCTGCATGGCCTCTTCGGTGCGCTCAGCAACTTCGAGGAGACCATTGCCTACTTCTCGCCCCGCTATCGCGTGGTGATGCCGATCCTTCCGCTATACACCCTGCCGATGCTCAATACCAATGTGAAGGCGTTGGCGGAATACCTGCGTCGCTTCATCGCGCACAAGGGACTCACGGATATCAACCTCTTGGGTAATTCACTTGGCGGGCATGTGGCCTTGGTCTATTGCAGCCAGCACGCGGACACCGTGCGCACGTTGATCCTCACCGGCAGCAGCGGCCTCTATGAGAATGCGTTCGGTGGCGGCTTTCCGCGTCGCGAGGACAAGGAGTTCATCCGCAAGAAGGTGGCCGTCACCTTCTATGACCCCAAGTTCGCAACGGACGCGTTGGTGGATGAATGCTTCGTGACGGTGAACGACCGCGCGAAACTGATCCGCATCCTCTCGCTTGCGAAGAGCGCGATCCGACACAATATGGCCGCCGAACTGCCGAAATTGAAGATGCCCGTCTGCCTCATCTGGGGCAAGCAGGACACCATCACACCACCACATGTGGCCGAAGAGTTCAATACCCTCATCCCACACAGTGAACTGTACTGGATCGACCACTGCGGCCACGCCGCGATGATGGAACAGCCCGCAGAGTTCAATGGGGTCCTGGAAAAGTGGCTAGCCAAGACGCTTGGATAGATGACCGCTGTATGGGGCCCACCCGAGAAGGAAGCATGAGATACACTCTGGCGCCTCTCAAGATCATGGCCATTTTCAGCGTGGTAGGTTGCGCTGCACCAGCATCTGATCGGACCGTCGAGATTTCTCCAATGGCCGTGGAATCATATACGTTGTACAGCAATCCGGATAGTGTGGTCCATGTCGCCAGGGGGCTTAAGAATGAGAACGGAGGGTTTGAACTGTTGAGATATGATGTTGATGTCTCAAGGCCGGAAGACGCACGTCAGAGATCTGTTTCAAGCGAACCCATGGGTCAGCAACAGCTTGAAGGCAGAAGGGCCGGCTTACAAGGAGAATACGGCTGGACACCATTCAAGGGAGATGCTGTTCTCTTCATTCAGATCAGGCCTGCTGGATCAGAAACGGAATTGGATGTCATGAGCAAGCGCCAAGAGGTTGAGGATAAGCTTAATTCCGTTTTCGAAAGAGAGAAGCTGGGCGAGTGGTTCGCAGGAGATATGGGTCCGGGTGGCGGAAACATTCTCTACAGTGTGTATCAGGTCGATAGTGCGATGCAGGCGATCCTTGGCGTATTGAGGCAATTCAAGGTGGAAGGAATTACGTTGATCGGGAGGAGGGTCTTATTGAGTGATCAGGATTGGTTTTATGAAGTGATATATCCCACCAACTATTCCGGTGACTTTAATACGATGTAGTCCTAGAACATCGGGGTGCTGCCGTCTCGGCCGGTCTTCGCCTCGGAATCCTGCATTCGCTCGACATGACGACTAGGGACCGCCACGCCGATCAACTGACAACTAGGAACTGACAACTACTGTCTCATGGAAAACCTCAAGGCCGAACACCTCGGCAGTGGCCGCGAGCCGAAGCACTGGCCCAAGCCGAGTCTGCCGGAATACGCTTTCATCGGGCGGAGCAATGTGGGCAAGAGCTCGCTGATCAACATGCTCGTGGGCATCCACCGCTTGGCGCGCGTGAGCAACACTCCCGGCCGCACGCGCAATGTGGAGCACTTCAAGGTGGAGGCGCCGAAAGGAAAGGGACAACAGTGGATGCTCGCGGATCTTCCCGGCTACGGTTTCGCAAAGACCAGCAAGGCCGAACGCGCCACCTGGGAGGCGATGATCCGCAGCTACCTGCGCGAACGCGAGAACCTGCAATGCGTCTTCCTGCTCGTGGACGTGCGCTTGGAGCCGCAGCAGAACGACCTCGACATGATCCAGTGGCTGGGAGCGGAGAGCATCCCGTTCGTCATCGTCTTCACCAAGAGCGATAAGCTGAAGCAGCCATCCATCGTCAGCAACGTGGCGCTATTCAAGCGTACCTTGAAGAAAACGTGGGATACCTTGCCTCACCTCATCATCACCTCGGCGGAGGACGGCAAGGGCCGTGAGGATGTGCTCTCCTTTATCTCGGACGTGAATTCCCGCTGGGGCTCCTAGTTCCTAGTTGTCAGTTGTCCGTTGTCAGGGATCATTGGCCAACAGGCAGGCTATCCAGCACTGCGTTCCATGGCCTGATCATAGCACGGAAAGCAACGAGTTTGGGCGTAGCGCTGATCACAAGGTCAGCCTGACAACTGACAACTGACAACTACTTTTTCTTCAACTCAGGCAGCATGTGCTCCGCGAAGTAGGCCGCGAAATCACGCATCTGCGCCGCCATCTTTTCCTCGTTGGTCGCGCGCTCAAAGGTGTCCGCCAGCGTGAGGATGTTCTGATGGAAGAAGGCCTTCATCTCGTCGGTCGTCATCTCCTTCGTCCACAGGTCGATGCGCATGGTGTTGAGTTCCTCGGCATCCCAAAGGCTCAGCAACATGGCCTTGCTCACGCCTTCGCCGCCACTATCGTCGGCCTTCCATTCGATGTTCTCGGGAACGTGGTTCTCATCCAGATGAACGCGGATGGTGATGTCGGATTCTTTCATGTGTGATGTGGTGAATGGTGGCTAGTGACTGGTGATTGGTGATAGGTGATAGGCGAATGCAACGCGACGCCCGACAACGGACAACTATCAACTGTGAGCTGACAAGGTTGGGAGCAGGTCGGTATCATGATCGGATAGCGCCGAGCTGGCCATGAACCTCCAATCACTTATCACCGATCACTTATCACCGGGGTTTGTAGGTTTTCAAGATCGCCTGCGGATCATGCATGGCGAAGAGCTGGGCAAAGGTGACATCGGGGTTCTTCTCCAGGTAGCCCTCCACCATGCGGTAGCCGATCCATTCGCCAATGTGCCCCGGGCTCTCGCGCGGGAAGCCGGATGTGAACGGTCCATCGGACATGAAGCGGTCGATCTCCTTGTTGTCCTTGGAATAGAGCAGCTCCTTTGCGACGATCTCCTTCCACACGTTGAACTCGTTATCCTCGCACCACTTCAATTGCTGCGGTGTGTATGCGAACTTGAGGCTCGCATCGGTCTCCGGTAGCAGTGCGTCGAGCAGTGCCATCACTTTGCCGATCTCGATGAAGTTGGTGAGCAGGTCGCCGCCGCGCACATCACGCGTGTAGTGTACCTGCAGCCAGCCCTTCACCACGTTGGGCACCAGCATGTCCGGGCGCATGCGGTCCTTGCGGTACTGCGGAAAGTCCTCCGGTGGAAGGAATTGGGTCACGGGACTGTCCTTGCCCACGAACCATTCCACGCCGAAGCTCAGTACGCTGTCCGTGGGCAGCACACCGTAATCAAAACCGGAGTTGAAGGCGATGATCCGAGGGGTCAGGCTATCCGGGAAGTATTGCTTGAGGTGCCCGAAGGCCTCGTTGAATTCCGCTTCCTGCTCACTCATGTCGCCCAGCACACTGTCCGCCGTGCGCTGCACACTGGCCCAGTCGGGGTTATGCACAAAGTGGGAAAGCGCGAGCGGAAGCCGCGGGTCGTTGAAGGCTGCTGCGTGCAGCACGTCTTCCACGTATGTTCTGTAGAACTCGCCATACTTCGCATAGAGCCGCAGGTTGAAGTTGCCCGTGGTGTCATCCGCCATGGCAAAGAGGTCCTTGTCCAAGCGCTCGATCTTCAAGTGGAGGTCCGGGGGAGGGGTGGATGTCGCGCGGCGGTCCGGCTTTCCACAGGACAGCAGTAACAAGCTGGCCGATGCGGCGGTAAGAAGGAAGGTGCTGAATTTATCTTTGGGCATCATTCAAAACGTCCGCAAACCTATGAAGAAGGTCTACGCTCTCTTGTTCCTCGCAACGGTCGTTACTTCTGTCGCACATGCCGACGACGACTCCAAGTCGTTCCGCTTCGGCCTCAAGGCGGCGCCAAACTTCGGCTTTATCCATACGGACACCAAGGAGTTGAAGAACGACGGCTCCCAAGTGGGCTTCACCTTCGGATTGTTGGGTGATTTCATCATCGGTGGCGACCGCAACTATGCCTTCTCCACCGGCCTGCTGCTGAACAATGTGGGCGGCAAGACCACGTTTCCGTTCAACAATGTCAACTTGAACAGGTCCACCAAATACCAATACATTGAACTTCCGCTCACCCTCAAGCTGATGACCAACGAGATCGGCTATATCACCTATTACGGCCAGATCGGTGCGGATGCGGCCTTCAACATCGCTGCCAAATCGGACTATGACACCTTCGATCAGACCGGCAAGCTGGTGCGGATGACGGACGAGGATGTGATGGACAACACGGAACTCTTCAGGGCCTCACTGATCGTTGGCGCCGGCCTGCAATACAACTTCAGCGGGAATACCTCCTTGCTGCTGGGACTCACCTATAACAGCGGATTCACCAACATCCTCAAGGATGTAAAGGTGGGCGATACCGAACTGAAGGCGCGGCAGAACTACATCGAGCTGACCGTGGGCATGTACTTCTGAGGAAGTCCGTTCACTGTAAGCCCCGCGTCTTCTCGGTGAAGGACGCGGGGCTTTTCTTTGTGCATCGCCTTCGCCCAATGCGCGAAAGCGAGCAAAGCATGCTGAACGCCGAAGCCACGATCGAACACATCACGAACTGGTTGCGCGATTACTGCACGGCGAATAAGCAGCGCGGCTTCGTCATCGGCGTAAGTGGCGGCATCGACAGCGCGGTCACCAGTACGCTGTGCGCGCGCACGGGCCTGCCGTTGCTCTGCATCGAGATGCCGATCCACCAAGCGGAAAACCAGGTGCAGCGGGCGCTTGATCACATCGCATGGCTGCGCGAACGATACCCGAACGTATCCATGGAACGCGTGCAGCTCACACCGGTGTTCGATGCGCTCGTGAAGGAACTGCGTTCACATGAAGACCCGGCAGTTCTCTCCCTTTCACTCGCCAACACGCGGGCTCGGCTTCGCATGACCTCGCTCTACTACTTCGCCGGTATCGAGCGCTCTCTCGTGGCTGGCACCGGTAACAAGGTGGAGGACTTCGGCGTGGGTTTCTACACCAAGTATGGTGATGGTGGCGTGGACCTTTCTCCCATTGCCGACCTGACCAAGACGGAAGTGTTCGCTATGGCGAAACAGCTCGGGATCATCGAAAGCATCCAACAGGCCAAGCCTACTGATGGCCTCTTCGGCGACGACCGCAGCGACGAGGACCAATTGGGCGCGAGCTATCCGGAACTGGAATGGGCGATGGCGTTGCGGGATGCGGATACTTCCGTGAATGTGGATGCTCTTACCGAACGCCAGCGCCAAGTGCTGGGGATCTATGACCGGCTGCACGCGGCGAACGCGCACAAGTGGAAGCCGATACCGGTGTGCATGATCCCGGAAAGTCTGCGGAAATAGTCGTGATTCAACGACGGCGACGTTCTACCTCCTCGCGTAAGGCCCGGAAGAAGCGTTTGCGTTCTTTCTCGCCCGTGCCGGTGATCAACGTGGAGCGCTTCATGATGCTCTCGATGGTGCGGAAGGTGCTGGCGCAAAAGGCGGGTTCACGCGTGGCGATGTAGTTCACCACGCTGTGGTTCAGGTAGACCACCTGCACGCGGCCATTGTCCACGTAGATGGTGTTGTCACCGAGCATCACCTCGTTCACATAAATGCGATAGGCCGCACTGGCGGAGGAATGCGATCCGCCCATCGGGAACTTCGCTCCGGCCTCCGCCTCCTTCTCCATGTGGTCCAATAGTTCGAGGATGCGGTCGAAGAGCAGTTGGGCATCCTCTTCCTTGGCGAACATCCCCGAGTCGCGATAGAAGCCGATTTGGCGCAGTGTGCTGTTCATGCTCTCCACGTTCAGGATCTCGGTCGACGGCAGCCGCTCATAGGCGAGGTAGGCCTTGCGGGCCAAGGCCAAGAGATGCTCGTCGCGATGTTGAAGGTCGAACCTGTCCAAAGTGGGGCCGCTCTCTTGCAGGATGGTCTTCCGCCAGAAGAAGAACTTGAACTGCGTAAGCTCCGGCAATTGAAAATGATGGAACAGGGGGAAGTCCTTCGCTTGGAAAATGAAGAGGGGGGTCTTGCCCTCCAGCGCTAACTCCAGTTGGGAGACAATGGACGCGAGCCAGACCTGGAACGTGAAATCGGTATTGCTGATAAAGCGACCGGTGAAGAGGTGGTCCTGGCCTTGGACCCCCATGAACGCGTCCATGGAAAGCTTGTAGTGCGCGCACAGCACCCGTAGTTCGGCAAGGTCCAGCATCTTTTCGCCGCGGATCCTGCGGTAGGCGCTGTCGACGCTGATGCCCAATAATTCCGCCGTCTCGTCCGGTAAGGATAGGTGCGCCAGCAAGCGTTGCTTGATCTGTTTGAACAGGTCTTGTTGAACGGTGGTGGCGTCCATGAAAGGAAAGGTCGACAGAAATCCCGGATAAATTTCACGGTCGCCTCAATTCACCGCTTTGGTGATCGGGTCGAAGAGCGAAAATGATCGGCATGGATCAATAAGAAGGCGATGGGATCCGGTAGGGATTGCAACGACTTCATGCGCTGGATCGATGCGAAGGAAGGAATGCGATCCGCCGTTCTCTTCGGATCTTCCAAGGGCGGTATGCGCTGATCCGCCTTCGAAACACAGCACCGGGCGCCACGCGTCAGGCACACCACCGAGGTTGCTTCGTGGAACAAGATCCACTTGCCATGACAACGCTCGATCGCTCCCCCCGCAACGCATTCTTGTTCCTACTGCCGGTCCTGCTTTCCTCCTGCGGCGAGTACTACTATATGGCCAATGCCGTCAACGTCCCGCTCTCCCGGGAAAAGGGCGAGATCTGTGCATCGGGCCTCGGGGGCAGCGCCAGACGGAACACCGCCTCCGGTCCGGCAGCTTCCAATACTGCTCTCGAAGCAGGCTCGGTCGAGTTCCAGGCGGCATATGCCTTGAGCCATCACTGGGCCGTGATGGCGAATACCGCACGATTCACGCATGGCAGGGACGTAGGGCGCCTATGGGAGGCCGGCGCAGGATATCACGCACGCACCGACAAGCATTTGGTGACCGAGGTCTATGCAGGGTGCGGCATAGGCCGATTGGCCCTCAACGAGAGGCCCGTGCACGCCACGACGATCACAATGATCAGAGGTTTTGTCCAACCCAACATCGGCTATGCCTCGCGAAATTTCGAGATGGCCCTTTCGGCTCGGATCTGCCCTTTGTGGTATTCCGGGTTTGAAAAGAACACGGGTGATCCTGAGGATCCCAATTCAGGGATCCCTGCAAGTTGCCGCGTGCTTGTCGAACCGGCCTTCACCCTACGGGCCGGCTTTCGCGGGGCCAAGCTCCAACTCCAGTGGTGCGCCACCCAAAACCTGGGACGGCAATTCCCCATGGTGGATCGGACCTTCAGTTTGGGGTTGTACTTGAACATCAACAATGCCTTCAAGAAAACAAAGGCCGCACATCCGTGATCCCCATCGGAACCAGCCCCATCTCTTTTATCCACAAGCACCTCCACGCCATGAACATCATTTTCCCCTGTTCGCCAGCCTCACGCAAGGCCTGGGCATTGCTCATCGGCAGCACTGCGCCGCTGATCGCCGCGACGCTCCTGACTTCCGGGCGCCTCGCGCACCAAGCGTTCCTATTGGGGATCGGCTGGTGGTGCTGGACTTTTTTCGAATACTACCTGCACCGCTTTATCATGCACGACAGGAAAGGGCGCACCGACCCGCACCGGCACGCAGAGCACCACCGCCATCATCGCGAGCCCGGCCAACTGCGGGTAAAGGGCTGGCACCGCGCCGTGTTCCTCACCTCCGGGCCGCTGATGCTGTGGGCCACGTGGCACTGCAACAGCTGGCTCACCGCAGTGGTAGGCTTCCACTTCGGTCTGATGGGATACGCGGTCACACACTGGTTTCTGCACCGGCACTTGGCCGAGATCCTGTTGCCCCGCCTTAGCCGCCACCACTTCCAACACCACTGTGGCCATCCGGACAGATGCTTTGGGATAACGATCACGTGGTGGGATGTGCTCTTAGGCACCGGGCAACGGCCATTCCCCTCGAAGCCGATCAAGGTCAGGGAATTTTACTACGGCCGCCTGATCAAGTGAAGTTGAGCACACTCCGTGATCGTTCGCGCATTCTCTTCGCGCATCATCGTCTGACTTCTTAGCTTCGATCGCAATGAGGCATTTCTGTTTGCTTGTCGCCTTGCTTGGAATCCAGATCGCGATCGCTCAAAACCCCGATCGGAGATTTCACGCGGAAGCATTTGCCTCGGTGTCAGGCATGACACTAATGGGCGCTCCCAAGACGGACCTGACAACACCGATCAATGATGTATCGTTCCGGTATGAGTTCAACGGGATGTGGACGTCAAAGAAGGATAGCCTTTGGGGATCTCCGGGTGCTCTGGGTGGTGGAGTGAGCCTTATGCGATGGGGCGCCGAAACGGTCTATCCCGTGTACTTCCAAATGAGCTTGCAGCCGTTCAAGAAGTTGGAAAAACTCCGGGTCGATTGTCGCCTTGGCACGACTCTCGGTCCATGGAAGGAAACCGCTGAGGGGCACGTCAATCTCACCCTCTATAGTGAGATTGGAGTCCGCTACAGCCTATTGGTCAGACCGAAATGGAGTGTGATCCTGCGCATACATGGCGGAGTGCTCGACCCGAGTGGCCCATTGCATGTCTATGAGGAAGGGCAATGGCACGATGCGAAGCAGTTCAGTTTCGTCTATCCCGGATTCGGCTTGGGCGTGTCGTTCTGAAGATTACTTCAGTCCTCACCCGATCGTCCAAACATTCTCCCCGCGCAGCAGCGCATCGAGATCGCCGTTGCCTTTCTTCTGCTTGGCCAAGGCCACTTGCGCGTTCATCTTCGTCTCGTGTGTGTGGCGATCGTTGACATAGAACACGCCGAAGGGCCGGGGCAATGCGTCCTTTTCGCGCGGATCATCGAAGAGGCGAACGAGGATGCTGGCCTTGAAGGAATCGCGCTCGTCGTGGATCCAGAGGTCGTCCATCGAGGCTTCACCTGATGCAAGGTCCACGATCCCGGGTGTCATGCCATCGAGCTTGATGCCTTTCGTTCCATTCGCGAAGAGCAGCGGCTTATCGTGTTCCACGAAGATGGTGTGCGCGGCCTTGGTGGCTTTCTCCGTGAAAGTCTCGAAGGCGCCGTCGTTGAAGACGTTGCAGTTCTGGTAGATCTCCAGCATGCTGGTGCCGCGATGGGCGTCGGTGCGCTGGAGCATTTCGCGCAGGTGCTTGGGATCGCGGTCCATGCCGCGCGCGATGAAGGTGGCGTCCGCGCCGAGGCAGAGCGCCAACGGATTGAACGGATGATCCGTGCTGCCCATCGGCGTGCTCTTCGAGATCGCGCCCTCCGGAGAGGTAGGCGAGTACTGTCCTTTGGTAAGGCCGTAGATCTCGTTGTTGAAGAGCAGCACATTGAGGTCCACGTTGCGGCGCAGCAGGTGGATGAGGTGGTTGCCGCCGATGCTGAGCGAATCACCGTCGCCGGTGATCATCCATACGCTGAGGTTGGGCTGCACGCTGCGCATGCCACTGGCGATCGCCGGTGCGCGGCCGTGGATGCTGTGCATGCCGTACGTGTCGAGGTAGTACGGAAAGCGCGACGAGCAGCCGATGCCGCTGATGAAGACGATCTCCTCCTTCGGGCGACCGTGCTGCGCGAGCACGCTCTCCACCTGCTTCAGGATGGAATAGTCGCCGCAGCCGGGGCACCAACGCACTTGCTGGTCGCTCGAATAATCAGGCTTGTCATTCCGGCCTTGAGCCGGAATCGCGGAAGTGCTTGCGATGCTCATGACCTCAACAAATTCAACGCGGCCACACGGATCTCTTCGGAGGTGAACGGCATGCCTTGCACCTTGTTCAATCCTTGCGCGTCCACCAGGTATTCAGCGCGCATCAGTTGACGCAATTGACCGCTGTTCATCTCGGGCACCAAGACCTTTTCATAGCGCTTCAACATCCCGCGCAGGCCCTTGTTGAAGGGGAACATGTGCCGCAGATGCACATGCGCCACGCTGTGTCCTTCCTTCTGCAATTCCAACGCGGCCGTGCGGATGGCGCCGTAGGTGGACCCCCAGCCGACGATCAGCAGCTCGCCGTTTTTGGGACCGCTGTCAAGTCGGATCGGCCGATACGTATCCGCGATGCGCTGCACCTTTTCCGCGCGCAGTTTCACCATCAGTTCGTGGTTCTGCGGGTCGTAACTGATGTTGCCGGTCTTGTCCTCTTTCTCGATCCCACCGATGCGGTGCTGCAAGCCCTTCATGCCGGGGATGGCCCACGGGCGAACACCGTTTTCATCGCGGGCGTATGGCAGGAAGGGTTCCTTCTCGACTTCGCTCGAAGTGACACTTTCCTCGTCTGACATACGTGGTTTCGCGAATGGCGGCGTGATTGGTCGGAGGTCCTTCGCCTCGGGGAAGCGCCATGGTTCCGCGCCGTTCGCGATGTATCCGTCGCTGAGCAGGATCACCGGCGTCATGTGTTCCACGGCGAGTTTCACCGCTTCATAGACCATCTCAAAGCAATCAGTCGGACTGCTCGCTGCGATCACCGGGATCGGTGCTTCGCCGTTGCGGCCATGCACCGCTTGCCAGAGATCGGCCTGTTCTGTCTTTGTTGGCAATCCGGTGCTGGGGCCACCGCGCTGCACGTTGACCACCACAAGAGGAAGCTCCAGCATGAAGGCCAAACCCAGCGCTTCACCTTTCAATGCAATGCCGGGCCCGCTGCTGGCCGTGACACCGAGCGCACCGCCGTAGCTCGCACCGATGGCGGAGCAGATCGCCGCGATCTCATCCTCCGCCTGAAAGGTCTTCACGCCGAAATGCTTGTTGCGTGAGAGTTCGTGCAGGATGTCGCTGGCTGGTGTGATGGGATAGCTGCCGTAGAAAAGCTCCAGTCCGGCTTTTTGCGCGGCAGCGATGAGGCCGATGGCGATGCCTTGGTTGCCGGTGATGTTGCGATAATTGCCCTTCGGCATCGGCGCGGGCTTCACCTCGTAGCGCGTTGTGAAGGTCTCGCTGGTGTCGCCGTAGTTGTAGCCCGCTTGAAGCACCTTCAGGTTCGCGTCGAGTAGCTCGGGCTTCTTCCCGAATTTCTCCTCGATGAACTTCTTGGTGCGGTCCAGCGAACGGCTGTACATCCAGTTGATGAAACCGAGCACGAACATGTTCTTGCTGCGGTCCTTCTCCTTCATGCCGAGGGTGGTGCCCTCCAGCGCGTTGCGCGTGAGTTTGGTGACGTCCACGGAATGCAGCACGTAGTTGTCCAACGAGCCGTCGGTCAGTGGGTTCTCCTCGTCGGGATAGCCGGCCAGCCGCAGGTTCTTCGTGTCGAAGCCATCGCTGTTGGCGATGATGGTGCCGCCGTGCTTCAGCTTCGCGAGGTTGGCTTTTAGCGCCGCTGAGTTCATCACTACCAGCACGTCGCAAACATCGCCGGGCGTAAAAACGTCCACGCTGCCGAAGTGCAACTGATAGCCACTGACGCCGGCGAGTGTTCCCTGTGGTGCGCGGATCTCTGCCGGATAATTCGGGAACGTGCTCACGTCGTTGCCGAAGAGCGCATTGGATTCTGTGAACTGGGATCCGGTGAGCTGGATGCCGTCGCCGCTGTCCCCGGCGAAGAGTATCACCACCTTCTCGCGAGCCTCAACGGTCTTCGGGCGGGGTGTAGGTATTGTGTCCATAATAGGCCGCAAAGGTACGGGGGAGGGGGATGGCAGCAGATGCGGATCGATGGAGCCGCAAGTGCCGCGTCAGAAGTAAAAACCGCCGATGACGCAGATGGCCGCCGATGAATTCCGTTTGCAAGAGAAGCGTCGCACTATCTGTGTCATCTGCGTGATCTGCGGATAAACTCAGCGGAAAAGGCCCTCACATCACTGCCTCCACCTTCACCACTTCCGGAGCCACGCGTTTGATGGCCTCTTCCACGCCGGCCTTCATCGTCATCGCGCTCATGGAGCAGTTGCTGCAGGCACCGTGAAGCTTCACGCGCACCACTCCTGAATCACTGATGTTGTCGAGGGTGATGTCTCCGCCGTCCGCTTCGAGGAAGGGGCGCAGTTCGGTGAGCGCAGCGTTCACGCGCAGGGTCAGCTGCTCCCGCTGACGGGGTCCGATAGCGGTCGTGGTGCTCATGGTTTTACACTCAGTTCGTCGACCGATGTCGCGACCTTCTTCTTGGCTGGCGCGGCATCCAGTTCCGCCAAGATACGCTGCATGGCATCCAAGAGTGGCGCGAAGGCCTGTGCGGCTGGGGTGTCACCTTGCAACACGGCAGGGCGGCCCACATCAGCGGCTTCGCGGATGCTTTGTACCAGTGGAACTTCTGCTAGGAACGGCACATCAAGTTCCTCGGCAAGCTTGCGTGCACCGCCTTTCCCGAAGATGTACTGGCGCTCTTTTTCAGGTACGTCTTCAAGTGACCTACCGGCCACGGCTTCCGCCGGAACGAACCAGGACATGTTCTCCACGATGCCGAGCACGGGCACGTTCACGCTGGGCATGTTGAAGAGGCCCACGCCTTTGCGCGCATCGATCAAAGCCACGGCCTGCGGGGTACTCACGATGATGGCGCCGCTGAGCGGGACGGCCTGCACCAATGAGAGATGGATATCTCCGGTACCGGGTGGAAGATCAACGAGCATCACATCGAGCTCGCCCCAGTCGGAGTCCTTGAAGAGCTGATCAAGCGCCTTGCTGGCCATGGGGCCGCGCCATGCGATGGCCTGTCCGGGATCGGCGAAAAAGCCGATGCTGAGTAGCTGCACGCCGTAGCTCTCCACCGGCACGATGAGATTCTTGCCATCCACCGAACGCACGCGGGGGCGCTCCTTCTGCACGTCGAACATCAGCGGCATGCTGGGGCCGTAGATGTCGGCGTCCACGAGGCCCACCTTCAATCCGCGTTGCGCGAGGCCCGCCGCGAGGTTGGCCGTGATGGTGCTCTTGCCCACGCCGCCCTTTCCGCTGGCCACGGCCACGATGTGCTTCACGAAGGGCAGCACCTTGCGCAGTCCGCCACGCGCACCGCTGATCGGCCGCACGCTGACATGCACTTTCACCTCGTCGCCGAAGGCCTGCTTCACTTGGAAGATCACGGCCTCCTCCATGCGCTTGCGGCTGTGCATGGCGGGATTGCTCACCTCCACGATGATGCTGATGGTATTCTCATCGATGACGACCTCTTGCACGAGGTTCAGTTCCACGATGTCCTTCTTCAGATCGGGTTCAATGACGCGGCTCAGCGCGGCTTGCAGGGCTTCTTCGGTAATGGGCATGGTTTGCTAAGAGAGTGCGAAATTAGGGGCCAATGAAAGAGAATAGAAGGATGGTGCCTGCTGAGCTTGATGCCTTCATGGAGTTCGAAGACGATGAGCTTCGGATTGTGGAACGAGGGCGATCATGGACCGGGGATGGCTTGGACCTCATATTGGATCTTCGGGATGGTGCTCGGTGCCAATCGTGGAGTATCAAGTGCGCCAACGTTCGTCGGTACCGATCGACTGGTCAGGAATCAACAATAATTGAAGTGAAAGAGGATCATGCTCTTCTCTGGGAATTTGAGGGAGAGCAGTGCAGTCTGTATTTCAACGGCAGACCTTCGGATGCCAGTACCCTTTTCATTGCGCTTGCAGCAGCCCACAAACGCATGTTTGGCGATGAGCTGCCTATGACGACATACTTACGCATCATTGATCCTGAAAATTTCAAACCTGACTTCGGTTTGATCGCAGAGGGTCCGGTGAAGGCCTTGTCGGAATATGCCACTGTACTGAATGAACATGGATCTCAATGCAACTTCATCGGTTCCGGGCCTGCAGTTGAGTGGACTGAGAATGGGTGGAAGGCAATCACGGCAAAACCCAATGTTCTTTTTTTGGACGATGACTATATCGTCGCTGATCGATTCACGTGGACGTTGCTCGATTAAAGTCCCAGCTCCAGCGCCGGGTCCCAGAACTTCTTGGCGAAGTCCACCACTTGGTCCTTCTTCACTTTCACGCCTTCCTTCTTCAACAGGTCCTCCATCGCTGTGGGCGTGGCGAAATGGTGCTTGCCGGTGAGCAATCCGTCGCGATTCACCACGCGATGCGCGGGCACTTTTGGCTTCACGGCGTGCGCGTTGTTCATGCAATAGCCCACCATTCGTGAGCTGCGCGCTGCACCGAGGTATTTCGCGATAGCGCCGTAGCTCGTCACTCTTCCGCGCGGGATCTGGCGTACCAAGTCCATCACGTCGCCGAAGAAATCGCGCTCTTGTACCGCTTCGTTTTGGATAGTGCGCTTGGGCATGTTAGATACCGCAAAGAACGCGAAGAACACAGAGAGAAATGCAAGTTCTACAGCTACGACACTTCGACGAAACGGAGAGCAGACTCAGGACTCACGACTACTGGACTCACGACTCGTCCGTCAACAGTCTCTTCCTTAGCCCGGGCACCGATGCGATCAACCGGTCTTTCATGATCTGGTAGTAGGACGTATTGTCGATGGCGTGCGCTACAATGGAAGCGATCATGGCGGCATACATCAATTGCAGGATCGCGCTATGCCGGTCGGTCATCTCCAGGATGATGATGGCGCTGGTGAAGGGCGAACGCGTGACGCCGGTGAGGAAGGCGCACATGCCGCCGAGCACGAGAATGTTCAGCTGACCGCGGTCCACCCCGAACCAATGGCCGAAGAGCCCGCCGATGGCCGCTCCGGATGAGAGTGCCGGACCGAAGAGCATGCCCGCGCTGCCGCTTCCGGTGGAAACGATGGAACCGATCAAACGTCCCGCCACATCCTGTACAGAAGGTGAAGGCGCGGCGCCGAAAAGGTATTGGTCGAGCAGTGCCTCGCCGCTGCCGAGTGACATCGGTCCGAAGGCGCGCACCACGCAAGCGAAAAGGAGTGCGCATAACAGCACGAAGGTCCCTTGGGCAACACGGCCGCGGATCGCGCGGCGCACTTTGTCGAGCAGCAGCACGGCCTTGCCGCTCCACACGCCCATCGCCCCGCACACCGCGCTGATGGCGAGCAACGTGTACATGAAGGAAGGACCGACGCGCTCGAGTTGCGGATAGCCGAGCAGGAGATAGGGGCCGAGCAGCCACTGCGCCGTCATCCCGCTGATGATCACTGAGCTGAGCACCGCGGTGCGGAATTTCCCGATGTGCGAGCGGGTGAGTTCCTCCATGGCGAAGACGATGCCGCCGAGTGGAGTGTTGAACGCCGCACTCAGTCCTGCTGCGCCGCCGGTCACCAGCATGATGCGCCGGCTCACTTTGGGCCAGAACGGCGGAAGCAGCCGATGCACCACGCGGTACACGCTGGCCGCGATCTGGAGGATGGGTCCTTCACGTCCGATCGCTCCGCCACCGCCAACCATCGCGAGGGTGGAAGCGATGCGCACGAAGATGATCCGCACGTTGAGGAAGCGCCAACTGCCGTCCTCCTTCTCCGCGTCGTCGGCCACCTCCGCGGCGGCTATCACTTGCGGGACGCCGCTTCCGCCGGCCATGGGGGAGAAGCGCCGCACCATCCACCAGCTCACCAAGAAGGATAACGGCGCGGTGATGAAGATCCAGTTCGGATGCGCGGTGATCATCGCTACGTTCCGATGTTCCACCCAGACGAAGAGCTTCGTGAAACCCACGGCCACTAAGGCTGTAGTGACGGCCGCCACTTGATAGGGCAGAGCCAACATCCACAGGTCCTTCAGATGGGAACCCACGGAAGAGACGCGTTTTCGGCCGAACACCACGCCGAGAAGCGCGCGCATCCGCGCCAGCAGGCCTTGTCGCTCTTCTTCAACGTGCTCCTTTTTCACGCCGCAAGATTAGGCGGCTGCGGAAAGGGATCCGGGCGCGAAGGCCACGTTTAACGAACACTTCCGTGTAGGAACAGCCGGGTGAACTAACTGTATCATGACCGATGTTCGACTTGGTCGTTCGGAGCATGGAGAACAACGCTGCCTATCTTGTCGTTGCCCGCGCGTGAGTACCCGTTCACGCGCTTTCGCGCAGATCCGCATGAGTCCTGCCGCCTCCTTCCCAGCATGGATCCTGCGTTCCGTAACGTCCGTGGTCATCCTCCTTTTCTCGCTGTTGGGTCCGCTGACGGTGCATGCCCAGGCGGACAGTTCCAGCACGATCTACCAGGATATCCATGACTATTCCTTGAAGCACAAGGTGACGCGCTGGATCTACAGTGGCATCTTCGTGAAACCGAAAAGCGCCGAGGAACCACCGGCGTCCGCGCCGCGCACGGAACGTGTCGATCCTTTCCTGAAAGACAAGGGGAAGATCGTCCGCCACATCGAGATCCATACGCTGGATCCTTTCGGCTACTCGGTGGATGACACCACTCAAGCTCCGGTGAACGGCCTTCAACATTTGGGAAACCGCCTGCATCGGAAGACCCGTGAGCGGATAGCGCGTAATCTGCTTCTGTTGCAACCGCTTCAGCCATTGGACCCGCTTCAGGCGACCGAGTCGGAACGGGTGCTTCGAGCATCACCTTTCATCACTGACGCGCGCATCATTGTGGAACCCGTGGTGGGAGCGAAGGACAGCGTGGATCTCTTGGTGCTGGTCCACGACAAATGGTCCATTGACGTGGATGGTGAAGGGGACCTCTCGGGCGGTAGTGTGCGTGTGCGCGAACGAAATCTGCTCGGGTGGGGCCAAGGGTTGGAGCAGCAATTGGGCACGCAGCTCGGTGAGCCACAACTGTACTTCTCCGGTTCCCATCAGGTGTACAACATCCGCAGCAGCCGTATTTCCTCGTATGCTCATTATTCGCTCAGCCCGGATGGCGACGACCTCGGCATCAGCCTTCAACGGCCGTTCTATTCCCCCTTGGCGAAATGGGCGGCGGGCTTTAGTTGGGACCAAGGCTGGAGCAAATACAAGATCTTTGACACGGATGGTGCCGTGCTCTTCAGCTATCCACTGTCACCGGCCTCCTTGGATATATGGGGCGGGCGCAGTTTCCGGCTGGGTGATGGCTCCGAGCCTGGCAGCAGCAATAGCAATTTCGTCCTCGCTGCCCGCTATGCCCAAACGCGCTATGCCACGCGGCCACCACGGGCGATCGATCCCGAAGGCCAGTACAGCGACAATTCACTTTTTCTCGTCAGCACCGGCCTGAGCATCCGGCAGTATTACAAGGAGCGCTACCTCTTTCGGTTTGGTACTTCGGAGGATGTACCGGAAGGTCTATTGCTCACCTTTACCACCGGCGTAGACAAGCGGGAACTGACCGCCAACCGGCCCTACCTTGGCGCTGAGGTCTCACGCGGTCGCAACTATGACAACTTCGGCTACCTCTCCGCAGACCTCGCCTACGGCACTTTCTTCGAGGCGGGGAACGAGGTGGACGGCGCCTTGGACCTGCGTCTACTCTATTTCACCGACCTGCGGACCTGGGGACGCTGGCACTTCCGGCAGTTCTTCCGTTTCAACGCGGTCTATGGATTCAACAAGCCGAGCTATGTCACGCTGGACCTGAACGGTTCGCAGCTGTATGGCTTCTCCAGCAATGCGCTCACCGGCACGCACAAGGAACTGTTCCGCAGTGAAACGGTCTTCTATGCGCCATGGTCGTGGCTTGGCTTCAAGGTCGCGCCGGTGATACTCGCGGGCTTCGGCACCCTTGGCGGTGAAGGCGATGCCGTGTTCTCCGGTAGGATCAACAGCGCATTCTCCATCGGCCTCCTCGTACGCAACGAGAATCTGCTGGTGAACACCTTCCAGCTTTCCTTCGGCTTCTATCCCTATCTGCCGGACAGCCACGGCGCGGGCTTCCGCTTCAATAGCTTCAATGCCTTCGCGGCAGGCGCTTGGGATTTTGATTTTCAGGAACCGGGGGTGGTGCCGTTTGAATGAGCCGTCCGTTAATGGAGAATAACTGTCCGCGCTACCTTCGCCTATGTCCTCCGCAGAAATAAAACGAGTATTCGCGGGTTGCCTTGTTGGACTATTGACGGTCGGTGCTTTGCACGCCCATGATCGCGGGTGTGAGGTGCATACATTCTACTCGCTTGTTGAGGCCCGTGCCGCGGATCATGCCTGCGTCGACACCTTGATCATAGCTGACGTTGACTCATTCCCGGACCTGTGTGAATTTCAGAATTTGAAGTTCCTGTGGATAAGGAACCATACGATCAAAAGCATTTCTCCGAAGCAATTGGAATGTTTGAGAAAACTGGAAGTCTTGAAGGTGAACTACGGGCTTCTGCGGACCTTCTCGATAGGGGAAGTATGTCCCAGACTTCAGGAGCTTAGCCTATCCCAGAATAAATTGGATAGCATAATGGGCCCATTCGATCAACTTGCGCACCTGCGAATTTTGAAGCTGACCAACAATCCGGTGAAGTATGTTGATATTAGGCAGATCTTGAAGTTGAAGAACCTCACAGAGCTGGCACTGTACGGGGACCATGGAGATGCTCCATTTTTCAATGCTGAACAACAGGCTGAGATCGCCGGGGTGTTGAGCAATTGTACTATATGGTTCGAGCCTCCTTTGCCCTATATCAGGCCAACTTCGGCAGAACGGAAGTAGAACGAGGCCAAGGGCCTTCAGCCCACGCGTGAGCTGTGCGGTCCCACTTGATTCATTACTACACCGGCCTGTACCAAGCCGCTCTCCCGGTGCCCACTCGTTCTATCGAACCAGCCTCCACAGCATCCGCGAGGTCGCGGCTGGCGGTGGCGGGGGAGAGTTCCGGGAACTCACGGCGATAGTCCTTGCGGCTAAAGCGGCCGCGCTCCTTGGCCCGCAAGAAGGTGGACAGCCGCTCGGGACCTTGAAGCACGCGGCGCTCGCGGGTGAGCAGCTCGTGCAGTGCCTCGTCAATGCGCTCCATCATATAAGTAATGAAGCCGCCGCTCTCACCTTGCCGGTCCGCGAACTCGATGGCGGCATAGTAGCCTGTGCGGCCCCGCTGGATAAAGCCCTCCAATGGCAGTACCGCGAAGACCGGCCATTGGCGCATCAGCATCAGCTTCTGCCAGAGGCGGGCGATGCGGCCGTTCCCGGCGGTGAAGGGGCGGAGGTTGATCAGCCCGTAGTGCAGAACACAGCTGGTGATCAGCATGGGTGTCTCATCATTCTCTGCGAAGTGCAGCAGTTGCTCCACTTGGCTGGGGATGTTGCGCCCACCGGCCGTGCGGCTTCCGGGGCGGTCGCCGTAGATCACCTCCATCGCGCCGGTGCGATAGCGGCCGGGGTCCAGCGCCAGGCCGTGCATCAGTTCGCCGTGCGCGTGGCGAAGGTCCTGGCTGAGGAAGGGGTTCAGCGTGGGCAGCAGATCATAGAGGCGGATGGTATTGACCACCTCCAGTTCAGCGGAATTGGCGGTATCCGGCACGCGGCCGTCGAGCAATTCAGCGATGGAATGCCGGTCCAACGGATTGTCCTCTAAGGCAAGCGTAGCGTGGATGGTACTGACGCGGTGCGCACGCCGAAGCTGAGGGGAAGGGTGATGGAGGTGGGCCGCGTTCACTTCACCGAGGCGTTCCGAAATAGAGGCCAGCAAGGAGAGCGTTCGGGGGGTTAGGAAGTAGGTTGTGGGCAGCATAATGGTATCAAATGAGGCCATCAAAGGTAGGTATTGGGGACAACATGTGACCTTTCGGAAGAGGGAAGGTCGATCGGCAGCGTCATCGCCCTATTTTCATAAATGCGAGCATTGACAATACTTTCAGAATGTATGCGACCGGACCAAAAGGGTCATCGGAAGGGCTGAGAATTGTGATGCGCGAAGATTTTTGATGAACACACGTTGGTTGGTAAGTGATTCCTGCTACTTTTGCAGCCCGTTTTTAGCCACCTCTGTAAGGCGAAACGGCTGATAAACAGGACGAAAAGGAGCTCATGCCAACTATCCAACAGCTGATCCGCAAAGGCCGCAAGGTCCCCACCGTCAAGAGCAAGTCGGTGGCCCTCACGGAATGCCCTCAACGCCGCGGCGTGTGCACCAAGGTGTACACCACCACCCCGAAGAAGCCGAACTCGGCCCTACGCAAGGTGGCCAAGGTGCGTCTCTCCAACAAGATGGAGGTGATCGCCTACATCGGTGGGGAAGGCCATAACCTTCAAGAGCACAGCATCGTGCTGGTGCGCGGCGGTCGTGTGAAGGACCTGCCCGGTGTGAAGTACCACATCGTTCGTGGAGTGCTCGACACTTCGGGCGTGGAAGGTCGCAATCAGCGCCGCAGCAAGTACGGCACCAAGCGCAAGAAGGCAGGCGCCGTCGCTGCCAAGAAGAAGTAGTCCGCCGCAGAACAGACTGACGAAATTGAACGATGCGTAAGAAAGCAGCCAAGCACACCACCCTCCCGGACCCCAAGTTCGGCGACGTGACGGTGACCAAGTTCGTGAACAACCTGATGTACGACGGCAAGAAGAGCAAGTCGTTCGACATCTTCTACAGCGCGATCGACATGGTGGCGGAGAAGACCGGCGAGGACGGCCTCGAGATCTTCCGCAAGGCCATCGTGAACGTGACGCCCCAAGTGGAGGTGCGCAGCCGTCGTGTCGGCGGTGCGAACTTCCAGATCCCCCAGCCCGTGCGCGACAGCCGCAAGGTGAGCTTGGCGATGAAGTGGCTCATCAGCTACAGCCGCAAGCGCAATGAGCGCAGCATGGAGCAGAAGCTCGCCAACGAGATCATGGCCGCCGCCAAGGAAGAAGGCGCGGCCTTCAAGAAGAAAGAAGAGGTGCACAAGATGGCCGAGGCCAACAAGGCATTCAGCCACTTCCGCTTCTAACAAGTACTAGCAGCACACAGGACCCACATGGCCCGCGACCTCAAATACACGCGCAACATCGGCATCATGGCGCACATCGATGCCGGGAAGACGACGACGTCTGAACGCATCCTGTACTACACCGGCCTGACGCACAAGATTGGTGAGGTGCATGACGGTGCCGCCACGATGGACTGGATGGAGCAGGAGCAGGAGCGTGGCATCACGATCACTTCCGCTGCCACCACCACCGCGTGGAAATACCGTGGACACGAGTACAAGATCAACCTGATCGACACCCCGGGCCACGTGGACTTCACCGTTGAGGTGGAGCGCAGCCTGCGCGTGCTTGACGGCGCGGTCGCCTTGTTCTGCGCCGTGGGCGGCGTGGAGCCTCAGAGCGAGACCGTATGGCGCCAAGCCAACAAGTACAAGGTGCCCCGCATCGGCTTCGTCAACAAGATGGACCGTAGCGGTGCTGATTTCTTCAACGTGGTGGCCCAGATCAAGAGCCGTCTCGGTGCCAACCCGGTGCCCTTGCAAGTGCCCATCGGCGCTGAAGCGGGCTTCTTGGGCGTGGTCGACCTGATCAACAACGTGGGCATGGTGTGGAACGAAGCTGACCAAGGCATGACCTGGTCGGAAGTTCCCATCCCCGAGGACCTGAAGGAGACCGTGGAGGAATGGCGCGGTAAGTTGATCGAGGCGGTGGCCGAGAGCGACGACACCTTGATGGAGAAGTACTTCGCCGACCCCAACAGCTTGACCGAGGCGGAGATCATGAACGCCGTGCGCATCAGCACGATCAACATGAGCATCACGCCGATCCTCTGCGGGTCAGCGTTCAAGAACAAGGGCGTGCAGACCATGCTCGACGCCGTGATGGCCTACCTGCCCAGCCCGATGGACATCGAGGCGGTGATCGGTCATGACCCGGATTCAGGGGAGGAAGTCCTGCGTAAGCCGAGCGTGACCGAGCCGATGGCCTCCTTGGCCTTCAAGATCGCGACCGATCCGTTCGTGGGCCGCTTGGCATTCTTCCGCTGCTACAGCGGCAAGGTGGACGCAGGCAGCTACGTGCAGAACATGCGCACGGGCAAGAAAGAGCGCATCAGCCGCATCTTCCAGATGCACTCCAACAAGCAGAACGCTGTCGATGTGATCGAAGCTGGCGATATCGGTGCTGCTGTCGGCTTCAAGGACATCCGTACCGGCGACACGCTGTGCGACGAGAACAAGCAGATCATCCTCGAGAGCATGAGCTTCCCCGAGCCGGTGATCGGCATCGCCGTGGAGCCCAAGACGCAGGCCGACCTCGACAAGATGGGACAGGCCTTGGCGAAGCTCGCTGAGGAAGATCCCACCTTCAAGGTGCACACCGACGATGAGACCGGCCAGACCGTGATCAGCGGCATGGGTGAACTGCACTTGGAGATCCTCGTGGACCGCCTCAAGCGCGAGTTCAAGGTGGAAGCCAACCAGGGTGCGCCCCAAGTGAAGTACAAGGAGGCCATCACCGGTACGGTGGAGCACCGCGAGCTGTACAAGAAGCAGACGGGTGGTCGCGGAAAGTTCGCGGACATCCATGTGAAGATCGAGCCGCAGACCGATCCGGAAAAGACCGGTCTCGAGTTCATCGATGGCATCAAGGGCGGTGTGATCCCGAAGGAATTCATCCCCAGCGTGCAGAAGGGTTTTGCAGCTTCGTTGCAGAACGGCGTGCTCGCGGGCTATCCCATGGAAAGCCTGAAGGTGACGCTGTATGATGGCAGTTTCCACAACGTCGACTCCGATGCATTGAGTTTCGAGATCGCGGCGAAGAGCGCCTTCCGTTCAGCAGTGCCCAAGGCCAAGCCGATCCTGCTCGAGCCGATCATGAAGATCGAAGTGATCACGCCCGAGGAGAACATGGGCGACATCGTGGGCGACCTCAACCGTCGTCGTGGACAGATCCAAGGCATGGAGGACCGCAGCGGCGCGAAGGCGATCAAGGGCACTGTGCCTTTGAGCGAAATGTTCGGCTACGTCACCTCCCTGCGTACCCTGAGTTCCGGCCGTGCCAGCAGCACGATGGAATTCAGCCACTACCAGCAGGCTCCCAATAACATCACCGAAGCCGTTCTGGCCAAGGTCCGTGGTAAAGTTTCAGCATAAGTCGACCCCCAACTGATGACCCAAAAGATCAGGATCAAGCTGCGGTCTTACGATCACAACCTCGTCGACAAGAGCGCCGAGAAGATCGTGAAGACGGTGAAGGGCACGGGCGCTGTGGTCAGCGGCCCCATCCCCTTGCCTACGCACAAGCGCATTTTCACCGTGCTGCGTTCCCCGCACGTGAACAAGAAGGCGCGCGAGCAATTCCAATTGTGCAGCTACAAGCGGCTGATGGACATCTACAGCTCCAGCAGCAAGACCATCGACGCGCTGATGAAACTGGAACTTCCCAGCGGCGTGGACGTGGAGATCAAGGTCTGACCCGAGTAACAAGAGAAAGCGATGAGCGGATTGATCGGAAAAAAGGTCGGGATGACCAGCCTGCATGATGCGGAAGGCAACCTGTTGGGTTGCACCGTGATCGAGGCCGGCCCCTGCGTGGTGACCCACGTAAAGACCGTCGAGAAGGATGGCTACAAGGCTGTTCAACTTGCATTTGGCGAGCGTCGGGAGAAGAACACCCCGTCCGCCGCACTCGGCCACTTCAAGAAGGCCGGCACCACCCCCAAGGTGAAGAGCCACGAGTTCAAGGAATTCACCGAGGACCTCCAACTGGGTGACAAGGTGGACACCGACATCTTCCTGGAAGGCGGTTTCGTCACCGTCACCTCCTCCAGCAAGGGCAAGGGTTTCCAAGGCGTTGTGAAGCGCCACGGTTTCAGCGGTGTGGGTGAAGCCACCCACGGTCAGCACGACCGTAGCCGCGCTCCCGGTTCCTTGGGCGGATCGTCCTACCCTGCACGGGTGTTCAAGGGACTCCGCATGGCGGGCCGCACCGGTGGCAACAAGATCACCACCGAGAACCTGCGCGTGGTGAAGATCGACAAAGAGAAGAACCTCATGGTCGTCCATGGTTCCGTTCCCGGACCCAAGGGTGGCATCGTGATCATCTGGAAGTAAGATGGAACTCGACATCCACAGCGCGGACGGCAAGTCCACCGGCAAGAAGGCCAAGCTGAATGACGCGGTATTCGGCGTAGAGCCGAACGACCACGCCATCTGGTTGGACGTGAAGCAGCATTTGGCGAACCGTCGCCAAGGCACCTCCAAGACCTTGGAGAAGAGCGAAGTGAGCGGTTCCACCAAGAAGCTGCATCGCCAGAAGGGCACCGGCGGAGCCCGTAAGGGTTCCATCAAGAGCCCCTTGTACAAAGGCGGTGCGCGCGTGTTCGGTCCCAGGCCCCGCGACTACCACTTCAAGCTGAACAAGAAGGTGAAGGACCTCGCCCGTCGCAGCGCCCTTACCCACAAGGCCAAGAACGGCACCATCACGGTGCTGGACGGCAGTGGCATGGACAGCGCGAAGACCAAGGCCTACGCAGGTATGCTGAAGGCGTTCGACCTCACCGGCCGCAAGGCGTTATTGGTGCTCGCCGCCAAGAACGACAACGTGCTGCTCGGTACCCGCAACCTCCAAGGAGCGCGCGTGGTGATCGCCAGCGAATTGAGCACCTACGATATCATGAACGCCAACCGGGTGCTGATCGCCGCCGATGCCATCGCCCCGCTGGAATCCACCCTTAGCAAGTAAGCGCCATGAGCATTCTCATCCGTCCCCTCATCACCGAGAAGATGACCGCCCAGAGCGAAAAGGAAGGTCGTTATGGCTTCGTGGTGGACCGCAAGAGCAACAAGGTCGAGATCCGCAGCGCGGTCGAGAAGGAGTTCAACGTCACCGTTACCGGCGTGCGCACCATGATCGTTCGCGGCAAGGACCGCACCCGCTATACCAAGACGAACATCCTGCGCGGAAGCACCGGAACGTGGAAGAAGGCTATCGTCACCCTCAAGGCCGGCGAGACCATCGACCTCTACAGCAACCTCTGATCCCGACAGTAAGACAATGGGCATCCGTAAACTGAACCCCGTCACCGCCGGCACCCGGCACAAGGTGGCGATCGACTTCGAAGAGATCACGACCGGCACCCCAGAGGCCAGCCTGTTGCGTGGACGCGCCAGCAAGAGCGGCGGCCGTAACAACTCGGGCAAGATGACCATGCGCTATATCGGCGGCGGTCACAAACAGCGCTATCGCCTGATCGACACCAAGCGTGACAAGGCCGGTATCGCAGGCATCGTGAAGACCATTGAGTACGACCCGAACCGTAGCTCACGCATCGCGCTGATCTTTTATCCGGACGGCGAGAAGCGTTACATTCTTGCACCCAGCGGCCTCAAGGTGGGTCAGGTGATCGTCAGCGGCAAGGGCGCTCCCCCCGAAGTGGGCAACGCGCTTCCCTTGAGCGATATCCCCTTGGGTACCTTGGTACACAACGTTGAATTGCAGCCCGGCAAGGGCGGTTCCTTCGCTCGTAGCGCAGGCACCTTCGCCCAGCTGAACGCCCGCGAAGGCCGCTATGCCACGCTGAAGATGCCCAGCGGCGAGGTCCGCATGGTGCTCGTCTCCTGCATGGCCACGGTGGGCACGGTGGGTAACGCTGAGCACATGCTGCAGCGCAGCGGTAAGGCCGGCCGCACCCGTTGGCAGGGCCGTCGTCCGCGCGTTCGTCCAGTGGTGATGAACCCTGTCGATCACCCGATGGGTGGTGGCGAGGGTCGCGCTTCCGGCGGACATCCGCGCAGCCGCAATGGCCTCTTGGCGAAAGGCAAGAAGACCCGTGCACCCAAGCGCATCTCCAACAAGTTCATTATCCAGCGGGCCAACCACAAGAAAGCCTGATCACCCGATAGCAGATGAGCCGTTCACTCAAGAAACCCCCGTTCGTCCACTACAAGTTGGCGAAGCGCGTGACCGACATGCAACAGGCCGGTAAGAAGACCGTGCTGAAGACCTGGTCGCGTTCCAGCACCATTACCCCGGAATTCGTGGGGATCACCTTCGCGGTGCACAACGGCAACAAGTTCATCCCGGTGTACGTGACCGAGAACATGGTGGGCCACAAGCTGGGCGAATTCGCCCCGACGCGCACCTTCCGTGGACACGCCGGCAACAACAAGAAGTAACATGGGATCGCGCAAGAAACTAGCCGCTGACAAGCGGAAGGAGGCCCAGAAGGCCGTTGCGGTGGCAAGCCTCCGCAAGGTGCCCACCAGCCCGCGCAAGATGCGCCAGGTGGCGGACAACATCCGCGGGGTGGAAGTGGAGCGTGCCTTGGGCCTGCTTCGCTTCAGCACCCGCCACGCCAGCAAGCCCTTGGAGAAGCTCCTGATGAGCGCCATCGCCAACTGGGAGGCCAAGAACGAGAAGAAGGCAGGTGACACCAAGCTCATCGTGAAGACGGTGATGGTGGACGAGAGCACGGGCCTCAAGCGCATGCTGCCCGCTCCCCAAGGCCGCGCCTACCGCATGAAGAAGCGCAGCAACCACGTCACCCTGATCGTGGACGCCGCCCCTGAGGAAATCGCCGAGAAAAAAGCATAATGGGACAGAAAGCAAACCCGATCGGACAGCGCCTCGGCCTCATCAAGGGCTGGGACAGCAACTGGTACGGCGGCGACAACTACGCCGACAAGCTGGTGGAGGATGAAAAGATCCGCCAGTACCTGATGGCCCGCCTGAAGAAGGCGAGCGTGTCCCGCATCATCATCGAGCGCACCCTGAAGCTCGTGACCGTAACGATCAACACTGCCCGCCCCGGCGTCATCATCGGTCGCGGCGGTACGGAGGTGGACAAGCTGCGCGAGGAACTGAAGAAGTTCACCGGCAAGGACGTCCAGATCAATATTTTTGAGATCAAGCGCCCCGAGCTCGACGCCCGTCTGGTGGCCGACAGCATCGCCCGCCAATTGGAAGGCCGCATCAGCTTCCGTCGCGCCATGAAGATGAGCGTGGCCAGCACGATGCGCATGGGCGCTGAAGGCATCAAGGTGCAGGTGAGCGGCCGCTTGAACGGCGCCGAGATCGCCCGCACTGAGAAGTACCGCGAGGGCCGCGTGCCCTTGCACACCCTGCGTGCTGATATCGACTTCGCCATCACCGAGGCCCACACCAAGATGGGACGCATCGGGGTGAAGTGCTGGATCATGCGCGGAGAAGTGTATGGCAAGCGCGACCTGAGCCCGAACCAGGGACAGGTGAAGGGACCGGGCGGCATGCGTATGGGCCCAGGTGGTCCCGGCGGTGAGCGTCGTGGAGGTGGCGGCGAACGTCGTGGCCCAGGTGGTCCCGGCGGTGAGCGCCGTGGTGGCGGCGAACGTCGTGGCCCAGGTGGTCCCGGCGGTGAGCGTCGTGGCCCAGGAGGTCCTGGCGGCGATCGTCGCGGCCCAGGTGGAAATCGTGGAGGTAATCGTCCTAACAACTAAGCACCATGTTGCAACCGAAGCGCAGTAAGCGCCGCAATATGCACAAGGGCCGCATGAAGGGCGAGTCCCAGCGCGGTCACCGCGTGGCCCTCGGCTCCTTCGGCCTCAAGGCCATGGAGAGCGTATGGCTCACCGGCCGTCAGATCGAATCCGCCCGTGTGGCCCTTACCCGCCATATGAAGCGTGAAGGCCAAGTGTGGATCAAGGTATTCCCGGACAAGCCGGTGACCAGCAAGCCCGCCGAAGTACGGATGGGTAAAGGCAAAGGCGCATTGGACCACTGGGTGGCCGTGACGCGTGCCGGCAAGATCATCTTCGAAGTGGACGGTGTGCCGATGGAGACCGCGAAGGAGGCCTTGCGCCTTGCTGCGCAGAAACTGCCGATCCCGACCAAGTTCGTGACGCGTGAAGATTACGACGGCCAATAAGACCGAGCGATGAAAACGAAGAAACAGGACCTGAAGGACCTCACCGGACCGGAGCTCCAGGACAAGTTGGAGACCGAGCGGGATACGCTGGGCAAGTTGCGCTTCAACCACGCGGTAAGCCCCGTGGAAAGCCCCGCCCAGTTGCGTGCGAAGCGCAAGAGCGTGGCCCGGATCCTCACTGAAATGCGCCGTCGTGAGATGGCAAATACCGCCCAAGCATGAGCACCGAAAGCACAGCCACCACCCCGACCGCCGAGGAGCGCGCCATGCGCAAGGAGCGCGTGGGCATCGTGACCAGCGACAAGATGACCAAGAGCATCACCGTGACCGTTGAGCGGCGCGTGATGCACCCCAAGTATGGCAAGTTCGTGAAGCTTTCCAGCAAGTTCATGGCACACGACGAGAAGGGTGACGCCCATGTGGGTGACACGGTACGCATCGCCGAGACGCGCCCGATGAGCAAGCTGAAGCGCTGGCGCCTTGTGGAAGTGGTTGAACGAGCCAAGTAAGACCGAGCAGAAGCAATGATCCAACAGGAATCCAGGCTCACAGTGGCCGACAACAGCGGAGCCCGCGAAGTGCTGGTGATCCGCGTACTGGGCGGCACCGCCCGCCGTTATGCCCGCATCGGCGACACGGTGGTGGTGTCCATCAAGGACGCACTGCCCAACAGCGGCGCCAAGAAGGGCACCGTGAGCAAGGCCGTGGTGGTGCGCACCCGCAAGGAGACGCGCCGCAAGGACGGCAGCTACATCCGCTTCGACGACAACGCCGTGGTGCTGTTGGACGCCGGTGGCGAAATGCGCGGCACGCGCATCTTCGGTCCGGTGGCCCGCGAACTGCGCGAGAAGAAGTTCATGAAGATCATCTCCCTTGCACCCGAGGTGCTCTGATAACAGCGACCATGCAGAAGAAGACACATATCAGGAAGGGCGACATGGTGAAGGTGATCGCCGGCGTCGACCGCGGCAAGCAAGGCCGTGTACTCGAGGTGATCCGCGAGAAGGACACCGCGATCGTTGAAGGTGCCCGCATCAACAAGAAGCACAGCAAGCCCACCACGGCCACCCCACAAGGCGGCATCGTGGACAAGGAAGGCCCGATCCACATCAGCAACCTCATGCTCATCGATCCCAAGAGCGGCGAACCCACGCGTGTGGGCCGCAAGGCGGACAAGAGCGGCAAGCTGGTGCGCTACGCAAAACGTTCCGGAGAGACCATCAAGCAATGAGTACTTACGCACCCCGCCTGAAGGCGAAATACAAGGATGAGGTGGTCCCCACCTTGCAGAAAGAGTTCAACTACAAGAGCTCGATGCAGGTGCCACGGCTGGTGAAGATCGCCGTGAACCAGGGTCTTGGCAGCGCCGTTGGCGACAAGAAGATCGTGGACAACGCCGTGCAGGAAATGACCCAGATCACGGGCCAGCGCGCACAGGCCACCATGAGCCGCAAGGACATCAGCAACTTCAAACTCCGCAAGGGCATGCCCATCGGAGCGCGCGTCACCCTGCGTGGCGAGAAGATGTATGACTTCCTCGACCGCTTGATCGCTGTTGCCCTGCCCCGTACCCGCGACTTCCGCGGCGTGAAGGCCTCCGGCTTCGACGGCCGTGGCAACTTCACCTTCGGCGTGAAGGAGCAGATCATTTTCCCGGAGATCGACATCGACAAGACCGCCAAGATCCAAGGGATGGACATCACGGTGGTGACCACCGCCAAGACCGACGCAGAAGCCAAGGCACTGCTGGCCGCCTTCGGATTCCCCTTCACCAAGTAGAGGGCGCGAAATTTCACGCCCCCACAACAGAAAAAGACAATGGCAAAAGAATCGATGAAGGCACGCGAAAAGAAGCGGGCCAAGATGGTGGAGAAGTACGCCGCCAAGCGTGCCGCGCTGAAAGCTGCGGGCGATTGGGACGGCTTGCAAAAGCTCCCTGCCAACAGCAGCAAGGTGCGCATGCACAACCGCTGCCAGCTCACGGGCCGTCCCAAGGGCTACATCCGCCAGTTCGGCATCAGTCGCAACGTCTTCCGCAACATGGCCTTGGACGGGAAGATCCCCGGCGTCACCAAGTGCAGCTGGTAATAACGACCCCATCAGACAATGACCACAGATCCCATCGCCGATTACCTCACCCGCCTCCGCAACGCCATCATGGCGAACAAGAAGGTCGTGGAGGTTCCAGCCAGCGGCCTCAAGAAGGACATCACCCGCATCCTTTACGACAAAGGATACATCCTCAGCTACAAGACCGAGGAGGATGGCAAGCAGGGCCTGATCAAGATCGCGCTGAAGTACGGCCCGGACCGTCGCAGCGCCATCCAGGAACTCAAGCGCGTGAGCAGCCCAGGCCTTCGCCAGTATACCGACGCGAGCCGTCTGCCGCGCGTCCTCAACGGCCTTGGCGTGGCCATCATCAGCACCAGCCGCGGTGTGATCACTGACAAGGAAGCCCGCACCCTCGGGGTGGGCGGAGAGGTGATCTGCTACGTCAGCTAAGAACGAAAGAGCAATGAGCCGTATCGGAAAAGCACCCATCGACATCCCGGCAGGGGTCGAGGTGACCATCAGCGACAAGAACGTGGTGACCGTGAAAGGTCCCAAGGGCACGTTGACCCAGACCATGGACCCCTCCATCAAGGTGGCCAAGGAAGAGGGCGTACTCACGTTCACCCGCCCCACGGACCTCAAGCACCACCGCTCCATGCACGGTCTCTACCGCGCGTTGGTGGCGAACATGGTGGAAGGAGTGACCAAGGGCTTCCAACTGAAGCAGGAACTGGTTGGCGTAGGCTATCGCGCCACCGCCAAGGGCCAGCAACTGCAACTCTCCCTCGGCTTCTCGCACAACATCGTCTTCGACCTCCCTGCGGAGATCAAGGTGAGCGCTGTGCAGGAGAAGGGAAAGAACCCCATCGTGCAATTGGACAGCATCGACAAGCAGATGCTTGGAGCGGTGGCTGCCAAGATCCGCAGCCTGCGCAAGCCTGAGCCATACAAAGGCAAGGGTGTCCGTTTCGTGGGTGAGAACATTCGCCGCAAGGCAGGTAAAGCCGCAGGCAAATAACATCGACCATGGCATTCGACAAGATCGCGCGCCGCGCACGCATCAAGACCAGTATCCGCACCCGTTTGCGCGGAACCACAGCGAGGCCCCGCCTCACCGTATTCCGCAGCAATTCGGAGATCTACGCACAGGTGATCGACGACGAACAGGGCCGTACCCTGGTCAGCGCCGGCAGCCTCAAGGATGCCAGCGCCCACAAGGCCGCCGGTACCGAGCAGGCCAAGCTCATCGGCAAGGCGATCGCCGAGAAGGCCAAGGCGGCCGGTATCGAGCAGGTGGTCTTCGACCGCAATGGCTATCTCTACCACGGACGTGTGAAGGCCTTGGCCGACGCCGCCCGCGAAGCCGGCCTCAATTTCTGAACCCCACACACGCAGCATGTCAGACATCAATTCCAAGAAGGTCAAGAGCAGCGACCTCGAGCTCAAGGACAAGATGGTGGCCCTGAACCGGGTGACCAAAGTGACCAAGGGCGGACGGACGTTCACCTTCGCCGCCATCGTGGTGGTGGGCAATGAGAACGGCGTCGTGGGCCATGGCCTCGGCAAGTCGAAGGAAGTGCAGGAGGCCATCGCCAAGGGCGTGGACGACGCGAAGAAGAACCTCGTGAAGATCCCCTTGCGCAACGGTACCATCCCGCACGTGCAGGAAGGTCGCTACGCTGGTGCACACGTGCTGTTGAAGCCCGCTGCCGCTGGTACGGGCGTCATCGCCGGAGGCTCCATGCGTGCTGTGCTCGAGTCCGCCGGTATCACCGACGTGCTCGCCAAGAGCAAGGGTTCCAGCAACCCGCAGAACGTGGTGAAGGCCACCATCAATGCACTGGCCAGCCTGCGCGACGCCTCCATGGTGGCGAAGCAGCGCGGGATCGAACTTGACAAGGTGTACAACGGATAAACCGCAACCGCCAGCAATGGCGGACGAAGAATGAGCAAGATCATCATCACCCAGACGCGCAGCCAGATCAAGTGCCCCAAGCGCCAGAAGGACACCCTGACGGCATTGGGACTGGGCCGCATCGGCAAGAAGAACGAAGTGGAAGGAACCCCCCAGGTGCGCGGCATGGTGGCCAAGGTGCAGCATCTGGTGAATGTGACCGAGGCGTAAGCCTTTAACAAGAAGAGCGATGGAGGACCTGAGCAAATTGAAGCCCGCCGCAGGCGCGGTGAAGAACAACAAGCGCCTTGGGCGCGGCCAAGGCAGTGGCTACGGCGGCACCGCCGGCAAGGGCCACAAAGGCCAAAAGGCCGATACCGGCTACAACCGGCGTCGTGGTTTCGAGGGTGGACAGACCCCCTTGGTGCGCCGCCTGCCGAAGTTCGGTTTCACCAACCCCACCCGCGTGGAGTACAAGGGCATCAACCTGGACGCCCTCCAGGCCTTGGCCGACAAGACCGGCGCGAAGACGATCGACATCGACACGATGCGCAAGAACGGTCTCATCTCCCGCAACGATCTCGTGAAGATCCTCAACCGCGGCGAGTTGAAAGCAGGCATCGATGTGAAGGCCCATGCCTTCAGCGCGACCGCGAAAGCATCCATTGAGGCGAAGGGAGGAAAAACGGAAGTAGTGGACACCCGCGGATGAAGAACCTGATCGATACGGTAAAGAACATCTGGCGCATCGAGGAGTTGCGCAATCGCATCCTCATTACGCTGGGGCTGTTGCTGGTGTACCGCATCGGTAGCTTCATCGCCCTGCCCGGCATCGACAGTGCCCGCTTGGGCAGTGGTGCATCCGGTGGAAGCGGTCTTGTGGACCTGCTGAGCATCTTCACCGGTGGAGCCTTCACCCGCGCGAGCATCTTCGCCCTCGGAGTGATGCCGTACATCAGCGCGAGCATCATCATGCAGCTCGCCGGTATCGCCGTGCCGATGGTGCAGAAGATGCAGAAGGAGGAGAGTGGCCGCAACAAGATCAACCAGTGGACCCGCTACATCACCATCATCATCTGCATTTTCCAGGCACCTGGCTACCTCTACACTTACGTGGACGCCAGCGCCCGTCCGGACAGTCAGTTCTGGATGATGTCCAGCGTGATCATCCTCACCGTGGGCTCCCTCTTCGTGATGTGGCTCGGTGAGCGCATCACTGAACGCGGTCTCGGCAATGGCGTCTCGCTCATTATCATGATCGGCATCCTCGCCCGCCTCCCGGAATCCTTCCTTCAGGAATTCATCAGCCGCATGGGCGGTGGTGGAGGCCTGGTGGTGATCCTCATCGAAGTGGTGCTCTGGTTGGTGATCATCGCCTGCAACGTGATGCTCGTGCAAGGCACGCGGCGAATACCGGTGCAGTTCGCCAAGCGCGTGCAAGGCAACAAGCAGTACGGCGGAGTGCGCAACTACATCCCCCTGAAGGTGAATGCCGCAGGTGTGATGCCGATCATCTTCGCACAGGCCATCGTGCTGGTGCCGATGTACGTGGCACAGATGCCGATCTTCAAGGGCAACCCGCCCCAGTGGCTGTTGCACTTCACCCGGTTCGAGAGCTTTTCCTACAATCTGCTGTTGTTCCTCATGGTGGTCGCCTTCACCTACTTCTACACGGCGATCACGGTGAACCCGAACCAGTTGTCCGACGACCTGCGCCGCAACGGCGGATTCGTGCCGGGCATCAAGCCGGGCAAGCAGACGGCGGGCTACATCGATGACCTGCTCAGCCGCATCACCCTACCGGGATCCATCTTCCTCGGTCTGGTGGCCATCATCCCGGCCTTTGCCGTGATGGCGGGCGTGAAGCAGGGATTCGCGCAATTCTACGGTGGCACTTCGCTGCTGATCATGGTGGGCGTTCTGTTGGACACGTTGCAACAGATCGAAAGCCACCTGTTGATGAGACACTATGATGGCCTGATGAAATCGGGTCGCATTAAAGGAAGGACGAGTTCAGCGTTCGGCATGGCCGGTTGAGATGGCCAAGACGGTGAACAGATTGAGTGAGGAGGAGATCGCGTTGGTGAGAGAGAGTTCTTTGCTTGTTGGTAAGACCTTGGCCGAAGTGGCCCGCAGGATCGCCCCCGGGGTGACCACGGGTTCGCTCGACCGGATGGCGGAAGAGTTCATCCGCGACAACGGTGGCATTCCAGGCTTCAAAGGCTTGTACGGCTGCCCTTCCACCCTGTTGATCAGCGTGAACGATCAGGTGGTGCACGGACTTCCCGGCGACCGCGTCCTGCAAGAGGGCGATGTGGCCAGCGTGGACTGCGGCGTGCTGATGAACGAATTCTATGGCGACAGCGCTTACACCTTCGAGGTGGGCGAAGTGGCCGAAGAGGTGAAGCAGCTGCTGCGCGTGACGCAGGAGTGCCTGAAGTTGGGGATCGCGCAAGCGGTGCCGAACAACAGGACCGGCGACATCGGCTTCGCGGTGCAGGACCATGCGGAGTCCCATCATTACGGCATCGTCCGTGAGTTGGTGGGACACGGCGTGGGACGCAAATTGCACGAAGCGCCGGAAGTGCCGAACTACGGCAGACGCGGGCATGGTGCGAAACTCCACGACGGTATGGTGATCGCCATCGAGCCGATGGTGAACATGGGCGTGAAGGAAGTGAGCCAAATGGATGACGGCTGGACGGTCGTCACCCGCGACGGCAAACCCAGCGCCCATTTCGAGCATACCATCGCGGTACGCGCCGGCCAAGCAGAGGTCTTAACAACGTTCAGCTACATCGAGGATGTGCTGAAGGAAAGAAAAGGAGTGAAGGCGTAAAGCATATAGCGTCGACCCATCGGGTCGACAGAGTAGAGAAGAAGAAACGAATGAGCAGAGCAGGGAATATCGAGCAGGACGGCGTCATCAAAGAGGCGCTGAGCAATGCCATGTTCCGTGTGGAATTGGAGAACGGCCACATCATCGTGGCGCATATCTCGGGAAAGATGCGGATGCACTACATCCGGATCCTGCCGGGCGATAAAGTGAAAGTGGAGATGAGTCCCTATGACCTCAGCAAGGGCCGCATCACCTTCCGGTACAAGACCTGAGGAACAAGAACACAACGACCCACAATGAAGATCAGGGCCTCGATCAAGAAACGTTCAGCGGACTGCAAATTGGTGCGCCGCAAGGGACGTCTGTACATCATCAACAAGAAGAACCCGAAGTTCAAGCAGCGTCAAGGCTGATAAACGCACGAGCATGGCACGTATCGCAGGCATCGACCTCCCCAAGACCAAACGTGGCGCCATCGGCCTCACGTACATCTACGGCATCGGCCGCAGCAGGGCCCTCTCCATCTTGGAGCAGGCCGGTGTGGACCCGGACATCAAGGTGGACGACTGGACCGATGAGGACCAGTCCAAGATCCGCACGGTGATCAACGAGAACATCAAGGTGGAGGGCGCGCTGCGCAGCGAGGTGCAGTTGAGCATCAAGCGCTTGGTGGACATCAACAGCTTCCGGGGCACGCGCCACCGCAACGGACTTCCCGTCCGTGGCCAGCGCACCCGTACCAACGCACGTACCCGCAAGGGCAAGCGTAAGACCGTCGCGAACAAGAAGAAAGTCACGAAGTAAGGGCTGACCATGGCAAAGCAAGAAGCAAAGAGCGGCGCTGCCGCTGGCAAGAAGAAGAAGAAGAACGTGGTGGTGGAGGCCTACGGGCAGGCACACATCCGCGCGACCTTCAACAACCTGATCGTAAGCCTCACCAACAACAAGGGCGAAGTGATCAGCTGGTCCAGCGCCGGGAAGATGGGCTTCCGCGGAAGCAAGAAGAACACCCCGTACGCCGGTCAGGTGAGCGCGGAGGAGGCCGCCCGCGAGGCGTTCGACCTCGGCTTGCGCAAGGTGAAGGTGTTCGTGAAGGGTCCAGGAGGTGGACGCGAGAGCGCCATCCGCGCACTGCACAACAGCGGCGTGGAGGTCACCGAGATCCTCGACCTCACCCCGATGCCCCACAACGGCTGCCGTCCACCCAAAAAGCGCCGCGTCTAAGAACATTAACCGTAGGGGGCGGTGAAACGCACCCCGTTGTCGGTGCGGAGCACGCACCCAAAAGAAAGAGAAAATGGCACGTTACACAGGACCCAAAACGCGGATCGCCCGCAAGTTCAAGGAGCCGATCTTCGGCCCCGACAAATGGATGGAGCGCAAGCCCCATGCCCCCGGCCAGCACGGCCTCACCGCCCGTCGTCGCAAGAAGGACAGCGAGTACAGCATGCAGCTGAACGAGAAGCAGAAGGCGAAGTACACCTACGGCATTCTCGAGCGCCAGTTCCGCAAGATGTTCCATACTGCCGCCAGCAAGAAGGGCGTCACCGGTGCCATCCTGCTCGGCCTTTGCGAGACCCGCCTGGACAATACGGTGTACCGCATGGGCATCGCTCCCACGCGCCGCGCCGCGCGCCAACTGGTGGGCCACGGCCACATCACGGTGAACAAGGATGTGGTGAACATCGCGAGCTATACCCTGCGTGCAGGCGATGAGGTGGCCGTGCGCGAACGTAGCCGCAGCCTCGAAGCCATCACCAACAGCCTCTCCACGAACACCAACCGCTTCGACTGGATCGATTTCAACCCGGCCACCATGTCCGGCAAGTTGATCGCCATGCCCGAGCGCGCCCAGATCCCGGAGAACATCCGCGAGCAGCTGATCGTGGAATTGTACTCCAAGTAAGAACCCAAACCAAGACCGAGCACACATGCCCATCCTAGATTTCCAGCGACCGGACAAGGTCGCGATGATCGAGTCCGACGACAAGCACGGCACCTTCGAGTTCCGTCCCTTGGAGCCAGGCTATGGCATCACCATCGGCAATTCGCTGCGCCGCATCCTTCTCAGCAGCCTCGAGGGCTTCGCCATCACCAGTGTCCGCATCGACGGCGTGGAACATGAGTTCAGCACCATCAAGGGCGTCATCGAGGACGTTACCGAGATCGTCCTCAACCTCAAGCAGGTGCGCTTCCGCCGCCAGTTGGAGGACGTGAGCAACGAGAAGGTCTCCTTCACCATCGGTGGCAAGGAAGGCTTCACCGCCGCGGACATCGGCAAGCATACCACCGGTTTCCAAGTGCTGAACCCGGACCTCGTGATCTGCCGCATGGAAGGCAACGTGAAGCTGCACGTGGAACTGACCGTCGGCAAGGGCCGTGGCTACGTTCCTGCGGACGAGAACAAGGTGGAAGGCGCGCCCATCGGCACCATCTTCATCGACTCCGTCTTCACGCCGATCAAGAACGTGAAGTACAGCGTGGACAACACCCGCGTGGAGCAGAAGACCGACTACGAGAAGCTCACCATCGAGGTGACCACCGACGGCAGCATCGACCCGAAGAACGCGCTGCAAGAGGCCGCCAAGATCCTGATCCACCACTTCATGCTGTTCAGCGATGAGCGCATCACGTTGGAAGTGGAGGACCATTCCAGCATCGCCGAAAGCGCGGGCCACGGATCGGCCGACATCGATGACCTCGACGAAACGAGCCTGCACATGCGCCAACTGCTGATGAGCAAGCTGGTGGACATGGACCTCAGCGTTCGCGCACTGAACTGCCTCAAGGCCGCCGACATCGAGACCTTGGGCGACCTGGTGAGCTACAACAAGAACGACCTCTTGAAGTTCCGCAACTTCGGTAAGAAGAGCCTTACCGAACTGGAGGACCTCGTGGAGAACAAGAACCTCGCGTTCGGCATGAACGTGAGCAAGTACAAACTGGACAAGGACTAGTAAGGGCGGGAGTTCTCCCACCCCAACCGGGAAACGAAAATGAGACACGGTAACAAGAACAACGCGCTCGGGCGTAAGAAGGCCCACCGCGACAGCATGCTGAGCAATATGGCATGCTCGCTGATCGAGCACAAGCGCATCGAGACCACCCTCGCCAAGGCCAAGGCACTCCGCATCTACGTGGAGCCGCTGATCACCAAGAGCAAGGAGGACAGCACCCACAGCCGTCGTACGGTGTTCAGCTACCTGCGCAGCAAGGAGGCCACGGCCGCCCTGTTCCGCGACGTGGCGCCGAAGATCGCCGACCGTCCGGGTGGATACACCCGTATCATCAAGCTGGGCAACCGCATGGGCGATGCCGCCGAGCTGGCGATGATCGAGATGGTGGATTTCAACACCCTCTACTCCGCCAAGGAGAAGGCCGGTGCCGAGGTGAAGCGCACGCGCCGCAGCCGCAGCGCCAAGCCAGCCGCGGCAAAGGCAGCCCCTGAGGCCACGAAGGATGCTACTGAGACCGCTACGGAAGAGCCGAAGGGCGAATGACCGCACGGTGTACAACTATCGGGAACGAGGCGCTGCAAGGCGCCTCTTCTTTTTCCCGTCCGGGTAATTTTGCGCCCCGGACCAAACGCATATCGATCGGAACATGCTCGTAAGTCAACGTCCCAAGGCCGTCCTGTTATTGGCGGACGGTACCCGCTTCGAAGGCCGTGCCATCGGCGCCATCGGCACCACCGTCGGGGAGATCTGCTTCAACACCGGGATGACCGGGTACCAGGAGATCTTCACCGACCCCAGCTACACCGGCCAGATCATGGTGCTGGCCTCGCCCCACATCGGCAACTACGGCGTGAAGGACGGCGAGGAGGAAAGCACCCGGCTCTCCATCGCGGGCCTTGTGGTGAAGAAGTTCAGCGAGACCTGGAGCAGGCCCGGCGGCAGCGGTTCGCTGGACGACCATTTGAAGGCACATGGCATCTCCGGCATCAGCGATATCGATACACGTATGCTGGTGCGGCACATCCGCGACCACGGCGCGCAGAACGCCATCATCGATAGCACGGGAGCGGAGGATGCGGTGCTGAAGGAACGTTTGGCCGGAGCGCCGGACATGGCGGGACTGGAACTCTCGAGCACGGTGTCCACCAAGAAACCATACGAGATCGGCGAGGCCAATGCCGTGCATCGCGTGGCGCTGGTGGACTTCGGCATCAAGCTGAACAGCGAGCGTTGCCTGGTGGATCGTGGCTGCTTGGTGCGCGTGTTCCCGATGCACACTTCCTTGGAGGAGATGCTCGCGTGGAAACCGACCGGCTTCCTACTGAGCAACGGCCCGGGCGACCCCGGTGCCATGCCGGAGTCCGTGAAATTGGTGAAGGCCATTGCGGACGCGGGACTGCCGGTGTTCGGCATCTGTCTCGGTCACCAATTGTTGGCGGAGGCCCATGGCGTCGGCACACAGAAGATGCACCACGGTCATCGCGGCATCAACCATCCGGTAAAGAACCTCATCACCGGTCGCGACGAGGTGACCTCGCAGAATCACGGCTTCGTGGTGGACCGGAAGCAGGCGGAAAAGAGTGAGGTCATGGAGATCACGCACATACACTTGAACGATGGCAGCGTCGCCGGTACGCGCTTGATAAGCCGCCCGATCTACTCTGTTCAGTATCATCCGGAGGCTGGTCCAGGACCGTACGATTCGCGCTATCTCTTCGATGACCTTGTTACACTGATGGCCGAACGTCACAAAGTGAACGGACCGCGCATGGCGCGCGTATGAATCCATTTTCAAGGACCACCACCATCGTTCAACCTGCTTTCCCGCATATCTGCGGACGGCATTTCACCATCTGATCTTCTGATCAATACCCGCCTCCGGAAACCCAATCTTCTCTCATGAGCGTCATCGCCAAGATCCAAGCCCGCGAGATCCTTGATTCACGCGGCAATCCGACCATCGAGGTCGACGTGTTCACCGACAGTGGCCACATGGGCCGTGCGGCGGTCCCGAGTGGCGCCAGCACCGGCGCGCATGAGGCGGCTGAACTGCGCGACGGCGACAAGGGCCGCTATAGCGGCAAGGGCGTGCTGAAGGCCGTGACCAATGTGAATGGTCCTTTGAACGAGGAGTTGAACGGCGCTTTTGTCGGCGATCAGGCGATGATCGACAAGGTGATGATCACCTTGGACGGTACGCCGAACAAGAGCAACCTCGGCGCGAACGCGATCCTCGGCGTATCACTCGCCGTGGCCAAGGCTGCTGCCAGCGAGGCCGGACTTCCGCTCTTCCGCTATGTGGGCGGCACCAACGCCTGCACCTTGCCCGTGCCGATGATGAACATCCTCAACGGCGGCGCGCATGCGGACAACAAGGTGGACGTGCAGGAATTCATGGTAATGCCCGTGGGCGCGCATTCTTTCGCAGAAGGACTGCGCATGGGCGCAGAGGTCTTCCATGCCTTGAAGGGCGTGTTAAAGGCCAAGAAGCTCAGCACCAATGTGGGTGACGAAGGCGGCTTCGCACCGGACCTCAAGAGCAACGAGGATGCGCTGAAGCTTGTGATGCAGGCGATCGAGAAGGCAGGGTACAGGCCCGGCGATGATATTGTGATCGCATTGGACGCGGCAAGCACTGAGTTCTACGACGCGAAGAAGCAGCGCTACGTGCTGGAGAGCACCGGCGACAGCCTCACCGGTGATGACATGATCGCGATGTGGAAGGATTGGGCATCACGCTATCCCATCGTGAGCATTGAGGATGGCATGGCGGAAGATGACTGGGCCGGTTGGAAGAAACTGACGAAGACCTTGGGACACAAAGTGCAACTCGTTGGCGACGATCTTTTCGTGACCAACACCACCCGCTTGGCGGAAGGCATTGAAAAAGGCATCGCCAACAGCATCTTGGTGAAGGTGAACCAGATCGGCACACTCACTGAGACCTTGGAGGCCGTGGATATGGCACACAAGGCGGCATATACCGCGGTGATGAGCCATCGCAGCGGTGAGACCGAGGACAGCACCATCGCGGACCTCGCAGTGGCCGTGAACTGCGGAATGATCAAGACGGGCAGTGCATCACGCAGCGACAGGATCGCGAAGTACAACCAGCTCCTGCGCATCGAGGAGCAGTTGGGCAAGAGCGCGCGCTACCCGGGGAAGAGCTTGCGTTACGTGGGCTGATCACTTCAGGAGTTCGACTATTGATCGAACTCGATGTACCGGTCGAGCAGCACTTGCTCCAGTGCTTTTGCCAGATGTTCCAAACGGCCTTCATCCGCCGTGCGCGAGCTGTCGCGCAATTCGATCACGCGTTGTGCATCGTTGTCGAAGACCACCGTCTGCACGCTGTCCGCAAGGCCCACACCGTTATTGTAGGTCCACAAGGCGCTGTGCGGGACACGGTCGTTGTAGATGTCGCGGCTCCATGGGAACTGGCTGTGCGGCAGGTTCATCTGGGCCAGCAATGTGGAGGGGAGGTCCGAATGGCAGGCATAGGTGGTGTTCACTGTACCGCGCAATTCATCACGAAGCGCGCCGCCGGTGAGGAGGAAGGGGATGTGGTGGCGTTCGGCGTTGTATTGAGGAAGGTGGTAGGGCAGTTCGTTGGCATGGTCCGCCACGATCACGATCAAGGTGTTCGCATACCAGTCCTGTTGTTTCGCCGAGTCGATGAAGGCACCGAGACAGCGGTCCGTGTAGTGGACGGTATTGCGGTAGAGCTGTGAGTCGCTGCCGGAAAACCCTTCATTCACGGGGGCATCGAAAGGGTCATGACTGGTGGAGGTCATGATGATCTGGAAGAAAGGCCGGCTGGAGGTTTTCGCGTCGCGCAGGTGGAAGTCGAAGAGCTCCTCATCAAAGGCGCCCCAGCGTGTACGCCGCTTGATGGGGAAGGAGTTCTCGTCGTACACCTTGTCGAAACCCATCGCGTCCAAGTAGGAGCGCGTGTTGGCGAAGGAGACATCGCCGGCGTAGTAATAGCGGGAGGAATAGCCTGCGCTGTCCAAGGTGCGCACCACGCTGGGCAGGTGATCGAACTTCCCGAATTCCCGGATGATGGTGGTGGTGGGCTGTGATGGAAAGCCACTCACCAGGGCGCACAGGCCCTGTTCCGTCCGGAAGCCGGTGGCGTAGAAGTTCGTAAAGACCTGACCGTCCTTGCAGAGCCGCGTGAACTGCGGGGCCACGCCGCTGTCGCCACCGAGCGGCTCGATCACATCGCCGGACCAGCTCTCGAGCATGACCAACAGGATATTCGGCCGTTGGATCTTCAAGATCGATCTTGTGGGCATCCCGCTGCTTGGGTGACTTTCCGCAAAGCGTGTATCGGCCTCCGCCGTTGGCATATAGGAATAGGGATTGCTGGAGAACTCCGCAGGTTTCACGGCGATATTCAACACGTTCCATACACTATTCAAAGCGGCCTGGTTGAGTACCGGATGGCGTGAGTACCAAACCCAGCTCTTGTTGATGGGGTCGTCCTGCGGGCCTCCGCGCAACGCGATGACACAAAGGATAGGCATCAGAACCGCTGCCGCGATGCGCGCACCCTTGCTGCCATCGTGAAAGGACCGCCTTCGGTCGATCCTGTTCAATAGGAAGGTGAAGAACAGGATCTGCACCGTGGCCACCAGCAAGAGCATGGCCGTTCGCCCAGCCGAGAGCGCTCCTAGCGCTTCCTGTGGATAGCGCAGATAGCCCAAGGCCTTGCGATCGAGCTTTGTTCCCCACGAGTCGAAGAGGCCGATATCGGTGACATTCACCAGTGCGCTGAAAATGATGATCGCAATGAGATAGACGTGGATCGCCTTGCGCATCCACGGGCGATCGACGAAGAGCAACGGGATGGCCATCACACTTGGGACGAGCAGGATATAGCCGGTAGTGGAGAGGTCCAGCCATAGCGCATGCGCATGGCAGGCCATGATCTCCTCCATGGAAATGCCTTTCAGCTGGCTGTGGCCGAAGGCAAGAAAGAGGTGGCGCTGCGCGAAGAAGAGCGCAAAGAAGAGGAGCGCCAGAAGACCGAAGTAGCGGAAGTAGGCCTTCACTGTGATCTTGCTTTCAGTGAATGATGTGCAACGGGCCCAATGAGATGGTATCGCCGGAAACCGACCTCACCGAGAGGATCACTTGCTGGGCACTCACCTTCGAGACATCCACTTGCGAGGAGATCGCGGTGAGAGGGAAGCTTCCAACGGAGCGGCCTTGCATATCGGTGAGCAACAGAGTGGATCCGTTCATGCGCGTGCCGCGCGGCGCCTGGATCGTGACGAGACCGTTCGTCGGCTCGGGGAAGTAGCGCCAGCCCTCCTTCGGAATATGGATATCGCTGATGCCCGTGGCCGACTTGCGCCAACCGATGGTATAGTCGCCAACAGTGAAGCCGGGCATATCGATCTGCGCGAATCCATCCGTATGGCTGCCCAGGAAATGAATGACGCAGTTGGGCCTCACCATCCAAGGCGAATGCGCATCCGCCCGATAGAGCACCACGAGGCTGTCCTCCTTGAATGCGACCGCTCCCGCTGCTTGCGTAAGTCCTTGGTCGAAGGCCGTCAAGGAAGCGTCGCGGCCATCCACGTTGAAGCGCGCGCTCATCACCGTGCCTTGCGGGAAGGATCCCTCCACGCGCCACCAGCGGTCCGGAGAGACGATGAAGGCATAGGCCTCCTCGGTCTGCGGATCCGCCGCCACCCAGTATTCCTCTACGCGCAGCGGCAGCGGTTGTGGGAGTGATGTGGCCGTCACCCAAAGGTCCGCAAGCGCGAGATTGGTCTGCCCGGTCACACTGATGGTGCGCTCATCCACGGTGCTGGCCAACGCCAAGCGTTCATCATCATTCAGCCGCACGGTCACCGGCGTGAACGGGCAACTGACGGTCACGTTCTGGAATTCGCCATCAAGGTCCTCCGTCGTGCGCTGCAATTCGCCGTTCGCCCCGATGCACGTGAGTGATACCGGCACATGATGGAAGAGCGATGCGCCGCCGCGCGTCTTCTGGTGGATGTGAACGTCCACGTCGAAAGGTGCACCGTTGGTGGAGACGGAGAATGAATCCACGGAGAAGGCCGCACCGCCTGGCTGGAAGATCCAGTCGTTGAAGAGATCCGTGAGGTCCGTTCCGGTGGCGGCGCCGAGATCGTCGCGCAATTGATCGCTGCCCACAGCGCTGAAGGCATCTTCCGCAAAGACCTGCTTGAGCCCCGCGCTGAAGAGGCTGTCACCCAGGACCGAGCGCAGCGTCCGCGCCACGTCTGCGCCCTTGCTGTAGGTCGTGACGCCGTAGGTATATGCTTCCGGGACATCATTCAACGCATACCAGCCCTCATCGGAAAGATGTGCGCTGGAAACCACCTTGTGATGGTTGTTGCGCACTGCTGTCATGTAGGCGTCCGTTCCGTAGAGATCTCCGAGGAAGAGATAGCTGCAGAAATCCGCGAAGCCTTCGTTGATGTACATCTCCTCCGGCCGCGCACAGGTGATGAGATCGCCGAACCAGTGGTGTGAAAGCTCGTGTGCATAGAGATTCTCGTCGGTAAGCGTGCCGTCCGCAGCGAAGTCCGGATAGCAGATGTTCGTTGGATGTTCCATCGCGCCAGCGCTGGTGAGCGTATATCCAACACGTTCCCAACGGTACGGCCCGAACCATTGCTCATAGGTGTTGAATGCATTCTGCAGATGGATGAAAGAGCTCTTCATCGCGGTGGTATCGCCGGGAAGCGCGGCCAGCACAACCGGGATGTTCGTGCCGGACACACTGGGGAAGGTATCGCGCACGGCCGCATAATTGCCTGCGGCCACGGACGCGAGATAGGCGGGTATCGGCTCGGCGATGTGCCAGTGGCTGATGCGCTCGCCGCTGCCCAGGTCAGTGGTGTCGATCAGCAGGCCATTGGCGTAGACCGAGCGGTTGCCGTTGGTGTGCACGTAATAGTCGAAAGTGCAACGCTCCACGAAATTGTCGAAGCACGGGAACCAAGCGCGGCCGTAGGAATGTGGTACGGCATCGAAGGCCACGCCGAGATCATACTGGTAGTTGCTCAGCGTGTAGAATCCACCGAAGCCGCTGGGGTCGGTGAGCGGATCACCGTGATAGCTGACCGTCAGGGTGAGCGTATCGTCGGGGCTGTATGTGCCTTGCAGATCGATCAGCAATTCCTCGCCAGTCTGTGTGAAGGACAATTGTGCGCCGTTCATCACCACGGAATCCGCAGGCAGGATCAGGTCCAATGGAAGGGTGGTGATGCCAGGTACCCGTGGCGTGAAGACGATGGTGGCCGCACCGGCGATGATGCCGTTGGAGGTATTGGTGAGATCCAGCGCGATACTGGTATGCAATAGGTCGATGCTATCGCTGCGGGATGCATCGCCCACTGAGCGCGTCACGGCTCCGTGGCCTGTTCCGGAATGGCCCTGGCCCATCACCGGCAGGCCGAGCAGGAGACTGCCAGCGATCGGGCATAACAGCAGGGACCTTTTGAACATGCTCGCGAAAATACGGTGAGGACCTGTGACGGACCGTGAGGAAAGGCTGGCGTTTGTTCCCACTATGCACCCTGCTATCTTTGGGAACGCCCCCCGATCTTGCCGCACGCACTCCGGAAGACGCCATGAAGCCCAGCAACGAGCTCTACGACCTGATCCGGTCCCTGACCAAGTCCGAGAAGCGCTTCTTCAAGTTGCATTCGGCGCTGCAAAGCGGGCCGAAGAACTACCTGCGCATCTTCGACGCGATCGATAAGCAGAACGAGTACGATGAGAATGCCATCAAGCGGCACTTCGCGAAGGAGACCTTCATCAAGCATTTTCCTTCGGAGAAGAACCACCTCTACAAGCTGATCCTGAAGGCGCTTCGGGCGTACCATGCGGAATCCAGCGTGAATGGTCTGTTGAAGCAGGACATCAACAACATCGAGATCCTCTTCGGCAAGGCACTCTATTCGGAAGCGGCAAAGATCCTGCAGCGCGCCAAGCGCATGGCCCGGGAGAACGAGCGGTTCTACCACTGGTTCGAGCTGTTGAGCTGGGAGAAGATGCTCATGGAGGAGGCCTATCAGGAGGGCAACTTCAGCAGGGATGTGGATGCGTTGATCAAGGAGGAGGACGATGTGCTGGACAAGCTGCGCAATCTCGCCGCATACCATGTGCTGTATGCGAAGATCAACTACGTCTTTCGCAGTGGCGGCTATGTGCGCACCGATGAGGAGCACGCCATTGTTGACGAGATCAGCGAGCACCCTTTGATCAAGGGCAAGAACACGGCGTTGAGCCATCGCGCCAGCACCATCTGCCACTATACGCAGGGCTTCTGCTATTGGGCCAAGCGCGATTGGGAGACGAGCTACACGAAGTTCATGCGTGCCAAGACGATCCTGGACAAGGACCCGTTCTTGCGCAAGGACCTTCCCAAACGCTACATCCGCACGTTGCACTACGTGGTGCAATGCGAGATCGAACTGGGCAAGTATGCCAAGGCCCGTGAGCATATCGACCAGTTGCATGACCTGTCCGGCATGCAGGGCTTCGATGCCGTGGACCTCACCACGTTGATCACTGTGACCACGTGCCTTTGCGAACTGCGTTTGTTGGACCGGAAGGGGGAATACGAACGGGCCGCCGACATGGAGGAGATGGTGAAGCAGACGATGGTCCACTTGGAGGACCGGCTTCCCAAGGAGTACGAGTTGGAGTTCGACCTCCTCTTATCGACCATCCAGTTCGGCGCCGGTAATCCGAGCCGCTCGCTCTATTGGTTGAACAAGGTACTGAACGATCCGGAGCCCATGCTTCGCCAGGACATCTTCACCTATGCCCGGCTCTTCAACCTGGTGGTGCATTATGAGATGGGCAACTATGAATTGCTCGAGTATATCGTGCGCAGCACCCAGCGTTTCCTCAGCAAGCGGCACCGTGCATACGGGGTGGAGGCCGCATTGATGGAGCATGTGAAGAAGCTGGCGCGGAAGACCACACCGGAGATGAAACGGCAATTGTTCGGCTCGCTTCAGTCCCAATTGGAGGAGTTGATGAAGGACCCGAACGAGGAGGCTGTGCTGAAGTACTTCAACATCAGTGCCTGGGCGGCGTCGAAGCTCAATGACGTTTCCTTCGCCGATACGGTGCGCAAGGCCGCATTGAAGCCGGGCGCGGGAAAGGGCGAGTAAGATCTACGGTGTGGCCGTTGCCGGGTCGCGGGAGATCACCTTGAACTCCGTCCGCCGGTTCGCTTGATGCTCCTCCTCGGTACACTGCACACCGTTGGAGCAACCATTCACGAGTCGCGTCTCACCATAACCGCGGGCGACCAGATGGTCCGGGTCCACGCCATGCCGCACCAGATAGTCCACGGCGCTATTGGCACGGGCGTCGCTCAGCACGAGGTTGTACGTATCGCCGCCACGGCTGTCGGTATGCGAGCTGAGCTCGAAGGTCAGGCCCGGGTTGGCCTTGAAGACCTCAGCCAGTTTGTCCAACGCACGTGCGGCATCCGGGCGGATGTCCCATTTGTCAAAATCGTAATAGATGTTCTTCACTGCGATGGGCTGGTTCAACTCCACCGGCGGCAAGGCCATGTCGGCCCTCAGCACGGTGCTCAGGCCGAGCCCAATGGTGCTGACAGAAGCGTTTTGCGTCATCATGCCCTCATTGGAGCCAGTCAGCCGGTAGGAGGTGTTTGGTGCCAGCTCGAAGTGATAGTGCCCGCTGCTGTCGGTCATGACCAGGGTGTCCTTGCCGGTGCGGAGGTCCTTCAATGCGACGACCGCCCCGAGAATGGGCAGACCGGTCTTGGCGTTCTTCACTGTGCCTTCCACGGCGAAGACCGGGGTATTCACGCTCACCGCAAAAATGCCGTCGGTACCGGAACGTGAGCTGCTGAGGTAGCCCTGTGTTCCTGCGCTGTCCAGCCAAAGGCCGAAGTCGTCACGCGTGGAGTTCACAGGATATCCCATGTTCTTCGGATCGCTCCAGAAGTCCCCTTCCATATGCGTCTCGAAGATGTCGAGCCCGCCCATGTTGTCGTGGCCGGTGCTGGAGAAGTAGAGCGCATCGCCCACCACCGTGGGGAACATCTCATCACCGGCGGTGTTGATCGTGGGTCCCATGTTCTTCGGCTCCGACCATCCTTCACCGGTGTCGGTGCAATACCAGATGTCCTTTCCGCCTATCCCGCCGGCCATGTCGCTGACGAAGAAGAGGGTGTGGCCATCGCTGCTCAATGCGGGCTGCCCTGTGGAGTAGCCATTGCTGTTGTATCCGAATTCACGGATGTTGCCCCATTCACCGCTATCACTCAAGGTGGCACGGAACAGTTTCAGATTGCTGATGTGGTCCTTGTCCTTCACCAGGGTGTGGTCATAGTAATTGCTCCGCGTGAAGTAGAGCGTGCGGCCGTTGGGGTCGAGCACGGCGGATCCTTCATGGTAGGGTCCGTTCACTTCGCCCGGGATCGGCACCGCTGCGCCCGCAGTCCCATCGCTTGCGATCGGTACGCTGTACAGGTCGAGGAAGGAAGCACCGGTCCACGGATCGCGCTTGTTGCCGGAAGCTGCATGATCACCAACAACGAGCAGTCCTCCAGGATAGGGGATCGCCGAGAAATCCGAGGTCAGTCCGGGGATCGGTACCGGTGTCACCGTGTACCGGGCGCTGTCCTTGTAGAAGGAAAGATAGCCTTGGCAGGAGCCGATGAGGTCCACTGCCACGCGGTGTTCCGGCTGGTCGCTGATGGAACGGACCAGCACGTCCTCGGCCTTGTCATAGTCGCCCAGGCCCATGAGGATCTTGCCATATTCATAGGCCGCAGCACCGTCCAGCGGAGCGATGCTGTCCGCTGCGGCATAATGCGCGGCGGCCTCCTCGACCTTGTTCTGCTTGTTGTCTGCCTCTGCCGCGTGCAGCAGCAGGTCGCGGTCCTGCCGATGCCGCAGAGCCTTGTTGTAATAGGTCTCCGCCTGCGAGTAGGCCAGCAGACTCAGCGCTTCGTCACCCTTGTGGACCTGATAGCTCGCACAGGAGGAGAGCAGGAACGCAGGCAACAGCCACCGTGTGATATGTCTCCCGCGAAGCATCAGAAGAATCGGGGATTTTTGATCGCGACGGGTTCCTTGCCCAGGTCGATCCCGAGCATCACTTCATGCGAACCGCTGTCGTAGCCGCGCAATTGCGAAGTGGTCGCGTCGTAGGAATAGCCCACGCGGAACATCGGGTTGATCTGGAATTCCAGCATGGCAACCACGGCGTCACCCGTGCGATATCCTACGCCGAGCCAGAAGCGTTTTTTGTAAAGCAGATTGCAGTTGAGGTCCACTTCCGGAGTGGCCTGTGGCTGGTATTTCAACAGGATGCTGGGCTTGAGGTCGAAGTCCTCGCTGAGTTCGAACACGTGACCGGCATTGAGGAAGTAGTGCTGGGTGAAGTAGTGGTTCGGAGCATCGGGGATGTCGCTCGTCAGTTTTCCATCCGCGGCATACAGCGTCGGTATCGAGAGACCGATGAAGGAGCGTTCGTTGTTCCAATAGATGCCGAAGCCGAATTTGCCGACCGCAGCGTTGCTGATGTTGTTCTGGTAGATGATGTCCTGATTGTCCCAGTAGGTGAGATCACTCAGCGTTGCGGAGTAAAGTGAGACACCGGCCTTGAGACCGAACGCCAAGTGGCTGTCATCACCGAGGTGGATCCGATAGGCGTAGTTCGCGGCGATCTCCGTTTCGTGGCTCACGCCGATCACATCGTGGCTCAGGGTAAGACCAAGTCCCATCTTGTCGCCGAGGAACGGGCCGTCGATCGCGGCCAAGCTGGTCTGCGGCGCGCCTTTGATGCCTACCCATTGTGCGCGATGAAGCAGGGTGGCGCTCGTGTAGGGATGACTGCCTGCATAGGCCGGATTAAGGAAGAGCCCGTTGAACATGTACTGGCTGATCATCGGCTCCTGCTGGGCACGCGCGCTTTGCATGGCGAGGACCATGAGCGCGGCTGGCAAAAGGGGTCGGATGCTCCACATCTTCATCGGCTTCGGGGCTTATCGACGCAGGTCCACATAATGTTGCAGGGTCTTGCCGTTGCCCAGTTTGAGGACCGCGAAATAGGTGCCGTCCGGCAAGTGCTGTCCCTGCTGATTTTCCCCGTTCCATTCGTTGGCGTAGTGGATCTGGTCGTACACCACATTGCCCCAGCGGTTGATCACGGTGAGCTGGTTGTTCGGATAGGCCTCGATGCCGTGGATGACGAAATAGTCATTGTCCCCATCGTCGTTCGGCGTGAAGCCGCTGGGCATTTCCAGGACCTCGGGCTGGGTAAGTGTGATGGTCAGCATCAAGGTGCAGCCGTGTGCATCGGTGATCGTCACGGTATAGGTTGCGGCGGCGAGGCCATTCAGCGAAGCGCTGGTCGCACCCGTGTTCCACAGATAGGCGTAGGGTGGTGTTCCACCTGTTGGCACCACATCGATGCTGCCGTCGTGCGCACCATATGCACTCACGTTGTTGCCGTTCGCATAGACCGAGAGCGTGGTATCCGCGCCGATGGCCGCAGGCGCTGTCACGGTGTAGATGCTGTCCCAGGTGCAGCCGTTGGCGTCCGTCACGGTGATGGCGTACGATCCCGCAGCGAGGCTGTCGAGGTCCTCGTCCGTGATCGCTCCGGTCCAGAGATAGGCGAATGGCGAGGCACCAGCTGTGACGGTGAGGTCGATCGCACCTTCATCACTGTCGTGGCAGAGCGGATCGCTCACTACTACAGTGGCCATCACGCCGGGCGTGCTCGTGATCACGGCCGTACTGGTATCGACGCATCCATTCACATCGGTCACGGTGATGGTATAGCTGCCAGGCGGAACGTTGTTCAGATCAGCACTTTGTTGGCCGCTGCTCCAACTGGAGGAATACGGGTTGCCTCCTCCGGTGATGGTGGTCTGCACCGCGCCATTGGCATCGCCGCATGAAGCTGACGTTGGCGTCGTCATCACGTGCAACGTGTCCGGCGCGATCAGCACCGTGCAGGAATCCGCAGTGCAACCGTTGGCATCGCTCACGTGCAGGCAGTAGCTGCCGGGTGCAAGTGAGTCGATCGCTGTATCGGTGGAAGTGAATCCGTTGGGGCCGCTCCATTGTAATGTGAAGACAGGCGCGCCGCCGCTTATGGTCACACTGATGGCGCCATCTTCCATGCCCGCGCAACTGATGTTCGTTCCGGAGGGGAAGGTGGCCGCGGTGATGTTGGGCACGATCGATGGTGGTGCGGTGATGAGCACCGTGTTGGTCAGTATGCAGCCGTTGACATCCGTTGCGGTGAGGACGTAGCTGCCTGCGGAAAGCCCGGAAATGCTGTCCTCCATCGAGGTGAATCCGTTGGGGCCGCTCCACGTGGTGGTGTAATCCGGGCTGCCACCGAGCACCGCCAGATCGATCGCACCATCGCTGCTGTTATCGCAGGTAGTGCCGAAGCCGTTGTAGTCCGCAACGGAGTATTCCGAGTACAAGGAGGTGTCCGGTTGCGTCAGCGTGATCAGTACAGTCGTCGGACATTGGTTCGCGTCCGTCACCACCAATTCGTAGTCGCCAGCAGGGATCCCGCTGAGGTCCTCGGTGCTGAAGGAGGTGCTGTCCGGTCCGCGCCAATCATAGGAATACGGGCCGCTGCCGCCCATCACGGTGGCATTGATCGAGCCATCCGAATTTCCGAAGCAGGCGATGTTGGTGCCCGACGGATAGAAGGCAGCTATCAATACCGCGTTCACAGCGGTGGCCGGTTCGACCAAGGTGATGGCACTGTCCTGCGCACAGCCGTGGTCATCCTGCACATGCACGGAATAGGTGCCGGCCAAGAGCCCGCTGATCGCCGTGCTATCAGAAGTGAAACCATTCGGTCCCGACCATGTGATGATGAACGGCTCGGATCCGCCAAGGATGTTCATTGCGATCGCGCCGGAGCTGTCTCCCATACAGGGGATATTCACGCTGCCATAAGCGGAAATGGAGAAGTCAAGATCGATGGGCGCAGGTGCCGTCACATCCGTGGATGCAGTGGCCGGGCAGCCCGTCGCACCGGTGACGGTCGCCGTGTACGTACCGGTGGCGAGGCCGCTGAGGTCCTCATCCGTGGAGGTGAAACCATTGGGGCCGGTCCACTGGATAGTGTATGGTGCCGTGCCGTTGGAGATGGTGAGGTCGATGGCGCCGGAGTTCGATGCGTCGCAGGCATTGCCCGTCGCTACCAGTGATAGCGTCGGTTGTTGCGGCGCTTGCAGGACATAGCTGCGTTGTGTGCTGCATCCGTTGACATCGGTAATGGTCACCACGTACGTGCCTGCTGCAAGGCCCGTCAGGTCTTCCGCCTGCGAAGCGAATCCATTGGTGCCGGTCCAATCGAATTGATAGCCCGGTTGGCCGCCACCGATGGTGAGGTCGATCGATCCATCATTTCCCGCGCAGCTCACTTGCGCCCCATTGAAGTCGGAGAGGACTGCGGCCACGGTGATCGCAGGAGGTGCGGCGAGCACGACAGGAACAGTGGTTGAACAAGCGGAGAGGTCCGTCACCGTGAGCGAATAGGTGCCGGGCGCCAGGTCCGTCAAGGTCGCGGAGGTGGACGTGAAGCCACCGGGTCCGGTCCAGTTCAATTGGTAGTCCGGGCTTCCGCCGCTCACTGTTGCGGTGATGCTGCCATCGGTCGCACCGGAGCAGGAGACCTGCGTGCCGCTGCTGTACTGCGAAGTGGTGATGTCCACAGCGATCGGTGTGGGTGCCACCAGTGTGATCTGCACGCTGGTGGAACATCCATTGGCATCGGTGATCACGGCCGTGTACAGGCCTTGTGTTAGTCCACTCAGGCTGACGCCGGAGGCGACAAAGCCGCTCGGTCCGGACCACGCCACCGTGTAGGGCGGATGGCCACCGGAGAGGGAGAGGTTGATCGAGCCGTCGTCGGAATCGGCGCAGCTGAGGTTGCTACCGTTGGCATACACATGCGCGGTTGCAATGGCGATGATGGGCGGAGGACCGACCAGGGTGATCGATGCGGAGGTGATGCAACCGACCGCATCGGTGACCTGAATGGTGTAGGTGCCTGCTCCAAGTCCGGCCAGGTCCTCACTGATGCCGAGCGGGCCATCGGGACCGGTCCACGATATCGCGTACGGTGCGACTCCGCCGGTGATCGTTGCCTCGATGCTGCCATCGCTATTGCCATCGCAACCCGTGTTGCCGCCACCCGGCAATGTGGCCGCTACCAGTCCGATAGCGATGGGCGCGGGAGCCGTCAGCGTGAAACTCGCTGAGGAGTTGCAGCCATTCGCATCATGCACCGTCAACGTGTATTCGCCCGGCGCAAGTCCGGTGAGGTCCGGATCGATGGAGACGAAGCCGTTCGGGCCTGTCCACAGATAGGTATAGCCCAGTGTTCCACCGGTCACGGTGATATCAATGGATCCGTTGCTTGCATCAGCACAGCTCACGTTATAGCCACCCGTGTAGCTGCTCAGTTCGGCACTGATGTCGAAGAGGCCGGGATCGCTCACATTGAAGGTCCGGATGAGTGCGCAACCATTCGCATCGGTGATCGCGACGGTGTATACGCCACCGAAGAGGGATGAAATGTCCGCGGTCGTTGCAGAGAATGCGGCGTAACCGGTCCAGAGGTAGGTGTAGCCCGGGGTGCCGCCGGAAACAGTAAGGTCGATCGAGCCGGTGTTCCCTGCTTGGCAATCGGCGGTCACGATGCTCGCGCTGGCGATGATGGCAGAGGGTTGATCAACGACCGCAGTCGTGGAAGCGCTGCATCCATTGGCATCCTGACGGTCACCGCATAGGATCCTGCTGCGATGTTGTCCACGTCCTGCGTGGTATCGGTGAAGGTGCCAGGTCCGCTCCATTGGTAGTGATATCCTCCGGCGCCGCCTGACACGGAAACAGCAATGGTCCCCGTGGTCCCCTCATGGCACACAGCATCCGTTGCCAGTGCGGACAAAGCGATCGGTGTTGGCGCGGTGAGTGCGGTATCGACGATCAAGCTGCAGCCGTTGATATCCGTCACCACGGCAGAGTAGGATCCCGCGTCCAGTCCGGTGATCTGCCAGTCATCGGCAGTAAATCCTCCTGGCCCGCTCCAGGCCACGGTGAAAGGCGATGAGCCACCGCTCGGGTCGATCTGGATGGAACCGTTGGCCGCGCCGTTGCAACTGATGTTGTCGCCATTGGCAAAGCCACTCAAGGTCAATGATGCAACGAGAGGTGGTGGTGCGTAGAGGCCGATGGTTACGAACACTGCGCATCCGTTCGCATCAGTGACGGTCAGCACATAGGAGCCGGCCATCAGGCCCGTGATGTCCGCTGTGACGGCCGTGAATCCATTGGGGCCGATCCAACTGTAGGCGTAAGGTGGCGTACCGCCGGTGACCGTTGATTCGATGCCGCCATCATCCCCATTGGCGCAGGAGATGTCATATCCTGCAGCGGTCTTGTGCGAGATGGTGAAGATGTTCACCGGTGTCGGAGCGCTCAATGCGTAAGAGCCCAGCGCGGAACATCCATTGGCGTCGGTCAGCACCACGAAGTAGGTTCCCGCGGCGAGCCCTGTGACATCTTCCGTGGTCGCCGCGAAACCTTCAGGCCCCGTCCATGCGAATTGGTACGGCGTTATCCCTCCGGATGCGCTCAGGTCGATCGCGCCATCCTCGGTGTTGGCGCAACTGGTGTTGTTCTCACCCGGATAGGTCAGCACGTTGGCGCTGAGGGTGAAGCCGCCCTCTTCGGTGATATCGAATGCCCGCATCGTAATGCATCCACCGGCGTCGGTGATGGTGACGGTATAGACCCCTGCGAACAATGAGGTCAGGTCCTGTACCGTTGCGGAGAACCCATTCGGTCCGCTCCATTGATAGGCATATGGACTTGCGCCGCCCGACACCGTGAGATCGATCGCCCCGTCGTTCGATCCATTGCAGATGGCGGTGTTGAGGTTGGCCGTAGTGGTGATCGGTGCGGGAATTCCGATCGTGATCACTGTATCCGTTGCGCAATGATTGCCGTCCTCCACGGTGATGTGATAGTTCCCTGCGGAGATCCCTGAAAGGTCCTGCGAGTGGATCTCCTCGCCTTGTCCGTTTGTCCAGAAATAGATATAGTTCGGCGTGCCTCCCGAAACGCTTAGGTCGATGCTGCCATCGCTGGCGTCTTTGCAGGAGATCGCACCTCCACCCGGATAGCTGCTCAGGATGTAGGAAAGAGATAACGGTGCGGTCGGCCCTTGGACGGTCGCCGTCACACCCACGGTCTGTGTGCATCCGTTCGCGTCCGCGATCGTGGCCGTATATGTCCCCGTGCCCAGGCCGATGGCTGTGGTGCCGGTCTGCGCGGGCGTGGTGTTCCACGTGATCGAATAGGTTCCGCTACCTCCTGCCACCAAGACCGTTGCGGTGCCGTTGTGGTCACCATAGCAGAGGATGTTGTGCAGGTCTATCAAGCTTGCGGAAAGCGGTTGTGCCGGTTCATGGATGGTCACGTTCTGCGAGATCGAACAGCCGTTCGCGTCGGTCACCGTCACCGCCCAGATGCCCGCCGTGAGGCCGCTCGCCGTGGCGCTGTTGGTCGGTGGAGTGGTGTTCCACAGATAGGAATAAGGCGCGGTGCCGCCGGTGGCCTGCACGGTCGCCGCCCCGCCATTACTTCCGTTGCACGGATTGTCGCTCAGGGAAACGACAGTGATCGTAAGTGGTGCAGTAGGGCCATCGATGCTTATGGGCGTTGTGTTGACGCAGCCATTCGCATCGCTGATGAAGATCGTATAGTTGCCTTCGGAAAGATCGGTCGCTGTGGCATTGTGCTGCACGGGGACCGTGCTCCAGGCGTAGGTGTACGGCGCGTTCCCGCCGCTCACCAGCGCCGTGGCCTGGCCGGTTGCGCTGCCGTAGCACGATTCCGGTATCATGCCCACCAATGTCGTGGTCAGCGCGGCTGGTTCATGGAGCGTTACCGATTGCGTAGTGACGCAATTGTTCGCATCGGTCACGGTCACGGTATAAGTGCCCGCGAACAGTCCGGTGAGGTCCGATTGGGTGGAGGTGAACCCGGAAGGGCCTGTCCAAGAAGTGGTGTAAGGCGCGTTGCCCCCGTTGATCCCGGTGGAAATGGTCCCGTTGCTTCCGCCAAGACAGGAGATCGCCGTGCCGTTGTGGTCACTTGGCACGAGCTGGATATTCATTGCTGTGGGTGCGCTCAAGGCCACATCCGTGCTGGTGCTGCATCCGTTCGCGTCAGTGATCGTCACCGCGTATGCGCCGGCCTCCAGACCGGAAATGTCCTCACTCGCGAACGCGGATCCATCGGGTCCGGTCCACGCATAACTATATGGAGGTGCGGCGCCACTCACGCTCAGGTCGATCGCGCCGTCGCTCGAGCCCGGGCAGCTCACATTCGCGAGGCCGTGCATCGCCGGTGTCGCACTCACGTTGAACAGTCCCGGTGTATTCACATCGAATGACTGTATCGCGGAGCATCCGTTCCCATCGGTCACGTTGAGCACATAGCCACCCGCGTTGAGCGAAGCGATATCCTCCGAAGAAGAGGTGAATCCACTCGGCCCGATCCATGACCAAGCATAGGGTGCAGTGCCTCCGGTCGTGGTCACATTCACAGCACCCACGGCACCTCCAGGACAGGGGGCGGGTACCACGGTTCCAGTGATCGCGATAGCGGATGGCGCTAGGATCACCGTGATGACAGAGGCATTGCAGCCGTTCGCATCCGTGGTCGTCACGGTCCAGTTACCGCTGCCGAGTCCGTTGGCCGTGGCCGTGGTCTGTGTCGGCGTGGTGTTCCACGAATAGGTATATGGCCCGGTGCCTCCAACGGCCGTGGCGGTGGCACTGCCGTTCGCGACACCGTTGCAGAGCGGGGTGCTTATCGCGCTGATGGAGACACTAAGCCCCGAGGCTCCGCCGATCAGCACATCAGTGCTGATGCTACAGCCGTGTACGTCGGTGGCCGTCACTTGATAGCTGCCTGCGGAAAGACCGTTGATGCTGGCGCCATGATGCACAGGCACTGTGTTCCAGGAATAGGCATAGGGTCCTGATCCTCCCGATGCCACCACGCTCGCACTGCCGGTGTTGCCGTTGCAATTCGCATCCTGCTGTGCGGTGATGGCGATCGCCAGGACCTGCGTGGCGGATCCTATCTGAACACTCGAGGATGTACTGCATGCATTGGCATCTGTCACCATCACCGTGTAGTTGCCGCCGCCAAGTCCGCTGGCGGTGTGACCGGCCTGTACCGGAATGGTATTCCACGCATAGTTGTATGGTGCTGTTCCGCCCGAAACCGAAACAGTGGCACTGCCGCTGGCCGATCCGAAGCAGCCCGCATCAGTGCTGGAGACCATGGTGGCCGTGAGCGGATCAAGTGGTCCCGGGATCGCGGCGGATGTGCTGACGATGCATCCATAGAGATCGGTCACGTTCACCAGATAGGTGCCGGGTGAAAGGTTGGTGGCAGTGGCTCCGGTCTGCACGGGCGAAGTGTTCCACGCGTACGTATAGGATGGCACGCCGCCGCTGACGATCACGGTGGCACTGCCGTTCGCCGTATTCGCGCAGGCCACACCGGTGATCGGACCAATGCTCGTCACAAGCGGTGCGGTATCCACCATCACAGTGCTCGCAGTGGTGCTGCATCCGGACGCGTCCGTCACAGTGAGCGTGTAGGTCCCTGCGGAAAGTCCGCTGATATCGATGCTGTTCGAGGTGAACCCATTCGGCCCGGTCCAGCTAGCAGTGTACGGGCCCGTGCCTCCGGAGATCGTGGTGTTGATGAAACCGTCACTGCCACCGTGGCAACTGATGTTCTGCCCATAGACCAGCAGCGATGGCGACAAGCTTGCAGTGAGCATTGCAGGCTGCTCCACATTGAAGCTTTGTGTGCGGCTGCATCCGGCATCATGCACGATCACCGTGTAGGTGCCGCTCGGAATGTTCGTGATATCCTGCGTGGTGGCCGTGAATCCGCTCGGTCCCGACCACGCATACGTGTAAGGTGCGAAGCCCCCAGCGACAGAAAGATTGATCGCTCCGTTGCCCGCTCCGTTGCATAAGGGATGCGTGATCACGGCGGACAAGGCGAGTTCGCTCACCTTCACCAAGGCGCTCAAGGTGCGCGTGCAAGCGCCGTCCGTTACGACAACGCTATAGGTGGTGGTGGTATCCGGTTGCGCGATGGGGTCGGCGATGGTGGCCGAACTCAAGCCTATTGCAGGCGACCATTGGTACGCCGTGCCGCCACTCGCCGTGAGTTGCACTTGTCCACCCTCGCAGATCACGCTGCTCGTTGGAGACAATGATGCACTAAGCGAATCCGTGAGGTCCACGGTCAATGAATCGAGTGTTGATCCCGGGCAATTCGGATTGCCGAGGATGAAGATCAAGGTCTCGCTGCCTTCCGCGATGCCGTCCGCGAGGGGATCGATCGGCTGGTCCGCGTATGCGGCGTTCGCGGGGATCGTGATCGTCTTCACTACTGCGGGGTCCGGATCGCCGATGGCCGTATAGTCCGTGCCATTGGTGGCTGTGCCGTGCAGGTAGTAATCCAGCGTCAACGGCTGGTCGGTCACCTCAGCACGCGTGAAGCGCACGAAGCCGGCATTGCATCCTTCAACAAGGTCGGCACCGCCATTCACAGTGGTGGCAGACATGGAGACCGGGTTGCTCTTCACTTTGGCGATGAAGACGCCCGAATCATACTTGCGGTCGGAGGCGTCCGCCACGATCAACTTCAGGTGATAGGTCGCGCAGGGCTGCACCGCGGAATACGCACTGAGTCCTGTGGTGAAGCCGTCGTATTGCAGTTCCAGCCCGCCGATATTGTCGTGGTAATGGCCGGGGTTGATGGCATTGTTGACGTTGTTGATCGCGACGGCCTCACTCGTTCCCGGAAGCAGCGCGATGTTCTTGTCGTTGCCGATGCCGGGGTCGCCGGTGATGCCGGGACCGCTGATGAAAAAGCCGAAGACGTCGTTGTATTGCGAGCCGACCCATTCGTTGTATTCCTCGGAGCCGAAGACGAAATCGAAGTGCAGACTGTCCCCAGTGGGGATCACGTCGAATTCGAATTTGCAGGCATCCTTGGTGGTCCGCCCCGTCACGATGTTGAGGATCCCGTTACCAGGCGTGTTCTGTTCGAAGCTGGTATTGGCCGCGTTGTTCGGGCCGATGGCATTGACGATCTTACCCGTGGTGAGCAGGATGCCGCCATCCATGTCGAGCAGCGATCCACCATACTGGAATTCGCCGTAGCCGAGGGAATGGCAATCCATCTGCGGGTTGGATATGACCACGCCGGGACCGGTTATGTCATGCGCGAGTGCTTGCAGGTCCGTTTGACTGTTCACCGTAAGCTGTGCCAGCACTGCACCGGAGGGGAGGGCTAGGATGAAGGAGATCGCAAGAGTTTTTGCGAGGCCGACCGGAATGTGAAGTTGGCGCCTTCCCGTCATTGATCGCGGGCGGTTTCGCAGGCCTGTTCGGCGGCGTGCAGCGTGATGGTCCCTTCGGTGATCCGGTCTTGGGCCACCCATGGGCCAAGGGCTTGTACGGCTTGCGTCCGCAGCGCTTCACGGGAAGTGCTCGGTCCATCGGTACTGAAGGCGATGATGCCAGCAGGCACACAGACAAAGACGACCTTCAACGCGCCGGTCCTTGGCACTTCGCGCATCAGTGAATCCCGCTCGGCGGTGGTCAAGGATGCGATATGGAGGCCAACGGGCGCCTGAGCCGACAGCTGTGCCAGCGCGCTGATGGCGATCAGGCCGATCAAGGCCAGCACGCGAGTGAGGTGTGCTCTCATATGGGTCTCTCGGACTTCATCCATGCCAAGGCGCCGCTTTTAGGGCGGACCTCTTCATAGAAGATAGGTTATACAGGTGAAGGTGGTCAAATGTTCGCTCGCCGATCCGACATGCCGCTGTTCAGATCGATGGATGGACGAGGAGGAATATCGTGCTACGGCTTCAAGGAACGCTGTCGCAATACTTCGTGAAGAGCCACGCCAGCGGCCACGCTAACGTTCAGCGAGCCGATGGTGCCTGCCATGCGGATGCGCACGAGGCTGTCGGCCATGCGCAGGATGTGGTCGGAGATGCCCACGTCCTCAGCGCCCATCACCAGCACCAAGGGGCCGGAGAGGTCCGCCTCCTCGATCGCTGCTTCGGCCTTCTCGGTGCAAGCCACGATGCGCAATCCGTGATCGTGTGCGCGCTGCAAGGCTTCCTTGAAGGAATCCACGCGGCACACCGGTTTGCGCAGCAACGCGCCCGCACTGCTCTTCACCGCATCGGAACCCAAGCGGGCCGTGCCGGTCTTCGGCACCACCAGTGCATGCGCCCCGAAACATTCCGCGCTACGCGCGATGGCGCCCATGTTCCGCACGTCGGTCACGCCGTCCAGGGCGACGACCAGTGGGTCCTCGCCACGGTCATAGGCCTGCGCGATCACACCGTCAAGGTCCTGCATCGCCACTTGGCTGATGAAAGCGATCACACCTTGATGCTCCGTGGTGGTGAGCCGGTCGAGCTTCTCGCCGGGCACCGGTTGCCAAGGCACGCCCAATTCCCGCGCGAGGTTCTTCAGGTCCCTGATCCCGTCACCACCGGCGTCACGGCGGATCAACAGTTTCTCCACGTGCAGATCGCTCCGCAACGCCTCCAGCACCGGATGAACTCCGCATACCAATTCGTTCTTCGTCATCTTCCGTTCCTATCACCAATCACCTATCACCAATCACCAATCACCAATCACCAATCACCAATCACCAATCACCAACCCCTCTTCTCCGCGCCTCTGCGCCTCCGCGGCCCAAAACTCTCCGTACTCAATTCTGCATGATCCTCCCATTCCTCCAACTCTCCACATTGCGGTACCACGCACTCTTTAGCTGGGGATCCCGCCGAAGCACCATGTCGTTGTCCGAAAATGGATCTTCGCGTTTCACGAAGGTGAACGTGAGGCTCATCAGGTTGGTCTCTTCCCCGTAGGTCCAGGTCTCACCGGTGTCGCTCTTGCGGATCGTGGTGGGTGTGCCGAAGATGATGTGTACGAGGCCCCGGTCCGTCTTCCACCCTTCGGTGTAGCTGGAAAAATGGCGGTTGGCGCTTTCCACGCGGCCATAGTAACCGGCAATGGCATCCCGCGCCCGGTCCCGGCCCCCGGCGGCATCGGTCCAGAAACGCTCCACCGCCTTACGCTTGTCATGGCTCGATGTGAACGTGTCCCACTCCTTCAGGCTGGAGATATAGCGTAGCGGTGACACGAGGTCCTGGGGGGCGTTGACCAAGGGGAAACCATGCGTGGTGACGAAGATCGTGTAGCCCGCAGTGCTGGCGGTATCCGCGCAGATATGGTAGAAGCCGTCGCCACCGGTGGTGATCGTGAAGAGGCCGTCGTTGCCCACTTGCACGGTGAATTCGCTGTCCGGTGGACCGTTCAGCGGAGGATCGGCCACCTCGGCGAAGACCGGGGCGGGCAGCTTGGAGATGGAAGGGTAGTGCGCCACATGCACGATGCTTCCTGCGTGTTGTTCCGATCGGACCAGCACGCGGGTATTCTCCGGAAAGCGGTCGGAAAATTCGGGAAGGCTGTCCGGCCGGAGAGGAAGGAACTCCTGGCGCCCGCCCGGTTTGCCGTGCTCCACGTTCAGCATCAACGTGCTTTGGGTGTCGCGGTTCAGGTCGTGCGCCGTGATGCGCAGCACGTACGAGCGGTTGCCTTCGTCCTTCAGCTCCATGTGGCCGATGAGCTCCTGATCCGTGTTGGGGTTCATGCTCTCGTCCTGCACATAGGTGCTCGCGCTGTCCAGCAGGCTATTCGACCCCAGGGATGCATAAGCTTCGTAAGTGATGGCGACCTTGGCGTGGAAAGGCCCGCCGCCACCGCTGCCCTTGTAGAGCAGGTCGGCCGTCCGCAGCTTGAAGTAGATCACCGAGCTGGTCGGGTTGGGCTGATATACCCGCGCATCCAGACGTACTGCGGCGGCGCCCTTGCTGTACAGGTAGGCGAAATTATCGCTCTTCGCCACCGGCGCAGTGCTGCTGCAGCCCATGCTGGCCGTGAGAAGCGCGAGCGCCAGATAACGGAAGTGCGTGCGTCCGATCATGCTTCTTCACTCTCGTTTTCCATCGAGCGCTCGAGTAATTTGGAATGGATGGACTTGCTCGTCTTCGCGCCGAGTTCTTTCAGCAGTTCCACTTGGCGCACCAAATTGCCATTGCCATCGCTCAACTTGCCGATGGCCTTCTCGTAGCTGTCGTGCGCATCGTTGATATTCTTGCCAATGCGGCCGAGGTCCTCGGTGAAGCCGACGAACTTCTCATAAAGTGCGCCTGCGCGTTCCGCGATCTTCATATGGTTGCGCGCCACGCGCTCGTTCTTCCACAGCCCATGGATCGTGCGCAATGTGGCCATCAGCGTGCCGTGCGTCACCATCACCACTTGGCGGTCGTAGGCTTCTTGGAAGATCTCCGGTCGTTCGCGCAGTGCAACGAGGAATGCCGGTTCAATGGGGACGAACATCAGCACGAAGTCCACACTGCTGATGCCATAGAGCTGCGTGTAGTTCTTCTCCCCAAGTCCCTTCGCATGGGCGCGCATGCTGTCTGTGTGCAGGCGAAGCAATCGCGCGCGTTCGACCTCATCGGTGGCCCCGCAGTATTGCTCGTAGTGCAGCAATGACACTTTCGAATCGATCACCAAGTGCTTGTCGTCCGGCAGCATCACCACTGCATCGGGCCGCAGCCTGCTGCCATCGGCCAGCGTGGTGCTTTCCTGCATGCTGTATTCCTGGCCCTTCATCAGACCCGAGCTCTCCAGCACTTTATCGAGGATCATTTCCCCCCAAGCGCCTTGACTTTGGTGGTCGCCCTTCAAGGCCTTGGTCAAGTTGTCGGCATCCTGGCTCAGGCGCTGGTTCTGTTCCACAAGCTTCGCCACTTCGCTCTTTAATAAGAAGCGCTCCTTGCCCTCCTTGTCGTAGCTCGTGCGCACCTGTTCCTGGAATTCGAGGATGCGTTCCTTGAATGGATCGAGCAGCAGTTTCAAGCGGCCTTCCTGATGCTCGGTCATCTGCTTGCCCTTCTCCTCGAACAAGGCGTTCGCGACATTGGTGAACTCCTTCCGCATCCGCTCATTCAACTCGGCCAGCTCCGCCTTCTGCGTGGCGAGCTTCTCCTCCAAGTTTTCGTTGCGCTGCTTCTCCGTGGCCAAGGAACTGTGCACCGCAATGACCTCCCGCTGTTGTTCCTGGATGATCAGCTCGCGTTCCGCCAATTGCTGTTCGGCCTTCCGGCGTTCGGCCTCCTGCTGTTGTTGAATAAGCTGTATGGCTTCGCCGCCCTTCCCACGCGACCATAGCGCATGGGCGATCACTCCCACAATGGCCCCCACCAAGAGCCCCAACAACGCGAACGTCCATGACATGCCGCGAAGTTACGCGGGCCAAGTCCAGTTGGCGGTGGCTAGGAGCGGTGAACAGAGGAGCCTGATCACCCGATCGGTCCTCAGTTATCCAAGATCACTACCAACGTGCCCAGCGGCACATGGTCGAAGAGCTGGATCACATCACTGTTGCGCATGCGTATGCAGCCGTGCGAACTGGGTCGGCCTAGTGAAGCTTCGTCCCCTGTGCCGTGGATGTAGATGCCACGTTCCTTGCTGTCCTTTGCTCCGCCTTCGTTCACGCCGGGTTCCATGCCGTCCAACCAAAGGATCCGCGAGGTGATCAGGTCATCGCGCTCCACGTTGCGGTCCGCTATCGCGCCGGTGAACTGGCGCCATCTGAAGATCCCATAAGGAGGTACGCCCGCACCGATCTTCTGCACGATGCGATGCAGCCCTTCGGGCGTGCGTTCGCTATTGCGTGTGCAGCCGAGACCGTTCTTCGCCGTGGAGATCACATACTCCGCCATCATCTCCTGGTCCACCACGTAGTACATGCGCTGCTGCTTCACAGAGACATAGAGCACGCACCCTTCGGACGGCGCCACCGGATAGCGCGCCTTCATGTAGTCCATCAGGAAATCCGCCAGTACCTGCTTGTGCGACGGCGCCGCCAAGGCCATTTCCACCGCAGGTTGCGCGATGCCGGAACCGCAAAAGCAGGCCCACGCCAAACAGGCAAGGACGTATCGAGGGGCGGGCATGCGCCCTTCAACGGAGTGGGACGGAAAGGGGTTGCTTTCCAGGACTCGCGACGCTCGCGCTAACGGTGTGGACGCATTCGGCCGCAGGCCGCATCTGCGTTTATCTGTGACATCTGCGACATCTGCGGATAGAAGTCGGAGAAAGCCATCATGATCGCGAAGCGATACCCTCGGCGAAATCGGCGGTTTTCCACCATCCGCGCTCGCCACACGCGCGCTACCGGTGTTCCTCCGCGCCCCTGCGCCTCTGCGGCTGATCCTCCCTAGAACAAACTCGTGAACCCGAAGTAGACCTTGCCGCCGCGCAGGTCGATCGGATTGTTGAACTGCCGTCCCAACGCGTAGGTCAATCCAAAGATGCCGGCCTTGGTCTCGAAACTCGTACCGACACCGAAGCCGAAGGGCGTGTCGGTCTTCAATTGGGCCTGGCTGCTATCCTCCCACCAGCCTTGGTCCATGAAGAGGAAGAAGTTGCCGTTCTCTTCATAGAGGAAACGGTATTCCACTGTGCCGATGGCATAGCTGGAGCAATAGATACTGGCCTCGTCCATGCCGCGCAGGGTCTTCAGGCCGCCGATCCGATAGAGTTCGTTCGTGTATAGTTGATCGTTCAGCATGCTGCCACCTTGTGCCACCAGTCGTATCGTGCTGCGCTTGCCCAGTGGAATATGCCAGGTCACGTTCCCATCGAAGACATACTGCACGCTGGTCTGTGGAGTGGAAACCGTGTCGCCGTAGGTCACGGTGGAACTGTGCTTCTCACCCACGGAGCCCTCGAAGTTCAAACCCAGTCCTTTGCGCGGATTGTACAGGTAGTCGAAATGCTGGCGTTGCAGTCCGAGGCCGTAGGAGGTCAGCTTCACGTCGGCCAGACCGGGGGTGTATACCAGCAATTGTCCGAGACGTTGGCTGTTCGCGTTGTTCACGAAGACGCTCACCTTGTCCCCACACGGAAGCAAATATTCCAGGGCTGCGCGTGAAGTGACCTGAAGGTAAGTGGAGTCCTGCTTGAAGAGCTTCAGCCCAAGGTCGACGCCGAACGGCGTATTGAACGCGTATGGATAGTTGAAGCCGAGGGTCAGGTTCTGCGTCTGGTCCTGCAAACTGCGCCAGTTCAGTGCGATCGCTTCGCCATGGTGAAGGGCATTGCGCAACTTGAGGTCCACATCGCCGGTGAGTTTCAGCTTGCCGGAGATCGGGTCCGGTGCCACACCGAGGATGCCATTGAAGCTGCTCGCATTCTTCGCATCGAGAAAGAGGTAGAGCTTGGTCTCGTCGGGGGAGAAGAGGATGTAGGGCGCTCCCTTCCGGGTGACGAAAGGAAGTTCCTTGATGCGCTGGTCCAAGGCCTGCACGAGCGATTCGTTGTACGGGTCGCCCGGGCGGATCCCGATATGCGCCTGCAGAAAGCGCGCATTCAGCCGCGCGGTGCCACGGACGATGATACTGTCGAAAACGATCGGCCGCCCGGGAGTGAGATCGATCACCGCCGAGAGTCCTTCACCCTGTTGATGGATGCTGTCCAATTGCACCACGGCGAAGGGGAAGCCGTTGTTCTCGCATTCATCCAGCAGGTCTTCGAAAAGTCCCGCCATTTGGTGCGGCGTGATGGGCCGGTCCCGATAGAGGCGCTCCCGAAATCCCGATGCGCTTGCGATCTCCGGTGGAACGGTGCCTGCGGCCAAACGCGCCCAACGGTACTGCATTCCCAAATGGAAATAGCATCGCGTGGTGTCCGGGCCGTGCACGCAACTGTCACACGAAGCCGCGAGATAGCCAGCAGCGATCATTTCGCTGCGCAGGTCGGTCTTGCGCGCATCGACCTCCGTTTTTCCCACTGTGAACGGCCCGCGCCATTTCCGGGGAAGCACTGTGTCGCCCACCACCACCAGCACGTGCTGCTGCGCATGGGCGGCCATACCGAGGAGGATGGCCAGAACGGTGAGGAGCCGGAACATTATGTACGCCAATCGATCGGAGGACTGCCCTGCGCAGCCAGGATCTCGTTCGCCGCGCCGAAGTGGCCACAGCCCATGAAGCCGCGATGCGCGGAGAGGGGAGAGGGATGCGGCGCTTTCAGGATGTAGTGCCGCTCGGGGTCGATCAGCGACTCCTTGGCCTGTGCGTGCCGACCCCAGAGGAGGAAGATCAAGCCGTTGCGCTCTCGGGAAAGCGAGGAGATCGCTGCATCAGTAAAGCGTTCCCAGCCATGGTTCGCATGGGATCCCGCTTCGCCCGCTCGAACTGTTAGGGTGGCATTGAGCAACAGCACTCCCTGCGCCGCCCATGATGTAAGGTCTCCTTTCGAGGACAAGGGCACGCCCAGGTCGCGGTGTATCTCTTGGAACATGTTCCGAAGTGATGGCGGAATAGGAACGCTTGCCGGCACCGAGAAGCTTAACCCATGTGCCTGCCCCGGTCCATGATAGGGATCTTGGCCCAGGATCACTACGCGCACCGCGTCGAAGGGCGTCAATTGAAAGGAACGTAGGATATCCGAGGCACGGGGGTAGACAGTATGGGCTGCCCGCTCACCCACCAAATAATTCCTCAACTCCCGAAAATAGGGGGCATCGAATTCCCCCTGAAGTTGCGTGTACCACCCCGGATCGATCTCCGGACGGGGCCTCGGGGGAGCCGAATTCGTGGGTTCGTTCATGCCGGATACGAAGGTCGCATATCGGATCGTTGAAACATTTTGTCGGCTGTGCCGTTTGCAGGAACTAATTTTGAAAGGCTAAACGCTCATCATCCGAAGGAACGATGAAAAAGATGATCAAGGTATTCGCAGTGGTGGCCGTGGCCAGCATGCTCTTCAGTGCTTGCAGTTCCACGCACGCCTGCCCTGCCTATGGCAAGGTGGTGAAGCCATCTGCCACGCGCAACAGCTAAGGAATTCGCTGGCGCGATCCGTCAGGGCCAATGGTCCTGCGGTCGCGTGCTTCGCCCTCACCGATAGGTGAAGGTGAGCACCTGCTCCAGTTCAGGGCTTAGGCTCAAGGCCACCGGGCAGGTTCGGGCCACGCGCTCCAAAATGGCCCGCTGTCGGTCATCCAGGCCATTCCCATCCATCTCGAACCGGATCTCGATCCGTTCCACTTTCCGTGGAGCCTCGGCCATTTTCTTGACAACGGCCGCCTTCAGTCCGTTCAAGGGTATTCCCTTTTTCTCCGCGGCAATGCCCATCAGGGTCATCATGCAACAGGCCAAGGAGGTGCTCATCAGGTCGGTGGGAGAGAAGGCCTCCCCGCGTCCGTGATTGTCCAATGGCGCGTCCGTATTGATCTTCACGCCGCTGCGTACATGCACGGCCTCGGTGCGCAGCCCCCCGAGATAGGTGACGGTCGAAGTGTCCATGGTGCGAAGGAACGAAGCTTTCGAATGAAATGCTCCTGAGTAGGACTTCCGGAAGATCATCGGTAAACGTAGATTTGGGCTTCCTAATTCGATGCTGCGGTCCATTCTCCTTCCGCTCGCCTTTCTACTTGGCGTCGCTGTTTTCGCCCAAAAGCAGGAAAGCATGTATGATGATGCCTCGCGGACGCTCTACTCCCGCGAGATCTACGGCGGACCTTTGATCCATGGGGACGGCTGGGGTGGCACCTTCCAATATGGGAAATACGTCACGGCCAAGAACCGCGTGATGTACGGCGTGGATATCGTTAGCATGAAACATCCCAAAGAGATCAAGAGCTTCAATCCTTGGTATCAGGATGCGCGGGGCTACTTCTATGGAAAGCTGAACAGCATGTTCATCATTCGGCCCACTTATGGCCGTAAGCACCGCATCTCGGAGAAGGTGCGTAAGAATGGCGTGGAGGTGAACTACGTCTGGGGCCTGGGCCCTTCCTTGGGTTTCCTCAAGCCGGTCTATCTACAGATCGGGATCCCGGGCGACTATCCCTATACCTCGATCACGACTGAGCGCTACGACCCGGAAAAGCATTTCGCGAACAACATCTTCGGTCGCGCTTCCTGGTTCAAGGGGCTTGGCGAGACACGCATCGATCCCGGTGCCTTCGGACGCTTTGCGTTCAACTTCGAATACGCGGGTGACAACACCGGTGTGCGTGCGATCGAGGTGGGCGCCACGATGGATGCATACGCCGAGAAGCTCCCCATCATGGCAAACCTCGGCGGGCCGGACATCAACAAACAATTTTTCTTCGAGTTCTACCTCGCGGTCGATTTCGGAAGTAAGAAGACACGATGAGTGAGGCGATCGAGGTGGTCGACCGGCCAGTGCGCAAGCCGGATTGGCTGCGCGTGAAACTGCCCACCGGCGAGAATTACAAGAAAGTGCGCGCGATCGTCAGCGAGCATAAGCTGCACACCATCTGCCAGAGCGGCAACTGCCCCAACATGGGCGAATGCTGGGGCGCGGGCACGGCCACCTTCATGATCCTTGGCAATGTGTGCACGCGTTCCTGCGGTTTCTGCAATGTGGCCACTGGAAGGCCGGAAGAGGCCGATCCATTCGAGCCCGCGCGCGTTGCCCGTTCTGTGGAACTCATGGGTGTAAAGCACTGCGTGATCACTTCCGTGGATCGCGATGACATGGCCGACGGTGGCGCGAACATCTGGGCGCAGACCATCCGCTCCGTGCGGCGCCGCAGCCCGCAGACCAAGTTGGAAACACTTATCCCGGACTTCAAGGGTGAATGGCAAAACCTGGCCATCGTGCTGGAGGAACGTCCGGAGGTGCTCAGCCACAACGTGGAGACCGTGCGCCGACTTACCCGCAAGGTGCGCGTGCAGGCCAAGTACGATCGCAGCCTCGAAGTGCTGATGCGCTCCAAGAAGTTCGGCCTCCGCACCAAGAGCGGCATCATGCTCGGCCTTGGTGAAGAGGATCACGAGGTGCTCGAAACAATGGACGATCTGCGCAGCGTGGGTTGCGATGTGGTCACCATCGGGCAATACCTGCAACCGACCAAGAAGCACTTACCAGTTGTCGAATTCGTGCATCCGGACCGCTTCCGCATGTTCCGCGAGCAAGGCCTGAAGCGCGGTTTCCGTTTCGTGGAAAGCGGACCGCTGGTGCGCAGCAGCTACCACGCAGAGAAGCATGTGTTGTGATCGTTCCGTTGGCTACAAGCCTTCCTGTTCTCTCGCTCCGGACCTCGACCGGCTCATTGTTGCACTTAAGCAGTTATCAGTTGTTAGTTGTCAGTTGTCCGTCGGCCGCACCAATCACCGATCACCAATCACCTTCAACGCTGTCCGCGGTAGGCATTTCATCATCTGATCATCTGATTTTCTGATCATCTGATCAACCACACCCTAACATCCTCACCACCTCAATGCCCCCTATTCGCATCGCCATCAATGGCTTCGGCCGCATCGGTCGCATCAGCGCGCGCATTCTGCTGCAACGCAAGGACGTGGAACTGGTCGCCGTGAACGACCTCACCGACACAAAGACGCTCGCGCATCTGTTCAAGTATGATTCCGTCCATGGCGTCTTTCCGGGCGAAGTGGGCCATGATGAAAAGGCGTTGCACATCGACGGCCACAGCATCCAGGTCCTCTCCGAGAAAGATCCCACAGCATTGCCTTGGGCCAAGCTCAACATCGATGTTGTGATCGAAAGCACAGGACTTTTCCTCACGCGAGAAAAGGCTTCCGGGCACTTGAAGGCTGGAGCCAAGAAGGTGATCCTCTCCGCACCAGCGAAGGAGGAAGGCATCAAGACAGTGGTCCTTGGCGTGAATGACGATACCATCGACGGGACGGAGGACATCATCTCCAATGCTTCGTGCACCACCAACTGCGCGGCGCCCATGGTGCAGGTGATCCACGAGCTCTGCGACATCGAAAGCGGCTACATCACAACGGTGCATGCCTACACGTCCGATCAACGGCTGCATGATGCCCCTCACAAGGACCTGCGTCGCGCCCGTGCGGCAGCGGTCTCGATGATCCCCACCACCACTGGCGCGGCCAAGGCCATCACGCGCATCTTCCCCTCGCTGGAAGGCAAGCTCGGTGGATGCGGCATCCGCGTGCCTGTGCCCGACGGCTCCATCACGGACATCACCTGTCACGTGAACAAAGTGGCGTCCGCCGAGGCGATCAACGCACGCTTCAAGGAACTCGCGAATGGCAAGCTGAAAGGGATCTTGCGCTACACTGATGATCCCATCGTCAGCGTGGACATCGTGGGCGATCCCGCCAGCTGCATTCTCGATGGCCTGCTCACCAGTGTGGTGGGCAGTAGCGTGAAAGTGATGGGCTGGTACGACAACGAGGTGGGTTTCAGCAACCGCTTGGTGGACCTTACCTGCCGCATGGGCAAGTTCACGAAGTGAAGGGCGGAGCGCCGGTGATGCGCCGGTCCATGTTCAAGGCACCATCATCTTCGCGCTTCATCAGCCGGAGCTCCGTTCCGTCGAACACCGCATAGGTGAACCACGTGATCCAATCGCCGAGGTTGATGTAGTGGGGATCAGTTCCCTCAGGATCTCGCGAAGCGGATCCTGAGGACAGCCCCAGCTCCATCGGCAGATGCCGATGCCCGAAGATGAAGTAGTCGAAGTGCTCTTTCTGAAGCACCTCGCGGCCATAGTGCGCCAGCCATTCCTTATCCGCGCCGAGGAACTTGCGGTCGTTCTCGTAGTTCTTCATCCGGCTGCGGCCGCTCCAGAAGTTCGCGACACCCAACCCGAAGTTCGGATGCAGCCGCGCGAAGCACCATTGCATGAAGCGATTCCGAAAAACGCGCTTGATGAACTTGTAGCCGCGGTCACCAGGACCCAGCCCGTCGCCGTGGCCAATGAGGAAACGCTTGCCGTTCCACTCATGAACAATAGGCTCGCGATGCAGCACAACGCCGATCTCCTTCGGCAGGTAGTCGAACATCCACATGTCGTGGTTGCCGATGTGGACATGCACGGGAATGCCGTGATCGGTGAGATCTGCGAGTGTGCCGAGCAATCGCACAAAGCCGCGCGGCACCACTTCCTTGTACTCGAACCACATGTCGAAAATGTCACCGAGGATGTGGATCTCCTTGGCATCCGCCGAAGCAAGCCGCAGGAAATGCACGATGCGCTTCTCCCGCTCCAGGCTCCGCGCATGGTCCGGCACCCCGAGATGGAAGTCGGAGAGGAAGTAGATCTTCTGTGAAGCGGTCATGAGTTAACCGCGGAGGACGCGGAGAGCGCAAAGAAAGAAAGGATGCGCCAACCCTCCTGCCATCGACCGCTGAACAGGAGAATGGAATTCATCTGCGTTCATCTGCGTTTATCGGCGGTTTCTTTCAGAGAAAGGCATTCGGACGAAGGCCGCATCTGTGACATTTGAGTGATCTGCGGATAGTATCAGAGAGAAGCATTCCCGCGGCTAGCTCTCAATGCGGCAGCTTCCGCAGTGCCTGCGTAGGGTCCAGTTTCTCCAAGGCCAGCACGATGCGAATGCGGTCCGTGAAATTGAATCCACGCAGGTCCTGCTCTTTGCGAACATCACTGGAGAAGGCCAGCGGCACCCACACTTCCGCGATGTCACGCCAGAAGCGCATGCCGATACCCATCTCCCAGTTGCCGCTCCAGCCTTTGCTCGTTCCTTCCTGCGTCACCGTTGTCACAGGCGTGGCGCCATAGCTCGCGAAGGCCGTCAGCGGAAGCGTGAAGGGGAAGTCCACCTCCATGTTCATCGCCGCGATCCACGTGTCCGAAGTGCCCACGGAGGTCGGTGTCCGGAAGCCGCCTTGGTCGATGTTGGTCTGGAGTGCGGTGTTCTCTCCCACGTTCTGCCGGTTGGTATAGAGATGGTCATAGAGCAGGTCGCTGCTGCCCCAGTACATGCGCCAACCCATCTCGGGGCGCATCAGTTCCGTGTTCTTGTTGAAGAAGGTGCCGGTGAAGGCGCGGAAGGTGACGCGATGCTTCTGCTCGTCGTAGATCGCGCTCCACTTCGCGGTCAGCGAGATGCGGCTGAAGACGTCGCTCATGAGGTAGGCCACCTTGATGTCGTAGGGATTGAAGCCTTGTTTTTGCATCAGGCCGATCGATGCCTCCGCATAGATGTCCGTGATGGTGGTGTCCATCGACATGGCCTGTCCCCCCTCCGTGATGTTTCCCTTGTCGTATTCGGAAATGTCGATGGAGCGGACGCCCACGTGTAGTTCAGGTCCTGTAGGACGAAGACGCGGATCCACGGAAACGGATCTTACTTGACGGAAATAGGAGCGTTCGATCCCATTGTCGGATGGCAGTGAGGCACCGAACCCGGAGATGCCGACCGATAGATTACGGTAGATGCCCTCCGTACGAGGTGAATTGAGCAGTCTGTTCCTGTCGTTGTGCCATTCGAATCGATAACCGCCAGCGAGCTTGTTGCTTTGGAATCCATACATGGGAAGCAAGGCCCATTCGAAGCGCTGCGATGGATAGACGGTGTTATACAAGGCCAAGCCGGCCATCACGCCGTCGTGGGTGTTGTAACCGATCGCCGGAGACCAATAGATGCTCCTTCGGTCCTCGCGTTCCAGACCGCCGAGGAACTTGAACGCTGGCAGCTTGCTTCGTTTCAACAGACCGTTGGAACTCACTTCATTGTTGCGCCGGTCGATGTCCAGCGTGTGGTCGGTTGCATCGATGCGCACGCGGTCCGCATTGGGCCAAGGAAGCGCGACGGTGTTCCTCCCATGCTTGCCGTCGATCCATGTTGTGCCCAAGCTGTCCGCACCATTCCACGCGATGACCGGAAATGAAAAACCTTCTACCGCGGTGGACCGGTATGTGAGTTCGTCGTTCTTCAACTTCCGCGCCTTCACATCGGGCTTGTCGGCGGTCTGGATCAATTCGCCAAAACACCAGTTGAGGTCCTTGCCACTGGCCTTTTCATAGCTCGCCTGCACATCGGCGGGCTGCGGATGTTTCCATGCCCATTCATTGAAATAGGCTTGTGTGCACGAGTCGAAACGCGCTGGGCCGAGGTCGTGAAAAAGCTGGTCGAAGACGAGCGCCGTCTTCGCGTAGACCGAGGCGTCGTAATCGAATTCCGTGAAGGCTGCGGAAGTGCTGCCCGTAGGCGAATCCCAGTTTTTCCGCGCGTTGTAGCGGTAGAGCAATTCGTTTTGCTTGCGCTGGCTGATGCCTTGTCCGTTCGTAAGGAATCCGATCGGAATGCCTTCCGGCTCCTTCTCCCTTCTGCCGGGATAGCGAGTTTCGATATAACGCTGCTCGAAGAAGCTGTTCATGCCTTCGTCCATCCACGGATGGTCGCGCTCGTTGCTGGCGAGCATGCCATAGAGCCAATTGTGACCCACCTCGTGCGCGATCACATCATCGAGTTCGAAACGCGAGTCCGCATTGCCGATGATGGTGATCATGGGGTATTCCATACCGCCGCCTGCTGCAATGGGGCCGTCCACTGCGGTGCAGGAGGCATAGCGATAGTCGCCGACCCATTGGCTATAGAGCCGCACGCTTTCGTTCATGTAGGTGATGGCATCCGCCCAGAGTGCGGCATTGCCGGGCGTGTACAGCGTCCAAGTAGTCACCGTGCGTCCCGAGCGCGGCAGCGTCACTGCGCCCTTGCGCACATGGTAGCGCTTGTCCGCGAACCACGCGAAGTCATGCACGTGGTCCTGGGTGAAGCGCAAGGTCTTCATCCGTTTACTCGAAGGCGGGAAAGCATCGGACGGGTTGCTCAACAAGCTGTTCGCCGGCAGCGCCGCAAGTGAATCCATCCAAGCTTGCTCCACGGGATTGTCCGTCAGTTGGCCGGTGGCGCCCACAACGTAGTTCGCGGGAAGCGTGATCGACACATCGAACGAGCCGAATTCGGAATAGAACTCACCTTGATCGAGGAAGGGCATCGCATGCCAACCGCTGTTGTTGTACACCGCAGGCTTCGGATACCACTGCGTGATGTAGAAGGCTTGTCCCGTGTGCCCTAGCCGTGAGAATTGCGCGCTGGGGATCTTCACATGGAAGGGCGTTTTGATCGTGATCGTTTCACCGGTGCCGATCGCATACGGCAATATCAGCCACGTGATGTCCGGGTTGTCAGGTTCAAGCCCCCATGCGAGCTTTTGCCCGCCGCTGCTGAAGTCCAGGCTGTCGATATAGCCGCGTTCCTCGGGAGCTGCAAAGTGCAGATCGAAGTGGCCTTGCGAATCCTTCTGTCGGCATAGTGCGGTGTTGCGGTCGCGATATGCATTCGGCCACAGGTGGATCCACAGCGTATCGAGCGCACGTGGCGAGTTGTTGGTGTAGTCGAACTCCTCCTTCGCGAAGAGTTCGCTCGTCGCATCGTTCAGCTGTACGCTGATCCGATAGTCGACCTGTTGCTGGAAGTAGGCTTGTGCGCACGAAAGCAACGGTGACACAAGGACCGCGCACAGCACCCACGGTCGGATGTGCCGCATCGTTTACTTGAACACCTCGGCGAGTTTCGCTTCCAACGCCGGACCGCGCAGGTTCTTCGCGATCACTTTGCCGTCACGGTCCACCAGCACGGAATAGGGAATGCTGGATACACCATACAGTTGTGCTGCGGCATTGTTCCAGAACGCAAGGTCGCTCACGTGCTTCCATGTGAGTCCGTCCTGCTTGATCGCGCCGGTCCATGCATCTTTTGTTTTATCCAGGCTGACGCCGAGGATCTCCAATCCCTTGGGATGATAGGTGGCATAAGCCTGCTTCACGTTGGGCATCTCCATGCGGCAGGGCCTGCACCAGCTGGCCCAGAAGTCGATCAGCACCACCTTGCCACGGAGGTCGTGCAGAGAAAGTTTCGTGCCCTCCGGCGTGGTCTGCGTGAAGTCAGGTGCCTCACTGCCAATGGGAATGAGCTTGTCCAACTTGGCCTGCTCTTCCGCTTGCTCCTGGCCGGCCTGGGCTTGTTGCACCATGCGGTCCACTTGATCTCGGTAGCCTGCGAAGTAGTCGCTGTGCGGGATGGTCTTGGCCAAGGAATCACGTACCTCCTCGAAGAGCGGCAGGTCTTTCCGGGGATCGAGCCGGCTCATCGCGGCCAACACCGCAGGGGAGCCCGGATGGGACTGCACGAAATCCTTCGCATGGGCGGTGAAGGCTGTGTTCAATTCCGTGAAACGCTGCATGGCCGCGCTATCACCGCGGTTCGCCGTCAGGTGGTCGATCAAGCTTTGACGCTCCTTGTCGTAGGCCATCGCATCCTTGAAGAATCCATGAAGAAGGGTGGTGTTGGAAGAGCCTTCCACACTTATCGGCTGCTGCAGTGAATCCGCCTTGGCCTCCAACTTGATGCTTTCGGTGCTGTCCAGCAAGAGGACCAACATGTCCTTTTCGCCGAAGCTGAGTGAATAGAAATCCAACGGCATCATGGGCACCTTCAACACGCCCTTGCCCTTCTTGTCCAGCATCACGCTGTCCACATGCATGGGCTTGTTGGAGGTGAATTTGTCGAAGTAGAGCATCTTGCCGCCGCCGCCATCGATCTGTGCGGTGATGGTGCGGTTCTGGTGGCCAGTGGCCGCGCAGCCCAAGGCGAGCGCAAGCGTGGCGGTGATCGTCACGGAAAGGGTCGTTCTCATCGTCATTGTTCCAGCATTCGTTTCACGACTTCGTTGGCTCGGCGCGGATCCGCCTTGCCTTTGGTGGCCTTCATCACGTCACCCATGAAGAGGCCGAGCAGTCCTTTGTTACCGGCGCGATAGGCTTCAACCTTGTCCGGGAAGCGTTCCATCGTTGCGCGCATCGCGTCCTCGATCACATCCGCACGCGTGTCCAGCAGCAGGCCGTTGGCTTGTGCCAGTTCCTCTGCATTGCCGGGTTGTTCCAACATCAGCGGGAAGAGCTTCTGCGAGGCCAGCGTATGGCTGACCTTGCCACCTTCGATCAGGTCGATCAAGCCGGATAAGCGTTTGGCCTCCATCGGGAATTCCGCGATGGTCAAGCCTTTCTCATTCACCCACGAACGCACATCGCCCATCACCCAGTTCGCCGCCGTCTTCCATGGCTTCTTGCCATTGGAAAGCGCGACCTCATTCACTAGGTCCTCGTAGTAGAGCGCGGTGGCCTTGTCGTCCGTGAGGATGCTCGCGTCGTAAGCGCTCAGTCCGAACTCGCGGGTATACTTCGATCGAAGCTCACGCGGGAGCGGTGGCATCGTCTTCCGCACGGCCTCCTTCTTCGCTTCACTCACGGTCAACGGCTGGATGTCCGGCTCGGGGAAGTAGCGGTAATCGTGGGCCATCTCTTTGCTGCGCAACGAAGTGGTGACGCCTTTCGCCGCATCGAAGTTGCGCGTCTCCATGGAGATCGTGCCGCCCGCGTCCAGCACTTCCGACTGCCGCTGTGCTTCGTATTCAATTGCGCGCTGCACGTTCTTGAAGCTGTTCATGTTCTTCACCTCGGTGCGCGTACCGAAGGTCGAACTGCCCTTGATCCGCAGGCTGATGTTGGCGTCGCAGCGCAAGCTTCCTTCCTCCATGTTGCCGTCGCAGATGTCGAGGTAGCGCACCAAACGACGTACTTCCACGAGGTAGTCGTAAGCTTCTTGCGAGGCACGCATCACGGGTTCGCTGACGATCTCCACCAGCGGCACGCCCGCGCGGTTCAGGTCGATCAACGTGTAGAAAGGATCCACATCGTGAATGCTCTTCCCGGCATCTTCTTCCATGTGGATGCGGGTGAGTTCGATCGCCTTCTCGCTGCCATCCGGCATGGTGATCACGATCGCTCCTCCGGTGCAGATCGGCGTGGTGTCCTGCGTGACCTGATAGCCTTTCGGAAGATCGGGATAGAAGTAGTTCTTGCGGGCGTAGTGCATCCGCGGCGCGATCGTGCAGCCGCAGGCCAAGCCCAGCTTGATGGCGTGGTCGATCACCGTCTTGTTCGGCACGGGTAGCGTTCCGGGCAGGCCCAGCGTCACCGGCCCGACAAGCGTGTTGGGCCGGTCGCCGTATGCATTGGCGTCGCTGGAGTACGCCTTACTCTTGGTCAGCAATTGCGCGTGGACCTCGAGACCTACCACGAGTTCCCACTTCTCACTCCAATGCGGAGCGGCCGTTTTGCTGCTTGTGTTGTCCTCCTTCATCATTTACCGGTGCTCATAGGTCCGGTCGTTCGGGGCACAAAGGTGCGACTCCGATGCCCTATCACCTATCACCATTTACCGATCACCAACACTCAGCTTGCCGCCACCATTTCCCGCATGATCAGTGTCAAGCTCGGCTCGGCCTTCTCCGCCACGCGTTGCACCATCTCATGCGTGGTCTTCTCGATACGCCCCTCCACGCCCATGTCGGTGATCACGCTCATGGCGAAGCAGGGTAGGCCCATCTGTCGCGCGGCGATCACTTCAGGTACGGTGCTCATGCCCACGGCGTCACCACCGATGATGCGCACGTAGCGGTATTCCGCAGGTGTCTCCAATGTGGGTCCGGTGAGGCCCACGTATGTGCCGGTGCGCACGGGGATGTTGTTGGCTTTGGCGATCGCTTGCGCCTTGGCGATCAGGGCGTGGTCATAAGGCTCGCTCATGTCCGGGAAACGCGGACCGAACTCATCGATGTTCTTTCCGATCAGCGGGTTCGGCATGAGGCAGATGTGGTCGTTGAGGATCATCAGGTCTCCGGTCTCGAAACCTGGGTTCAGCCCCCCGCAGGCGTTGCTGACGAAAAGCCGTTTGATGCCCAGCAGTTTCATTACACGCACGGGCAGGATCACCTCGGGCATGGTCCATCCTTCGTAATAGTGGAATCGGCCTTGCATTGCTACCACGGGCTTTCCCCCCAAAAGGCCGAAGAGCAGTTTGCCGGGATGGCCCTGCACGGTGCTCACGGGGAAGTCGGGGATCTCCGTATAAGCGATGCTGAACTTCACGTCGATCTCCTTGCCGAGGCCGCTCAGGCCTGTGCCGAGGATGATGCCGGTCTCGGGTGTGAAGCCGTCAGTGGCCTTCTTCAGATGTTCAGCGATACGTTGGATGCGTTGCAACATGGGTTCGGATAAGCGCCTCGAAGGCATGTGGTTCGTTGATGATGAAGGCCCGCATGCCGATCACCGAGATGGGCAGCCCTTCCAATGGCCCGGAGATCAGTGCGGGACCGAGGCGGGCCGCGTCCTTCTCCGTGGTGAGCAGCGTTTTTTCACCGGTCGCGAAAGTATCGAAAAGCCGCGCCAGCCGCTGTTGGTCTGCTGGTGTGAAGATGTGATGATCGGCGAAGGGTACGTGGCGCACGTGCTCAAACAGTGGCGCGACATGCGTCTCCAACGGCATGGTATCGGCGATGCCGGTGAAGAGCAATGCGGACGTGCCGGCCCCGGTGGGCACGGTAATCGTGCTGTCGATCAATGAATGAGGTGGGGCGTATTCAATGCTGCTGAAAAAGAGGGGGCGCTCAGCATCCAGCCCAAGCCGTTCGCGCCAACTATGCTGCTCCTCTGCTGTTGGAAGCAAAGGGCACTTCGTCACCACCACCGCATCGGCTTGCCGCGCGCGGAACGGTAGGTCGCGCAGGTTTCCCGCTGGAAGAAGATGGTCCTTGTACCAAGGTCGCTGCCAAGTAGTGAGTACGATATTCAACCCGGCCTTCAATGCCCGGTGCTGAAAGGCGTCGTCCAACACCACGGCAAGGACATCGGGCACCTGTGCCTGGATCGCATCCATGCCAGCAACGCGATCGGCGCCAACGAAAACGCGCACACCCGAGAATTTACGCTTCACCATCAGCGGCTCGTCGCCGACAAGGCGGCCATCATCCATCGTCTGCACCTCATGAAAGCCGCTGCCTGTGCGTCCATAGCCACGGCTCAATGTTGCTACCGGTCCTGAGGAAGCAGCGCCATTCCCTTCCAATAACGTACGTAGCACCAGTTCCACATGCGGTGTTTTGCCCGTGCCGCCCAAGGCGATGTTGCCGATCACAATGCTGGGAACCTTGGTCGCGGTGCTTGCTAATGTGCCGTTGTCATAAAGCAAATGGCGGATCCGCAGCACTGCTCCATAGAGCCATGAGAACGGAAGCAGGAGCAAGCGCAGCACGGACATTGGCGTCAAAGATGGCAACGACGCTCCGACCGGAGCAGCGTTAGCCCGTATCAGTCGATATTCGAGAAGTGCTAGGTGCTCCGGCAGGATAACTTGCCCGCCATTCCGAATTAAAAATGAAGATCAAGGACATCATAGCTGTGTTGGGAGCGTGGGCACCAACGGTCTTGCAGGAGGAGTATGACAACTGCGGCCTGCAGGTCGGTGATGCGAATGCCGAGGTAGCGAAGGCGTTGATCACGTTGGATTGCACCGAAGAGGTGGTGGAGGAAGCTGTCCGGCAGGGTTGCGATCTCATCATCGCACACCACCCCGTGATCTTCGGAGACCTGAAATCCATTACCGGTCGGAACGACGTGGAACGCACCCTGCTCGCGGCCATCCGGAACAATGTGGCCATCTATGCCATTCACACCAACCTCGATAACGTGATCGACGGAGTGAACGGTGAGATCGCTGCGCGGCTGGGACTGAAATCAATTCAGGTGCTGGAGCCCAAGCCGGGCCAATTGCAGAAATTGAATGTTTTCGTGCCCCGCGCCCATGCTGATGCTGTCCGTGACGCACTGTTTGCTGCGGGCGCAGGCCATGTGGGCGCCTATGATGAATGCAGTTTCAATACGGACGGACTAGGCACATTCAAGGCAGGGGAGGGTACATCTCCCTTCGTTGGGCAACAAGGAGTACGGCACAACGAAGCAGAAGTGCGCGTGGAGGTGCTCTGCCCAGTTATCGTCCACGCTGCCGTGATCGCGGCGATGCGTGCTGCACATCCCTATGAGGAGGTGGCGTACGACCTGTATCCGATGGCAAACGCGCACCAAGGGATCGGCAGTGGGCTGATAGGAGAATGGGAGGAACCGATGGGGGAGGAAGCTTTCCTAAGGAAGTTGAAGGACGTTTTCGGACCACCGGCCGTGCGGCATTCCCCCTTGACAGGCCAACCGGTCCGTCGAGTGGCGGTGTGCGGTGGATCAGGGGCCTTCCTCATTGGAAAGGCCATGTCCGCCGGGGTGGACGCCTACGTCACCGGGGACGTGAAGTACCACGAATTCTTCAGGCCGGATGGGCGCATGCTCCTGGCGGATATTGGGCATTACCATAGCGAGCGCTATACCATGGACCTGATCCAGCGCCGCTTAGGTGAACTTTTGCCTACATTTGCCACCCGTTTGACGGAAACCGTCACCAACCCCATCCACTTTTTTTGAACATGGCGAAGACCGAGACGAAGAGCGCGGTGAAGGAGCCCAAGCCCACCATTGCAGCCACCAAGGCTGAGATCACCATCGCAGGAAAGCTCGTCGAGCTGTTCCGTTTGCAGCATTTTGATTCACTGGTGGACCGCATCAAGACCCAGCGTGGCGAGCTTCCTTTGGAAGTGCAGGACCTCGAGGACGAGGTGGCCGGGCTGGAGACCCGCATGAACAAGCTGGCTGAGGACCTCAAGGAGGCTGAGACCGCTGTGAGCGACAAGAACAATTTCATCAAGGACGCCAAGGCCAGTATCAAGAAGTACGAGGCCCAGCAGTCCAAGGTGCGCAATAACCGTGAATACGATTCACTGGGCAAGGAGATCGAGTTCCAGAACCTCGAGATCCAACTGGCCGAGAAGCGCATCAAGGAGGGCAAGTTCGCGATCGAGACCAAGTCCTCCGTGGCTGAAGAGAGCAAGAAGCTGTATAAGGAGCGCAAGAAGGACCTCGACCTGAAGAAGAAGGAACTCGATGATATCATCGCCGAGACCGAGAAGGAGGAGAAGGACCTGCAGAAGAAGAGCGACGCTGCTGCCAAACACATTGAGGAGCGGTTGCTGAAGGCCTATCAGCGGATCCGCGGCAATGCCCGCAATGGCCTCGCGGTGGTCCCCGTGGAACGCGGAAGCTGCGGAGGTTGCTTCAACGCCATCCCGCCCCAACGCCAACTCGACATCGCGAGCCACAAGAAGATCATCGTCTGCGAGCATTGCGGCCGCATCCTCGTTGATGAGTCCGTAGTGGACACCGTTGTGGGCGACAAGTAATTGATTCGCACCTATCATTGAAAAAGCCTCCACACGGAGGCTTTTTCTTTTGGAGGCGGCGGCGTTGATCGAACCTCGTAGGCTAGGGGCGATAGGCGAACGTCAACATCCCGCGCGTATCGGTAAGGCGCGCCTGCGTGGCATCGACGAGAGACGGATCGTACTGGAAGTAGTTCGTGTCGCGTGTCCCGTAAACTCCGGTGAGATCGATGCTCAGGTGCTTGGTGCGATAGCCCACGCCCGCGGTATAGCGCATGTAGGACGTGCCTTGGCGTTGATCATTGTCGTTGTATGCATCCGGCCAGATCCCCCAGCCGCCCCGGAAGTACCAGCCGGCGGACCTCCACTCCGTGCCCACCCGTAGACTGCTGGTTGCACGGAAATCGGAATTGATGGCATTGTTCTCCAAGCCGAAATCGTAGGTGTCCGTGGTTCCTGCGCTGCTGTTCAGCTTGGCCTGGCGAAAGTCCTTGTATTCGTAATCCACACTCACCAGCCCGCTTCGCCCTACCACGTAGGCGACCGAAGCCAGTAGGCTCCAAGGCGTGCGGATCCGATAATTGTACGATCCGTCGGGAGAGGTTTGAGCATAGGAGCTTACGCTGTTCACGCTGCTCCTGAAGTCCGTGGCCATCGAGTAGGAATAGGCATCACTCATTTGCAGCCAGACCGGGCTGTGGAAGGCGAGACCGAGCCGCAATTGGTCCGTCACCCGACCGATCGCTCCGATCTTCAGGTCGATCCCGTTGCCCGTTGTGACCAGATTGTCGGTGTAGGCGAGGTCCTTCAGGTCCACCGGGGCGGAAGTTGTTTCCCGATGCACCGTCTGTTGCTCATAGTGCACTCCCGTAAGCCCGAGAGAGCCGCCGATGTACAACTTGTCGAGGTAGTTCGTCGCATAGAAAAGGCTGGTCGTATTGAAGCGCCCGGTGGTGCTGATGGTATGGTCTTGCACCACGGAACTCCCTACGGGGATCGCGCTCACATAGGTATTCGATGCGGTGTCCAATGGATCGATACCGTAAGTCTCATACGCCAAATTGCTGGTGAAGGGGAACAGGTCCGGAAGTGAACTTGGAGGTGTGCCATTCGCCTCATTAACGAACTGGCCGAGGATCGAGGACGGCACATCCAAGCCCACCGCGTGTTGATCCCGGTAGTAGCTCGCCTGACGATCGAAGGAGATCCCGAAGACGCCTCCCCGCCAACTGCCGCCCTTCTCGCTCGGATAGCTTAGGACCAACGAGAAGTTCGCGATGCTGAACTGATCGGCACTCCCGGTGGCGGTGGTCCCGTAATGGTTGTCCTCGGCTCCGTTCACCTCGAACTGGGGTGTGATGGAGATCTCGCTGGTGCTGTACAGACCGAAGCCTGCAGGATTGGTGCTTGCGCTGGCCGGGTCACCACCTACCGCTCCGAATGCACCGCCCAGTGCCCAACTCCGTGCGGTGCCGCCTGGCAGAATATCGGAATAGCGCAGCGCATCTTCCTCATTCTGGCCGAAGGCCCACTGAGGCATGAACAGGAGGAACGCTATTCCAAGCGAAAGAAGGTGAAGGACGTTTTTCCTCATCGAGACCGGAACTCAGTGGGGCCGCGGGGCACTGATGCGACCCCCACCACCCTCACCACCTCCGGAACGCGAAGGACCACCTTCCGTGCCAAAGCCCCAACTCGGGGCAGGGCGATCTACCGACTGCCGACTTTGGCCATTGCGCCCCGTGTTGGCAGGAGCGGTGATGGTGCGGCGCTGCGGCGAGCGTGCACTTTGGGGCGTGACGGACTGTCTCGGCTGGCCGTCAGCTTGCAACAGACCTACTGGTCCGCGATACATGCGCTGGGTGGATGGCGATCCGCCGGAATTCCCGGAACCCGAGGAAATGCTGGGCCGATGACCATAGACCACTCCGGAGGAATAGCTGTCGCCTGTGTTACCATAGCCATAACCTGGCGGGATGTAACTGCCTGCCCAAGGTCCTTGATAAGGACCATAGCCGCCATAGCCCATGCCATATCCGCCATAACCGTACCCATAATTGCCGTATCCGTAGTATCCGTACGGATCATATGGATTGTACCCGTATCCGCCCATCCCGCCATAGGGATTGTAGCCGTAGCTCGTCCCAATGCCGAGTGACATGCTGCCGAAGCTGGTTGGCCAGCCATAGCTCATTCCCATTCCATAGCTCGGGCCGTAGTTGCTGATGGTGGAGCCAAAGCCGAAGCGGCTGTAGTTGTAGTAGTACGGGTCGTTGTAGGTCATGTCGTAGTAGTCCCGCGCTGAATCATCGTGCGCCACTTTCGGGTCATAGTAATCGTCTTGTTGCTGCTGCGCCGACTGTTGTGCCGAATCGCGTGAAGCGGCCGCTGCCAGAAGCGCCTTGCGATCGGGAATGTCATACACATCATCCTTGACCGAAGCGGTTTCGCGCACGGAGCCACAAGCGGAGAGCAGGAGAGCTACGGGAAGTATGATGACCAATGTTCTCATGGCATGGAAGGCATTCGTCGGATGGAGACCTTTACTTTGCGCGACCTTCCGCTTGGAACAAAAATAATACCACGGGAAGGCATTTCATGAGCGATCAACTCACCAAGCGCGACACCGATTACGCGCAGTGGTACAACGACCTTGTCCTGAAGGCCGATCTGGCCGAGCACAGCGACGTGCGCGGATGCATGGTGATCAAGCCGCACGGCTATGCCATCTGGGAAAAAATGCAAGCCGCTTTGGATGCCATGTTCAAGGCAACCGGCCATGTCAACGCCTATTTCCCGCTGTTCATTCCCAAGAGCTATCTCGCGAAAGAGGCAAGCCATGTGGAAGGCTTCGCTAAAGAGTGCGCCGTCGTGACCCATTACCGGCTGAAGAGTGATCCGGTGCATGGCATCGTAGTTGATCCGGAAGCGAAATTGGAGGAAGAACTTATCGTGCGCCCGACCAGCGAGACCATCATCTGGAACACCTATCGAGGCTGGATCAAAAGCTATCGCGACCTGCCGTTGTTGATCAACCAATGGGCCAACGTGGTACGCTGGGAGTTGCGCACACGGCTCTTCCTGCGCACGGCTGAGTTTCTTTGGCAGGAAGGACATACCGCGCATGGGACAAAGGGCGAGGCGGAAGAGGAGGCCCGACGCATGCTCGACGTTTATGCAACCTTCGCCGAGGAGTGGCTCGCCATGCCGGTGATCAAAGGAGTGAAGACACCCAGCGAGCGCTTCGCCGGGGCACTGGAGACCTATTGCATCGAAGCATTGATGCAGGATGGAAAAGCGCTGCAGGCTGGAACCTCGCACTTCCTTGGCCAGAACTTCGCCAAGGCGTTCAATGTGGTCTTCACCAATAAGGAAAACCAACAGGAATATGTATGGGCCTCAAGCTGGGGCGTAAGCACACGCCTGATGGGCGCGTTGATCATGACGCATAGCGACGATCATGGATTGGTGCTTCCTCCGAAACTCGCTCCGGTGCAGGTGGCCATCGTGCCCATCGCCAAGAACGGGGAGCAGCTTGCGGCCATTGATGCTTACGTTGCACCAATGGTGGCCGCAATGCGTGCAAAGGGCATCACTGTAAAATACGACAACGACGATAAGCGCAAGCCAGGTTGGAAGTTCGCCGAGTATGAGTTCAAAGGCTATCCTGTGCGGATCGCTGTCGGACCGCGCGACATGGAGAATGGCACCGTTGAAGTGGCCCGGCGTGACACCTTGGAAAAGCAGGTGATGCAGGCCGCAGGTATCGCGGAAAAGGTGGAGCATCTCCTGCAAGCGATACAGGACAACCTTTACCGCAAGGCGCTCACGATGCGTGAGGAAGGCACGCATACCGCGGACAGCTACGACGAGTTCAAGGCGCTGATCGAGAAAGGAGGTCTTATCATGGCACACTGGGACGGAACGCCGGAGACCGAGGAGCGCGTGAAGGCCGAGACCAAGGCCACCATCCGCTGCATACCCCTCACGGGTGACAGGAAGCCAGGTGTTTGCATGGTCACCGGAAAGCCGAGTGCGCAACGGGTCATTTTCGCAAGGGCATATTGATGGAAGGGAAAGGAAAGGCAGCGACAACGAAGGATCCGTTCGAGCTGATCATCCAATTGATGCAGGCCAAGGCCGGCATGAAACAGGACGTCTTCGCCAGGATAAAGGATGCGTTTGCCCTGCTCAAAGAGGTATTAGCGGAATTGGCTGGACACTTGGAAACTGCTATCGTGGAGAAGGACCCGCGTCTGCATGCGGAGTTCGAGGACAAAGGCGAACTATCTGCGCAATTGAAGGTCGCAGGGGACACGCTCATCTTCCACATGCATACCAATGTGTTCAAGCTAGATCAAAGCCACGGCCTTTGGAAGACCGGATATCTGGAGGATGATGAGCTCCGCGGTTTTTTCGGCGTGGTGAACATCTACAACTTTCTCTCGGACTCGTTCAAGTTCGACAGGGAGCGGGACCTCGGATATTTGGTCGCTCGGCTCTTTCTGAATAAGGATGGGCACTTCTTCCTCCAAGGCAAGCGTCAGTTGGGTTTTCTCTACAACGACCTTCCCAATGACGTGTTGGACAAGGCAAGGCTCATGGAGGTAACGCGATCCGTGGTGCTCTATGTGCTGGACTTCGATCTCCTCGCACCCCCCTATGACCAGGTCAATCAGGTGACGGTGGAGGAAATGAAGCAGTTGAATGCCAATTCCCTATTGAGCACGGGCAAGCGATTGGGCTTCCGATTTCAGGCTGATTCCGACGATCCGACGTGACAGGATTTGGAGGGATCGCGGAACTGTCTATTTTTGCGCCCCGCCAACCGACACCCTCAGGGATCTGAAGAAAGCGGATTGACATCATGGCCCGTTCGTCTAGGGGTTAGGACGCCAGGTTTTCATCCTGGTAACAGGGGTTCGATTCCCCTACGGGCTACTTTGGGGTTTGGAAAACGCCGCATACATCCGTGCGATGTCGGCTTGGGAATGCCGTCCGGACAGAACGTCGATATGGACCACCACCCTCGGTAGCGAACCGATCAAATCGGGTCACCGTAGAAGCCGTCATCGGCAACATGCTTCTCAACGTCTGCTGTTTTGATCTCCGGCGCTTGGATGCAGAATTTCCGGTTGTGCTCACCATGCCCGTATGAGCATTCATCGATCATGCGATTCTAGCACCTCCGTGTATTGGCATAAGCTTACTTTGCACCGAACGACAGTAAACCGCACATGAGGAATTCAAGGATCTTGCTCCTAATGGCTGTATTGGCCGTGTTGAGTTCTTGTGTGACAAAGCGTGGCATGAACTATTTGCACGACGGTTCATTGAACAACACATCAAAGCTCTTCCCGAACAAGAAATTTGAATACAGGATCCAAGTGAATGATGTATTGAGTATCCGCGTCCTGGGATTGGATGATGCGAATTCCCGCCTCTTCAATGTGGAGAATACAAACAGCGGGACCGCATTGAACGACGCGTCTCTCTATGTGAACGGCTTTTCCATCGATAAGTCCGGCAATGTCCAATTGCCGACCATAGGCAAAGTGAAGGTCATGGGCCTTACTCCTGATGAGGCGCAGGACCTGGTGCAGAGCAAGATCAATGAATATTTCGCCAATGCCACCGTTATCTTGAAATTGGTGAGCTTTCGCGTCAGCGTGCTGGGTGAGGTCCAAAGACCCGGTAGCTATATCGTCTACAATAACCAGATCACCTTGCTCGAGGCCTTGGCCTTGGCAGGGGGGCCGAACCAGTTGGGTGACAAGAGGCATGTCACGTTGATGAGACAAAGCGAGCAAGGAACCCAAGCACTGTATATGGACTTAGGTACCACTGAAGTGCTCAGTAGCGACTACTATTACATGCTCCCCAATGATGTGGTGTACGTTCCTGCCTTGGGCGTAGAGCCCGCTCGCCTGAACTTGGAGTTGATCACCATCTTCTTGGCGGCGGTGAGCGCCGCGGCCGTAGTGATAACCGTAGTGCAAAACAGCAAATGAGTGACGCCTCCCATGAATCGATAGATCTTCGGGCGATCTTTAATAAGTTGACCAGGAAATGGTGGCTTTTCCTGATCCTTACCGTCGTAGCGGTCGGGGTGGCTGCGGCCTATGTGAAGACCACTGCGAAGCAATATGCCGTGACCGGGGTGATGCTTATGAGCGACTCCAAACGGAACAGCTTCGGGGGCAACAATGAAGAGTTTCTTAAGGGGTCCTCCTATTTGATGGGCAACAATGAGTTGGACGATCAGATAAGTGTTCTCATGTCCTATACGAACATGCTGAACACTATACGTCAATTGGATTTCGGAGTATCATATTATGAGGAAAAAAATTTCCTCCGTCATGAGATATATGAAAATAAGCCATTTATTATCCGGTTAGATACCGGGTTACAGGTCACTGGTATTTTTATTCAAGTGACGCGCGATGTAGGTAAGGGTACTTATAGAGTGAGAGCGCATGGAAAGTATATCCAGATGTTCAATGCGGGCACACAAAGACCGGTGGATGACTTCATCCAAAAATTGGATTTGGACCAAACCGCACGAATCGGGGAACCCTTCCGAAGTCCCTATCTGAGCTTCCGAATAGAATTTACATCAAATACCGATTTTGATGAAAGTGTGAAATATTCATTTATCCCTTTCAGTGAGGAAAACGTGGCTTCCTACTATCAGAGAAAGACAATGACCGCCCCAAAGAGCGATGAAAGCAACATAATTACAATTACTACCACTGGCGAGGATGTGCAAAAGGAGATTGATTTCGTTAATACCTTGATGCAGACGTACATCCGGGGGGAACAGGATAAGCACAATCAGAAAGGCAATAGCACGATAGCCTTCATTGACCAGCAATTGAGCCTCTCTACGCAAGACCTTCAAACTGCGGAGGGAAACTTGCAGAACGTACAAACCTCCGCCGGAGGTCTTGTGGGCAGCGCCGGTGATCGGGGAACCGCGGTCTTCAATGATCTGTCACGGTTGAAGGATGACCAAGGTCGAGCGCAGTCGAAGTTGGAATACCTCGGAGAGTTGATCATGCATATGGGTGCCGACGATGGCGGAACTCCATCCGCTGTTTCCGCCGCCAATGTGGACTCACCCGCACTGAACAATCTGATCGATCAGTACAACAAGGATGTCAACGAGCTTGCTTCGCGTCATATCACGGAGCGCCAGCAATCCGCACCTACGATCGCACTTGCTCGAAAGGTCTTGACAGAAAAGAATCAGATCATACAATCGGCCCAAGATGCACGCCGAGGTGCCCAGCTTGAACTAGACCAGATCACCCAGCGAGTGAAACAGTTGGAATCTCAGCTCAACCAACTACCACAAAGCAGCAGGGAGGTGAGCATTGCCACCCGCAAGTATGACATCAACGCTAGCATCAACACCTACTTGATGGAGAAGCGTTACGAAGCGGAGATCGCAGTGGCTTCGGACCAAGTGGACAAGTCCATAGTTGATCAAGCCCGTGCGAGTGATGGCGGGCCAATCTCGCCCAACAAACGGACCGCACTGGGGCTGGCCCTTGCGATCGGTCTCCTTCTTCCCTTCCTGTTCATTATGGTACAGGACTTCTTCAACGACAAGATCACTGACTTGGAACAATTGAAAAGCTTGAGCCCGGTTCCTTTGCTCAGCACCACTCCGGCAAGCAAACAGAAGCGAATTCTGCCTGGGGATGACAGAAATGCGCTTGCCGAAAGCTTCCGGACGGCACGGATAAATCTGCAATACCTCAATCCAAACATGTCGCGCCAAGTGGTCGGCATTACGAGCAGTACGAGCGGTGAGGGAAAGACATTTTGTGCCGTTAACATGGCTACCGTAATGGCGATGAGCAATAAGCGCACCCTCTTGATCGATGCGGACATGCGGAAACCGAAGGTTCAAGAACGGTTGGGTCTGCACGATGGGAAAGGCTTGAGCACATATCTGATCGGTGAGGCTGGAGTGCATGATATCATTGGCAAGACGGACATTGAGGGTCTGGATGTCATTATCGCGGGTCCGATACCTCCGAACCCATTGGAGTTGGCGGAATCCCCACGGATGGGAGAGTTGCTTCAGCAGTTGCGCAAGCGCTATGACCAGATCATCATCGATGCCTCACCGATGGGCATTGTCAGTGAATTCAAGGTGCTCGTCCATCACCTGGACATCACCCTGTATGTGGTCAGGCAGGGATATACGAAACGTGCAATGTTGCGCCCCCTTAATGAATTGTATCGTTCCGGGAAGATCCAGCATGTGGACCTGCTGCTGAATGATGTGAAAGCAGGTGAGGGTTATGGATATGTCTATGACGCCTGATTATTCCTTGGCCTGATGAAGGGCTTTTCGGGTGGAGCCCTAAGGTACTTCAAGAATACTTCTTGGCTATTTGCGGACAAGGTCGTTCGCTTGCTGGCGGTATTGGTCACAAGCATATTTGTCACCCGTTATCTCGGTCCTCAACTCTTTGGACAGCTCAATTATGCCAGTGCATTCGTTGGCATCTTCTTCGCGCTGACGTCAATGGGATTGGATGGGATCTTGGTGCGTGATCTTGTCAGGACGCCTGAACGCAAGGATCATCTTTTGGGCACCGCTGCGACGATCAAGTTCGGTGGTGCGGTGCTGCTCTTCATCACGGTATTGCTTCTTGCATTGGCGAAGCACATGGAAGGACTTACCCTTGCCATGGTGCTGGTCATCGCGGCAGCTGAATTCCTTAGGCCCCTTGGGGTTATCGAGCAATACTTCTTGTCGCAGGTCAACGGGCGGACCATTGCCACGGTCAATATCGTGCAAAGTTTGATGGCCTCCGGCTTCCGAATGGCCCTGATCCTTGGCCATGCACCCTTGATCTGGTTTGCTTGGGCCTATATCGTGGAGGCCGTGGTCGGGGTTATCGGCGACCTCATTGCATACTATTCCCATGGCGCAGTGTGGCGGGCTTGGCGATATAGCAAGGATACTGCGCGCTACCTTCTCGCACAATCATGGCCGCTGGTGATCTATGGATTGGCGCTTTATGTGCAGGCAAAGATCGACCAAGTGATGATCGGTGACATCTTGACCCGGAGCATAGGAGAGGCCGCCGCCAATGCAGAGGTGGGCCAATACTCCGCCGCCTTGAAAATGATTGAAGCATTAGGGTTCCTGCCAACCATAGTTGTTGCATCACTCGCCCCGGCGATCACAAGGGCCAAGGCACAGGATTTCGTTCTCTATAGGCAGCGACTGGTGAATCAATATCGCCTGATGTTCTTGATGTTTCTGCTGGTTTCCATACCACTGTTCTTTCTTGGAGAACCAGCAATGGCGTTCCTCTTTGGGGAAAAATTCAGGATGGCGGGGTATCTGTTGCATTTGTTCGCCATTCGTCTGTTTTTTACGAATATGGGTGTGGCAAAATCAAGTTTCATAACAAATGAAAGTATGTTCCGCTATTCGCTCATCACTGCGGTGCTCGGGGCAGTACTGAATATCGTCATGAATTACGTACTTATTCCCGAATATCAATCGATTGGTGCGATATGGGCTATGATAGGGTCATTTTTTGTAAGCACATTCTTGGTGGATCTCTTTTTTAAAGAGGCCAGACCGAATTTCAGATGGATGATGCAGGGCATCGCTACATTCTGGAAAATCAGGAATGTAAGTTGAAGATGAGGGAGGATATGCGAATATCTCCTTTTTATGGATCTCTTGAAGGCCGTGTTGCCCGAAGAAAATCCTTTATCAAGTATCTGAATGTTGGCCTGCGGAGGAACTATCCCTTCCCTTATGCGTTATATTGCATGTGTGCGTTTTGGCAATATTGGAACATGTGCTTCCCATCCTATTGGGGTGGGGAGGAGGCATGACGACAGAAGTAATGGTGCATCAATGTTGAAAGATCGACATTTGGTTCCGGTAACGCCGGATCTCTTCAATGCCTTTTCCTGCCCGGAATGTGGGACGGAGCAGCCCGTGGTCACAGGTATGGCTTGGCCGGGAATTCATGTGCTTGGCAAGTACCACTGCCCCAATTGCAGATTGGATTTCCTGCGAGACCTCCCTGTGGGGTTTGCGGTTGACCATCCTATGTCCATTGCCTTGAGCGATGGGAAATTATACAACCCGACCTTGGGGGAAGCATGGGTGCATGTCCCGTTGATACAGGCATTCAATGAACAGGATGACAGGCAAGTGCGAATTGAACGGATAGTGAACGACCGACGCAGCCGCGTGGTAATCCTTAATACGCTGGATTTCCTATACGGACATGTGCTATTGAAATTGTTCAATGCCCCGGATTATCTCCGGTCTTATTCGGAGCTTGGATTGGTGGTGATCGTTCCGCGGATGTATGCGTGGCTTATTCCGGATGGAGTGGCCGAAGCCTGGGTCGTCGACCTCAAATTGGGCAAAATACAGGGGTGGTATACGGCCATTGACAACTTCATTCAAGAGCGTCTTGCAGAATATGATGAGGTATATCTGGCCAAAGGATATGCACATCCGAATTTGGTTGCCGCGGATATGGAGCAATTCACACGCGTCCGACCATTTGATCTGGAATACTTCTCCACCGCGCCTCCTCATGTCACCTTCGTGATGCGGGAAGATCGTCTTTGGTATCGCAATGGAACCGTTAAGTTCATCCACCGGGTCTTGCGGAAGATAGGACTTGGCCGAATCGCCAAGTCCTATGCTGTTGCTACACAGGAACGAAGGGTCGCCAACTGCATGACCATTCTTAGGCGTGGACTGCCCGGAATCACATTTGCAATGGTTGGCCTAGGACGCTCCAGAAACCATATGGTCGATGTGGAGGACCTGCGATCCTTGCACATGGACGCCTCCGTCGAAAGGTCGTGGTGCGAGGCGTATGCGAAGAGTCAGGTCGTAATCGGTATCCATGGAAGCAATATGCTCCTGCCAACGGCGTTGGCGGCCGGGTGCGTAGAAATACTGCCGCACGACCGACACGGCAATATGGTCCAGGATATCGTTGTGCGCCATGCTGACAGACTTCAACTCTTCCTGTATAGATTCGTGGACGAATTCGCAAACCCAAGGACCGTGGCCCGTAATGTGCTCACGATGTTCCGTGATTATGACCGCTTCAAGCGGGGCATGAAGATTAATTCCTTTTGATTTCAATGGCAAATTTTGAGATGCCTTTTCCATTGCAAGTCCCGGTATTAATTACCGCTTTTTCCCGATACGATACATTGCGAGAGGTGTTTTTAGCGGTCAGGAAGGCCAGGCCGCCCCGTATTTATTTTGCGTGCGATGGCCCGCGGAATCATATGGAGCGATTAAAGTGCGAAAAGGTGCGCTCATTAATAGAACTCGTTGACTGGGATTGCGAATTGAATACGCTATTCCATGAGAAAAATATGGGATGTAGGGCGGCCATGGTGGCCAATCTTAATTGGTTTTTTTCCAAGGAAGAAGAAGGTATTATTCTTGAAGATGACGTGGTTCCGGATGTGTCTTTTTTCCCATTTTGCCAAAGCCTGCTTCGGCAATATCGGAATGATACGCATATATGGGCAATTGTCGGAAACAATCTAAGTGCCTCCCTTGATTCAAAAGCATCCGACTCCTATTGGTTTTCCGGCCATGGCTGCGGCGCTTATTGGGGGTGGGCGTCATGGCGTCGGGTCTGGGAGCGTTTTGACGTGGATATGAAGGAATGGCCCCGTGTACGGGAAACAAAGGAATTTCACGACTGGTTCCTATCAGATGCGGAACGAAAGGAGGTCTATAAATTGTTCGACCATACTTATAACGGGAATACGACATGGGACTATCAGTTCGATTTTGCCAAGATCCTAAGCGGGGCGGTGAATCTCATTCCCGAATCCAATCTCTGCCGGAATATCGGATTCGGAGCGGATGGAACACACACCGTTAAGTTATCGGATAGCAGAAACACTGGGGGGCTTCAGCAGGTGAGCTTTCCACTGAGACACCCCGATTCGACGGATATTGATCCTGTCCGCGACTTAGCTTATTTCAATAGGCACATACTGCCTTCACGATATGAGAGAATCAAGGCGTTGGTCAAAGGAGCGCTCCCATATGGAGTGGAAAAACGACTCACGCCCATAGTTAGCAGTCTGCAACGAAGGTTGGGATTAGGGTGAAGTATCTGAACAATCCAGGGCCGTGATCAGCAAACGCAAGTTCATCAATGCGGTTTTTGTGTTCTCGCTTCCTTGGTATGGGGTGGGGACGTATTTGTTTGCCAAGGAAGGGTTCTCTATTGGATTGATATTCTGCACCCTGCCCTTTTTGTTCATCCTGTTATTCCATGGTGTCGATCTTCTGTACAGAGGAGGATTCACGCCTGTTGTGAACGGTACTTTCTACATCTGCTGTGCCGCCCTGCTATCAGGGATGCTTTCTGTCCCACTTGGGCTTCACTTCGGAAGCCCGATGCTGAATCCTTGGAACACGGTCATATTGATGATATTCATATGCGTGCCGTTCCTGGCAGCTGTAGTAGTGCAGACCTATAACATGGGTGAATACCGCTCTGATTTCACATGGATGGTGGTGAAGGGACTCATGGCCTTGCTTGTGGTAAATATTTTGGGTTATGCCGGTGGGTTGAGGAATTTAATGCATTCATTTTCTGGTAGAATCAGTTTGCCATTTACGCTCGGGATATATGATGCGGCTCACATATTTGCCTTCATGAATCTGGTATTGCTTGGTTTTTTTCATGATTTTAAAGCACGACCCATACGATTTATCGGATTATTAATCTTATATATTGTAAATCTTATAATTATGATAAGCATCAATAGCAGGTTGTCTATAATGATATTTTTTGTTCTGACTATATTATTTTTATCAAAATCGGTGAAATCCGTAAAAGGAATATTTGTAATATCGCTTTTTACAATGCCAATTATCACTAATTTCGCTCTTCTTATATATAAGATCTTGACATTACCGTTTTTTGCCACCATCTTGGACAGGGTGAGCAAAAAGGATGTAACCACATTCAATGGGCGAACATATATTTGGGATGCAGCGGCGGAGTGGGTGATGCATGACAGACGTGGGCTGCTGCTTGGGAATGGATTCAACGGGCAGTACCACTTGAAAATCCTGGAAAGAGTTGCCAAGCTTTGGGGCGAGACCGGTTCGTATCGGTTGCACATGCACAGTGCCTTTCTCGAGATCTTGGTAGATCAAGGTGTGGTCGGCCTTTCTCTGATGTATCTGATGTATTGGCGAGGGTATATTTACTACCGTCAGCAGTATATACAAGGGACGTCGATGGGCCCTCTTTACGCTGGATTTGTCTATCTCCTCTTTGCGTGGCAGATTGATATTTTTGGCTATGCATACAACACGGGTTTCCTGCTGATATTCATGTTGATGGCCCCGATAGCGGTAAAACCGAGCCTGCCAGCATCAATCACCGTCCGATGATCAATAACATTCAGGGCGGAAGACGGCTCCAAGGGACCATAGCATGGCCTGAGGGTACCCCATCGGTCAGCATCGTCACTGTGGTCTTCAACGGTGCGGCTAGCATTGAACGCACCATATGCAGCGTCTTGGAGCAGGACTGGCCGAATATGGAATATGTCATTGTGGATGGAGGCTCAACGGATGGCACCTTGGATATTCTGCGGCGCTATGAGGACCGCTTGGACTTCTGGATAAGTGAAAAGGATAACGGGATCTATGATGCGATGAACAAGGGTATCACGCTGTGTTCCGGCGATTGGGTGGGCCTTATCAATGCTGATGATGCCTATGCTGATGGCGCTGTGCGCAAGGCGATGATCGCCGTGAAAGAAAGAGCCGATATCAACATTGTCCATGGCGATATACTGATTGGTTACCCAAACGGATATAAGAAGGTCAAACATGCCAGAAGGTCCGATTTTCTCCTGAAGTATTGGGAAATGGTACTGAATCATCCCAGCTTTTTTGTACGACGTCGCTATTACGCAGATCGTCCTTTCAACACGTCCTTCCGGGTGGGTGGGGATCACCATTGGACCTATAGGGCGTGGCGTGAGAGCAAGGAGCAATTCCTTTACCTGCCAATAGTAATGGCTCATTTTACTGCCGGAGGGGCCAGCATGACCAATTCACTCCGGAGCATGCTACGTGAAGGCGATCGCATGGGCAGGGACCTTGGATTGACCCGGTTTGAACGGATCATTGGCCGGGGGGTCCGCTTGGCCTTGTACTGGCCTGGTATTTTGAAACTGTGGTTCAATAGGATGGTGGCACCTTTGCTCAAAGCCAAGGACGGCCAATGAGCAAACTCAACATCCTTCAAGATTGGCGAGCGAACAAGGGTAACCCCAAGGGAAGGTTGGTCATGATCTTGTTCCGAACAGCACATCTGTTACGCCAGAACATTGTTACGCTGGTCCTCTTTCTGCCTTATTTCATGTTCTATCGGTTGGCGGTCGAATGGCTGCTTTGCATCGAACTGCCTTGGAAGACCAAGATTGGTTCCGGATTCCGCATTGATCATGGCCAGGCTTTGATCGTCAATGACGGGACGATATTTGGGGAGGGCTGCACGGTTAGGAATAGTACTACGATCGGAAATAAGCGGGCCAAGGATGGCACATATACGACGGCCCCCCGGTTTGGTGATCGCGTGGACATTGGAGCGAATGCCGTGATCATCGGGCCGCTCACTATTGGGGATGATGTGGTCATTGGCGCCGGCGCTGTAGTGGTTAAGGATGTGCCAGCCAACCACGTGGTATTAGGCAATCCGGCGCGCTGTGTGTCGCGCAAATAGGCACTGCGTGTTTATTGGACCATGAGTTTGAATCGCTGAGTGTTACCTTTTTCACCCACGGCCACCACGTATGCACCGGGTGCGATATTGGCTGGCAGCAGAACCATGTTCGTCGTTGGGTCCAGTTTGGACTCATAGATCAGTCGGCCGTTCATCGTCCAAACGAGAACGGTCCCTACTGCGTTGTTCGTCAAATGAACCCACACCCCAGGTCGAGCGGGGTTCGGATATGCCGTGACAGGTGTGGAGCCCATGATCTCTTCCATTCCAGCAGGAATATTGTCGCAGCTCTCATCCGCTTCCTTCACTAGGATAATGGACCTGAAACCTGGCAGCGTGACCGTTCCAGTGTGGAAATTGCCATCCACATCGCTCCAGCATCCTTCCACAGGGAAGGTCTGTTGATCCGCTTGGTCGTTATAGATCAGGACCTGCTTGTCGTTGGGGTCGACCGGCTCCACTTGGACCTCTTTGACCGATACGTTGTCCAACCAGTAGTGTGGGTCTTGATAGTTGTTCGTGAATTGCACCACCGCTTGATCAGTCAGTGCACTTTGAAAGAGGAATTCAACCTCGCGACGTTCATCGCTGAATGGATAATCACGTTTCCCAATAGTGCTAAGCCCGGTCATCTGCGAAAGACCTTTCACTGCGGCCGTCAGTTGTCCTTGGATATCGCTTTGAAGGCTAAAATTCATTCGATACCATTTGCCGCTATCGACCTGAAACGTGATTGGATTTTGCATCGAAAATTGAGGATATACGGAAGCATCTGGCAAATTGGCCTTTAGGGCACCATTGTCCAAATGTATCATGTCATGCGTGACTTGGGCATTTGTTGGCCACCCTCCCCAACCGTTGACATTGTTGGTAAAGCTTCCATTGTCAACGAGTTCCTCACCGATCGACGCCGTTACCTCTTTGGCGTTCAAGTGCAATGGGCTGCGGGTCGAGCCAGCATCATCGTGGACATTCTGCTGCCATCTTTCCAAGGTGTAATAGGTGTATGTCCCGGAAAATGTATTGGCCAGAAAGATGTCCATCTCGTTGTAGGGGTTGAAGTAGCGGTTGTTGCTGAACGTGCCAAAATCCACAGGTTGTGTGGAATGACAGTTGTACTGACGCATGCATATCTGGTCCTTTGTCAGTGAGTACATGATGTTGCCACTATATACCTCGCTGTAGACCGGGATATAATATGGCGGTACTGCTGCAGGTCCGGCATTGTTGGACCAATCGGAAATACTCAGTTGGATGCCATTGTTGAAAAGGACATTGTCCTTGATGGCGTTGCCTGTGCTCGCCATGGTATGATCCACATGAATACCGCTACCCACACACCGGGTCACGGTATTATGCTGGATCAATGTGTTTGTTACGCCGGAATTCCCAAAGTATATTCCAAAGCTGATAGGCATGTAATTCGGGTAGTCAGGGGCGGAGCTTTCCAGATTGCCGGCGATATCGGCAATGACATTGTCCCTGATGATCGCACCGTCCGTGTTGTCAAAGGCGATGCCCCCACCATCATTCAATGTGATCAGGCAGTTTTGAATAACATTGCGTTCCACCACCGCGTTATTGTCCACCGCGATACCGATGTATCCGATCTGGTCAAGCCGGTTGTCTGAGATGGTGTTGTCGGAGCCTACGGCCCTGATTCCGAAATAACCCCAACTACTCTCTCCACCCCCCGGTATCAATGCGATATTGTTCAGTGTATTTCCGGAAAAGGTGGAATGGTCATCAATCATGATGATCCCTGATGCCAGGATATCGGTGAAGGTCGAATTTGTGAATGAGTTGTTTGTACCGTTGCTGGCAATACCGTGGTAACTGTCCTGAAAGGAACATCCGGTCACAGTGATGTTATTACCTCCTAAATTGTTCACCCCTGCGACCGTTTGATGGATGAATTTCAGATCCTGGACCTGGATATGTTCCCGGTGCCAGGCGATGTTTGCACCGGACTCACGGATCGCAGCCTCTACCCGTAAAGAATTTGGATCCGCGTTATCGGGAGCTTGTAGGTATAGCATGCCTGCTTGACTGTCATAGTACCATTCGTTGGGCGCATCCAATTCGCTGAGCTTATTGCACATGAAATAACCCCATTGGTAGTTGCCGGGCTGGTCATAGATGGTCGGGAACGTCAGGCTGCCATTAGAGAAATTGCTCACAGTGGCTAGGTCATAGTTCCAGTTCGAGGCTCGGATCACCGCCGTGGCGCCGTCCCAATAACCATCCGGTTGTGTGAGGTCGGGATCGTGCAGGGTGGTGCTTGTCCCTTGGTCCATTCGAAGCCAACCGGTATTCGGGTACCGGGCCAGCGTCATGAATTGACCATTTACATAAACCTGTTTCACCGTGTTGGCAATGGGGGCCCTCCAGATATTCCCTTGGTATTGCTGCCATCCGGTGACAAGCTCGCTTCCACTAACGATCGGTGCACCGCCGTTCCCATAAGCGCCGATCACGATCGGCGATTCTGCGGTACCGGAACAGAAGAGTGGTAGTGTACCACGATAGGTGCCTCCTCTTTCAAGCAGGATATGATCACCGGGTTGAAGTGCAAATTGCACTTGATCGAGCCTGCCCAAGGTCTGCCAAGCTTGGCTGGGAGAGGTCCCGGAATTTGAATCACTGCCTGAATTTGAAATGTAGTAGGTGACCGACGAGGCTGAAAGTGGCATCAGGCCGGCAGAGCAGGCCCAAAGCGCGGAAGTGGTCAGGCAGGTGGACAGGAGTGTTCGCATCTCGGTCTGGGTTGAAAGTGATACCTGCTACGCCGCCTGCAAGCGCTAGTTCAATTGTTTCGACCAATCGAGGCTATGGCTTCCGTAAGATGCCCGATCAAACCGTCCAACGCCGAACGGCACTGGAAGCTGGTGGTGCTCCTTGGCCGGATCGACCCTCAGCCGGGAATACCTTTGGCACGTGACTGAAAAAAGCCCCCCGCGGATCCTCGTCGTCGGCCAGACGCCGCCGCCTTTTGGCGGACAGGCCATCATGGTAGAGGCCTTACTTGGAGTTGAATACAAGGAACTGAAGCTTTTCCATGTCCGACTTGCCTATTCAGAGGACATGGACAGTGTGGGGAAGTTCGCGCTGCGCAAGATCTTCGTCCTTACGAGCACCATACTCCGCGTGTGGTGGGCGCGGATCTGGCACCGTGCTGAGGTGCTCTACTACCCGCCAAGTGGCCCCAACTTGGTGCCAGTCCTGCGCGATATTATCTTCCTCTGTGCAACGCGGTGGATGTTCAGGCGTACGGTATTCCATTACCATGCTGGAGGCGTTTCCGGTTTTGAAGACCGTTTGCCGACGATCCTTCGGCCACTCTTCCGACTGGCTTATCGCAATGCCGACCTTGCCATTCGCACAGCAGCGCAAAATCCCGAGGATGGCCGCTTGCTTGGGGCTCGTATGGATGTGGTGGTGCCAAACGGAATCCCGGACATGCGGGGTGCCGTGAAGGAAAGTTTGGCCGATAAAAGCGCATCACTTACCATCTTGTTCACCGGGGTGCTTATTCCTTCGAAAGGCGTTCAGGTGTTGCTGGAGGCTTTTAACATGTTGGTGGAAAGAGGAGCGGATGTTCGATTGGAACTGATGGGGCGTTGGGGTGACGCGGAATTTCGGGCCCAATGCGAATCATTCATTGAACGCCATCGGATCAAGGACCGCATTGACTTCCTTGGCGTGAAACGCGACCAGGAAAAGTTGAACCATTTCGCACAGTGCGACATATTCTGTTTTCCCAGCTTCTTTGAAGCGGAGAGCTTCGGATTGGTCCTGCTCGAAGCCATGCAATTCTCCAAACCGGTGGTGAGCACCCATTGGCGAGGCATCCCCTCCGTGGTCCAGGACGGGGTCAACGGCTTTCTCGTGCCGGTGCAGGATGCCGATGCCGTGGCCGACCGTCTGATGGTCCTGGTCCGTGATCAGCAGTTGCGGCAGCGGATGGGAGATGAGGGTCGACGCATCTTTGCGGCCCGGTTCACGTTGGAACGGTTTCGACAAAACATGGAAGCGGCGATCGTGGCCGCGATACGATCGTAAGTGAATTGATGCGACTATTAGTAACCGGGGGATCCGGCTTCATCGGCACCAACCTGGTGCAAAGTGCCTTGGACCAAGGCATCGAGGTGTTGAACTTGGATTGGAACCCACCGCTGAAGAACGCCCAACGACCGTGGTGGCGCGAATGGGACATCATGGACAGACAAGCCACGGAGAAACATTTCGCCGACTTCGCTCCCACCCATGTGGTACATCTCGCCGCCCGCACGGACACGGATGTGCAGGACGATATTGACGCCTATCGCCAAAACCATGAGGGCACCGCCCTTCTTCTCAAGGTGGTGAAGGCCACACCCGGCATTGAACGTCTCATTATCACCAGTACGCAATTCGTGTGCGAGGCTGGCTATCAGCCCAAGGATGATCAGGACTTCAAGCCCTTTACGCTGTATGGTGAGACGAAGCGTCTCTGCGAGTTGGCCACGCGCAACGCGGGCCTATCCTGTGTTTGGAGCATCATTCGTCCCACCACGATCTGGGGGCCATGGAGCTTGCGTTACCGCGATGTCCTTTTCAAAGTGATGCGCAAGGGCCTTTATTTTCATCCGGGCCGGGACAAGGTGATCCGTTCATATGGGTATGTCGGCAATGTTGTCTGGCAGATCGAACGCATGCTCACTGTGCAAGCTGAAGTTGTGGATAAGAAGGTCTTCTATGTGGGGGATGAACCGATGGACCTGCGCATCTGGGTTGAAGCGATATCCAAGGGCTTGGTGGGCCGACCGGTGCGCTACATTCCCACTTGGATGGTGAGGGGCCTTGCGCTTACCGGCGATATGCTCAAGGCCCTTCGTCTTCCTTTCCCCATCACCAGTGGCCGGTTCCGAAGCATGACGAGCGATTACGTCACACCGATGGACAGGACGGTTGCAGCACTGGGTGAAGCACCATGGTCGTTGGAGAAAGGAGTGCGCGCGATGGTAACGTGGTATGATACGGAGAGCGCTGCGGCGAGGAAGCCGGATCTGATCGATACGCGCCAGAAGAAGCAAGACCCACTGAAGCCATGAGCGGCCTGCCGAAAGCTCGCCTCTTCGACCTTGACATTTCCACGGGGTCCTTCGAACAACACGTGGCGGCCATCGCGGCATTGGGAAGGGAACATCGCTCATCCTATGTATGCTGCGTGAACGTGCATATGTGCATGGAGGCGCAAGGCGACCCGAGGTTTGCTGCCATTGTCAATGGAGCGGACCTGGCCACAGCCGATGGCATGCCTATTCTCAATGGTCTGAACAAGCTTACTGGTTTGCAACAGGGGCGTGTTGCGGGCAATGATCTGTTGCCCGCCATTCTCGAGGAAGCCGAAAAGCAGAATCTAGGGGTGTTTCTCCATGGCGGGGAGCAGAGCACACTCGAAGCCATTGTGGATCGAGCAGCAAGGGAGTTCCCTGCATTGCGCATCGTAGATACCTATTCGCCTCCATTCCGGACCGCCACTGCGGAGGAACGGACTGCTGAAGCGGAGCGCATCGTGGCTTCCGGGGCGAACATTGTACTGGTCAGTCTGGGCTGCCCCCGACAAGAACGATGGATGGCCGAAATGAAAGGCCAGGTGCCTGCGGTGATGCTTGGTCTTGGGGGTGCCTTTCTGCTTTATGCCGGGCTTGATAGACGCGCGCCCAAATGGATGCGGGATGCTTCGTTGGAGTGGGCTTTCCGCCTTTGGCTCGAACCGGATCGACTTTGGAAGCGCTACTTGTTCACCAATTCCAAGTTCCTGATCCTGCGGACCAAGGAACAGATGCGTCGTCGACGTGAGGAAGTGGATTAGCGACGACCGCTTCGCCCCTGTCGACGAATGTTGATAAAATGCCGATGAATTTGACAGGGGGCAAATTGAATACCTAATTTCGTCCCCCTGCGTATCAAGTCCCATTGCCGCGGAACCAGTCACTTTGGAAAAGCACGACACCCCTACATTGACAGGCACGTTGCGGTCGAGTTCCCGCAGCGGAGCATCGTCCAAGGCGGACCTGAACCAGGAACTGGCCACACTATTGCGATCAAGCAGGCAGCAATTCCATAATGTGCAGCACGGCCTGAACCGCGTACTCACTTTGGAGCCGTTGACCTCGGTGAAGGACCTTGTCATTGTTGGCGAAGGACCTGCCGCTGATGAGATCTATCAGTATTGCGAGGACCAGACGGTCCGCGGCTATCGTTTCCGGGGTGTTTTCCATGACCTTCCCATCACGGGGGCCTTGGCACCACGGCAATTGGGCGGCATCCAAGCGGCAAAGGCCTTCGCCATCCAGAACCGCATCGACATCCTGTATTGTGCCTTGCCCGCCACCTTCCGAGAGGAGATCACCGACCTGATGGAGTTCTGTGAGCGCAACACCATCCGCTTTCGTGTGATCCCCAGTGCCGACAGCTTCATCCCCGTGGTGAAGACCACCGACCTGACCTTCCATGGTGCCGTGCCCGTGAGCCGCCTGCGTCATGAACCGATGGACCGTAAGGCCAATCGACTTTTGAAACGCTCCTTTGACATCGTTTTCTCGTTCCTTGTCATCACCTGTATCTTCAGTTGGCTCTTCCCGATCCTTGCGATCATGATCAAACTGTCGTCCAAGGGGCCGGTCTTCTTCAAGCAGACGCGCTTGGGCGAACGGAAAAAGAAGTTCACCTGCTATAAATTCCGGAGTATGCGCATGAACGCGGAGGCGGACAGCAAACAGGCCACGCGCAATGACCCGCGCATCACCAAGGTGGGCGCCTTCCTCCGCAAGAGCAATTTGGACGAAATGCCCCAGTTCTTCAATGTCCTTCTCGGCCAGATGAGCGTCGTGGGTCCGCGTCCGCACCCGTTGAAGCTTAATGACCAGTTCCGCGACATCATCGACAAATACATGGTGCGCCATTTTGTGCGCCCTGGCATCACGGGTTGGGCGCAGGTGAATGGCTTCCGGGGTGAGACCCGCACTCCGGAGCTCATGGAAAAGCGTGTGGACCTCGACGTCTGGTACTTGGAAAATTGGTCGTTCGTGCTGGACCTGAAGATCGTGGTGAAGACCGTCACCAACATGTTCCAGAAGGACGAGATGGCCTATTGAGCCCTTGGCATCCTCTTGGAAAAGGCCGGACCGTCAAGCTGTCCGGCCTTTTTCATTGTAAAAGTTGCCGGATCGCGGGAAGCAGGTATATTTGCCGTCCCTTTTCGAGACCGATCACATGGCCAACCACAAGAGTTCCATCAAGCGCATCCGCCAGAGCGAGACCCGCAACGAGCGTAATCGCTATCAGCACAAGACCACCCGTAACGCCGTACGGGACATCCGCGCGAGCACCGATAAGAAGGAAGCGGTGGAGCTGTTGCCCAAGGTAAGCAGCATGCTGGACAAGTTGGCCAAGCGCAATATCATCCACAAGAACAAAGCCTCCAACCTGAAGAGCAGCCTGAAGCTCCACGTTGACTCGCTGAAATAGGCCGTCGTGAATTTCCACTTTGAACAGGTCCTTTCGGGGACCTGTTCTTTTTTTTGGGTCTCCGAAGATCCGGGGCATCTTTGGTCCGCAGATGGAAGCCGGCGAAAGCACCAATCCCCAACACCTGCGCATCCCCGACTGGGACAAGCGTGATCGCCCGCGTGAACGGTTGATGGCCCAAGGAGCCAAGGCCCTGTCCGACGCAGAGCTGGTGGCGATCCTGATCCGCTCTGGCACTCCCGACCTCAGTGCGCTGGAACTCGCGAAGCACTTGCTGGCCGAAGCCAAAAATGACCTGAACAATCTGGCGGCCCTCACACCTGCGGACCTGATGAAGCGTAAGGGTATTGGCGAGGCCAAGGCCCTGAGCATCGTGGCGGCTTTGGAGTTGGGTATGCGGAGACGATCCGGTACGCGACCCGAACGCCAGCGACTTTCCACGAGTGCACAAGTGTATGAGGAGGTAAGGGCCGTACTGGCCGACCTGCCGCACGAGGAGTTCTGGCTGGTGCTGTTGGACAGGGGACTGCGGCTGATCGAGACGCTACCCGTGAGCAGGGGCGGTATCCACGGCACTGTGGCGGACCCGAAGGTGATCTTCCGAAAAGCTCTTGAGCGCGGTGCTTCCTGCATGGTCGTCTGCCACAATCATCCTTCGGGGCAACTGCGGCCAAGCGAGGAGGACCTCAAATTGACCCGCAAGCTGATCGAAGGCGGGCGACTGATGGACATCCTCGTCCAGGACCACTTGATCGTGACCGCAGAGGGCTACTTCAGTTTCGCGGACAACGGGCAAATGCATTGACATGGTGGGACCCTTCAAGATACTCACCGTCATCGGGGCGCGACCCCAGATCATCAAGGCAGCTGCCATCAGTCGGGCTATCCAAGGGCCTTTCAAGGGACGGATCAGCGAAACGCTGCTGCACACGGGCCAGCACTATGACGCGAACATGTCGCAGGTGTTCTTCGACGAGCTGGGCATTCCTCGGGCTGACATTGACCTTGCGGTCGGCAGCGGTGCGCAGGGTGCACAAACGGCACGAATGATCGAGGGCATCGAGAACGAGCTGCAACGAACGAAGTACGACGCGGTGCTCCTCTATGGCGATACCAACAGCACACTCGCCGGTGCGGTGGCAGCGGCCAAGCTGCATGTTCCGGTAGCGCATGTGGAGGCCGGCCTGCGGTCCTTCAATAAGTCCATGCCCGAGGAGATCAATCGCATCGTTTGCGACCATTGCAGCACATGGTTGTTCTGCCCTACCACCACGGCGGTGGCCAACTTGCGACGGGAAGGATTCAATGTGGAGACCGAGGGCCATCCCACACTTGACCATCCGCGTGTAGTGGCCTGCGGCGATGTGATGTACGATAACAGCATGCACTTCGCGGAGCTGGCGGCCCGCACGTCCACTGTGCTGAATGACCACGGACTTGCCGCGAACGGATACCTGCTGGCCACAGTACATCGCGATCACAACACCGATGATCCACTACGGCTCAACGCGATCTTCAGCGCGCTGCTGGGCCTTCACCGCAGCCATGGCATGCCGGTGGTGCTTCCGCTGCATCCGCGCACACGGAAAATGATGGAAACCCTGTTGGCACCTGAACTGAAGGAGGCGATAACTGCCGCACTTGGTTTCCTGCTCTTGCCACCAGCGGGTTTCTTCGATATGATCGCCTTGGAACGCAATGCCAAACTGGTGCTGACCGATAGCGGCGGTGTGCAGAAGGAGGCCTACTTCTTCGGTAAACCCTGCGTGATCCTTCGCCCGCAGACCGAATGGGTGGAATTGGTGCTGCATCTCCAAGCCGTGATCGCCGATGCGGACCCGGAGCGGATCATCGAGGCGGCGGACCGTTTCCTACTGACCGGCGTGCCGGAACGCCCGATGCTTTTCGGCGACGGGCATGCGGCGGAGGCGATCTGTGCCACGTTGCTCGAAGGCTGGTCCTGACGTGGCCCGTTGTGGCCCGTGTTACCTTTCACGCGCCCCATGGCCGATATACACTACCACCTCGAGAGGCCAAGTCCGCGCGCCCGATACATCGTGCAGCAACTGCTCGGCCGGATGACCGGCTGGGAGGCGAAGGAAGTGGGGGACCTCAACGCCTTCCGCGATATTGGCGGTCCGAAAATCATGTATGGACCGACGGTGGTCCAAGGCGCCTTTCACATCGTTCCGGATGGTCTGCTGGAGCGACCCGGGATCTCCCTTCTCGATCCTGAAACGAGCAACTGGGATGCCTTGCCGGTATTATTCCCACTGCACCATGGCGATCTCCCTTTCGACGTTTTCGCAGCCTCCTTCTTCCTGCTATCCCGGTACGAGGAGATACCCCTGATCACACGGGACACTCATGAGCGGCCGCTGACCAGCGCCTTGCATGCGGCACGAAAGGGATATCTGCAGCGGCCCATTGTGGATGAATGGCTGATCGCCCTGACTGAAGCGTGGCGCACATGGGACCCGCGCCTTCCGCAGTTGAAGCGCACCTATGCACAGGTCGCGACGCTGGATGTGGACAACGGAGCGATGTACACCGGCCGGGAATGGTGGCGCACCATCGGTGGTGCAGCACGGGACCTGCTCAGTGGACGCGCTTCACGCGTAACGGACCGCATTGCGGTGCTCACGCGTCGTCGTGTCGATCCCTATGCGGTGCATGAGGACTTCGTGGCGATGGCCAAGCGGCATGACGCCCGCGCGATCGTGAATTTCCTGCTTGCTCCTCGAGGGCGCTATGATCACGCGGTCAGTGCCACCCATGCATCAGTACGCAGATGTATGCAGGCCATGGACCGGGAGGCCGAGGTTGGCATCCATCCCGGGTATGAAAGCTCGGACCACCCAACGATGCTGCAAGCGCAAAAGGCTGCGCTCGAAAAGGTGGTCGGCCATGCCGTCACGATCAGCCGTCAGCACTTCCTCCGTTTTCGTTTACCGGACACGTACCGCGAATTGGAGCAGATCGGCATTCGTGAGGAGCACAGCATGGGCCTTTCAGACCGCATCGGCTTTCGTGCCGGTACTTGCACGCCCTTCCCGTTCTATGATCTGGTCGAGGAACATGAAACTTCGTTGATGATCCATCCGTTCGTTGTGATGGACAGCGCCATGGCCTATCAGATGAAACTCTCGCCGGACGCTGCGATCGAAGCGGCTCAACGCATGGCGGACGCGGTACGGCAGGTGAACGGCACTTTCATCTCTGTCTGGCACGAACGCTTCCTCAGCGACTATGGGGATGAAAAAGGTTGGGGCCGTGTAGCCGAAGCGGTGCTGAAACACGCCCGCCCATGATCCGTCACATTCGTCATGCCGAAATGGACAAGGCCGCCTGGGACCTCCGCCACGCAGCATGCATGAATGCGACGTGGTACGGGTGTAGCGCCGTGCTGGACGCGGCGTCACCGGGATGGGAAGCCTTGATCGATGAGGAGGCTGGCGAGCAGATGCCCATCCTGTGGCGCCGGAAGTATGGCATCCGGTACGCGTATCAGCCTTTCATGCTGCAACAGTCGGGACCCTACTCACCTGCTCCCGCGAATGCTGATCCTTTGCGCTTTCTCCAGGCATGGCCGAAGGAATTCCGCTTCGCCGACATCAACATCCGATGGACGGCCGAACGACCTGCACTTCAGGGAACGACGCTGACCGAGCGCATCAACCACGAGCTGCGCTTGGACAAACCGATCGAAATGTTGCGAGCGGCGTACAGTGAGAACCATCGGCGGAGCTTGCGCAAGGCGATGAAGGGTACAGCGCGCTTTGACGATGCGATCACCACGCCAGAGGTCATCGCTTTTCTGGAAGGTTCCGAACAGTTCACGAAATGGAAAGTGGGTGGGCCGGAACGCGATGCGATGCGGCGGATGATGGCGGTCTCCGATCACGCCGGAACAAGTATCAGACGGGCTGTTCGAGAGGGTGATGAATTGGTCGCCGCGGGTTATTTCACCCTTTGGGGCGGGCGCCTGATCTTTCTGAAAGGCCTGGCCACGCCGAAGGGACGGGACCTGCGCGCCATGCATGCCTTGATCGACCACGTGGTGGAGGAACATGCGGGAAGCAACATCATCCTCGACCTCGCTGGCGGGAACGATCCGCAGCTGGCGCGATTCTATTCCGGCTTTGGTGCGCTGCCCGTGCTTTATTTGCGAGCTTTGGTGAACCGCCTACCACCGTTGTTGAGACAACTGAAACAGTGAACCATGTTGACGCAATTAAGCGAGGAGAATTCCGTGGCGAACCGCTTCTTGGCCGAGTTGCGCGACGTGGAGGTGCAAAAGGACCCCATGCGGTTCCGTCGTAACTTGGAACGCATGGGGGAGGTGATGGCATACGAGATCAGCAAGACCTTCGACTACTCGGAGCGGGAGGTGCGTTCTCCATTGGGCATAGCCAACATGGCCTTGCCGGATGACCAGCCGGTGTTAGCCACCATCCTGAGGGCCGGCCTGCCGCTGCACCAAGGATTGCTCAACTATTTCGACCGCGCTGACAACGCCTTCGTAAGCGCTTATCGGAAGCACCGCAAGGGCGAGGCCGGTTTTGATGTGGAAGTAGAGTACCTCAGCAGCCCGTCCATCGATGACCGTGTGGTGGTGATCAGCGACCCGATGCTCGCCAGCGGCCGAAGCATGGTGCTCGTCCACAAGGCCCTGATGCGGATGGGGAAACCCAAGGCGGTCCACATCGTATCGGTGATCGCGAGTATTGAGGGCGTGGAGTACGTGCAAAAGCACCTGCCGTCGAGCACGCATTATTGGATCGGCGCGATCGACGAGGAAATGACAGCGGAGGCCTATATCGTGCCCGGTCTCGGAGATGCCGGCGACCTCGCATACGGCAACAAGGTCTAGGATGGAACCGATCCATGTAATAACGGTATTGGCGGCAGGGGTCCTGAAGTTCCTCTTCTCCGCCATCGTGTCCTATCGGTTCGGGAACAGCTATCTGGAAACGGTGCTCTTGACGGCCACCGGCGGATGTCTTGGCACCATTGTATTCTATTACGGTGGAACAAGGGTTATCGAATGGTTCCGGCGGCGCCATGTGCGCAAGCGGGCACGGGCCATCGCGCAAGGCGTGGCACCCAAGCGCATCTTCACCCGCACGAACCGCATGATCGTCCGCATCAAGAGAGGCTATGGCGTGAAGGGCCTGGCGATCTTCTCGCCACCGATCCTTTCGATCCCCCTGATGTCGATCCTCGCCGCGAAATATTTCCGGCACGATCGGCGGACCCTGCCGCTGATGCTTTCCTCGGTGGTGATCTGGTCCTTCGTCCTAAGCGCGGCATGGAAGTTCACCCGGTGAGGAAGTATCGCCACCTCTTCTTCGATCTCGACCATACGCTTTGGGATTTCCGGACCAACTCGCGCGCTGTACTCCTTGAGTTGCACGCGGAACTGAAGTTGGAGGAACGCGGAATTCCGGAAGCCGGATTCGCCTCCGTGTATGAAGCGGTGAATGCCGAACTCTGGAAGAGCTACGACGGTGGCGTGATCCCCAAGGATGTGCTGCGGGCGTTGCGGTTCAGAAAGTCGCTGGAGCATTTCAAGGTGAAGGACGCTCGCCTTGCCAAGCAATTGGAAGAGACCTACATGGACCGCTGTCCCAATCGGTCAGCGCTCAACCCCGGGGTGTTTGAGTTGCTTCAGGCATTGCGGCAACACTACCGCATGCACATCATCACCAATGGTTTCCTGGAGACGCAGACCCTCAAGCTCGCGGCCTCCGGTATCCGGCCGTTCTTTGATGTGCTGCTGACCAGCGAGCAGGCCGGTGCGAACAAACCTTCAGCGCGGATCTTCCGGCATGCGCTGCGATCGGCGGGGGCGAAGACCTCGGAAAGTTTGATGATCGGGGACAATGTGGTGGCGGACATCGCAGGTGCGCGCAACGCGGGGATCGACCAAGCGCATTATTCACCGGAAGTGGACGGTGATCCGCAAGCCACGATCCGATTCGCCCACTTTGATGAATTGCGCGTGATCCTGTCCTGAATGGCCCCCACGCCACTGATCAGGTCAGGAAACGAAAGTGCTACGCGTGGTCCGCGATCACGCTGACAGCACCTTGCACCACGTCGCCGATCTTCACGCGGACCTTCGCGTCCAGCGGCAGGAAGAGATCCACACGCGAGCCGAATTTGATGAAGCCGAACTCCGCTCCTTGCACGACAGCGTCCCCCGTTTCCGGATAGGTGACAATGCGGCGGGCCAAGGCACCGGCGATCTGGCGGACAAGCACCTCGCGACCATTGGACTCGCGGATCACCACCGTGCTGCGCTCATTCTCCGTGCTGCTCTTCGGATGCCACGCCACCAGGTATTTGCCGGGATGGTACTTGCGGTAGCTGATCTTTCCGGACACCGGATTGAAGTTGATGTGCACGTTGAGCGGACTCATGAAAATGGAGACCTGCACGCGACGGTCCTTGAAGTACTCGCCTTCCTCCACCTCCTCGATCACCACGACCTTGCCATCGCAAGGGGAAAGGAGCACGCCGTCATTGGCGGTCAATGGGCGCACCGGCACGCGGAAAAACCACAGGACAATGCCCAGCAGGCAGAGCATGGCGACGGCCAGGGGCCATGCGGCCAGTGGAGGCAACCAACGGCAGGATGCGAACAGGACAAAGCAGCTCAGCGCGAGGATGAGCAGGATGGTGGGAGTGCCTTCGCGGTGCAGGCGCATGGTGATGGATCGGCCAAATATAGACCGGGGCGATGGTGGTATATGGTGAGGAAGTTGTCCTTTCAGTGGGCTCAGCCCATGAACTTTACGCAGGCCAGCATGGCGGGCGCGGCGAGCAGGAAGCCATCGAAGCGGTCGAGGATGCCGCCATGGCCCGGCAGTATATCGCCGGAATCCTTCACCCCGGCCGCACGCTTGAAGGCGGATTCCAACAGGTCGCCGATCGTGGCGGTGAACGCGACCATCACGGCGCAGAAGGCCCAATGGCCCATCGAAAGGCCATGCCATTCCATGGAGAGCAGCAGGGATACGCAAACGGTGAGGAACACGCCTCCGATGAATCCTTCGATGGTCTTGTTCGGGCTTACGTGCGGCAGCAACTTGTGACGGCCGAATGCGCGTCCCGCCAGATAGGCGCCGGTATCATTGGTCCAGAGCAGGAGCATGAAACCGATGAACAGCCAAGGGCCATCGGTAAGGAACCAGGTGATGATGCCAAAGGGGAGTGCGATATAGATCAGGGTTGTGAGCAACGCACCCAGCTCTTTGGCTGGATCGGCGTCCTTTCGGAACAGGACCTCGACCGATGCCAAGATGAAAATGACCAACACACTGAAGGCGGCGCGAAGCGGGGTGAAGGGGGTGATGATCCCGGAGAGGGCGATGAGCAGGCAGGTTGCCAAGGCTGCAAAGACAGTGATCTCCATCGGCGGGCCTTCCTCGCCACGACCCCAAGTGAGACGGTGCATTTCACGGGCGGCAAGGCCGCACACCGGTAGGAAGAGCAGGGTCGTGGTCACCGGTCCCGTCCATGCCGCGCCGAGCGTGAGGGCCACATAGGCGGCCCCGGTCATTGCGCGTTTCGCCAGTTCGCTCATGGCGTCCGATGGTCAGGCCACCGAAGTGCTGTCCCGTGGAGGATCGATCGAAGCGGGCTCGCTGGTGACCCCTCCATTCACAACGGGCTTGGCTGGCTTCACTTGCTCTTCCCGGCTGAAGGGACGGTCGCCGAAGATCTTCTCGAGGTCTTCCTTGAAGATCACCTCCTTCTCCAGCAACTGCGTGGCCAAGGCGGTGAGCTTGTCCTTGTTGTCGCGCAGGATCCGCTTGGCGCGCAGGTATTGGACCTCCACGATGTTGCGCACCTCCTCATCGATGGTCTGCGCGGTGCGGTCGCTGTATGGCTTGCTGAAGTTGTACTCGCCCTGTCCGCTGCTGTCGTAGAAGCTGACGTTGCCGATCTTGTCGTTCAGGCCGTAGACGGTGACCATGGCATAGGCCTGCTTGGTCACCTTCTCCAGATCGCTCAACGCGCCGGTGCTCACCTTGCCATACATGATATCCTCGGCGGCACGGCCTCCCACGGCGGCGCAGATCTCGTCGAGCATCTGTTCGGCCGTCGTGAGGTGGCGCTCATCGGGCAGGTACCACGCCGCACCGAGTGATTGTCCGCGTGGCACGATCGTCACCTTCACCAAAGGCGAGGCGTGCTCCACCAGCCAGCTTACCGTGGCATGGCCGGCCTCATGGAAGGCGATGGCGCGCTTCTCCTCGGTGGTGATGATCTTGTTCTTCTTCTCCAGGCCACCGATCACGCGGTCCACGGCGTCGAGGAAGTCCTGTTTTTCCACGGAGGTGCGCTTGCGCCGCGCGGCGATGAGGGCGGCCTCGTTGCAGATGTTGGCGATGTCGGCGCCGCTGAAGCCGGGGGTCTGGCGGGCGAGGAACTCCACGTCCACGGCAATGTCCATCTTCAAAGGCTTGAGGTGCACCTTGAAGATCGCCATGCGCTCGTTGAGATCGGGCATGTCGACGAAGATCTGGCGGTCGAAGCGGCCCGGTCGCATCAGGGCGCGGTCCAGCACATCGGCGCGGTTGGTGGCACCGATCAAGATCACCCCGCTGTTGGTGCCGAAGCCGTCCATCTCGGTGAGGAGCTGGTTGAGGGTATTCTCGCGCTCATCGTTGGAGCCCATGTTCACGTTGCGCCCGCGTGCCCGGCCGATGGCGTCGATCTCATCGATGAAGATGATGCTCGGTGCTTTCTCTTTCGCCTGCTTGAAGAGATCGCGCACGCGGCTCGCGCCCACGCCCACGAACATCTCCACGAAGTCGGAGCCGCTCAACGAGAAGAAGGGCACTTTGGCCTCGCCCGCGATGGCCTTCGCCAGAAGGGTCTTTCCCGTCCCCGGAGGACCTACGAGGAGCGCTCCCTTGGGGATCTTCGCGCCGAGGTCGGTGTACTTCTTCGGCGTCTTCAGAAAATCCACGATCTCCTGCAATTCCTCCTTGGCCTCCTCGAGGCCGGCCACATCATTGAAGGTGACATCAGTGCTCTTGCCGCCCTCAAAGACCTGCGCGCGGCTTTTGCCGATGTTGAAGATCTGGCCGCCAGGTCCGGCGCCGCCGCCCATGCGCCGCATCATGAACATCCAGACGAGCATGAGGCCTCCGAAGATCAACGCATACTCCAGGACCTTCTCGCCCATGTCGTTCTGCGGCTCGATGCGCACGTCCACCTTGGCCGTCCGTGCCTGCTCCACCAGTTGCTGCTGCATCTGGGGGGAGTTGCCGATGTAGAAGCTGTATTCCGGGGCACCGGGATCGGGAGTCACACCGGTCAACTGTTTCTTATGCACCTCCTTGGTGAGGCTGTCCTTCTTGATGGTCACCAGCACCGCGTCGCCATTCATCACGATGCCCTGGACGTCGCCGTCCTGCAGGTAGCGGTCATAGTCGGAGATGTCGATCCGCACCAAGTGGGTATTGAAATTGAGCAATCCCAGGCCGAGGATCATCACCACGATGACCCCATAGATCCAATAGAAGTTGAAAGAGCGTTTGGGGCGTTGTTCGCCGGCACCGTCCTTCTTGGGCTTTTCTGAATTTTCCACGGTCAAGGTTCAAGCTACGTTCTCGTAAGTGTTCCGGATGGCATCGGCCCAAAGCTGGTCCAACGCATAGAAGGCCCGCGTATCGCGGAGGAAGATGTGTACCACCACATCCACATAGTCCAGCAGGATCCAATCCGCCTTTTGGCGTCCTTCGGAATGCCACGGTTTTTCCCCGGCCTGCTCCAGGGTGAACTTCTCCACGCTGCGGGCGATGGCCTCCACCTGCGTGGTGGAGTCGCCGTGGCAGATGATGAAATGGTCGCAGACGGTGTTGGGGACTTCACGAAGGTCCAGGTGCACGATGTCCTTCGCCTTCACTTCCTGCATGCCAAGGACCACGGCGTCCACCAAGGTGGTGTGGGTGGTGGTCCGGTGGGCTTTCTTCATGCGGGCTAACTTGGGCGTCCAAAGGTACGCATCAAGCACGGCGCACCACATGATATCCCATGTCCCACATCGGCACTCCCTTGGTCCGTCTGGAAGCGGTGGACAGTACCAACGCATATGCATCCCGCGAACTTGCCCAAGGCCGCGCCGGCCATGGCCTGGTCATCACTGCCGCACGGCAGCGCGCGGGCCGCGGGCAGCGCGGGCGCGAGTGGCATGATACACCGGGCAAGGACCTGCTGATGAGCGCGGTCCTGATACCTGACCGCATGCCGGCGATGGCGCAGTTCAGCTTGGCCAAGGCGGCGGCACTCGCCGTGGTCGACACGTTGGCCGAGGTCTTTCGCGCCAGTGGCAAGAACCCTTCAGGCATCCGCGTGAAGTGGCCGAACGATGTGCTGGTGGACGGGCTGAAGGTGTCGGGGATCCTGATCGCGAACGAGATCAAGGGCGATCGCGTGGCCTCCGCCATCGTGGGCATCGGCATCAATGTGAACAGCACGGACCTCGATGGCGAGCTCCGCGCCACAAGCCTGTTCATCGAGACCGGGACGGAACTGGACCTGCCCATAGTGCTGGAACGGCTATGTGCCAATCTGCAGAAGTGGTGGGACCGCATCGGGGATCAAGAGCCGGTCATCGCATCGGCCTACCTCGACCTGCTCTGGACCCGGGACCGCTTCACGGGATTCATTCTGGATGACCGCCCCTTCACCGCGCGCCCGTTGGACGTGGACGGGCAGGGGCGGCTGATCGTGGAGGATGAAGCGGGGAACGTGATGGCCTACGGGCTGGACCGCCTTCGGCACATGGGGCGCTGAACGGTACTGTTCAGGGCGATACGAGGAACTTTAAACCGCTGATGAACGCTGATGGACGCAGATTCCTTGCCCATGAGGTAGCATCAAAACGGAGGAGCGACAATGGCAATTCCTCTCCTATCAGCGTTCATCGGCGTGTATCAGCGGTTCTTTTTCGGCTTCATCCGCCAACCGCACGGCGGATGAGTAGCGGTCCCGATAGCCAGCGGTACTTTAGAGATGATGCGAAAAGGATTTGGCCGTGTGGCGGAAACGTCTACTTTTGCGCTCCCTTTAAGAAAAACGACCGGCGATGAAACGTACCTACCAGCCCAGCAAGCGCAAGCGTGTGAACACCCATGGTTTCCGTGAGCGTATGAGTTCCGCTGCAGGCCGCTCCGTGCTGGCCAACCGCCGCCGCCAAGGCCGCCACAAGCTCACCGTGAGCAGCGAGCCCCTCGGCCGCAAGTGACCCTGATACCTTCTTCTGAATTTCAAAAGGGCCTTTCGGGGCCCTTTTTCGTGCGGACCTACTACCGCTTGATGAAGCCGCCCGCACGGAGCACTTCCCCCGAGGGCAGCGTGATGCGAACACTGTAATAGCCCGGCACCAGTGCGTGCAGGTCCACTTGCGCCGCGCGCCGGCCATGCTGCCCGTCCTCTTCCTGCACGATCAACGACCGCCCCAAGGCATCGGTCACCGCGATCTGCGTGGGGCCGTCCCGCTCGGCGGTGTAGGCCACGTTCAACCGGTCCAGCGCGGGATCGGGATAAAGCAGTGGCGCATCCGATGCCACCTCCGCGAAGGCCACCGTTGTGGCGGTGAGCATGCTGCTGCCGTTGTGGTCCACTTCGCGAACGCGGTAGTAGACCATGCCCGATGGCGGGGCCGCGTCCGTGTAACTGTAGTCGTGCTGGTTGGAACTCTCGCCCGCTGCGGGCAACTGACCAATGGCCTGGAAGACACTATTGTCCATGCTTCGCTCCACGATGAAGTGATCGCTGTTCTGCTCCGTGGCGGTGGACCAGGTGACCTCCACCACGCCATCGTGTGCCTGCACCTGGAAGGCGATGAATTCCACAGGCAGGGTGGTGATATCATAGGAAGCACAGATGCGGAAATCATTCTCCGCGCCGTAGAAGGCCCAGAAGCGGATATAGAGCGTGTCACCGGCCAAGGTGTCGGTATTGAGATACAGCCCCGGCATCTCATGCCCTGTGGAACTATCATCATCATCACAGCCCAGGAAAATGAAGTTCGAGTAATCGGCGCAACCTCCGGGTGAGGCGTATATGCTCATGGCGCCGTCCATGTCGACCGCGGACTGGGTATCGATGATCACGTGGTCCTGGCCAGCTGGCACCACGGCCTTGAACCACACATCCCCGCTGGAGCCCAGGATGCTTGCATTCGGGCACGGGTTGGCGATCGCGGTGGTGGTGATCGAGCTGATGTTGGTACCGGCCGCCACGGCGTTGCAGCTATCGGTGACGGGCAGGTTGATCGCGGAGCAGGGATCACCGTTCACCGGTGCAGGCGGTGTGGGTTGTATGCATAATTGCCCATAGCCCAGCTCGCGGTATGCACCCATGGTCTCCACACGGACCAGGTAGTGGGTCCCTATGCTCGTGTAAATGGTGGTATCCTCCACGTAGCCCAGCCCGTAGTGGTTCCTGCATGCCACCTGGGTGAGCGATGCGCAGCCCCCGGTGAACACTTGGAAGGCCACATCCACCGTGTCATTGGTGACAAGGCCGATGGTGGTGCTGTCGTCACTGGTGGGGGTGAACCAGACGAAGGCATCGTTGTTGGGCGTGCCGCACGGGCATGGAATGTTCTCCGCCGAGAAGTCGTCCGGGAGCGTGATCACCGGGCAGCCGCCGACGGTCCACTGGTTGCCAGCGAGTTCGGCGCAGGTATCGGAAGCCACGTTCTGTGCATGCGCAGTGGCGGCCCATCCGGAAATGGCCACCATTGCGAGGAATGGTCGAAGGGCGATCTTGGAAATTCCGGACATGGATAAGAACTGATAGCTTGCAAGAAGACCGGCGCGCACGCCGCGTGCGCATGGAACGCTCCAAGGGGACAAAGGTTCGGAGCGGCCGCTATTGCTTCACGAAACTGCCCGCCCGCGCCACGATGCCCGTGGGCAGCGTTACCGAGAGGGAATAACAGCCCGGCTGCAGGTCGTCCATGGGGATGCGCACCGTCTGTTGGCCGCGCTGCACCGCACTGTCCTGTTCCTTCACGATGCGGCCGAGGGCGTCGCGCACGGAGAGCACGGCGGTGCCATCCTTGAATGCGGTGAAGGTGACGTTGAGCGTTTCGGTGGCGGGATTGGGGAAGAGCAGCGGTGTTTGCTGGGAGCCGTTCATCAGGGCCACCACGGTGCGGGTTATGGTGACGGCGCCGTCGCGGTCCACTTCCTTCAGGCGGTAGTAGTTGGCACCGGGGCCGGGCGCTTCATCGGTGAAGGCATAGTAGGTGATGTAGTCGGCATCACCGGCGGCGGGCAGGGTGCCGATGGTGGTGTAGCTGCTGTCGTCGAAGCTGCGCTGGACCTCATAGCGCTCGCTGTTCCGTTCGCTGGCCGTGGCCCAGATCACATCCACGCTGTTCTCGCGGGCCTGCGCGTACAGGTCCAGCAATTCAATGGGGAGCACGCTGCAGTTGAGCGCCGGACCGGAAAAATCGAGGTTGAAATGTTGGCCTTCGCCGGAGCCATCGTCCCCTTGAATGTAGAGCGCATAGACCTTACCCACATCCCCAGGTGTAATAAGCAATTCACTCGCCCAGCCATCAGATCCATATTCATCATCATAATCATTATCACCGGGTGCAAGCGTTGAATTCAGGCCCGTAGGTCTGTCGGTCACAGATCCATTGCCACAACGAATAGGCCAGGTATCCGGGCATTGTGCATTCGCAAAAGGACCCCAGAGGGAAAAATTGTAACCATCCTCCGGGACTATGGAATCGGGTGTAATGGTAAAGTCCAAGTTGCCCACTTCGGTGGGTGAGAAGTAATACCAGGTACCTACAATTTCGTGATCAATCAGGCATGAAAAACCGTCGGTATTGCGCCCCCCCTCGACATCCTGAGTGCAGCCGAAAGTGCTGACGGTATTCGATACATGTGTGAAACCGCAAACGGTAATGCCGCCGCGACAATCCGTAGGACGGGCGGCACCGCAGTTCACAGGGGCTGAATAGGCAAGACCTGGAACAGGTGCAATGAAAGGGCCGGGGTATGGTAGGCATGTGTAAAAAATCAAATTTCCATAGCAGTCAGTCAGCGTGTATCGATTGTCATAGTCACCGCCTTCACTGTGATAGATCAGCTGCACGATTTCTCCATTATTCACTTCATAGGTGAACGAAACAGTAGGAGCCACGCCAAGCAGAGTTAAACCATCGTGGTGCACTCCGCCAATTATCATATCAACTGTGGATGGGGTTCCGCTTTGGATGATACCAGTGCCATCCCAGCCATTGCCCGATTTATCAAAGAGCGTGAGGGTATAGATACAATCCCCATCTATTACTTGGGCGGCCAGCGAAGCAGGAAGCATCCCGATTGCCAATGCAGCGAACGCAAAACGGACCACCCCATTCCGCAGGCGCTTGGCCATGCGGTCCATTCCGAAGAAGGTTGAAAGGGGGCTCATGGTGGTGAGGCAGGAAACTGAACGGCCGAAATGGAAACGCCTATTCCGGCAGGATGAGCGGTCCACCGTGGTGGAAAGGTAACGCATGTTCCTGGGTTCAGTGCCGGAGCGGGAGGGAGTTGTGAACTCCGGGTCTGGCTGGTGGTTGGTCGGGTATCGGGGTTTGGGGTTCTTGGGTATCGGGGTCTTGGGTCTTGAGTCTTGAGTCGGGAGTCCTGGGTCGGGAGTCTTGGGTCGGGAGTCTTGGGTCGGATGGGTGCTATTGCTTTACGAAGGTTCCTCCGCGCACGATGATGCCGGATGGCAGCAGCACTTGCACGGAATAGCATCCTGTCCGCAGGTCGTCCATGGGGATGCGCACCGTCTGTTGGCCGCGCTGCACGGGGCTTTGCTGCTCCTTCATGATGCGGCCGAGGGCGTCGTGGACGGTGATCACGGCGATGCCGTCGCTGAAGGCGCCGAAGCTCACGTTGAGCATGTCGGTGGCAGGGTTGGGAAAGAGCACGGGCACTTGGGTGGCGCCATCCATCAGGGCCACCACGGTACGGGTAATGGTGACGGCGCCGTCGCGGTCCACTTCCTTCAGGCGGTAGTAGTTGGCAACGCCGAGGCCGGGCGCTTCGTCGGTGAAGGCATAGTAGGTGGTGTACTCGGCATCACCGGCGGCGGGCAGGGTGCCGATGGTGACGTAGCTGCTGTCATCGAAGCTGCGCTGGATCTCGTAGCGCTCGCTGTTGCGCTCGCTGGCCGTGGCCCATATCACATCCACGCTTTGGTCGCGGGGCTGTGCATACAGGTCCAGCAGTTCAATGGGGAGGACGGTGCCGTTGAGGGCGGCGCCGGTGAAGGTGAGGTTGAAGTCTTGGCCGGTGCCGGTCGCTTTTTTAATATAAAGCACATAAACCTGACCGACCTGAGCTGCTCCAATGGTCAATGGACTTGCCCAAGCATTATTATTGGTATCAAACGAATCTCCGTTATCGGCGGTGCGCAAGCCGGTAGCGCCGGTTGAACTTCGAACGGAGCAGCGTATAGGAGGACCGACCGGGCATTGCGCACTGCCATAAGGACCCCAAAGAGAAAAGTCATAATTGGCTGCTGTTGGGGAGGGAGTAATGGTGAAGGTCAGCGTACCGGTTTCTGTCGGTGAGAAGTAATACCAAGTACCGATACCCTCGGATGCCATGCAGGAATTGGAAGATCCGGAACCATGATTTGAAGTAGTGATGTCCGTGGTGCATCCGGAGTTGCTAATGGCATTGTGCACGGGTGTGGGCCCAAAGACGGTTACCGCGCCGAGGCAGTCTGTGGGAGGAGCATGGCCACAGTCCACTGTCGCGGAGTAGTCCACGCCTGAAGCAGGTGATGCAACCGGGGTAAGGAGCACAGTTCCCGAGCAGGCTGTGAGTCCGAAGGAATTCTGGTTCTGGCTCGGACCGGAGCCGTCGTAGATCAGTTGCACCAACTGCCCGTTATTCACTCCGAAGGTGATGGGCGCGGTGCCGTTATTGTACGTCTGTGTGTAGGTGCCATAACTGACCCCGTTGATCAGGATCTCAACTGTTGAAGTGTTTCCGAAATAGTTCGCGTTGTTCCATCCATTGCCATTCGCATCATTGAGGGTCAACGTGTATGTGCAATCGCCGGTTGTTGGGAGAGGAGGGTGTACGCTGTGAATACACAAGCTGCCTGTCATTCCGCTATTGCTGCCCACGCGTTGCACACGCACCACGTAGTTGTTTCCGGGGACCGTGGCTATGGTCACAGTTTCGGGTATCCACGTACCGCCAGCGTTTTGACAGCCCAATTGGGTTGGGGTTGCGCTGCAACCATTCAAAATTTGCAATACCGCATCGTAATAGGGCCCAAACAAATTAAAATCAGGAGTATACTCAACAGTGGTAGTAGTGCCGGTTGCCGTGAACCAACCGAATCCATCATCCCGATTAACACCGACACAAGAGGGAACGGGGTAAGTCGGGGTTCCCCCCCAGGCAGTGGCAAGATCGAACCCGATCCGATCACAATCCCCGTTTGGATTGACCGGATATTTATTCGCAGGAAGAAACCCGCAGTTGTCGCTTGCTGTTTGTGCCATCAGTGAAGCAGGTAGCAGCACGCCGATGCTTGCTACCGCAATGGCAATGGCCAACGCATTTGCTTTCAGCGAGCGCGCATATCGATCCAAGCCCAAGGAAGGCAAAAGACATCTCATGGTGGTGAGGTAATAGATCACTGTGGAGGTTGCCGCGACATGCTTAAAGAAGCAGCCGTCTTACGCGAGAAATCTAGGTGCGGTTCAGGGTTTTAGCGGCGGAACCATAGCGAGTTATCAACAATGGGAAGTCCCGAGGATGGCGAGTATTCGGGGTGGCTCCTTCGTCGCTTGTTGGTCGTTATGAGTCTTGAAGTCGTGAGCCCTGAGTCGTGAGTCGTGAGCCCTGCGTCGTGAGTCCTGAGTCGTGAGTCGTGAGTCCGGAGTCCAGGATCGTGAGTCGTGAGGCTGAGCGGCGCCAATCACCTATCACCTATCACCAATCACCAATCACCAATCACCAATCACCAATCACCAACCAACCCCTAGTTCGCCGCAGCGCTCTTCGCGCTCTTGGCCGTCACTTCCGCATACTGCTGCAGCGCTACGCGGAGGCATTCCACGGCGAGTTCGAGCTTGGGCTTCTCCAGCACGTAGGCGAGCCGCACTTGGCGCTTTCCGGGTCCGGGCTCGGCGTAGAAGCCGGAGGCTGGCGCCATCATCACGGTGTGTCCGAGGTGCTCGAATTCCTCGAGGAGCCATTGGCAGAAATCGTCGGCATCGTCCACGGGCAGTTCGGCCACGCAGTAAAATGCGCCCTTGGGCATGGGGCAAATCACGCCGGGGATGGTGTTGAGGCCGTTCACCAGCAGGTCGCGGCGCTGGCGGTATTCGATGTTCACTTCCTCGAAGTAGCTGTGCGGCGTGAGGAGCGCGGCCTCGGAGGCGATCTGGCCGAAGGTTGGCGGGCTGAGGCGTGCCTGGGCGAACTTCAGGGCGGTGGCGAGCAGCTCGGCGTTGCGGGTGATGAAGGCGCCCACGCGCGCACCGCACATGCTGTAGCGCTTGCTCACGCTGTCGATCAGCACCACGTTCTGCTCGATGCCGGGAAGTGTCATCGCGCTGATGTGCTGGGTGCCGTCGTAGCAGAACTCGCGGTAGACCTCGTCGGCGAAGAGGAAGAGGTCGTGCTTCTTCACCACTTCGCGGAGGCTCTCCAGTTCATCCGCGGAATAGACGCGGCCGGTGGGATTGCTCGGGTTGCAGATGAGGATGCCCTTGGTGCGCGGGGTGATGTGCTTCTCGAAGACCGCGACGGGAGGGAGCGCGAAACCGTCGGCGATGGAGGAGATGATGGGCACCACGGTAATGCCCGCGGCGATGGCGAAGGCGTTGTAGTTGGCGTAGAACGGCTCGGGGATGATGAGCTCATCGCCGGGGTTGAAGCAGCTGAGCATGGCGAAGAGCAGGGCCTCGGAACCGCCGGTGGTGATGATGATCTGCTCGTGGCTGATGTCGATGCCGTGGCCTTTGTAGTAGTCGGCCAATCCCTTGCGGTAGCTCTCGTTGCCGGCGCTGTGGCTGTATTCCACCACGGTGAGGGTGGTGTGGCGCACGGCGTCGAGGGCCACTTGCGGGCTGTGGATATCGGGCTGGCCGATGTTGAGGTGGAGGACCTCGGTGCCGCGCCTCTTGGCGGTTTCCGCGAAGGGGACGAGCTTGCGGATGGGTGAGGCTGGCATGACCTGGCCTTTCTGGGAGATGGTGGGCATGGTGCTGTTTTCGGGCGGCAAAGATCGGGTATCCGGGGTGCGGATGCGAGGGGTGGCGTTGCTTCTTATTCGACCGCTGTTGGATTGCTTCAGGCGGATGGCCTTCCGGAGGTGAGGTTGTTGAGTTTGAACCACGGATGGACACGGATGCACGCGGATGAGTTTCCGCAGGTGGCGTCTTCGAGTTTTATCCACAGATGACGCAGATGACACAGATGAGTTTCCGGAGGTGAGGTCGTTGAGTGTTTAACCGCAAAGGACGCGGAGGGCGCAAAGAATGCGAGGCGCCGGAGGTGACGTCGTTGAGTTTGAACCACGGATAGACACGGATGCACGCGGATGAGTTTCCGCAGGTGGCGTCTTCGGGTTTTATCCACAGATGACGCAGATGACACAGATGAGTTTC